>Ga0247810_10000010_pt1 | contig 343436 bp, 315 predicted proteins | sample UWRJL119311C1_FD_179918 | JGI IMG/M metagenome (GOLD analysis project Ga0247810, IMG submission 179918) | Plant litter microbial communities from Arlington Agricultural Research Station in Wisconsin, United States - UWRJ-L119-311C-1 | ecosystem: Environmental > Terrestrial > Plant litter >...
TTGGGAGAGAGCCGTGTCAAACATTACTAGCCCTCGCCCAGTTACTGTCAACACTTTGCAACCAGTGTGTTGCCCATTAGTGGGTAGTATCCGCTACTTACGGACAGTTGCTGGTGGCTAAAACCATGAAGGCAGTGCTCTCGGCGAGCAATCCGCAGTCACCGCAGGGCTATGGCTGCACAACATCAACTTTGGGGTCGATGCAAGAAGCAATGCAAGAAACGATGCAAAAAACGATGCAAGAAGTGACGCAGAAAGCGACCCTTTTGAATGGAATCCATAATGCAAGGATGGAGGAATCGAAGGACTCGAAGGATGATCAGAAAGCATCAAAGCCAATAACATCTCAGTCTTGACAAGCGCCGTGGTCAATCAATGTTTTCAGATCATCATCAGCTAATCCTTCTGGAGTATCGCAATAGGGTAAGGCGGAGAGACCTGGATGTGTGAAAACTGTATGATATAGTGCTGTGATGGATATAGCAAGTCGTTGGTGCCAAGACTCTGTGGAAATACGCGACGATTACGGTATAGACCTCGGTATGCCAACCACTGTATAGGCTCAGGGAAATCTCCTATGCGTGACTACTAACTAAGTCAAAGCTGTAGTAGATGTTCTATAAAATTAGGGAATCATGTGAGCCTCGAAGGTACTGTAGCTCATGAAAACATAGCTTTACATATCCGGCATTTCAGACCCTGATGTTGCCAAGTTTCGGCGACATCTTGCACGAGACTACGTGATGAAACTCACCGAGGTACAAGAACACTACCGCCGGATATCACAAGGCTGATGACACCCCCGCATAGAATAGACAACAGACCCTCATTAACTGAATCTTATGAACTGACTCCTGTTGTAGCTAATCAAATATCGAATCGAATCAGCATTTTTTTTAAAAACTTGTATCTGTCTCTCTTTCTCTCACTTTATTTCTCTGTCAAGATACCCAATTGCTCAATTTAGAACTTCAAAATATAATGTCCGCTGTACCTATACCATTCTCTGAGCCACCATGGCTTATGGGACTTCCATCAGCCTATTATAATGAATCGCATAAGAAATGGCAGAAGACCTGTCGGGCGCTCGTCGACGAATTGCTCATGCGAGAAGGAGGGGAGTGGGAGAAAGCCGGTGACGTCCCATGTAAGATGCCCACCTACATATAATAACAAATCAGAAACTACAATTTAGCTAAACATAAAATCTTAGCGGATCTCTATCAGAGGTTTGTAGACGCCAACTTTCTAATTCCCAATCTTTCCGCCCCATTACCAATCAAATGGCTTCACAAACTCGGTATCTACGAACTCCCCGGTGGACTAAAGGTTGAGGATTTTGATTACCTACACACCCTCATCTACGTTGATGAAATGGCTCGCACGGGGTCCCTAGGACCTTCGGGAGCCGTGACGACAGGAATTGCGTTTGGTCTACCACCTATCTTGAAATTTGGAAACCAAGATCTTCAGGAGAGATTCGTGCCTGATCTGATGACCGGACGAAAACGTATCTGTATTGCGATTACGGAACCTGAAGCTGGCAGTGACGTCTCAAATATTGTCACGACGGCAAAGAGAAGTGATTGTGGAAAGTATTTCATTGTGAATGGAACCAAGAAATGGTATGTTTCACTGTTACTCTGATTTTCAAACCTTCCAAATGGGACTTTGGCTCGTGAACGTAGAACTGACAGAAGCAGGATTACCAATGGTCTCTGGAGTGACTACGCTTCCATGGCCGTCCGAACAGGCGGCCCAGGTCCTTCAGGTCTCAGCATGCTCGTTGTGCCCCTTCTCAACACCGAAGGTGTATCTATGCGCCGTATCAAAGTTGGCGGCCAAACCGCCGCCGGGACAACTTTCATCGAGCTCGACGACGTCAAGGTGCCCGTGTCCAACCTCATCGGCGTCGAAGGCCATGGCATGAAATACGTCATGCAAAACTTCAACCACGAACGCCTCACCATCTCCATCTCCGTGAACCGCATCTCTCGCGTTGCCATTTCCGCGGCGTTCGAATACTGTCTGAAGCGCGAGGCGTTCGGCAAAACCCTCATGGAGCAGCCTGTCGTGCGCCACCGTCTCGCGAAGTGCGGAGCAGATCTCGAGGCCCATTGGGCGTGGATAGAGCAGTTCACTTACTGCATGACGAAGCTGAGCGAAGAGGAAGCAAACAAGGAACTCGGCGGGTTGACGGCATTAGCAAAGGCACAGGCGGGAAGGGTTGTGGAGATATGTGCTTCCACAGCGGTGCTGCTGTTTGGAGGAAATGGATATACGAGAAGCGGGATGGGCGAGATCGCAGAGAGTAAGTCCTTTGAACCCTCCCGTCGAACCCCGTGGAATGCATTAAACACGTAAAAGTCCTCTTACACCTAGATGAAGTTGTAATGTGTGGCCCAAGAGATGAAAGACTGACAGCATAAAATTAGGAATCTACCGTGAAGTCCCAGGCGCACGCATCCCCGGTGGAAGCGAAGACGTGATGCTCGATCTGGCAATCCGGCAGCTGGTCAAGAACTTCCAACGCAAGACCAAAGAGCTAGAGGCCGAGATGGAGCGGCCCGGTGGGTCATCGAAGCTTTGATTTGGTACTATGTGTGTACAATAAGGATATGGCAATCTGGACACAAGGTTTGTTACAAAAGTAGACAGTGGCTTGTGGGGAGTAATTGAAATATCTTGATACTATGTATATGTGCCACTTTGCTAGACTTGTGATATGGCTACCACCACATAAGTGAGAAGTCAAGAGGCGCAGAAGTATTCTAGACCAATACTCGGATGCGGGCTTTTAGATTGTAGGGAATGGTACAAGAGCCAGTGTGTAGAATCTTACAATTTTTGGTGTCACAAAAGGTTGGACGTTCGAAAAGAGAAACTCTATCATTAAGTACGCGGAAGACGAGAAAGGGACCTTTAAGATGAACTTGGGAATATTTTAATTTTTATCGTTGTAGTTACCCCAACTATTTATTTATTAGCAGTTTTTGGTAACTCTCCAAACTGCCAATCCACGTCTCCCAACCACTCTCTTGAGTGTCGGCCAAACCCCATCATCACCAAAATCCAGATCATCGAGGTTTAGATGTCTTCTATATCTCCAAACCTCGTTGAATTGCAGACCTGATGTTGTTTTGCCTACGTAATCATCAAGGAATGATGCTGAAAGAGGTGCAACTAAGTATGTGCCCTCTTTCGCCGTAGTTATGTTTTCCCCAGATTTATAACATGTGGCTAAATCACCGAGCTCTTTGATTATGGACGGTCCAGGCTTACTCATTGCATCATGAGTAGTTAGAACTGCATTCTTGCCATTGAGCAGCCAAACTGGCGGACTATAAGTTTTCCACCAGATGGCGTTGGTAGCGTCAGCTTGGTGACTGAGGAAGAGCTGGGTAGGGACCACGCCTCCCTGGTGATACACTCCCATCAGAAAGCCAAAAAACACATTGAATACAATCCAGATAGCTACCCAAATACGCAGGTGAGTTTTGTTTTTCGGAAGCTTAACAGAAGAGAGCATCAGAGGAATGGTTGGGAGAAGGAAGCGCGCTTCTTGATGCTGGAAGATGGAGAGCACGAAAACGCCGGATATTGCAGAGTACAGACGAAGGGACAGGTGTGGCTGCGTGAAGAGGAGGATGAAGGCCGGGCCGAGGAGCTGTGGGAGATTGCACGCGGCGTGCTGGTAATATGGGTGAATGCCATGCTTTGCGAGATTGCTGGATGCTAGGTTGTAGGTGAGATTGTTGAGAGGTGTGATCACCGGGTTGTTAATTAGAGATGCCCAAGTAACGGAGCTTTGTGTGTAGAATTTCGTGTCTAGGTAGATTGCAATGAAAGTTGCAACAAAAGCAGATGCAATCATGGCAATTAAGGAAATGGGCCTATTCAAGATTAGTCAATTTCTTCAACTAGACATGGTTACCTACTTCTTGATGAGATGGGGTATTAGACGAAGACCGGGTATTATTAAAAATGCTGGAAACGTAATGCGATTAAATACTCCGAAAACTACGACCAGCGCAAGTATGGAAGAGGTCAAAACGGAAGAGCGCTTTTGCTACATGATGTTAGCCTCTCTCGACTAGTAACGGAACTGGTAATACCTTTGTCTCTACAATCCTCTGAATAAGAACCAAACTCCATGCCACGGCCAGCGTTTCTATGGAATTGGAAAATGTGTGTGTCTGATACGTCCATGTCACATAGGAAGATGCAACAAGCATAACGGCCACTCTCCGATGCCGTGGAGATTGCACCAGCTCATGAAGCGCCCAGTCCTCGAGTACAAAACTCAGCGCAAACATGAGAACCCGCAGAGTCCAGAATACAACCGCCGGTGGTATATCTCCATCATTTCCATTCCCACTCCACAGCCACTTCAGCACCAGCATCGGCAGACCGTACACCGGCCATAGTGGAAAAACGCTTCGGACTGGAGCAGCAGATGTGAATTCCCACGTCAACTTGACGGGATAGCTGAATATTTGGCCTGCAAACGCGCATGATGTCAGTAAATGCCAGATGTGTAATGGCGAGGCTACACGTCCGACGCGGCATCGTCAAAACATCTAACCAGGCAAATTGTGTTCCAAAATAAATGGCACAACTCCCGGAAGCTGTAGACTTGCCAAAGAAACTTACCTGCGATAACCTCAGGTCCCTGGAAATTTTCGTCAGGGTGTAGATAGCTGGGCGAGAGGGCGAAGTATAGTCGCACTAGGAGCAAGGAGAGATAGACGCGTCGCCACATTGTGATGATTACGGTTCGCAGTTATTGCATCCAGAAGATGATGTTCGCATGTGCGAGATGGGAGTATTACAGGAGATAGAAAAAGGCATTGGTGAAGGGCAAGCCGTGATGAATGGCCGAATGCAAATCTTTGAAATCATGGGGGTGATATTGCGTTGGGATTGAAGGGGAGGGAAGGCTGACAAGGATGGATGGAATGCTCCTGGCCCTATCTTCCGGCTACTCCACTCCATTTCTCAGGTGAGATGACATTACCAATCTAACGAATAATTGCCCCCCCAATAAAGAACATAGCCAGAAATAGATGATGGTGATCACAAGTGCATTGAACATCAAGTAGTGTGCAAGAAGAAAGTAGTTGACAGTAATGGTATCATGGAGAGTAGAAGAGAGATATTGGCCTGTACATGTTTCTGTTACTCCTGGACGAGGATAGAAGCACCAGCCACATCTGCAAGCACTTGTGATTTGTACCAAGCTCTGCTGGGCGGGCTTGGACGTGCTAGGACTTCTTTGTAAGTTGCCCTCTTGATTCCTTTCTTGTCATATGTAATTACAGAATCGTTGATGGCTGGATGCTGCTTACCACTCCGCTTGCATTCACTCGCGTGCTTATCAGTGATCCTGCAGACCTCCATGCTATTGAACTAGACTAGAGCGGCATTTGATACTCCTGCATCAAAGAAACACAGTGAAAATGAAGTACTTTACAGTTTAATCTGATCTACGACTGTATGTACTGTACCTCCTATTTACATGGTGCACAGCAGACAAGCTTTCCTATGAAGAAGTGGCGCGAGGCTGAATCCCACGGCGACCTACATACTGTACTGTACTGTACTGTACAATTAACTGCAAGAGCTGTCGCCAGATTGACCAGCTCCCGCCAATAGAGGCTCTAGAAAGTACAAGTATGAGGTTTACAGCTATACTCGGCAAAAGACAAAGCGCGCATAGTCCTTTGAACGATGTCACGTGATAAGCGGCGTAGACAAAGTTGTTGCCTCTGCTGTTGTCAGTGGTCGGTTCGCTGTGACTCAAAAGTAGCGTCAGCGTGAATGCAAACGGCGAAATAACAAGATATCTCCATTAAAACTCAAGACAAAGAAGAACTAGGGAGCAGCGCTGCCTAACAAACTTGACCCCCCCTTGGTCCACTTCTAGAGGCTTCCATCCCCAATTTGAGTTGTATAAAGCGAAAGAATCGGGGAACATTAGGTAGAGATCCATTCACCTTGAGCTTCCCGCCTCGCCTGCGCCGTTCCTTAGGCTACTACGCCAAGACTTTGCACCTCCCGCCAATTCTACATAGACACACCACCGCCTCCAATCCCCAACTTTAAACCACAACTTACCAACCAGCCAACAAACAAACAAAGAAATCCTACAACTACCTGAGCCAGCTCCAAGGCCAGCTTCATATACTCGCTCAACCATATACACATCTTTTCACGAAATCTCATCCACCGCAATCATGTCTGAACAGCTCACCATCACCCTCATGTCCAACGACCATGAGGAGATCAAAGTTGGTATGCTCCCCACCCTCCTTGCACCTGCGCACTCTATGGGGCATCGTGCTTTGGACAAAGAAACCTGCTAATGCCCGCGCAGAGAAGGAGGTCGCCGAGCGCTCCATGCTCATCAAGAACATGATGGAAGATCTTGGAGATGAGGCTCTTGGTGTCCCGGTCCCAATTCCTAACGTAAGCGCTAGATGTCCTTGAGACCTCACAGGATAGAATGTCATCTAATACGTTGCCACAGGTCAACGCTCAAGTCCTCAAGAAGGTCATTGAGTGGTGCACTCATCACAAGTCCGACCCCGCTACCCCAGCTGATGACGACTCCGACTCCCGCAAGAAGACCACAGACATCGACGAGTGGGACCAGAAGTTCATGCAAGTCGACCAGGAGATGCTTTTCGAAATCATTCTTGTAAGTGTTCTGCCATCCAGTGTGCGATGAAGCGTTGTTAACCCTCCCAGGCCTCCAACTACCTTGATATCAAGCCTCTTTTGGATGTTGGATGCAAGACCGTCGCAAACATGATCAAGGGAAAGTCGCCAGAGGAGATCCGCAAGACATTCAATATCACCAACGATTTCACCCCTGAGGAGGAGGAGCAAATTCGCCGTGAGAACGAGTGGGCTGAGGACCGTTAATCTGCCTTTCCAGATGGATGATCGGTTATCCCAGATCGCACCTACCATGATGAATGACATTTATACAACTGAAGTGAAAAGCACAATGCATAGTAATTTTTCAGTTGTCGGATGTCTTTCTCGGCTGCATACCCACGGCGTTTCTTTCTACAGGGCTGGCTACGGCTCTCCTTGAATGTCCTGCATGGGTTTTCGCACTTCTCTCGAATTACAATTTGGTTATTCGCATGACAATATACGTTGCTTTTTTACTCTGGTATCTGGCATGGAGTTCAGGCATCAGCGCGCTCGCTGACTTTACGTGGAAACCTCCAAATAAGTTCTAGCACCTAAAGAAGAGGTCTCTAGCTCTTGTGTACCAACCCTATTCGGTAGTTATGCATAACAAAATCAATCACAATAAAGTATATTGATAGTACATTTTCCATCATGTTTCCAAGTTTGGTACCCACTGCACGATTTTGATTTGCTCAGAGGGTAGCGTACTGTCAAATAATCCCTTGCATTTAATCAGTGCTTTGTTCATGTGCACCCTTTCCTACATGATAAGGTATTATCTAGATCGCGAAATGCATCTTAAGCCCTTTGCCCTTCAACATTCTTAAAGCGAGACAGTCTTTGACAAGTTGTACTGGTGTGTATGTTATTACTGAATATGCCCCTACTTAGCTCCAGTTCCAACTAACACCTGCAAAGAATCTCTCGTCTCATTCGTGGATCCAGTCCCTTGTAGATATATAAGATCCTGAATCCCTCCCCAGCCTCTTCAACCCCAAACAAAGCAAAGGCTCAACTCCCAACACCCTCCTCCATTCCTACTGGTTGCTATTACATCACGCCGAGACGCATATGGCCAAGAGTATATATCCTCAGCCCCACTCCCCGCTCTCGCATGTTACCTATCGCCTTGAGCACTCCGCCATCCCATCTCGATGATCCTTCAAGGAACATCGGTGAGCTGCAAGCCACATCCTATCATGGCCCAAAAAAAGAGAGAATTGTACAACAAGTCTAGTAACAGAGATCCATTAATCAACTTGAAATGCGGGGGCTTTTCTGTATGTATTGCTTGAGTTTGACATGAGAGAATTTCATGATGTGGAATCGGTCAGGAGAAAGAGAGAGATGGGCGCCGCTGCGAGTTTGGTGACGTAGGATTTCGGTAGGATTAGATCTGTGGCTCGGGATGAGAGAATAGGCTCCGATCTTTGAGCTTAGAAGGTAATATTGGTATCAGCTTGCGGGATATGATGGGGTGCCCTCGAGTGAAGATCACATTCTAACCATGCGTCGAAAATCAGTCGTAGAATATATGACAAAGCTCTAGTTAGTGGTGGGGATTACAAAAGATGCGACGGGTAATGATGGAGAAAAGAGATCTTGAGCAATGAGTCCTGGAGCTCTGGTTACAAAGTATAGAAAATTGAGGTGTATCGAAAAGTTGTTAATAGGTGAAGTTGTGAGGTATACTACCTCTGTAGTATTGGAGATACGGACAAGGCTAAATGGAAAACTGTCTGGCGCATATGGGGTAGTTAAGTAGGTCCGGAGAACTTTGTTGAACTGGAGCTTTGAAGAGCATGGAGATTTCTACTAGTCAGCGAGTGTAAGAGCTTTAAGATCGATCATAGGTTGGCGGTTATGTAGGAAACCTTGATCAAGCTGTAGGTGTTAGTTCAACTGAACGCTCTACGCCAGAGTGGTTGTCTGGAAACATTGACATGTCGCTCTCACAAAACCAACTTCAGCAACACAATCGGAAAGTCAATCCCCATGCAGCATCCATGTTTGATCAGTGGCACAAACATTCCAGTTCTGCAGAAATTCGTTGAAAAGGCACTCAAATTTGGTGAAAAGCAACTTCCATTTCATTGCCTAACCAGCCATAGCAGACGGTACGCCCTCAATGAAGTGTAAGAAAAAGAGATTTCATGCCATTCCCTCCAAAAATAACACCCTATCCATACCCTTCGTAACACATCCGTCAAAATCCTTCTCGAAACACATCCATCCTAAGTCCTAGCCCAGTCCGCAAAATTTTCCCAGCCAGTTTCGATCCAGGATCCGAGATAATAAAGTTGTATAATTTGCGTAACAGGAGGAGGGGAGATGGAAGATAACTCGAGGTTGGGATAGTGGTGGGACGAGTTGTTCAGATACCGATACGTGTCTTTCTCCAATGTCTACGCTTTGCGTTGTATCTATATCGCATGTTAGTCTCAGTACTTTTACGCTGCTGCTCGAGGGATAGTCGAAGATTTCGAATGACGGTGACTGGAGGGAGGATAATTACCGGATGGTGTTGCCCGTTCTCAATCGAATCCATTGTGGGATGGGTCTGTTTTGCTTTTGCGCTCTGGCAAGCTTGACCTTCGTACGGAAAGACTTTTGGCTCTATTCACATTCATCAGTTCTGATCTATATCACAGTATCTTCATATCGGTCGGCCTCGTTGTGCGGTTCGCCTTCAACAGTGCTACTCCATCGCAAACAGCCGCCCTTCCATGGCAGCACAATCTAAATCGCATCCCAAGGGAATAATGGTGAGGAATATCACATACAGGCATCTTGACTAAAGTCGTTGGTGTCGAGGTTTTTGGAGTTTGTCGTGGGGTCTGCAAAATTTGGAGTTGAGGCACCCGCCAGAATTGTGCGTGCCAAGTGGTACACGTGACTCGCTTGCTAGTCTATAATAAGTGGATCGGTCTCACCGCCGCTTTCGTGCTAGCGTCGGCGTTGAGTAAGGCTGGCTTGGAAATCGAGGAACTTGAATGTTAATCTTCAAGTTCATATCTCAAGATTTATAATTCACAGCATCTGGGAAGACACAATAGAAACGACGACTCTCCATCTCGACATACTGCAAACTCTCGCACATAAGCTCCCCTGCTCCCGAAGACAAAGCTGCATAGAAATTTGGACCAGGAGCTCAGAAACACCGTGGTCAGGGTTGAGGAGGACAGTTTGAGTTAAGATGGGTCAAAGCGTGTCGTGGTTGTCGGGTATGCTGTGGGCGAAGAAAGAGATTAGGATACTGATTCTGGGTTTGGTATGTTAATTCTGTCTTGCAAGCTCTACGCAGAAGATACTTGAATGAGTACTGATCGTGTGGCAATATAGGACAACGCGGGGAAAACCACATTACTCTACAGACTCAAGGTATGTTTTATCTCACCGGGAACTATATACTTGTGCTGATAACTTGGAGATTGGAGAGGTCGTAACAACGATTCCTACGATAGGGTTCAATGTCGAGTCGGTAACTTACAAAAATTTAAACTTCAACGTTTGGGTAGGTCTAACTCATCCCGATAATAGGGGCTGTTCTGAAATTCTAACATGTATTAGGATCTGGGAGGACAAACTTCAATCCGACCATATTGGCGATGTTATTATGCCAATACTGCTGCCGTTATATTCGTAATCGATTCCACAGATATTGACCGTTTGGGCACAGCATCGGAAGAGTTGGCAGCCATGCTAAATGAGGATGAGCTAAAAGACGCCGCTTTATTAGTATTTGCCAACAAGCAAGATCAACCGGGTGCAAAGGGTGCTGGAGAAATAAGTGAAGCCTTGAAGTTGGGAGAGCTGAGAGATAGGAATTGGAGTATTGTAGCGTGTAGCGCAGTCGATGGCAGTGGTGTTGATGAGGGCATGGATTGGTTGGTGGTTAGTTACCGTATATTCAACACATCTGCGAGCAGAAAGCTAACGTGGAGATTTTAGCAAACAGTACAATCAGATTCCTAGATGGAGGTGGGAAAGGATTACTGCGGCAAGCCGTTATGACAAATCAGCATAAGAAGGAAAGGGTCCAGAGTCAAGCCTTGATAATGCTCGTACTGGACGGCCTCAAATATATGAATATATGGGCATGGAAATTAAACTGGTTCATATGATACCAAAGCGACAATGAACGATTATAATACACTAGCAAGAAGTCACCAGCCTTATATTAGGAACTTCTCTGTGAATCGAAGCGATAGAAATGCCATATTGTAACACCTGATTTCCTATCTCATCATGGAAGATGTTTTGGAGTAATGTTAGACATAGAGCACATCTCAAATATCGGAAGTGCCCACATATGAAACATTGACCCAGAAGACAGACACATAAGTACATATGGAAAAGAATAAGCCGGTGTCTGCATTACTCCGAAACCTATGCAAATTATATATTCCCGCGCTATTACTATAGGGGACGAGTGAATTCTGTGGACTATAGGCAGCTTACATGCTGCAGCCAAATCGAAAGCATTGCATGCTTATTGTAGTAAATTGGAAAAGATCAACATTACAAAACACTTCGGAGAACTTCTCTTGGAACGGAAATGATAGAAGGCTTTCATGCAGGTCACGAGCTCTTTCATGACCATAGTCTGCTATTTGCTCCTATTTGGATCTTGACATAAATTGTCTCCTGTACATCATGAACTTGAGAATATTCCAGATAAGTTCAGGCCAGTGATGTCTCTGATTCATGTCTTTCAGGGTGAATGATTACACTGTGGAGATATAAGAAGGAGCATACCTCTTACTATTTTAAAGACCAGACCAGCATCACTGATACCACCAACACGATCTTTGTACAGCTGCTCACTTTGACAACTTTCCCTCTAGTTCTAGACTATGACAAGATTGCGCAAAAATAGTAATCTAAGACAGTCCTTAACCTGCAGCCCTCTTTGAGAGTAAGATCCCACACATGAATGTAATATATTACCAAATAACAATGGTAACAACACAACTTTACATTCATCACTTCTTCCACAGTTGGTGAAATCCTCGGAGTTGATTAAATCTGCCCTCTACATGAACCACTAAATGGTGTCGGAAGATGCATGAGTCTGCATAAGCGAGTGCTCCCTGAAATTGTACATGGTATTCATATATCACAGAGTGCATCCGATGGTGTGACAGTGAGCGCGTTAGGCTTATAAAGGTGCCGATTACAAACTCGATTGTCGCCTGATGGGAGTTTTTTTTTTCTCGGTGTTTGATTTCGGACACTAGATGGTAGCTGGTGAGCGTTGTGGGTACCATAGTTATCATAGTGATCATAGTGTTCATGGTGATGCGGTGTCAGGGCTGGTCGGAAGATATCTGTAGGCATATTGGCTACATTAACAATGTCTCTAATGAAGGTACTGTGGTCACAGTAGTATATATCTTAGAAAATTAGAAGCTCAAAGACGTGTTCTTCTGCTCAACTGTTCTAATCCCGACGATGAACAAGTGAACAGCGGTGGCGAGGATGGGAGGGGTAGATTCCTATCAAAAGGTGGGGAAGTTAAAGCTGTATTCTGACAAAGCTTGCGTATGATTTTATACCCCTGTATATTATGTTATCTGACTCGAGCTTGAAAGTAAGAGTTTGGAAAGAAAGAGCAGACTGAAGACATATACCAGGCATGATTAGAAGTCTGTTCATAGATCTAATAGAACAACTGGGGAGACTTTAATCCAAGAACGTAATTTATTCTTGTCGAATCGTCTTCTTATTCTGGGTTGGTTTGGCTCCCTTCTTGACAGCTAAGGACTACATGTATAGCGGCGAAAAAGCTTAAGTTTCATTACGTCTTTCTAGACCCTTTGTGGTTACTAAGGAAGAAATGACGTTAGAAAACACTTACTATTGATTGGACAGATATGGATGGAGTATACTGTCCGTTGCCACGCGGATTACATGCATCATGATGTAAGTCCAGCCCTATTTAAACTCTCCTCGTTCAACTCTTTCTTCTTTTTTGCCATATTTGAGATCGATATTTGTTACAACTATAGAGCGACCTTCTTCATATCGATTTATTATACTGTAACTTCACGAATCAATCGCAATCATGGTCGCCGACGATAAGCCTGCATCTACTTTCAAGTACTCCGAGAAGCCAGTTTATACTACTTCCAATGGATGCCCCGTGGAGAATCCAGAGGCGTATCAAAGAGTTGGCCAGAATGGACCTCTCCTGCTTCAGGATTTTCACTTGATCGATCTGCTAGCTCACTTTGACCGGGAGCGCATTCCAGAGCGTGTAGTACATGCGAAGGGTGCTGGAGCTTATGGAGGTTAGTTGCAGATGTGCCACTAAGTTCTTCGTGTAGCTAACATGAGATACACAGAATTTGAGGTCACACACGATATCAGCGATATTACACAAATCGACATGTTAAGTGAAGTTGGCAAAAAGACTTCTGCCATTGCTCGATTCTCTACAGTGGGTGGCGAGAAAGGATCTCCAGATACTGCTCGTGATCCAAGAGGTTTCTCTGTCAAATTCTATACCGATGAGGGAAATTGGGATTGGGTTTATAACAATACTCCAGTCTTCTTCCTCAATGATCCCACCAAGTTCCCTCTTTTCATCCATACACAAAAGCGAAACCCTCAAACGAATTTGAAAGATGCTACTATGTTCTGGGATTACCTGTCTACGCACCAGGAGGCTGTTCACCAGGTCATGCACCTGTTCAGTGATCGTGGAACCCCATACTCATATAGGCATATGAACGGTTATTCTGGGCATACTCATAAATGGACCAAGCCAGACGGAACTTTCAATTATGTTCAAGTTCACCTAAAGACGGACCAAGGAAGCAAGACCTTTACAAACGAGGAAGCTGGCAAAATGGCATCTGAGAACCCAGACTGGAACACACAAGATCTCTTCGACTCTATACAGAAGGGTGATTTCCCAAGCTGGTCAGTATATGTCCAAGTACTCTCGCCTGAGCAGGCTGAGAAGTTCCGCTGGAACATCTTCGATCTCACCAAGGTCTGGCCACAGAAGGAGGTCCCATTGAGGCCTTTCGGAAAGTTTACTCTCAACAAGAATGTTGAGAACTACTTTGCCGAAATCGAACAGGTTGCATTTTCACCTTCGCATATGGTACCAGGTGTTGAGCCATCTGCAGACCCAGTTTTGCAGTCTAGACTCTTCTCGTACCCTGATACCCAACGTCACCGTCTCGGTGTTAACTACCAGCAAATTCCAGTCAATGCTCCTCTTCGCGCATTCAACCCTTACCACCGTGATGGCCAGATGGCTGTCAATGGAAACTATGGCGCAAACCCCAACTATCCCTCATCTTACCGAAACCTCACATATAAGCCTGTACAAGTTAGCAACCAGCACGAAAAATGGGCTGGTGCCGCTGTTTCATTCTTGTCCCAGGTCACCGATGAGGACTATGTTCAAGCAAAGGGTCTTTGGGATGTCCTTGGCCGTACCCCAGGCCAGCAAGATAACTTTGTCAGCAATGTTTCCGGACATTTGAGTGCAGCAAAGGAGGATACAAGAAAGCGTACTTATGGGATGTTCAGCAAAGTTGACAAGGACCTTGGGGCTAGAATTGAAGAGGCGACAGAGAAGGAGGCACCTGCCCCTACAAGCCAGGCTGCTGGCAATGCTCAAAGCAGACTTTAGATGATATATTCTGCAGATCTCTATTAAAACTTTATAATGCACAGATCGGTTGAATTGCTTAGCTAGCTGTTAGCTACTTAAGAGCTCAACAATTTAATATACCCACTCACACCATTTCAAATTCTTCATCTCACCTTGACTTTATGTGATATACTCTTGGAAGATCACATTTCACTTCAAATAGTATGCTGTTTTTAACACAACCAGCTTGTAAGTGAACTAATGTCATTTACAATTTGAACTATCTGGACAAATCCACCTTCCTCAAGTCGCTTGCACGTCTATACTCGCCTAATTCCCAATTTAAAAGGGGCAAGCCTCGGTTCCAGCTCTCCCGTCATTCCCCTCCACTATGCCTTGCAACCCCACTTCCAAACCTCCTCAGTTACCTGGTATACCATCGGCGTCACAACACGATACGCTTGCGAACATAATTTCAATCTGACACTTATTTAATTTCAAGAAGTAACTATGCCAAACAGTAAGCCAAGAGATGGATTGCAACTAAACACGAATGGCATCCCACCATTCGAGAGCTTGCCGTTAAGGAAAGAAGATCCGTATCTCTCAGCTTGGGGTCTGTATGGTGATGAAGATGAGCTTGGAGCTCTGAACCGTCTGAGTGGTAACCTTGTTGTCAAAGCCAAGGAAGAAATCAGAACCGGCACAAGGTTTGTTGATATTTCCGATTCCACTATTCAGAATTTGATATAGATACATGGTTTATGTCTTGTCAGGATGAGTTGGCTGATGCTCTGAAAGGATATCGATGAATTGGCCTTTGTCTGCACAAACACGGTCTAAGAAAGCGTTCTTCCAGAGGGCGTTGTTTCATCAGGAGATTATTCATAAACATCCACGCATCGTGAATGATGATATATGGACATTTAACACACAGGTATAGTTCTCTCCCAAATAGAAGCTGAGTTACAGAAGCAGGGACTATCGTGTAGGACGAGATTGTGATGATCATCTTTGTTTTCAAGAAGACGACGCCAACTGACATAATTCAGGTCAGTAGTCAGTGGGACGGCCTAAGGCATTTCGCCTATCAGAAAGAGGGAAAGTGAGTTACATTCATCTTTGAACCCAAGCCATATTAGAAAAGGTCTGATGATTCCACCAGATTTTACAATGGTGTCACCTTGGACGATATCCACGGTCCTGGCTTCGAAGCTGGAAATAAGACCATAGATAGTACCACTACTGTAAACGGGATTCAAGGTTCGTAAACATTCAACCCGCCCTGCTCTCTCTCTCTAGCGAAAAACAGTTGACATTACCCATAGCAATGGCAGAACAAGGAATAGTAGGTCGAGGTGTCCTACTCGACTATCACAGCTGGCGTCTTGCCCAGAGCCCACCTGTACCCTACTCTGCATTTTCCCACTCTTCTATCCCTCTGTCCCATCTGCTCGCCGTTGCCGCCGCCCAAAATACAGAGATCCATTTCGGCGACATCCTCCTCGTCCGCTCCGGATACCTTGTAGAGCAGGACCAGAAAAGCGAAGAAGAGCTGAGCACCTTAAAAGACCAGCGTCCTCCAGCATTTGGCGGCGTGCAGCAGAGCGTGGAAATGCTGAAGTGGATCTGGGAGAACTTCAGTGCCGTTGCTGGTGATCAGCCGAGTTTCGAAAGCTGGCGTAAGACTTCCATCGTCTCTTTCTGTTAATCACCATCCCACCGATCCTTGAATATAAAAAGCAGGGAAGAGAGGTCAACTGTAACACGTGCTAACACATAACAGCAACGCAAGAGTCTTTCTCCCTCCACGAAGTGCTCTTATCCGGCTGGGGGATGCCAATCGGCGAGCTTTTCGATCTGGAGAAGTTGGCCGAGCAGTGCAAGCAGGAGCAGCGATGGAGCTTTTTTATAGCTAGTGAGGTCTGCAATGTCCCTGGTGGGGTTGCGAGTCCGCCAAACATTTTGGCGATCTTTTAGCTGAATCTTTGTACCTGAGGAAAAAAGAATGGAAATAGCAAAGTGGCTAAGGGGTTTTCTAAAACATGAGAGACAGAGAACTAAAAGCAGTTTCCTTGCGCGTGGTGATGTTCAAGGAGATAAACTGGTACGGTATGTCTCAAAGATGCGAGTTTGGATATGAATTCTGTTATGTATACTTGGCTATGTAAAATGAAATATAATCAACTATACAAATCTGCGTTTTGATCAACAACTACATAGAGGGACATCAATCCTGGTGAGCAATCATGATGCTTTTTCATGACATCGAAACGAACGAACGAACATACAATGCGTGCGCTATTGAAATTTGTATTAAGATTTAACGTTTCTACTTGGTGGGCTACATGGTATTTGGGTATATGCACTTCATTGAGAGTAGTAAGCACAATGTGAAGGATGCTACATTTTGGCTTTCGGCCGCCATTTAACATAGGGATGCTCCTCGCTATCTGGAATCAAATGATCTACGGCTCGCGTGTTGAGCAGTCCTGGGTGAACCTGCGATAAGTCTGTGATACCTAGCATCCTCATTGTAGTTTCCAGCTCATCTTTCAAAACTGCATTTGATTAGTTTCTTTCCCTGTAATTCGTGCCAAAGGAAACCTACTTTCGATATATTTCTGAACTCCCTCTTCTCCATAGTTCAACGCAAACAGAAAGCCTCTCCCGATACCAACACTCGTTGCTCCTAAGCATAGAGCCTTGATGATGTCTGTTCCGCGCATAATGCCTCCGTCGACATAGACTTCCATCTTGTCAAAGACCTCGGGACAGCACTTCTGCAGTTCTAGAAGGACTAGGATTGGGGCTGGAGATGTATCTAAGCTTCGTCCTCCATGGTTGCTTAATAATATACCATCAATTCCAATTTCCATCGCCTTTTTGGCATCCATAGCAGTTTGAACTCCTTTGAGGACAATTGGTAGTTTCGTTTGTTGTCTAAGCCATGGTATATCATCCCATGAGAGTGAGGAGTCGATATATGATCCCATAATGCGGCCTAGTGCACCTCCCTTCTTGTCATTTTTAGCAATTGCTCCACTCATTGGCGTTGACAGGCTCTCATCTGCTGAAATTCTCTCGTCCGCCTCCCGCTTCCCTGCAACAGGAGCATCAACAGTGAGAAATATCCCCTTGACGCCTAGCTTCTCAACATGCCTCAGCAACGCCTCGCTTTTTTCTCTTTGCTTATCAACGTATAATTGGAAAAATAAGGGCATCTCTCCAATAGCTTCCCCGTAGTTGCCTTCCTCAGCTACCGACTCGAAAATTTCGGCGATAGGGTAGGACGCATTTGTGGAAACACATTGTGGTACTCCCATCCGTTTGCATCCTCTTGCCAAACCCTTCTCACCATCCGGATGTACCATCTTTGCCATAGCAGCTGGGGAACAGAATATAGGTAGCGACATGGGTTGTCCCAGCATAGTCGTACTCGTGTTCACATCTTTCACATTAGTCAATATCCTTGGTCGTAAACCAATATCACTATATGCTGAAGAATTTCGAGCCTTGGTGTTGAGATCTGTGGCAGCGGAAGAGTAGAAGGCCCAGGTTTTCGGAGTGAGAGTTGTGCTGGCGACGTTGACAAAATCGTGAGTGTTGATCAACGTATCTATTGGAGGCTTAGAGTCGGGGTTTGATTGTGTAGAGCTTGTTTCCGCTAACGCCACATGCTCTTTACTTTGAGGATCCAAAGTTCCCAGTATCTTGGATGAAGGGAGTGAGGTTTTTATAAGAGACGGGGCATGGACCTCGGAGTATGGTTTGGTAGCGTCGCGTCCAGCATAGCGGTACAGTACTGGGAGAGATCAGATTGAGGCAATGAAGGAGCTAAAGCACATACTGCTAGGACCACCGGGATGATCAGAAGCAAATTCGGTTAAGTCGTAGACCGTATTGTCAACAACTATCCATAAGTCTTCTGGGCTATTATGTCTGGAAATCTCCGGTAGGTTTATGAGTCGTGCCATTGTATGGGTGAATGGGAAGCAGAATTCGAGAACGAGGGGGAATAAAGAATAAGATGAGTGACTGGTATAGACGTGCACATCTTGTTGAGGTTCGCAGAAGACGTTACGCCTAGAGATAGTGAAATTATTAGATCTGGTGGTTCGGTATATCACCAGCCGGGCATCATCATCATCATCATTACCCCCGCAATATACCGGTTGTTACGTAAGCACGGTCACTACGCGAAAATGTTATGGGCGATTGATATTTATTTCTTAATTCAATGTCAGACAGGTTTCAAAAATTGATCAAGAAGCATATTATGCGGTAGACGGCATGGTTTATTTAATTAAGCTTTAGATATGGAAGAAAAGCTTCCTATCATAGTAAGCTGTGTATAATAATAAATAATATCTCCTGCAAGGCCGTGTTCTATTTACTCAGACCCTCCCTATCTCACTGACAAGAGTACGAGTAGTATGAGAATCTAGATTCAGATTTTATTCCAGCAAGGTCACTTGTCCTGAAATTCGAGTTGGCTTATATGGGGAAAGAGTTCGGCTCAGATGTGATGTTCAGATGTGTTGAGGGAACGATTCATAATTTGCATTACTTACTTGCTCTGGTACTGCGCAGGACTTTCTACACAGTCTGGTTGAAATTGATCAGACCAAACTCAGTCTAGAAAAGTAAGAGGTTGGTTGAGCTTCTTAAAACGGAAAGTTACAAAGATCAAAATAAAACTTTCCAGATGAAATAAAATAATGTATTAGTTTGGAAGAGAGTTGCACTCTGGTCGCAGCCATGACAGAGGAAGTTTGAAGGAACTCCGTACATCCAGGTACTTATCTTGCTCAGAACTGCTTGGCAAGCCATTGCTTAGAAATAGGAACAGCAAAGACATCGGAATGTCATGGATCTCAAAGAGGAGGCTCGGATATCGAGCCTGTAAAGACGGGGTCAAAGCTGTTCTTGAAAATTGTGGAAATATGTAGCATGGCCGTGCCGTGTCTCTACCTGTGCTCTCGGGTCCTTTAGTGAAATATGTAGGCAGAGATCATTAGAATTAGCGACTCAAATCAATAAATTGCCTATCAAGCCAATTCTATCACTGCTGATCTCCCTGTCAACTTCGTCATGAAAAAACGAATGTCAGGTGGAGCAGCATAGGTACTTAGCGGCACGCGTACTACCTCGGGTACACTTCTTGTGAGTGAAATGAGGAGAATGATCGTGAAAGCAATTGATCATATCCAACCTCACTACCACAGTTTTATAAGCACTGATCGTCCGGTAAATTTAATATTCCAAATATACTATTGTTGCCAGACTCGACGCCAACCAACTTTAAGAGAGGCAGCAAGGGTGTTCGGGTAGCTTAAATTACACCAACCACGATGGTCAATCTCGCGTCAAAAATCGCCATTGTTGGAGCAGTTATCTTCGGCGTACTATATCAGTTGATTATCAAAAGCTTCATATTTGATGTTCTAGGTTACGCACGTGTGATCAGCCCAATCGAACATTTCGACAAAGTGCGATGTCAGAAAATCACCGAGCCTGGCCTGGAGGCGTGCGAGCACATGTGGATGCACGAGCCGACCGGACATCTATATATGGCATGCTCGAGCTCTAGGGGGGCCATAAATTGGGTTCCAGCGTTAGTATTCTACCTCAGTCTATAAAAGCTTTAGCTAAGTGAACAGTGTCGATCGACTCAATTCCTCCGCACGTAGCTTGACGGATCGCGTTGCAGTCCTCGATACCCGCGCGCCGGGCCCATTAGCCTCACGTTTGAAGTGGCTCTCGGTCGAGGGCTTCTCCGGTAACAAAGGAGATGGTACTTTAAACCTCCATGGGTTTGATATTAAAACAGACAAGAACACTGATACCCTCCGGATTTTACTCATCAATCACCGTCCTCCATTTGACTCTGTCACGGGTGAGCCGCTTGATGCCCACCAGGTTGGAGCCAACTCCACAATTGAACAGTTCCAAACTGTAGTTGGAAGTGAGAGCATGCGTCATGTACGAACTTACTCTAACGATGTAATCTCGACGCCAAATTCAATCCATTGGGTCAATGATCATGCTTTCATTATCGCGAATGATCACAGCGGCAAAGTTGGGTTGGTGAGTTCTCAAACCATTCCTGAGCACTCCGCAACATGATCTAATGATTTTAGCGACGACATCTTGATCCTTTGCTCGGTAGTGGCAGTGTTGGTTATTGTGACCGAAATCGATGCAATATTGCTAAAGCTTTTGGAAGTGAGGTCTCACACCCCAATGGCTTGATTTACCACGACGGCCTGGTCTATGTCGCTGCCACAGTTCGAGGTGGTATCCGTGTGTTGAAGTTCAGCGAGCAGCAGCCACCCTCACTCGAGGAAGTGGATGTTATCAAGGTTCCGTTTCCTATCGACAACCTGAGCATCGACAAGAATGGGGACATATTCGCTGCTACCTTCCCAAAGTTGCACATCATGATGAAAAGTTTTGATGACCCTTATAGTGTTAAGCCGCCAAGTGCTGTATTCAAGATTATTAAACCCTCTAAAAGTATCAAATACCAAGGAAAAGAATCTACTGGTAGTGATGGCTACCAAATCGTCAAAGTCATGGAGGACGATGGCAAGATTCTTGGTGGCTCTACAGTTGCGGTTCATGACACCGAAAGCGGCAGAATTTTCCTGGGAGGGGTCGTATCACCACAAATTGCAATATGTGAGACCAGATAAGCCATTTGTATCACTAAGCTTTAAAGAGGATCCTCTTTTTGGTATGAGAACTGTATTGGATAGCACCTCTAGCATAAGGGCTCAGGCAGAAGATTTAGTAATATATTCTTGAGCTATTGTCGAAAAGTAATATAACTAGGAATGGAAGCATCCGATCTTCCTTGATCACTATAATTGCCTCTCTTGTTGCTATAATGCGCTGTCACTCAACATGAGTATAGGTGTGAAGTGTGTAAATGTCATTCTCACGAACAGAGTAGCGTCTATGATCTCCCACACATGAGTTATGAGACACCCTTAATTTAAAACTAGCACAAAAATCTGCTGTCTTTCACATCCTCACCATCAACTTAGGAAGATGCAAACCATTCCTTGATTTGTAACCAATACTTCACAATTTTTAAACTTCTTTGCTTCACAAGCTTGAAGATGCTGGCGGTTTTAGGCGAATCTTCCTGCATTTACTCTAAGCCTCAGGATATCTACTACATCACTCTTAATACCGTTATTACCAGTGGAGAGTGATATCTGTTAACTCATTAGCTCACTCTACCAAAAACCAGTCTGCCAAGACTCGCTTAGAGTTAAGGGGGCGAAAGTGGAACAACTGGAATCGACCGAAGAACGTCCGCAATGTACAAATTAAGGGCTAATACCATACCTACCAGTCATAAGTAAGATCTATGAACCCCACGGAACGGTACGGTGGTATTCCGGTGCTCGTATGGAAAGTTCGGGCGGCAGCATGCAGTAAAATTCAAATGTCCCGAATCAAGATTTATCAGAAGGGTGCTTCTGCGATCATCCCTGATAGGATAATTCAATGCTATCGTGAAGAAACATTTGCTGATTCGCGGTCACTAACATTTCAACAGTGGTCATTGAGCTCTATGTTTTTTGTCAGTAATTACATGGTCTTTCTAAGTGCTCCTTAGCTTAGAATTCAGGTAGAATAGGTAAGCTGACAACATGGAAAATGTGCTTAGCCTAAGTAAGTGATGCTAGAATAGTCACGGTTCGAGCAGATTTCAAGGCTTTCGTTTTGTTCTTATGGCTCTCATATAAAAATTCTGGGAATTCTTTTGGTACTTCCAAGGCACAAACTAGTATTTATCTGACTTTTAATTATAGCGAAGTGTACAAATAGCATACAGCACAACTACATAAGTCGATATTTACACCCAGTCTCGGAAGCAGTAAGTGACTAGCTATAGAAGTACGACTATAAGTCAAGCCACACCCTAGCATCGTCTAAACCTGAACAGATCTTGACATTTATCCGGTCCAAACAGCTGGTCCTGGACAAGTATAGGTAGTAGCCTTTGAGCTGTAGATATCAATCTTCATACACGTTAGATATATCATAAGATGTGTTTTATGGCTCAAATCTTACCGTGATTCCGGGATCACTCTGGGCAGCGTAGCCGGGAATTTTAGCTAGGTAAGACCCAGATGGGCTTGCTGTTCCGGAGCCGGTTACTGCAAGCTGAGCACACTCTGCATAGAATTGAGGAGTGTTTGATTGATGTAAAGCGAGCAATTCGTGGCGAATGAGATAGTTGCCAGGTGCCAGAGTCGCCGGAATGTTACTTGTCCACTTCAAGTTCTTCAAGACATCATTGGTGCCCCAGCTGGTGCCGCTTAGTGGCGGAGCGGTCATACCTTTCTGGTCAATCTTGAACCTAGAACACGATCAGTGTCCATCACTAGTTTGATTGAATGGTCTGTTTCAAAAGGGATCGCTTGACCAGTCTCTCGAACTGATGATATAGCGCAACGAATATACTTACCAGCCTACACCATCACCCGTGCAAGAGGAGAAGGCTCCTGCACACTTGAACATCCAAACCATAACGGGGCCCTGGGCGTGTGTCCTGTATATAATTAGCTCTGTATGAAGTACCCGGAACGGAATAGTCTGCAATCCAAAGATTGGAGCGCAGTGGCTCAAGCCGCTCCCGAAGCCTTTAAGATATGATGGGGGACTTACCATTGCGACCAGACAGCAGTGACTGGTGAGCCAGCCTGGAAAGGGAATTAGCATGCTTTTCGGATTGGAAATGCCCTGAATCTTCAGCCAAACGCCCGCAAGATGCCTACTTGCTCCCAAGACATTAAGTTTTATCGGAACAGTATCTCGGACGCAAAAAGCAATCTTTTTGAGGTTTTGCATGAAGGTGTATCTTCCGAAGTACCTACTGCTACAGTTGCTGAAAGAGCTGCGCTAGTTCCTCCGTTACAGCGGACTTTGGAGTCAGTGACTGTCATCGTCGGGTCATAGTTGGGCCACTGTCGTTGAATTGAAGGGGGAGAGGAAGATGGGCTGAATCCTGTATATCTGATTTCATAGGTTAACTTATTGATCGGAAAAATTAAAGAGATACTCTACCCTGGATAGGTGGTTCCTCCAATGACATAGCTAGTCACGGCGCCATGAGCAGAGACACCAGCCGCCAGAAACCCAAGGCCAGAGATAACAGAAGTGAGAAGCATCTTTAAAAGTCGAGGATGATGATATCAAGTGTCCTAATAACTTGAGTGAGACTTTCTGACTAGTAGAGTCCTCGACTGTGGCAGCGTGTAATATTTGTAGTCAAATCGCTACCCCACAAAAGTCATGGGGACTGGGGGCAATTAATATGAGTTGTACCTGGTGACAGATTCATATTGATCTTTGTCGCTCTTTCTGAGGTTGCCAATATCCATCTGGGGGAGGACGGTCCGTTCAGTATATTAGGCATGAGAAGAGACGACCAATGGAATGGCCATCGGATATTACCAGGGTAAATATGGTCCATAGTGACGAAACGGCGTATAGTATCCCTGAAACTCGGTACTTGAAAAAAGCTTGATTCTAGGCTCTAATCGGGTTAACAAGGGAAAACTGTTACTATACATGAGAGCTAGGTGACTTTGTTTATGCTACACCACAAACGATTTGGCGGCCCGAATGAGGTTCCATTTCCTGCCGAGTATATTATACGCTATCCGAATTAAACACTAGCGACACTGGATTAATTCAAACTCTGTAGATAAGACATCGCTAAAGGTGCCAATTGTATTTGACCAGAGAGTGTCCCAAGTGGCACTGATTCCAGTATAGTAGTAGTTTCACGTGATCAAATGGCTAATAAGGAATATCTGGAAATTATGTAAGCTCCAAGCTATAGTCTAGCACAGTAGTTTAATAACCCTCTAAAGATGAAAGGTCTTTACGCTTACCTCTGGAGGCGAGCGTCACTCGAGATGGTCAGATTCCAGATAACAGGCGAGAACTGGAGCAGCAGCTCAAGGGAGTGATTATAGGCGAGTGTGACTCTTGGGCCAGGAGAAATGTGGTGAGAACTGATTTAATAGGCTGTCAAGACTATGGAAAGCTGCAGTTGTTGGTTGCATCCTTGACCTGAGCTAGATAGGAAGAAGCTTTCAAGTCCACAAGAGACACTTGTCGATTGCCGTGAGGCATTCAAATCTTGAGCAACGTACCCTGAACCCCAAGATTTGTGCACAGCTAATCGTATTTTGTATAATTTAACATTGGACTCTGATAAGGCTTTAGCTCTTCATACGCTCCTTTTGATCAATAATTTGAGCTTCACATTTAGGATGAATACAAGTTCAGTGAAGGGAATCTGGTTATAAGGTGATCCTTATGCGGCCACTGATCCCTCAGTATTGCGGTAGGTAAAAGAAAAAACTATTACACCTGCTTCAATTGAGTGGAGCTAATCAAGTATAAGTTACACAAGACTACTCATGAGAATAGAACACTGCTTGAAATCTATATGAGGCATAAGCAGTGTTGCATAGGTAAGATAACCCGCTGAACAGAAATTCAGTCCTTGTATGCTTCATAGACTCTTCTAGTATCTGAGCCATTTTTTAGATAATACAAAAAAGAAATATGAGTGTACCATTTTGTCACACATATTAGTTATAGCTCACATGGACGTGATCCCTAATGAAAGTTAGACCAAACGTTATGGGAATCTAAGGAGAACCAGAATTGCATACCAATGATTCGCCGTTATATCCCCTCTATCCTCCATTTCTTTCCAAGAACTCCAACTCTTGACAGAATCTTGAGAAGGTTGCCATATACGTTGTCCCCAGATAACATATTTCAAGTTAAGAGATGAAGCATGATTCATCACCCACTCCGCAATCTCCTTACCGGAGGTGGTAGCAGTCTTACTCGTCAGCCAATTTGCTCGCCTAGCGGGAGTTTTGGTAGGGAAACACATACACCACCAGCATCAGAACACATCATGTCTGTTGCTTTGCCACAGCAGTGGTCTGAACCACTGCCACAACCACAATCCCGAATACATCCAATTTCACGCACCCGTCCTGGTAGGCCCGCAACTATTTCTTTTGCCCCGTCAACAGCTACTTGTTTACATGCCCCAACGGATGGGTATGAAGGAGTTTTGTAACCACCAAATCCATTGTCCTAATACTCAAGGTTAGCAATGTGACCCACAGAGTGAATTTGTCCCGCTAAGTTTGACTCTATAAAAGGCTGACTTGTAAAAAGACAATTAGAGATAACTTACCGAAGACGAGCAGCACTTGAAAGCAGAGGGTCCTGGACATTGATTCGCGACCGTTGTACCAGTACAATCACTTGTCCAGCGACAGTTGCCAGATGTGCTGCATGTTGCTTTGGTACAGCATTTCACATTAGCTGGATCGCTGTGACACTGGCCGGCAGTAGTGACACCTCCACTGGACTCGCATGCTGATTCAGTTACACAGACACCTACCATTCAAGTTGAGTCAGTCTGTTTCTCCTGGAAAACATCTAGACTTTAGAATTTACCTGGAGTGCCGCCTGCTCCATAACATGGCTCATTCAATGCCGCGATCACTGCAGTGGCAGTGATACATATTTTCAATAAGGAAGTTCCAATGTGCATTTTCGGGAAGTCTATGGCAAAGCGTATTATAGAATTTAAAAGACGAAGAAACTCGAAGAGATAGGGCTGACTGGTGCTACAGGATTGACAGTAATACATTTCTTATCGAGGAGGTCAGAGTCTGCTTATATAGTCTATTCATCCCAAATATTGGAAATATGGTGCTACATAGCTTTGCTGTAAGTCACTGCCTTATTGAAATGCCGTATTTGTGCAAAGCGGATTGCCAAGGCTATGAAGGAAGAGAAGGATCTTGTACAACAATGGTCCTAATAATAGTCGAATTCAGCAGAGAAATTTTGTGTGTCACTTTCGTGGAGTTTAGAAATATCACAAAAGATCGTAGTCCCCTTCATATCTGTACTTTAGTCCTACAAACAGTTTTACTATCTGCTCTCTCTCTATAGATGTAACTTGCTTCAAAGACTAGTGTATAAATGAAGTACAGAATCGAGCACGTGGCATACAAGGGGAGTAGTGTCAGACACGGCCGAACATTCAGATGGGCCAAGAGATCCTCCCGCTGCGTGTCACACCAAGTAATATCCCCGCCTCCACCGATTCAGGGGTTTAAGCGAGGCAGTGCTACATCAAGCTTGGGAGTACCAAAACTGCACTAGGCTCATTTTCAGCTAAGGTCATGATGAAGATCAGGAAAAGCTTAATGGTGGTACAAAGAGTGACCTTTAGACCGATTGATTTGGTCAAATACTCAGCCATTATTGTCGCAACAACTTGGAGTAGGGGGTTTTCACTATCCCATGAGTACAATTCATCTTTATTGGATTTGCAGAAGATGAGGAGCGGTAAAAGTTAGAGGGGACAAGAAAACCACACTTCGTCAGTTGCTATACGCAATCAACTAAAGCGTGGACTAGATGGAGGTTTGATAAGTACATGTATATGTGAGACACTTTTCGCTTTCATAACTTCTACATTGCATCCTAAACCTGGAAAATTGTAGTTTTTAGCAATTTATTTAAATTTTGGATATCTCAAACGAAGGATTTAATAAAGCTTTCCAGGCGAATGAGACTCGTTGTAACGCGCAATAGAAGATTTTCTTCCACCACCAGTGATGTGCTTGTTCTGTACACAAATCATATCATTGATAATTATGCTCTACAGATTTGTCATTGATATCATTTAGAGAACGGTTCTCGGATCCAGTCCACCAATCTTAGCGCTTTTGGCTTTCCCATCAAACACGAACTCACTGATCAGCTTTCCAGTTGCGCAACTGTTTTGTATACCCCAACAAGTATGGCCAGTAGCCATCAATAACCCTCTAACTCCCGTTTCCCCAATGAGGGGTCCATTGCCTCCTACTACTGATGGAAGATAGCAAGCCTGTTTCTTCAATATCTTTCCCGTCCGTAACGGTGTGGATATTGATCCAACATAGTCAACGATATCTTGACATCGAGACTCGTCTACTTTAACCAGATCTGCGGTCTTAGGAAGAGGAGCCAGGTCATCAGTTTCTCCTAGTTATTCGTTAGCATCGTCTAGAACGTTCAAAGAAGTAAGAGGCGTACCACAGGCATAGACAGTACCATCAGGTCGAGCGTACATTTCTGGACTAACCCTGCTCCCATGTCTAGTTCCCTTGAAGTCTTTTGGAAGCTCGATCTCTGAAAATATGGCATATGGGGTGGTTTCCGCCTCGATAACGACACTATGGGCTCTGGTGCCATCAATTGGTGCATCCGGCCAAACATGGCTAGTCCATGGGCCGGCTGCTAGAATTACATCTGTTGCAGGAAGTGTATGAATGTGTTTAGTATCCTTATCCTCGTATGTAACCGCTTTGACACCGTGCGATCCTGTGTAGTCTATAGCTGTAACATGACCCAATATTATCTTTGCTCCAGCCTCGACGGCAAGCTCAGCCATCGAAGTAGTGAATTGGTATGGATGGACCTGAGCTGTATTCGATGTGTCACCCATCTCTGAATACTGCTTCATGCTCTCCTGATCAAACCAATCCAGGTCATTTGGCACATCCTTCTTCCTTGGGTTACTTCTCCCAGCTAAGAGTTTTGGTAGCTTATTCCAGTCTTCACCTTTGGACTCAGTCGAAACATTATCCAAATCATGTTTCTTTCCCTTTGCAGAGAGTGATGCAGCTTTTAGTGTCCTGTATCCCCAACGTTTTGCCCCATCATGTTGATCAGCCAGCTCTTTATGGAGTCTGTAACTTAGCGGCACAATGCTACTTGGATATGCCCACAACGCCAGAAGACCACCCGCTTTACCAGATGCACCTGCAGCTATTGATGAAGATTCGAGAATTGTGATCTTGTGAACCAGAGGGTTGAATGAGGGGTGGCGTGTTAAAAAGTAGGCTGTTGTGCTGCCAATGATACCGCCTCCTGTGGTTTATGTTATTCACTCGCAGTCAATTGAAAACAAGAGCATAGATACCAACAACAATAATATGGCGTTCGGAAGCCATAGTGAACTCTTGAGATGGGTTGTTCTTAGATGTGATTAAATTTCATACAGTATTTACCTTCGGTAATATCTCATTTATTTATCTTACGATAAGAAATAGATGACGTGTAGTTCCGCCCCGCTTATTCTCAGGGTTCACAAATCGGAAGCATGTGGTATGCATAAACCCTTTCCAAATTAGTAGATCTTACGAATCCACTTCCAGCCTCGGTCTAGATGCTCGTGCTTCATAATACAGAGCTTCGAGACACACCACCCACTACAACTACAAATACACCAGGCCCCCAATTCTTCTTCATGCAATTACCTCTGCAAAGTTCTCTAAAGCTTTCATATCGAAATCTGCAACCCATACTCAAACGTACTATCCCAGCTTCAGCTCTTGCATGTTACCCTAGCACCCGTTTCAAGGGATGTTGCTAATACTGGACCTAGCTTACTACATCAATCTCACCCCGCCTTCCACGATACCAGGCCCCTCAAATACAGAGAAGAAACATGGCTTCTGCTACTAGCTTCTACGATTTCAAGCCTTTAGACAGTATGTCTGCAATATCCTGACCCACTGCCCCCTTTCTATCTGCATAAGCTGCAAATGCTGGGTGCAACAAGCTCTTGCGCCAGTACTAGTCACCTACTTTCACTATATAGACTATACCGCAGGCCTCTACTAACCTGGTGTCTAATAGAGAAGGGTGCTGAGGTCCCACTCGATTCTTACAAGGGCAAGGTGATTCTGATCGTAAACACCGCTTCCAAATGCGGTTTCACCCCCCAGTACGAGGGTCTTGAGAAGCTCTACAAATCTATGAAGTACATTCCACCTCTTCCCTATGCGTAGTTTAGGCCACCAACTCATGTCACTTAGAGAAAAACATGGCGATGATTTCCAAATCCTCGGCTTTCCTTGCAATCAATTCGGCGGTCAAGATCCTGGCTCCGATGAAGAAATCCAGTCCTTCTGCCAGCTCAACTACGGTGTCTCTTTCCCCATTATGGGTAAAACCGAAGTCAATGGATCCGGTGCTAATCCACTTTTTGAGTGGCTCAAGACTGAACAACCGGGTTTGTTGGGAATGAAGAGGGTTAAGTGGAACTTTGAGAAATGGTTGATCGGCAGAGATGGCAAGGTCAAGGGCAGATGGGCCAGTTTGACAAAGCCGGAGACATTGGAGGCACCAATTCTGGCAGAGTTGGCAAAGGGTGCCGAGACCAAGATTTAGGGAAACTGAGACGATCTAGGTGGATGGTCCTGGAGACGAACTTCGTTTCTGATACTGCTTTTATTTATTTTTTAGGCGAGTCGTTGGACCATCTCGCTTCATGCGTACCACTATTGGTATTTCTCTATATCTTTTTTGGAAAAACCATCTATAATAAAACCTGATACCCCGAGATGAACATGCGATCCTCTATTTTCATTCATCGTACATCTTACGTAGACACCTAGATACCACAGCGCCAGCCATACCACTCAACCCACTGGTTTTCTAGATTGATGGACTAGAGCATTAAATCACGCTTCCACATGACAAGCGGGACATGAAATGATAAGTAGCACGAAGCATTCGACGTGATCTTAGTTACCCATCAAACACCATTCCATCTACATTCCAATCGCAATAATAAGGAGCTAGACCAAGAAATACATCATCAGGTAGACCCAATAAGCCTTGGGAGAGATGGAAGTAGAAGACATTAGATAGAATACACCTTGGTAAATTTGTTTGGACATGCTATAGCAAAATTTCCAAAGACGCGCATATAAGACTTTTCAAGCACAATGAGACTATGGACAGGAGGTGTTGAGGTGTTACACATCTTATCATTTCTATTTCTGGGAGTCATTAAGGCCGGTCGTGATTTCTATGATACAAAAATTGGAAAAGCATATCATCATGAAAAAATTATATGCCCAAACACCTCGCTCGCTCGCTCGACCGATCGCTTGCGCTTTTTTTTTAAGAGGAAAAAAAAGAGGGAACCCAAAAAGGAACCACCACCACAATCAAAAAAAGCAATCATCAAGTCTATCTTTGACACCTCTTTCTCAACCACATCCCGCCACTCTTCACCACTTTCCGCCACCACTGTTTCCTTTTCTAAAACAGACCGCAAAGCACATCCTTGATCTTACGCTTCCCACTCTTCCTCAACTTGGTTCCGACAACCTTCTCCATCTCCACCCCAGCCGGCCTCACGCTCTGCGGATTCCAGAAGACTTCTCCGGGATCCACATCTGCCTTGATTTCCTCCAGTCTCGGTAGGTTGCTTCTCCAGTACATCTTCTGCGGGTTCACCAACTCAGGGTCCACATATCCTGCGTAGGCACCAAAGTTCTCTCCGCCAGGCATGCCCTTTGTGATCATGTCGCTGAATCCTCTCAAGAAATCTCGAGTTTTGTTGCGCAGCTTAGGGAGTCCAACGCCGTAGGATTGCATGTAGAAAAGTGCGTCACGATGAGCGTACGCGGTTGCGTCTTGAGGAACGTCGTTAATTGCACCGCCCTCGAGATCGAATATGATGAACCATATCAGCGTGCCGGTATGTACCTTATCCAAGTAGCTGAAAATTTGATCAATGACATTGTCAGGAATGAGGTTGCAGCCGTTGAAGGCTAGAGACTTGGTATATACTGGGGCCGATAAACCACCGCCGAGCTGTAAGGCAGCGTCTTCAGCCCAATGAGCCACGGTTCCCAGCCAGTCCTTGAGAACTACTGTATGGCGGGCTTGAGACCCGGGGAAATTGGACGAGAGTTGTAAGATATCGTATTCTTGCTGGGATCCAAAGAAGGTACCTGTGATTATCATGCCAAGTTCGGTAATCACGACGCTGGTGCTAAATTTTCGTGTAAGGTCGGGATTACTGACGAATCGCTGCCACTTTTTAAAGGTAGCAGCCAAAGCAGCATACGGTCGGGTGTTGAATGCGAAGGAAAACTGGATACATTCTCCAGGCTCTGGCTGCGTACGCACCACGAATTCGGTGATGACACCGAAACCGGCAGCGGCACCGCGACAAGCCCAGAAGATGTCAGTGTTTTGCGTTGATGAGGCACGTACAATCGAGCTATCTGCTAAAACTATTTCAATTTCTTCGATGTGGTCCAGTGCTGCTCCCCACATTCTGGACGAGGGACCGAGGCCGCCGATTGTTGCATGGCCGCCGATTCCAACCTGGTTGAACGGTTAATTAACAATCATAGTAAGGAAGAGAGAAAGGATAGAGGGGATGTACCTGAGGACAGGTCCCGTAAGCCATGGCCCTTCCACCAGCATCGTGCAATCGTTCTGTGAGATCACCTAACAGAGTACCAGCCCCAACTGTAGCTCTCCAGGAAGTTTTGTCCATGTTGAACTGTTGAAAATGCTTCATGTCGATGACTATACAGCCATTGACTCCTCCAAGACCTATAGTTGTATGTTAGCCTGACTAATTTCATGTAAATTACTGTTTTTAATCCAAGACGGCTACAAAAAACACCTGACCAAAATACCATCACCATTTCCCAACAGAGGAATAGATAACTTACAATAATTGGCATAGCTATGTCCCCCACTCCGCGCCTGTACCTTGACCCCAAACTCTACTGCAACTTTCACAATTGCCGCAATTTGTTCTTTGGATTTGGGATAGGTGATAGCAGCCGGCGTGACCGGCCTGTCCAAATTATACGGTCTTACATGCTTGAGTTGGTAGAATGGTCTTCCAGGAAACGCATATAATTCTGAGTCGTGATCTAGGGCGGCTTTGATGCCATTTACTAGAGGAGTTGATTGGGTTATTCCCATATTTAGGGAGTTGGGTTATGTTGGTTTTGTTGGGGTGGTGCAGTGTTATACAGTGGTGAGATGGGTTAGAAACATGAGACGAGTGTCAGATTTCTTTTCAAGACGGAGATGAGAAAAAAGCCAATTAAACTTGCACAGGGAAGATTTAGGCAGGAAATTAGGTGAAATTGTTCAGATAAGATGGAGAAATACAAAGATGAAAAGGCGGTCGAACTCCTTCCCGTAGATATGCATGAGGTGAATGGAAGGAGATCAAGAAGAAGGAATCATCGTTGCGTCGGTCAGCCAAGTTACACGTGGCTAGGCCGGTTTCCAAACAAGATGACCATTACCCAGCCGACCTGGAAATAGTGAAGCCTGTTTTAGGTTACCGTGATGCATTGGGACTTGGGGTGCATAATGGCGGCGCATGTTCTGGCATGGTAAACAGTCCGTTTGGTGAACCGTGAAGATGGATTTCCAAGTTGCCAGCGCAGAATGTCCCCGGCCTACTAATTAAAATCTGGTATGCGATGAAATTAAAGTGGGATGCACGTGATTGGCGTCATGCCTCACCCACGCCGGGATGCTGGGTAATCTTGGCAGCTATCAGAAACCGAATGGCAGGATATACCGACCCTGGACGCGAAACGAACGTGCGGCAATCCCCAAAAGAACAAACAAAAGCAAAAGCTCTGATGCGAATACCATGTATATTAAGCGGATCACCTAAGCCTATAAACTCTTCTCGACTTTCATCACCTCCTCGATGCCTTCCTTGATTCCATTCACCCGAACCTCGTCCAGTCTCTTGAGCGGTCGTCTGGGATGGCCGCCATACCCATAATAGCTTTGAATAGCGCTTTTGGTGCCAGCAATAGCCGCTTTCGTCAACACCCAGTCGCCCTTCGATAACACCTTTTGTAGCTCGAAAGCCTCGTCACGTTTGCCTTCGGTGTAGAGATTCCATATCTTGACACAGACCTTTGGCATCACGTTTGCACCTCCAGCAATAATACCAGATCCGCCCGACACTAGTGTTTGTGCTGTGAAATCACACATCCCACCAAATGCCATATATCCTGAGCCCTGGGAGAACGGTGTTACCGCGTTGGTCGCCAGCGCTACTCGGGTAAGTTTTCCGGTATTCCCGCAGGTGAATTTGGTGCCGACGATGTTTGGGTGCTTAGCAATCTTGATCAAGAGATCGGAATCCATATCGATGCCGGCCACTGCCCCGGGGTAATTGTAAAGGATGATAGGAAGAGGAGATTGTGCGGCTACTTCCATAAAGTAGTTGTAAACGGCATCCTCATCCATCAAGCCGCGGAAGTAGCTGGGAGGGAGGATGAGGACGTATTCTCCACCAGCCTTTGCTGATTCCTTGATCAGGTTGATTGTTCCACGAACCGAACCTTCGGTGGCTCCAACAATCACCGGCACCTGGGTGAACCCAGCGGCATCGAGAGCTTCGCGGGTAGCTTGGGTGACAGCAATCTTCTCGGCGGATGAGAGGTGAACTGCTTCTCCATTTGAGCCCATTGTGACGAGTCCTACCAATCCTGCTTCCGCTAAACGCACGGCATGTTTCTTGATGGTTGGTATATCGAGCTCCTCTGTTTCCGAATCAAAGAAGGTCATGGTAGGAGCATAAATTCCGGGCAGCAACGGACGCCGGGTTGTGGTGTGCCCATTTGTGCCATTGACTCCATTAGAAGCTGCCATCTTGTCTGTTGTGCACAAAGAAGAAGAAAGAATGGAGGGAGAAAATTAAAGCAGATTACCTAGAGATGAAAGACCGCAGAGTGGGATAGTATAAAGAACAAGGAGAGATTTGTTTTCCCTCAACAGCAAAGGTCTCTTACTTAAGGTGTGAGATGAACCGAGGGCGAGTAGCGCGCTGGAGCCAATATGTGAAGCAAGAAAATATGCCGCGTTCTGAATTTCCCGCCGACACCTAAAATTCAACGGTGGAGATGGTCGAATGACAGGAAGCTGGTGGGGGCTTCCGTAATACTATTAAACTCAAAATTCCACGATCGTATCAGACCGCACCCCTCGGGGATATGGACAACAGGAGCTGGGGCCAACATCTGACATTTTTTGGCTGTCTGTATGTGGCCCAATGCGACTTTCCACACTTGCAGAAGTTAGATAACGATCCCGACCTTGCGGCCTGACAGCGATTTCCTCTCTTTTTGATCGGAAAAGGGCGGAGAAGATTTGACTAAAGACCGTCTTGTTTTGTCTCGTTGCAGCTGTCAGTGAAGGCCAGGTGCTGCAGGGGGAGCGGTTTTCCTGCTGCAAGATCGGCTGTCTGGAGAAAGATGATGCGATCTGAAAGCAACATGTAGTCAGCGGACGAGTTTTTCCACGAATCAGGAGTAACCCGGTGAACAGAGTTAGCGTGGGGTACTGTTGTGTGAGGAAGGGGAGAAAGCGAGGATGTGAGGATGCAGATTGCTGGCGCACATACAACATTCAAAGCCATCGCGTGGAGGAGGGGCAGAACTTGGCGGTGGGGTATTCAGCCGACGGTTTCGAAGGGAGCACAACAGTGCGGGGCACACCATCTTCATGTCTCCCATCACCGCTGCCATCACCACTCGCATCACTCCCACCAGACGGGTTCTGGAAGGGGCAAGTCAGCTGGAGACCAGATAGCAGTTGAGCCTCAATCTGATAATGGCATGGCAGACTGCCCGAGGGACAGGACAGGGCCACGCAGGCCAGAGGGCGGTGGCACAGATCGACAGGCTGAATGCCCGGTCAGGAATAGACCAGCAGCGTCGAGGTCAAGCGCGACGGTGCACCGCTCTGGCAGATGCGTACGGGACAGACAGACAGACAGACAGACAGACAGACAGACAGACCACGCATCTCATCTCATCACTAGAAAGGAGGCGCTCTGGAGGACGGGAGAAAGGGTGCCATTGCCAGTGCCAGTACCAGTGCCTGTGCCTGTGCTAGCCAGCCACCCTTCGTCCACCAAAACCAGCCCAAACTAGCGCCCAGGTGTATAGAGGTATAGTAAACAAATCTAAGTGTACAGCACATAAATGAGACATGTGCTCTAGTGACTTGTGCGGAATTCAAATCCACCGTAAAAACCTCCTCTCGCTCAAGCTCCCATCCACCCCTTGGTACTCTCCACACCCACGATACTTTATGCTACATTCTGTACCGTTGCTCCCAGCCGGAGTAATTCTCCACCATTTTTCCGAGGACCCCTCATTTCTTCCGTCGGAACCCATGGTCCATCAACAAGTAAGCTACATACAAGCTTCCCCAGACGCGACAACCACCGTTGTGTTCGTTTCTTTCCATACGTAATTGCTGTTCTCAATCAGTTTTATTTCTAGGGGTCTCGTCTTCAATTATATGTCGAAGAAGGAACCAAACAATTAAGGAGATCCAAGAAGTCACAAAGTAGACGACCAGATGGCCTCAATTGCAAGCAACCAGTTGGGCAAGTCCGAGGATGGCCCAAAGCCCCTGGATGTCTTGATGGTTGGGACTGGTGAATATACCACCGGATTCGTTGGCAGCGGAGCTTCAGGTTCGGACAAGAAGGTTGGAGTCGTAGGTTTAACTATGTTCGATCTACGTCGACGGGGGAAGGTTGGAAAGCTCTCTATGGTTGGGACCTTTGGAGGAAAATTCCCTGCCATTCGTGCGTACCCTCTCCTATCCCTTAACGCTGCATCATTAACACCACACAGGTGAACATCTCTCCAAAAATATCACCAATGTCTACAATAATCTAGACACCTCTTTTGAGTCCTACCCCGCTAACGACAGAATCGATGCCAATGCCTACAAAACCGCAATTGACGCTCTAGCTCCCGGCTCCGCCATTACTATATTTACTCCAGATACCACTCACTACCCAATTGCTCTCTATGCTATTGAGCGCAAGATTCACGTGCTCATCACGAAGCCAGCGGTCAAAACTCTCGAGCACCACCAAGCTCTCCTTGCCGCAGCCAAGAAACACGGCGTCTTTGTCTATATCGAGCATCACAAGCGGTTTGATCCTGCATACGCTGATGCTAGATACAAAGCGCAAAAGCTCGGTGAATTCAACTATTTCTACTCATATATGAGTCAGCCAAAAAGTCAATTGGAGACTTTCAAAGCGTGGGCTGGTGTGGACTCGGATATCTCGTATTATTTGAACAGTCACCATATCGACATCTGCGATTCCATGGTTAGCGACAAGGGCTATACCCCGATCAAAGTGTCGGCCAGCGCTGGGAAAGGTGTTGCTGTGGGCCTGGGCTGTGACCCTGCCACCGAGGATACTATTACTGTAATGGTTACATGGCAACTGAAAACCGATCCGAGCAAGATCGCCACGGGTGTATGTTCTCCTACTGATCACTTCGAATGAACAGAGGGAAGGCTAACAGGAGTTCAGGTCTACACAGCGTCTTGGACAGCACCACAACGCGCTGGTGTCCACTCTAACCAATACTTCCACTACCTCGCCTCTGGCGGCGAGATCCGTATCAATCAAGCCAAACGCGGTTACGATGTCGCCGATGACTCGCTATCTAACGGACTAATGTGGTACAACCCCTTCTACATGAAATACGCGCCCGATGAAGAGGGCAACTTTGCAGGTCAGGGCGGATACGGCTACGTATCTTTTGAGAAGTTCATCGATGGATGTAAGCTAGCGAATGAGAAAGGGGAAGAAGGTATCAAGGAGTTGGACAGAAGGGGTTTACCGACGCTGAGAAATACTCTGGCTACGACGGCGATCTTGGAGGGTGGCAGGAGAGCGTTGGATGAAGGGAGGGAGATTGGCATTAAAGAAGTGGATGGGGTTTGGTCCTTGGTTTGAGATCTGTGGTGTATCCATGGCATATTAAATCGCCATAAACATCACAAAACAATAAATTACAGTTCCCAAGTGAAAAAAAATATTATAACCATAAATAATCAGGATCACAAGATTGGGCGTTGTGAAAGTCTCAATTTAGGTCGCATTCATATGAGACTTATGGCGATTAAATATTTCGATACCTCTTTGCTCAAGATGTAATTTGTCAGTTGTGGTCTCGCTTACTAATAAGGGGTTGGCTCGTCTAACAACTTCACTCTTACCATGAATAAACTCAACGCCTGTGAATCTAAAGTTCAAAGCCCAATGACTTTTGTATAAATCTATCAACAAATCAATTAGAATAATTCAATTTAATTCTGGAAAGGCGGTCGGGTGGTGGTTTCGAAGATAATGTTTTCCAACACCCGCACGTCAGCATATAGGTGCACCCCAAGCTTATTATATTCGTCGAGTTGATTATCTACTATATTAGGGTCTAAGTCAGTTATAACTTAGTCACCAGACACCACCAAGTAACACTGACTTTTTTGCTTCTCTTGATTACTTTACTTGAGGGGTTTCAAGTGTGTGGTCAAATTCTCTGAAACTCAAAGAAGAAAACGCGGGTATCTTTTTCACAATCGACACCCCACAATCCGTGCGAGAGACGGTTCTATGTAGCATTATATTTCTAGTTGGATGTACTACAGTAGGAAATCGATAGTGTAGACGTATGTTTGTGTTCTTGTCCATTTTCGGAAGGAGGAATTCTCAATAACGAATACCCTAGCACAGAATGAAAGTCTCACTATGATCACCACTCGCCCAATGCCCCCGCTGTGATACACTAAACGCTACAGTGCATAGACGCTCTTTGACAAGAAGCTTGAGCTACTCGTAGATGGATACAGCGTGTTGTTTTCATCTAGCCTTAAGAATAGCTTCAACCTCGCTCATAGTTTCAAGCTCTCACAGAGAGTAACCTACTTTCTGAATGCAGTATTTACACAAATCAAAATAGGTCTACTAAGTCTCAACTATCTTTCCTGGTTAACAGGTATAAGATAATTAAACCTTAAAAACTTCTTATATGGAATAATCTGAGGAAAAAGAGGGGGGGCGGTAAGACTCCGTCTGGAGCCCGTTTTCTTCGGAATCACATTTCAACCATTAGGACGTACAATTCCTAGGATGCTATCATACATTCATGCATCCTTTGCATATTGCCGTGACTTCCGTACTCCATTTGATATCGGACGCTTTGGGACAATCAGTTGGAATTCGAAGGCACCTTCTGGGAGATCCCACTTCTCGCTTGAGTCTAGGTTCCCATTTCGGTAAAAGCTATTCGGCCCCTGATCGCTTCTGTTCACTTCAGCTCAACTTTCTTGCTGCTTTTAAATGCCCTGCTTTTGGCGGGGACGTCCTTGATAGTTCCTGCAGATACACTAGGAGAGCAGGTCAGATGCGCAGGAGCACGTTGCATTTATGCACACGCCAAGGGGTAGCTCCCTCTTCCCAAAAGCCAAGCCCCTTTTGGTTGATCTACCTATAGCTTGACGGGGTTTCGTCATTCCCGTCCCGCCAGAGTCTCCATATTATACATTCAAGTATTTTTACCATTTTTACCATTCTTACCATTTTTACCCTGTTTACCATATTTACCATATCTTCGCATGCAAATTATAATTGTTATATAAATACCCTAACTCGAATGGGTATAGCTCGTCATACGACTCTATTGAATTCAAGTTTGTAAACTGCCCAATTTTGTCTATCCCTTTTCCAATATTTTTCAAAAGAATTTATATATGTGCTGTCATAGCTACTTGTGTTAAACCCCATGAAAAGCTAATTGTATAAAACGTCTGGCGTCAGAGGAAAATTTACAAACCTATAGCAAGCTTTTTGAAGATTAGTCAAATCGGAGTATCTCCGAGTTTGTTGCGGTGCTCTATATAATCTGTCTATAAATTTGCTAGATGGAATACCTCAGCGGTAACAGCTCGCGCTAGTGTATGCTTGTGTGGGCGGGAACTTTGTTATACTCTAGACAAGGTATGATTTAATCCAAAGCTATCGCTGCATATTAACAACATCTAGTCACGGACACCATAGTCGGCATACAGTACCCTGGGATTTTGGTTAGCATGTATGTGACAGTTTTCCTAGTTGCAGGTGTAGCTTCATCAGTGTGGAAACGTGGAAACTAGACTTTATTGCTTGACAGGTTGTGTGTGATGTAGAATGTATTGTTTTACCGGTATCCCATCGTATCCTCTCTGACAGATCATTCATTTTCCACGATAATTTGAAGACAAACACACAATGTTACAACTTTCAGGATTTCCTATGGGTCCTGCTATTCTGTTGATATATATTTATCTTCCATTCCTTGTAGCTGTCAACATTGGCGACGTATTCATTGTCAAATCAGGCACCACAAATGGAGGATGTGATAGCTACTCTACCCAGTAGGCTAGATTTCCAATCTCAGTTTCTGCCCAAGACAATTTCCAACAGCTGACGAACTTCTGAAGATTGGCTCAGTTCTGGACGGACTCCCAGAAGCTTGCGCAAGCAGGTGCTTATGCGTATCTGGATGCTGCTGTTGGCAACCCAGTTGCACTGGCTACTCTCATGGGCTACTTCGGAATAAGTAGCACCACAGACGGGACTTTCAAGGCTACTCAGAGTAGGTTTCCCTCTTGCACCTATGGTACGACAGAGACTTGTTAAATTCACTTAAGGCAACATGAACGAGGTCAACGCTTTCTTCCAAGGCCGGGCCACATTCGAAAACGACAAAAGGCCTTTTCTTTTTTGCGACAGCGACTGGCTCATGCAGTATCAACGCACTGATGTGGCAAAAGATGACAACGGTCAGACATGGCCTTTTGACGATAATGGAAACCTGCACCCGCCATCTATTGAAGACATAGAAGACTACCGTGACGAGTAGGTGCTGTTAGAGTTCTTTTTCATTGAGATATTTCTCAGTCGCTGAAATTTCGGCCGTCCCTGCTTGCTGAGTCAATTATGATGCCACGTCTGCTTAATGTCTATAAATTGCAGTCGTCGATATGATCTATAGCTGAAACACAGTGTCTCGATAGATTGTTCCTAGCAGATCACACCGCTAATTCTAATGTGCCATACTGGTCACCTGATATCGATGAGTTTATATTCGATGTTCCTTCAGGAGGCAATAAATACTGTAACGATCCGAAGAACCTAGGAGGTACTCAGACGAACACGGTACCGAATACAGTCACGCTTTGTATGCGGAATATTATCAACAACAAGCCAACGAGAGATTCTGCCCTTGGAAATTCAGCAGCAACCGGTAGGTGTTGATTGCTTCTAGCATTTGTTTGTTTTTCTTAGATCTTACCTTCAGAGACCATATAAACCTGTGTTCTGTGTTCTACAGCGGAGTAGTGGTTGCTGAATTTTCCCTTTATTATCAGTGAGACAAAGAGCTAACCTAATCTTTTAGTCAACAGATTTGTCAAAACACTTGTTCCCCAAGCAGCAACCCTGTTCCATGAGGCGTTTCATGTCGTTCTTGGTACTCCGGAAACTCCAGACGCAGCGTGTAAGCAAAATACTCTGAATCGTTCGTAGTAGCCTGAGAGTGCTAACATTATTTGGTTCCACAGATCTTATCACAACCATACAGAAAGTGATTAAAACAAAGGGAGCCCTAGCGCTAGTCCCAGCAACTACCAATATCGAAGATCCAGATGCTCCAGATGCACAACCAAATCTGAATAGTTTGACCCAAAAGGTGAGTTCTTACCCCCCTAATAGTCCTTTCTACTTCTGCTTAAGCCCCATTCTTCCATTCTTCGGATTTAAATGTCGTAAATAGCCCAGGAGATGTGGCTCTCGTTGTTTTCTTATTAGGCAAATCTAACACGATATTCCAACTAGGACCTCATTGCAAGAAATCCCGAGACCTACACCTTCTTTGCTACCGCATATTGGCAGTATCAGAACAATGATAAGAAGGTAACACTGGCAACTGGCCAAGTTAAAGCACTTTCCTCCTGAGCGGGAGTGGAAATTGTAGAAATGAAGGAGTCTATGCACCATAGAGGGTTTGAAATGTGTTGCGTGATTATAGTATAAGTTAAAAACAATGTTAGGGAATCATTGAAAAGTAGAATCTTCATGTATGACATTAAGTCATTGAGCTACATACCTACGTGTTCGCATCCAACTGAATTTAAGTTATTCAAGCTTTACTTGTGTCCACGGATGCCGTCTCCCGTCTTTCCGTCTCTAGTGTCATAACTACTTTATGTCTAGCTTCGGCAACCTCTTAACCCCCATCTTCATCCTCTTCTTGATGTAATTGTAATTTCCTATCGTCCTACGTTGTCCCGTACTCGCCGAGGCTTATTCAATAACCCCTGTCTACATCCTGTCAAGTTTAGTGTGAACGCACCTGCATGAACCACCCTTGCCCGGAACCTTGCCGTGGACCCTTCTTCCCACCTGTACTAGAACGAAATACCTTAGTTCGCCGATGTTCGTCGGTGCCACCCCGTCTATAAAGCCAATTTCCTGGCTGAAGAGTACTTTAGGGAGCAATACGTATACACATCCTCCGTGCTCTAACTTTGACAGGTAACCGCTTGACTTCCTATAGCTAGCTTAGCACGGACACTCACTGTACATGTCATGCGTCTAACAAGCTTTTGTGGCTGTTAGTGGATTCTGAACATATAGTCCTACTTGACAGGGGCCGCAGTGCTGAATATATAACCAATATTCAAATTCCAAATTAGGTAACCGTCCGGGGCCTATAGTCGCGACGAGAGGATGGCGCCTCAAAGAAGTAAATAGACTAGTCTAGAGAAAAGATATTCTTAAGGTACAGATAAATAAGTACAGTAGTAGGGGAGGGTTGATGCCTAATATTCAGTGGTTGAGCTCCAATTACTGCCTTGATTTTCGTACACAAATCAAATTTTATTATAATATCCGTTGATGCTATTCTGACAATCTCTGGCTTAATGTTACGCGTTATAAAACAATAATTTCTCCCTTTATAACAAATGCTTATTGATCAATTGATAGTACTAGTAAATTTACTAGCGTAAAACTTATGTGAGAAGGGCCGTTCAACACTCAACCCATACCTCCCTGTATTCTTTTATCTTTCTAATAGCGGCCTTCGTCAAACTAGTTACATCACATAGCATACTAACCTACTGCATCGAGCTTCCCAACGTCCCCTTGAAATTTAGAAGGCAATGGACAATATTCCTATCTATAAATCTGCAAAGACCCTAACCCTATGCAAGTTTCTCTTTGTATTATAGTAATCTAAACAAATTTCCAGTTTTGCGTTGTGATACATACTCAAAGTTGAATCGATGCGTGTTCAAAGTGTGCTGCCGGTGCTGATAGCCAGCTCGGCTTCTGGTTTCCTCACGGCTTCCCGTGGTTCTGCTGTTTTCCCAAACACAACTCACCTTTCTAATGAAACGACTACCCACTCTGCTTTTCACTCCTCTGTGGTCAAGTCATCATCAGTTTGGGCTTCCCCCATTCCCTCTAATACCACCAGCATTTTGTCATGGTCGTCTGGTGTTGTATCCAAGGGCAAACCCGACCATTCAACCTCCAGAAATTCAACCAGTATCCCAGCCCAGACGACTTCGAATTTAAACAACACGTTAATTTCGAACCCAGTTTGGTCTAATACCACTCTTTCAGATGATAGACGTCTGAACTCATCATCTTCTAATTCGACTGTTCTCTCCCTGTCCAGCAACACTTCTGTACCAACCTCTACAAGAGGAAGACTGTTAAAAGTAAATGGTGCAGCTAGAATTGAGGCAGCAGCAGCCGCTACTACAACAACCAAGGCAAAAAAGGTCTTTGCACATTACATGCTGGGAACAATTACGCAAGCACACGCTCAGCAAGATATCGATGAGGCTATTGCAATGGGAGTGGGTCATTACCGGAATTATTGGCTATTCAGCACTGACAACCCTTTTAGATTGACGGATTCGCATTCAATATAGGAGATCCAAGCCAGTTTTGGATTCCAGAATCTGTTAGTAATCTCATTGGTTACGCGGAGTACAGAGGCTTCAAGTTTTACTTCAGTCTGGACGTTTATGCCTCGGGCAACTCGTGCTACGAGGGAAGCACAGGAGCTTGTGGCGGGGTTTGCCCTCCTCCCCCCTCCCTCCTACTATGGTGTACGTTCATAGACTAATGTTCGTCTGATATAGCCAAGTGCATATCACAATCTGCTAGCAGATCACTTAGGGAGTTCTGCCTATTACTTAGGGCCTAACGGGAAACCTTTGATATCAACATTCTCATCCGGTGGCGAGCATAACGACACGTGGGCAGGTAATGCTTCACTACCTCCCTGATTCATAAATACTAACGCCCTGTTTCGTACAGACTGGAGAGAAAGCTTTGCGCAACAGATGTATTTTATACCAGATTTTGACGAAACCTCTGGCTATTATACTGGCGCTGATGGAGTAACTATCAATGTCATTTCAAGAAGGCCAACAACTGATACTTGGTGTTTCTTCTAGTGGTATGAGTACTGGGGTGATCTTTGTGATGGCCTCTTCTCATGGGAAGCCGCTTGGCCCTACCGCTCAGGTTTTGGGGGTCAGTATCCTGGAGACATTTCACCCGATCTACCTGTTCTTGCCGCAGCCACAAAGCACAAGAAGGGTTACATGATGTGTAAGAATATCTCTATGAGTTTGGGGTTGCTATTTCTGACATACGTGAAGCATTGAGTGCTCTGCAATACAAGAATTCATACGGAACTAGCGTTTATCGAGTATGTTGATTTGCTACTATCATCTATTATTGCTTGCGGGTGAAAACTGGTGGAATATCTCAGCAGTTCTAGTTCATTCATGCATAATAAGGCAAAGCTTACTTTATATAATTCTTCAGGCCGGAGACCTGAATCTGCCTACTCGCATGGAGAATATTCTCAGAATGGCTGAGTCACCTGACTTTATTCAATTGATAACGTGGGTAAGGTTCTTCACTTGCATATACCATCCTAGACTACGCTGACCCTTTCCAAGAACGATGGCCCTGAAGGTCATTATATAGGCAACTTGTGGTATGAGCAAAATAATGATAGTTTGCCATATAGATATGCCAACGCCGTCGAATGGCCGCACTCTGGCTGGCAACCACTAATCTTGTCATTCATAGAAGCTTGGAAAGCTGATAAACCAGCGTCAGAAATGATGCCACCCTCAGGTTTGTTTTCCAGAATTATCTCATTTTCAACTCCTCCAATATTGGCTAGCGGGAACTCTTCTTTATTTTCCATTTTAACGGAACACTTGCTCTCTCATTCTTGCCTAGCGAGACCCGTACTGATCCAATGCGCTGGACAGGCACCCCTGCGGTTGGGGCTCTCTGGTACAAAACAATTCTTCAAAGCTCTTCATGCCCGGTAAATCAAAATGCACTTGTGTCAAACTACAGTCTCCCGCCAGATGGCTTCGACACAGGCACAGATCAACTGAACTACGCGGTTGTTCTCGAGTCTGGCGCCACTGGATATTCTCTTCAAGCTTACAGTAATGGCGCTGCGTTGGCATCAGTGAACCTGAAGCCAGGACTTAACTATGGTGCATTTACCGGAGTTCAGGCTGGATATCAAAGGATGGAGCTATTACATGGCGGTGCAATATTACTGGCGGCGGCAGGCGGCAGATGCATATCCTCTGGCTGCCCAGATTGCATTTATAATATGAATCCGCAAGTTGTTCCTTTGATTGAGGACACAAATGCTCAAGGAACTTGCCCATATGCGGTCTGTGAGAAGCAGGTCTTTGCACACTATATGGTAACGTCCTTGATTCTCAAGCGCCAAGGGCGAGGCTAATACCTGCAGGTTGGAAATGTCAACGAAGATCATGCTCATAAAGACATTGATGATGCCGTAGCAATGGGACTTGATGGCTTCGCCCTTAATGTTGGTGGTAAGCAAACTCAATAATCAAGGAAGCAAATGAATGCTAATAGTTCGATTTCCGTGGTTAAGATCCGACACAAAATTTTGTGCGACAGACATTCAATTACATGTTTGACTATGCAAGAGATAACCACCCTCACTTCAAGTTGTTTATTTCCATGGATCTCTGGGCAGAAGGCAATGCTTTTAATAAAGTCGAAATCGACCAGTATTATGACATTTTCAGGGATTTTAAAGGACATCCCGCGTATCTTCAAGGACCAGATGGCAATGGATTTGTCAGTTCGTTTAGTTCTGGGGGTTTAGAGGACACCGATTGGGAGGCATGGAGAGCATCATTGAATAACGAGGTATATCTTGTGCCGGACATTGATGACACAGCCGGTTATAACACTAGCGATCCAGGCTGGTATGAATTCAATCTAGTAGGATCCCATGAGGCATAGTTTGCTGATAGAGGCTTAGGTGGGGCTATTGGGGCCCCTTAATACAGGGCGTTTTTAGTTGGGAAGTAAGTTTAGCGCCGTTTTCGTAATTGAGAATTTGATAATGACATCCGTGTACAGACTGCTTGGCCGAAGGTTGGCGAGAGCGCTGAAACAAATGACTACGATGTTGATCAGGTCGTCGTCGGCGGAACTTTTCAGCATGTCAAGGCTTATATGATGCGTAAGTCCCACAATAACTATAAGCTCTTCGAGCTTCGTGTGCTGAACATTTCGTTAGCTTTGAGTCCGCTGCAATACAAAGATTCCTATGACACAAACTACATTCGCGGGTGAGTCTAGATTCTTGTCTGTGGTGCTGACTTTACTGACATCGACGCTCTAAAATAGTGGGAATCTGAATCTACCTCAGCGTATTGAAGCTATTCTCAACTTGAACCCGTCTCCCGATTTTGTGGAATATATTACATGGGTATGTTTCTGATGTCCAAATATAATCTGAAGTTGTTCCAAATGCGAAAACTTACAACGATACAGAACGATGGGCCGGAGAGTCATTATATTGGAAATCTATGGATTGAACAGAACAATGATACTCAACCGCTGCTATACGCAAATTCGGACTCTTCTCACGCGGGCTGGCAGCCTTTGATCAGTTCCTTCATTACTGCATTCAAAAAGAGTCTTGGTCCTAAATCTATGTTACCACCGAATGGCGCTGTGGTGGCTGGTGCGATGTGGTATAATTCCATCCTCACCACTTCTACCTGCCCCAGTGAAGCTAGTGGGGGCTACTTTGTCAAGCCAGACGGGTTCGAGACTGCAAGAGACTGGTTGAATTATGCCATAGTCCTTAGTCCTGGTACAGAAGGTGCAACTCTTCGAGCCTACAGCAATGGCCAGCTTCTCAGAGGAACTGCTTCTTTAAGCCCCGGAGGTTTAATTTATGGAGCATTTGAGGGAGTCTCAGCTGGTTTTCAACGCATGGAAGTGGTAGGCTCTGACGGTACGATATTAGCCGTCGCCGCAGGAGGTCGTTGCGTTTCAGACGGATGCCCTGACTGTATCTACAACTTGAACCCCATCGTGGTAGGTTTCGGAACAGATACAGGCGCTGTTGGCACTTGTCCGAAGTCCAGAGACTGTGTGAAAGTAGCAGGTGATAACCCCGGTGGGTCAGGTATAGTGTACATTAATCCAAGCATCTGGACTGAGTCTGACCCAGAGGTTTTTTGCAAACCTCCATGCATCTTGGTCTTTCCCCCTTTATTACTAACCGCTACGACTACAATCACCTTGCCGCCTTACACCACTTCTCTCGTCCAAAGCCGTCTCACTACAAGAATTACAACGCTAGCAAGTGGTAAGTCGGACTTTGGAGTGGTTTATTTATTCCCAATTTCTTTAGTAGTAGCGAGACAGGCTTCTCTCAGTCATTTCTATTTAATGATATCTCGAGCACCCCAAAATACTACAGACAAAGACATATTAACTTGGAGGTCCACAGGCTCGACGTCAGAAATTCTAGGATATTCTCTAGTCTCAGAATCTACGGTCATCACATTTCCACATAGTAAGTTACTTGGGTTTCCAATTCATAAAAAAGCTGATATCAAACACAGTCACTACGACGGCAATCAATGTGTGGGAACAATCAATCACAGTAAACCAGACCACTCCATACACGATCTATATGACAAGCAGCATCGACGTACCTACTACGGTTATAACATTTTATCCCCATCAGACCTCTGGGGGCCCAACAACGACTCAAGGTCCCATTACATCAACAATAACACCACCACCTTATCCTTGGACTACAACTACACATGACCCAAAGCTCAACACACATACCACTACCTGGGCTCTAGGGCTTCCCAAACCCACATGTATTACAGGCTGTGGTTCGCCCTGTCGTCTCTTCTGCCATGGGCCTTGCTTGTTCTGCCCTCCAGATATTGGTGGTATCTTAGGAGGCGCAGGCGGATTAGGCGGGAGTGATGGGGATGATGATTCCAGCAGCGAATGCGAGACTTCAACCTTCAGCATTTGTAGCACTGCCTGTGTAGGGTCGTCCTGTACCACAACTTGTGACCCGACTGTAGGATGCTCTGCCACAGCTTCCCACACATCCGGCAGTATCCAGCCCGCCACTGGTGTTAGCGGTCAATATGAAGACTGGCCCGCGACTCAGACTGATGATACGGCATCGGATCTCTCTGTGGAGTCTTCACTCGCAACTGCTATTCAGAGTGTAATCAACTCGAATTATCCTGGTCAGGGTTCGTCCCCAACATCAAGCTCGGCGATCAATACCGCCACCTTTCCTGCCTCGAAAGATCCCGATATTATCTTCTGCTACCAGTCTCTCAATGATTGCACATCGAACCCGTGCAGATTGGAAGCTGCATACTATTACTGGTTTGCTGATGATGAAGTCTCTACGTGCGACCATCTTGTTAATGCCGGCTTCGGTGAAAACGTGGCTGATCCTGCCAATTCCGATGATGCTGCGATCGAGAATAGCGAATACCACTTTCCCGTTATGGAGAGAGTTCCACTAGGCACAACTTATAGTGCCCAGAACTGTTACTTCTTCCCAGACTTCCACGATGGAACATCTGCAGGTTCAGACAATTTTTACAGGTCACTGGCAGCAAATTCTGATGTGGGAGAATGGTGGTGCTCATCAGGTCTACACTACGATGATAGCATAGCAGTTCAGATGGGTAATTGTTACAAGAGAACTACAGACAGTGGGTTGGTGCCGAGCGATTCAAACTCGGAAACTTGGACCCTATATTATTGTCGAGCAGAGCTAGAGAGTTGGCAATGAAAGGCCTATGAAAGCAACTAAGTGAAGAAAGTCCAATGAATGTTTTGAATATCTTGTCACAAAATTCTTGCAAAGCAGATCTTTTCATTTTTATTTTTTTAAACAATAGAACAAGTCGATAAAGACGAAGTATTGTGCCTCAAATAAGGCGTCATGCTGGTAGCTTAATAATGGCCGCCTGTTCCCCTTACTATCAGGTGCATTGATTGTTGATACCTTGTTAATGTTGGTATGAATTCATTAATGAAGCATCACCTGGAAGCCCACGAAGCCATCCGACCTAGAACGTAACACAATTAAAGATCATTCAAGAGTACAACAGGCATATTGCATTAGAAAGTAATTTGCATTAAATACGAACTGATCGATAATTAGCACGCTTTGTATGTATTTGAAGCCTCTCATTGCCCCTATTCTCCTCAGATAGTAGGTAGTATAACGAGTGCCATCGGCTCCAAATCTTGCAACTGAAGCTAGTTAGAGGTAAGAGTTGCAAACAGTAATAGGATAATTGTAACATATTTATTACTGAATTATATTAGCCAAATGGAGTCGTCGAATCGAAACAGGAATGCGGGAAATGAGGATATCCTCTTCAAAGACGAAGTAATAACACTCATTGGAACACTATGTCGCTGCTAGGGCCACCCTGGCTCAGAAATTGAGACGATGTTCAACCTTATTTATTTATTGAAGGAGCTAACGGATCATCTCTCAAGTGAAACTACCATTCGGATGGCACTGAAAGTTATATGATTGCCCGTCACATTACATGTTTTAAACTAGTCAGTCTGGCTGCCTAGCTTTTTATGCTACTCCTAGAGATCTCACTACATTGGTTCATGGCTCTAACTTTACACTCTAGCGGATTATCTACATAAGCTTGTAAGGTGCCTGCGGGTACAACGCAGGCACTAACTATCCCTTGGCGTGGATTCTCTACGATACCCTCATCACGATACCCTAGTCAATAGGCCACTTTGCCTCCACCCATTTCGCCTTTGGAGTCACTCCTGTGACCTATCAATTGCCCTTGATCTTCTGTTCCTTCGCGTTGTAAGGTGGCTCGGGTAAACTAGGTACATTAGGTACATTTCTAAATCTGTTAAGTTAGCTAAAGCTTAATTCCAAAGGAACGGGAATCTACTATAAATCCCAGGTCTACCCACAGCCTGACATTGAAAGTGATGCGTCTATCAGTCAATATCGTACCTAGCTACACTCTATAGAATTTGAAAGCATGCCTTTCGTGACTTGGACTCGGTTTGAGCTCCCTGATAGCGTCCTATTCACTACCGGGATACCTTATCGCGATCATCCAGAATATGATTCTCGATTAATAGATGCTATGGGATTCATTCTGAGTGCGCCTGATCATGAGCTTAGCTGCTGGGGGAGGGTTAGTGAACGACCTGAAAAGATCATTCTTGTATCTTGTAAGGTTTCTATATTCTTTTAATATGTGTGTTTTAACTCTGATTCTAGCATGGGGATCTGAAGGCTCTCTTATCGCATTTAAAGCTACGTCAGAGTATTTGCAGTATTGGACTGGCATCAGTGATATCTCATCTATTGCACCAGTCGAGCAGCAAATCGGAAATACTTTTGGATGGCCATTTAGATTAAGAGGGAAAATCAATTTCTTCAGTATCTCTTTTCCATCTCCTGTCTCAGCCATCACACGGGGCCATTTTGAAAAGGCTAAAAACTGTTTACAGGCAGCAGGCGGTGTTGGACTTGGAAAGGAACACCTTGCTCCTTACAGCTTTCCACCAACAAAGCTCTGGCTTTTAGATACACAGGAAATAGAAGGAACAACAGTCGAGACGATGCTGCATATTTGCTGGTGGGGCAGTGAGAAAAAGGAGAAAGATTTCAAGGAATATCGGCGTCTTGAAGAACCTGAAAATAAATTAGAGATATTTAAGAGAAGAGCTCACCTCGAAGGAGCAATCCATTTCGAAGAGGAGCATTGCAGTTTCGTGCACATTGCACTCAGAGACTAATTTTGCGACGTTCATTTTTGAACACCTATGCGCATTACTAGGGACATGTCTTATCAACATTACGTCTATTCAAACTTGCTCGCATCTCTTCACATCGCATCATCCTGCTCTGACGTTTCGAGAAGTTTTAGAAGTAGAGATTTAAACTCACCACCAGGAAGGAGATAGGAAGTTTCGTTTGGAATTACTACACAGCCATGGTGTCATGGTAGGCGGCTACTTCACAGCTATCAATGATGAAGATTCATTCTAGTTTCACCGCCGTGTTGGAAGACTGTTCAGACGTCCATTATGGGAATTGGGGCGTCATACTTGCTTAGAGACGGATGTACTTTCATGAAAGTCAATAGCACGCAGGTTCTTGGTCACAGCCCGATTGTAGCTCAATGTAGGTATTCAAATAATTGGAAAGGATCTCCAAAAGCAAACTCCAAAACTCCAACAGATCCAAATGCCTAAATGCACGCTCGATCGCTTTTCAAGTTTCCCAAAAAGCATGAACCGATTTCTAAAAATCCCCGAGCTATTTTCTCACAATCAAAACCAACTCGTGCCTTACCAGCCTTTTCCAGAATAAGAAACACCCATTTGAATTAAGGGTGAGCAGGTGGCGATTATGACTTGGCTGGAGAATCACCTGTCGGTGCAGACTGCTCCCAAATATTCTTATCGGGTTGGAACTGTCCGGGGACGGTCTTGGGAGGGTCCTGCTTCTGTCCTTGGTCTGCAGGTGGTGGTGGTGGCGGTGGTTGTTGGCCTTCGTTAGGAGATTTACCAGATGATTCCCAAGTACTGGTATGCGGATTCCAGTTGCCTTGACCTCCTTGACCACCTTGACCGCCCTGATTCCCTTGGCTTGTACCTGAACCTGAAGCGCCAGACGGGTTACCCGTTTGATGACCGCATGTTGGACATGGTTGACCCTGATCACCCTTATCACCTTTATCACCTTTATCACCTTTATCACCTTTATCACCTTTGCTCCCTTTGTCTCCTTTGTCCCCTTTATCTCCCTTATCACCTTGAACACCTTGATTCCCTTGGTCGCCCTTGTCCCCCTTTTGACCCTGTTGGCCTTGCTGCCTAGACAAAACACGTCAGTACCCTATATAAAAGTAGCAACATGCAGTTGCCAGTTATTCGTTGACCTCATTATTCTTGCACTTCATGCCATCCAAGTACGTACCCTTGCTGTCCTTGTTGACCTTGCGGACCCTGAGGTGGCTGAGCAGGTGGCCTACAGTACCGCCTATAACAACTGGCACCAACCTTTGCACCTCCAGCAACTGCAGCTACGCTTCCAGCAACTGTGGATGCGGTATCCTGACCTGCTTTATCACAAGCAAATGATACGCCGGCCGCTACATAGGCGCATACTTCATAACTGTGACAGATCAGAGAAGTTAACAACGATTACAAGTAGAAGAAGAGAGTTGTAGGAGTTGAGAAGATAAGAAACGTACATGCGTTCTGCATCTTCGCTGTCTAGGGGTGGTATTGGATCCCGTTTAGAGAACAATGTGCTGTCTGAATAGGAGAGTAAGGCCCTAGACTCATGGTCTAGTGGAAGAGCGGGTGCGAGGTCAGTGAAGAGTAGGACGGCCAATAAAAGGAGGTTATTGGAACGCATGTTTCGTTCGGTCCTTGAGCCTTTTTAAGAGTAAATGTGTATTTATGTTTTCAGGATTTTAAGAAAATTAGATGCTGAATTTAATCCATTCTTTGTCGGATACTTGGGCGATATATATACTTCCAGCCTCGCAAGCAAGCCAGCCCAACAACTCACTCTTGACAGTACAAAGAATATATCTACCAAGCAGCTTCCAATTCAATTATCCCAACTCCTCTAGGTTCCCGAAGAATGCCGAAAATCCAAATGGAATACATCCTTTGCGCCTCTAAAGTGAGGAGAACAAATAATGAATCAAGGGGTTTAAGCAAGATCTCGCTTAGATATAGAGCTGAATATATTGGACGGCTTACTCATTTGATCCGTAACGGCGAAGTCGCTGCAGAGAATGCAGGACGGAAGACGGAAGAAATCCTACTACGTTAGTATTAGGGGGGTTCAAAAATACCAAATATGAAGTCCAAGTGAAAGCAATGCTTGCGATGATGTTGTAGCGGAGATACAAGGGGTCCAATCTTTTCAGTAGTGACTACCCAAAGCTGGCTTGGATACGTCTATTGAGGCTATATAACATTGCGCTAATATTAAAACTACCTATGTACAATTAAATAGGCATATTGCGATTATTTCATCTCTCTTAGTGTTAGCAGAACTTGAAATTGACTTGGGCAAATAGCCAAAAGATTCATAGACAAGCTTGCCAAGTCGGGTAGCATACGGCAGCGGCAGCTCCTCCTTAGGATTTATGGTTACATTTAAGCTTGTTAGCCTTAAGATCCCGTCATTGGATAATCTAACTAAGGAATGGACGAGATATCTTGATACATTTACAAGGGAGGGGTAGGCCACACCAGAAACCATGCCAAGGGGGGCTGAGAACGCCTGCTGCATGTCAGCTCATTGTGTTACGTCGAATACTGCCCTCTATGTTGAAAGTTAATGCTCTAAACCGTGATATTGAATCATCTGTGACGATTGGCGAGTATTGGTTATATTGTTATGGACATTTCTTCCAGGCTATTTATCGCCAAAGTTGAATTTATCAAAGGGACGACGGGAAAGTTTAACATTTGTTTAGAAACCAATCTGAACTTTGACCTACAGAGAGAACTTGTCATTTTCCTTTCCTCATGATTGGTACAGAGAAATTGTCTCAAGTATCATGAACGAATTCAGTCATTTGCTACGTTCAGAGAGTTTTGGATCTCTTCCATAAAAGGAAGGAACTTCCTGCGGATATTGTACATCGTACACCGTGTTGTGATTTCAAGGAAGTCAAAGATATGATGATGTGTTGAGTATGAAGGAAAGTGCAATGTTCGTATGGATAGGCGCAGTCCAAGAAATTCCATCGTACCAGATGAATAGACAAGTGACCCCCCAGAACAAATATGTCTACCACAGCTTCGAGATTCAGCTCACAGGAACATCCTCATTCTAAAAACCATTCTACAATATTACAGCAGATACATCATGCCATACCGCCGAATTTACCACAATCGACACTCTCTCGTGACCTTCCACCCCTAAGCTGGTCTCCAGTTGCATGTGAAGGTGCCCTCGGTCCCAGGCAGCAGCACTTTCGCAACAGTGTCAATGTACAAATTCTACTTGGACCTAGCGCAGGGTGTCAAACTGAACGGGTTAAACTTCAGCAACAGCCAACACAACGCGGCTGTACACTCAATCGAATCGGTAATCATGACGCTCTGCCTATTTGTCTAAAACGAGTATCAGACTTTGATATTCCACAATGTTCATTCGTGCAAATCATGCCTGAGGCTACTGGTACATTAGACCCTACCCGTCTCGACTCGATCGCAACGATCATAGACGCTATAGATGCTAGTAGCATGGGATGGTTAAGGACACGAATTGTCAGAGGCCGATGGGACTGAAAGCAAAATACCATAAGTTGAGGAACGGTATGTGTCTAAGAGAATACGAAGAAATAGGTTATTGTCACTAGAGGAAACTATGCATAGTGTACATTGGCAACGTCAGGTTGAAGACCAGCTAAGAGGAGAATGAATAGGAAATTGAGAGTTTTCGGTAAAAGTTCAGTAAGTATCATCATGGAGTAGAGTTACCTGTAATGGCAAAAGAATTCGAATGGTCTAGTAAAATAGGGATAGGTCTCAAGGCCGGTTATTCTTAGAGCTAGGCAAGAACTACTCTATTATACTATGAACCTTAAAATTGAACTGTAATATACCGGTATCTCAAACGCGTGAGCAAGTTAGTTTTTTCCGTCACGTCTATTCTCACAAACCCATCCACTTGTCCAACTAGGTAAACCACACCTACAAAACCCCTCTGACTCTCCTCCACTCTGATCCCTTTCCGCATCAAACTTAAAAATTCATCAGAAATTACCACTCTAATCTAAAACATATGATCCATCATGCATATTCCAACTCTCACCTCCATCACCATGCTACTTCTCACCACCGTCACCGCCAGCCCCGCCATCACCCTTGACCAGCAGCTCACTGCGACCAACTCATCATTGACCGGCAAATGGTTCTGCGGTCCACGACACGGAGGGAAAATCTGCGACCACACCTCCTACCAACGATGCTGCAGCGCCCGCGGCCATTGCATGGGATCGCCGCTAAAATGCCGTCTCAGTCACGGATGTCAGCCTGGATATGGCTTCTGCAGGGGATTGTAATGCAGAGAGGAGGGGTTTTCTTTTGGAGATAAAATAGACAGAGAGTGTGTGCTTGTTGTGGCTGGGGGCGATGCGTGGGGGCAATGTGTGGTACGCTAGTGTTGTTGGGTTTTGATGGCGGGTTTGTTGGTTTGCTTTTAAAGGGCTGGGAGTTTTGTTAATCGAGCGTCGTAGATATAGAGACACCTCAAAAACCAAGCTGCAGAATATACATATCTGAACTATATATTATGTGCTAATAGCGTTTCTTGCTTCGTCTCTAACTCTTTTCAAAGACTCATAACAGAACAATAAAGCAGTTCTCAATAGATATCATACATCTCCAACTCGAAAAACATTATCAAATTGTCTCTCTCCTGCTTATACATCCTCTATCCCATCCACAAAGCCAAGTCCAAATCTCACTCCTCTTATAATCCTCAAGAACAAGATAAAAATAAAGCAGCCACTCACTGTTTACGCAAAAACAAACCCCCCTCCCTTCCCCTGCCCCCTTTTCCCACTCTCGCTAAACTTTCCAAAAAGAAAAAAAAAAGCATAAAAGCATAAACCCGTTTATGAAACCCGTCAGCCAAGACCAAGTAGCGTGCATAAAACCCACCCCCACCCACATATCACGCATAATAGGGCGGAAAGTAGAGTTGGGTTCGTGCCGGGAGACCGATGGCACAAAGTGGATTGGATGGGATTTTGATTTCTAATATTTGTATGGAGAACCCGGTGGAAAAGGTAGAGGATGGGGTTATATAGCTTCTGCTGCCTGCTCTTTTGCACATGGCAAGCTATTGTCATTAACTTGTACATCTTGACCATTTTTAAAGCTTTCGCTCAAACTCGACTCGATACAACTAGACCACGCACATATGGTCTCTTGTCACCGTCCCATCATAGTGGAACTACCAGAAGATAGAACAACGGAAATATCAAAAGCACACAGTATTTAAAACCAGGTATGAATAGAGTAGGTGGGAAATCTCTTGATTAACGAGGGGGTAACATCCCTCTTTCCTTTTTTCAGGTACTCGGTGGTACTTTATATCACTACTCTCTATATCCTCACTTATCCACAGCGGGAAAACCAAACAAGAAAAACACCGGCCCAGAAACATTCTCGCAGACCCTCCTGAAAACCTACAGGAAAGTGTGGTACGATTGCCACGGGAAAAGCCCGTCAGGTTTGGAAACCCGTACTTCCATATCTCGAAGATGATGCTAGGATGGATAGTCGAAGCTAGATTTCCTGGCTCTGCCAAACAACCCATGGACAAAGAGAATATACGTATGTGTCGGAACGCCGTCCGGTGCCAGGCTTGGATGAGTTTTATTATGTACAAGAGAAATAGCGATGTTGTTCGAACTTTGATGAAGTATGTTCGAGAAAGAAGCGCAGCGTGAAAGGTCGTTATGATATATTGCGATTGTTGCAGATGCTTCCACCAGATGCTTTGATATATGCAGCCAAAACCGAAGGTGATGGTCCAATTATAGGTCTAGAACTTGTCAGCTAAATGATGCTTCAACGGTATCAGATGGAGGCGCATACGTGGGTCAGATATCAAGTAGGCCTGCCCTCGATAGGCACATTCGAATCGTTCTTGTTCTTCCAGATACCACCGCCAACAGCTCTCGACACACCAACGCCGACACCAACCGCAGCGCCGATGACGAGTAAGGCAATGAGAACCTTGATCCAGATCTGGGTTTTCTTGGGCATGCCTGCCATCCACCCGCAGAGAGCCTGCTTGCCTCGCTCCTTTCGCATCATCTTCTTCTTCCGCTTCAAGGCCTGCTGGCCTGGCCACACCGCATTGTCGTTATTACTTCTGATATCGCCGAGGGTATTCTTGGTCTTCTGCGGTGTCAGGCACGCCTCAACATCCGTTTCATAGCTGTTGATCTGCTGTTTCGATTCCGACTGAACGGGAGATTTGTAGAAAGGGGCGCTGGTGAGTTTCTCATTTGTCTGAGTGAGGGATTGTGCGGGCGTGAGGGAATGGGACGATTCGATGTCGTTGGTTACTGTTAGATTGATGGGCTGGCTTGATGTTTGACGCGAGGCAGATGGTCGGTCGATGGTAAGGACATTGGGGTTAGCCTCGAGCGTGTCGTGGGTTGCACTCATGATGGCAGATGTCTGGGTTGAAAATGAGGTTGAGGAATCTGGTGATTATCGATAAGTAGTGAGATCAAGACCGATTGATATTCAGGTAGATTGGAAGGCACGACCGGAAGCTTTATGCCTATGCTAGCTTTTAATCAAAAGTCGCGAGGCAATTGATCAATGCGTATGTCTTTGGGCTCGGTTCTTCTCCGTGATTTGATTCCAAAGGGTATTGCTCGTCTGCCGATGACTCAAGCACACCTTGACCTGCTGTGATGTTTGACGTGGAACAGTTCTCACAGTTTCGTCCAGGAACAACAAAGTTCTAAACAATTGGGTGGAACTGCGAGACCGTCGTCGATGAGATAGAACTGGCGTTGACGGGTTTGAAGAGCGACGACGAGGTAGAGTGGTTGAGAGGTTGAGTGGATTCAGGGCACCTTTCAAATGCAATCTCGTCGGTGCTCAGGCTCTCTTTGGTCGTGCTAACCGGGAACAGGCCCAATCTTACCTGGTCTCCCTGAATTAATTTGTGGCGCCGACAACCAATAAACTTCTGACAGTTGATGAAGGTTTAACTGGTCTCGCCGGTATGAACTCTAATGGTAAAGATAGGGATCTTGTATGTGTCAATCACCAGAGGTCCTCGGAGGGGAATGAGAGGTGGTTGGGTGGTTGTGAGTAATGTAGTGTAAGTGTAGTGTAGGGAAAAGGCGCTTAACTCTGAGTTCACGGGCCACGGAATATATCCAGTCAGGGGTTGACTTTCAACAGACTCGCGTGAGGTTTTCTGGCGGTGATTAATCAAATCAGGAGCTGAATGTTGTGATGGGGAGACCAGTAAAGTATGCTTGTATCATTTATTAATGTACGGCTCGAAGAAGGTGTACGAGACTAGACGGCAGAGAACCGAGTTACAAACAAACTGTGGGCAAGGGATGAAAAGGAGGTGATATGAGATGTCAGATGCATCGATATAAGGGCCGTTTGAATACTTGTATCACATCACTTAATGATCCTCTCCAAGCGGTGATTACGAAGAGATGCCACCTTCACAGCCCGTTGTTCATTCCAAGCCGCACATGGTGTCTAAATAGATCTGCTACTGTGACATCAAGAGCCGCGAGCTTGTCTGGGACCAATTGCACTGTGAAGGATCATCCAGCCCTGACTTGTCGCAAAGGTTGCAATGTGAACCCTGAAAAGCTGCGCACGTATGGTTAGAATCTCAGATAGAGCCTCCTCTGGAGAGTGATGCCTTTGCCACCGTTACGAAAACCCTCGCCTCTGAGAGTTGATGGTGGCTCAGTCGACCGGCAAAAGTCTTCGCAACAACTCGAGTGTATAGAGATCGGCTGGGCCTAGATTGAAGGGGAAAAAGTCCGCTGTTATCCACCATCCATCACGCACCCCAGACATTGACCGTAGAGTGCTTGCATGGTCACGATAACGGGACGGTGGATGTCCACGTGAGTGGATTAGAGAGAAAGAGGAAGCTGGACCGCATCTGCCGTATTTCGCTTGATGCACTGTCGTGTATCTTGACATGCATGTAGTATCACAAATACTTCTGGTCCCCTATCAACAACTGCAGTCTCCGGGAACTTCTGCTAGTTAAACTTAAACACACCACAGTGGCACATTGCTCACATGTGTTCCTGCTGGATTGATTTCTTCTTCCCGCTACCACGTTTTTGACTAGTGCGACTATTGTTTGACTTTGGCCTTCCCACCTATCCAACGCAGAAGAAATTATAGCGTCACGTGTTTATCAAAAGGTGCCACAATTCGGCTTTTTCGTGTTTCAACCTTACCTGACGAGGAAGATGAAAATATAGCATGACTAAGTAGTGTGCTGATGGCAATATATTCTGTGGATGTTATGCGATGGATCATCAAGTCTATTTTGAATAGGCGTTTGTGCTCCAACGTGCGTCCATAAGTGCATCTCCCTGTTTTCTTTCTCAACGCAATAAAGAATCCATAAGCTAGTTTGTCTCGTTCATCTACTGCATAGTTAGTAGAAAACTCAGATTCTAGTTGGACTGAGAATTTTCGACTTGATACCAAGTTCAACTTACCTTGAGTGACTTGCGGTGCAGAGCTAGCATCTCGTTATCGGTGATTACTTCTGATAGACTGCTGTGCTCAGGCGGCACCCGACAGTTTAATATGTATGGTAAGGAGGGCCAGGTTCAGGACCCTGTTCCATCGAGGCAACAGCCGGTTGAACATGTCCAGTAATAGGAACTCTCTCTTGGCCGCGGCTGAGATACTCTTCTGGATAACCATCTTGACCCAGGCGGAAGGCATGAGTGACGTTCTCAACGATCTGGTTATTTAGAACCTGAGCTTGACGGATATACCAATGACCCTGGCTAACAAGGCCATGACCATCCCGAATTAACATCTCGAGCTCGTGGACAGTGTGGACAACGAGATTCATATTGTGCATTTGTTGGTTGATCATCATGGTGCCACGGTTGATGCCACCGAGACCTTGGGATATGAGATTGTTCCCGTAGCTAATAAGATCAGCAGCGTTGCGGCAGGCGTCCATGGCGGGGGTGATGATCTCATGAATGTCGGGGAGGTACATCAGATCACCTGAGTAGATGGCAACTTGTGGGCGTTGGTATCCAGGCGCATGTTGGGTTGGTGGGCGAGTGGGACGGTGATATGCTGGCCGTGGTGGAAAGCTATGGTACGCCGCGACATGAGAGTTTGGAACTGCCTGTCGGTACTCAGGAGTTGCGGAATGTGAACGCACACTAAATAGATCTTGTTGGGTAGAATAAGGAGCTCCTCGGGTAACTGGCTGCGCGTTGACACTAAATTGTGGGAAAGATGAAGCTGGTGGTTGAGTACGAGCACGTTTGACTGAATGAGACTGGTTTCGACTTCGTGTCATCTTGCGCGGAATAGCAACTTGGGGAGCGAGCTTTGGTGGTTGGCCTGCCTCGGAAATAGGACTCGCTGGCTTCTGTGGAAGTTTTTGGGTCAAGGATGGTTGAGATCCTTGATCTGCTGGAGATAGAACAACGATTGGCCTGCCGACCTTTTGCGTGTGAATTTCTTCTTCAGTATTATTGGCTTGCTCACCAAGAGATTTTATATCTTGAGGGGTCATGGTGCAAGGTTTTTTCGCAAACGCTAGTTGCTCTTGGATCTACTGATCTAGTGATACCTTTGTCGATGCTAAGACTGAGATGTGTGCAACGAAGAGAGAGAGTGACAGAAGTAGTATAAAACCTAGCTAGGCGGCTGCCAAGATCATAAGAGGAAGGCACAAATATTCAATCTCAAGGTCAGTAGCTCAGGTGAATCTACGCTGTGTTTCTTGCCTTTGGACTTTTGCATCAAATTGCTGGTGATTGTAGCAACGGAGTGAATTTCTCTACTAGATTCACTCATGGCTGAATATCATTAAGGCATGCCATCCTGCTTATTAGTTCAGATCACCGAACACCTTAAGAACACTAAAGTGAAATCCACCGAAGAATAGATTTGGTCCAGGAGTAATATCTCAATTTCTGTATACTGTTCATAACAATTAACAGTCTTTGTGGCGCAAACTACAAGCTCGCTCTCATAGGTCGTCTCATCCAACATCCAACATCCAACATAATCACTCACATACGTGCCCACTAACATGTGTTCTCTTTCAAACCCCAACATTACTAGCTGACATTAATCAACATATCTAACCCTATTTCAGTATCCCCCCAAATCTAAAAAATGTCTCAATACCCCCCTACCTTCCATCCTGCTGACAACGCTTCCCTGCGGCCACTTTACGGGAAAGGCATGGCTCTCATGTTAAGAACTGTTAAAAAATCGACAAGCCTAACTCTGATCACCCTCCTACCACCCCAAGCAGAAGCGCTGGAACGAGCCAGGGCTACGTTTTTCCCTGCATGTAAGTTGCAGTTGCTGCGTTACAATTCTTCACAAACTCACAGAGTCTTTTGGTGTACATATACATATATATGTAGATATACCAGATATTATATAGCCAAAACTACTGGCCGCAGGGTATCAGTGCGAAGTACACCGAGGGTTGTTCCCGGTGGTGAGCAAAGCAACAGCCATGGCTCTTCAAAAAAGATCGAGCGAACGCCAGAGAATCTCCGCCTGGCGGCGGAGGAGCTGGATCAAAACACCCTAGCCCTGACCGCAGATCAAAATCTCCGAAGAAAGAAAGACGCTTGGATGGGTGCGGGAGCAGCTGATGGATGAGCAAAACAGAGAGAGTTCGAGGACGGAAGTAGAAGATGGGAGATGCTTGGCAAGATTGTAGCGATATGTGCTATCGATCAGGATCGCGATATGTAGGCGGCGTAAGATGACGCCCGAATGTACACTGGGTTGTGGGGGAATATATTATTAATATATGCTATGTTTTCATGTTTTGATCTTCTGTGTTTTGCATTCTCTCTTGTGGAGAGTAAGAGAATCACTTATATACTCGAGCTGTGTAGACTTATAGAAGAATGACAAGGAGGGGATGAGAGTTGATTTCAAGCAAGAAGCTATGCTCTCATCCTGATACACAGAACAGCTAAGAGAGGTAAGAGCGAGAGAGAGAGATATATATGTGGTATGACAGAAGGAAAACGACGGTTCCTTATAGCCGATAACCACCTGCTTCAGAAGTTCGGAATATACACATAAACTTCACAAATTCAGATGAGGTATAAAGGGGCTAATCAGGTGGAAAGCTCTTCCAAGCTGACGATTGATACTCTTATCTCGAAGATAGAACAGGAGATGGATATATTGCTCACCGAGAAAGAAACAGTCACTGCCACTGCATTGCAAGCACGATAAGGCAGAGTTTTTGTTTACAAAACAGTATCAGTTCCATATGGAAGCACTAAACTATGCTCGGATTATATACAGCCAATTTTAACCCGCCTATCCACTCCAATTTTCCGCCTCCCACACTACAAAATTAGCAAAAGACTGCGCCTCCCAGGGGTATTTCAGATGCAGGATGCTACTGCAGGAAAAGCAAACGCTAAGGATAATGCCGTATAAGTACATAAGAAATTCGTTTTACGTTCAACATGGAATGCTTTAAAAGTGATTATTGGTGTCGGTAAGGAGGGAGGAGATGGCCATCTTGGAGCTTTCGGAATGGTGAAGAGTATGATGAGGTGATTGAAAGATGCCGTTGTTGGCTTGATGCCAATTTTGAGGTAGGTTTTGATGGAGATTGTTGTTCGAATATGGCGGAACACCATAGGGTGGATTGGGGGGATATGTGGTATTCGGCATTTGCGACATAGTGGTGTGCGAATTCATGTTTGCATTATGGAAACCGACAGAATTATTATTATTGTAAGTGGACATGGCGTAGCTTTGCTGTCCGACTGAGCCGGCAAATGAGCTATTGCCCTGCATGGATTGCTGGGTGCTAAGTGCATGTCGTGCGTGTTGCTGCTGCTGGCGCTGCTGTTGCTGCTGTTGCATCTGTAATGCTTGCATCTGTCGATTCTGTTGTTGCTGCTGTAGCAAGTGATTATGCAAAGCTGTTCCATTGTGATAGCGTGGTTGAGTAGAATGCATCAACTGATGGGTAGAGGTCTGCTGAGCCTGCGCCTGGGACGGATTGTTGGATACTAAGCGTCCTGAGTTGTTGTCTCGAATGCTATTACTTCGTTGCATATCATGGTCAATAGGTGCGGGAGTTCCGGTCGTGCTGTTATCATCTTTCTCTGGCGGGCGCTCCTCCCATTCCTTTACAACCTTTGGCTTCAATGTTTGCCATCCACGCTCCGTTCCTGGATCGCGATACACTCGGGTGGCATCCTTAAAAGCCTTTGATCTCTTCAAGAATTCTTCGTCTAGCCCAGGGTAGAGCGCGAAGATCTCTTCCTTTGCTCGTCGGATGAATAGCTCCCTTCTGGCATTTCGGTTTTTCTCGTGGGGAACACCATTCTTCTTTCTGCGTTGTCTGATTGCAGTCTCGACCTCTTTGACCCATTTCATCCGTTTATCATTTACTGCTTTATGTTCAGCGAAGAATTTCTCGCGCTCTTCTTCCAACTTCTCCATCTTTGCTTGATAAGCAGCAGCCGCTGCGGCCTTGACTTCGGCGGAATCATTAGCATTCTCAACATATGGCGCCGGGCTGAGCGCTTCGTACATGGCGATGATTTTGTCCACGTCCTCTAATAAGTAATATGTGTATAGTCTAGGGGCACCCCGGGGGCGAAGCTCGATGTCGTCGACAAAGTCATGGGGTTTCATGAAGGAGTCGTGCATCCCTGCGGGAATACACTCAAGCATCTTTGTCAGGACAGACCGAGGATATTGATGAGCTCTGTTCTTTAGTATCCTATCTTCTCTCTCCAGCTTGCTTTTCCAACAGGGCTGGCACCAACGCTTTTGCCATGACCAATGTGTCCGTGAAGCATTTTTGTCATCACAATCATGACACCCTTTGTGGCTACCGAGCAAGTTGGCATATTGCCTTTCACTCATACCTTCCAATGGCACAGGCATTTCGTCACCGTAGTTCTCAATGCGTTGGTTAATCAAAATGGATTGATAGTTGTCAATGAGATCCTTGTGTCGCTTGGATATCAGACGGGCTTTTGGGAGAAATGCAACCGGCGCAAATTCGAGAATTCGCATCCAAATATTGTCATCCAGATCCTTGATTTCTGCTTTCTTCTTCACAACTTTTGCTTTGGGATCCTTGTTTAGTTTCTCGGTCTTTTCCGCTGGCTTCTTTCCCTTTGGTTTTTTCCCGGGAGGCTTCTCTGTCGTTTCAGCTATGTCATCGCCGGCCTTTCGCTTCTTGGGGGCGATCTTGACGGGCTTCGGAGTGGACGATCTCGACTGCGATGCCGAGTTGAGTCTGGGGTGAGGCTGGAGAGCATGTGCCTGAGGATGTGGTGCCAAAGGTCGGGCTGGGTAGAGTGGTCGCTGGGTGTGGGTTGCTGCTGGTCTAGGATTGACAGGGTGAAATCCATCGACTTCCATGGGATCTGGCATGATCGATGATGTAGAAGATTGCTTTGGGATGGATGAAGACAACACCGAGACTGGTTCTAGGATTGCGCGAGCTTGTTGGCTCGAGGAAGGAGGGTGAGGTTTAAATGTAGGGTTATGATTTCGATCTGAACTGTCTAACGACACCATCGATGGTCGGGGTGATAGCGGTACCAGGGCTATATCGCATGATCAGTAAAGATCGGATGCCTCCCAGATTATCCTAAAATAAATATAGAGCACTTACATGTGTCCGAACCCTCTTGGCTCTGCTGTTCGCTCCCTTCGATCGACACCCCGGCCCCGTGAGATGTGTGAGCCTCAGCACCGCTAAACGACAACACCTCTCTCAACGCTGCTGGCATGGTGGAGTTTGAGTTGGTATTCAAGGAGAGAGCAACCGCGATATGTGACTGGGCCGAGTTGACTCCTCTGGCAGATCTTTGTGCGTCGTTTCGGAGCATCGTTTCCACCAGCGTACGGGCTGTGGACAGACCAGCAGGGTGACTAAAGACCTTTTCGAGATATTGGTGGTCGACAGGTCGATTGACGATGGCGAATATATGGTTGGGAGGCAATGACCGACTCATTTTCGCAGCAATGAAGAGTTAACGTCGTCGGTCGTGGTATTGTTGGTCGCCCCGCCGTGGGAGCCGTGGACGAGAGAACTGGTTCCGCAGCGAACATGCGCAGATACCGCTGCCCGGTATGAGTGGAACGGTGGTCAGCTTTTTCGTTTGGTGAGAACCTCAGCGTCGACCCGTGCGTGGTGTTGTGGTGAGGCTGGTCTTGCAAAGGGTTTGTCTGTTCTCGACGATCGCTGAGGCCAAAATCGAACGGAACAGCCGACGCTTGAAGTCTAGAGTCTGGACCCAAGAGTGTGCAAGGATGTTAGCGACAGGTCAGATATATTTTTGGACAATACCAGCGACCACTGTCACCACAACATGATATTTGTTTTGGTGGTGTTGAGAATGGAATTGGCTCTTGTTCCTTCCAGACAATTTGTGAATGATTGGGAAGTGATGGAGGATCGCTTAATGCGATGGCTTTCTCCTGAGTCGTTGTCTAGTGTCGGGCCAGAAAGTGGTGCGGGAATGACGAGGTCGATACGGTTCCTTTCACCACAGGTTCTGAGCCTTTCCAAATGATCACAAGTGGAAAAAAAACTCTAGGAGGTAAGAATTAAGTAAGAGACATCAACTCAACTGCAGGTTTAACTGCGAATAATAGCTCGTGCCCGGTTTGTTTGTCTGTGACGGGGTACATGGTCTGCGTATTTTGACTTTGGCTAGATGCAACACAAATTTCATGCAGATATAATGCCCTGCTCGAAAGGTGGGGTGTCATGAAGGATCGGAAACTGTGGTTATATCCCTTCCATGATGCGCCAAATGGCTGCAAAACGACAGAAGTGGTATTCGGGTTCAGTATTTACAACAGATCTCGGGGCTGTGGTAGTCGTGCATTCCTAAGCATCGCCCCTTTCCTATACCAACATTAACAAGTGAGGTGTATCAGGGTTCCCCGTTTCCAGTGTATCCATTGTTTTAATACTTTCAAACTTCGACTGTTTTTATGATTTTAAAGATATCGAGATATCGGTCCATGGTACAGTGCCCGTCGTATGGTGAGTAGGCGGTTTGGTGCTTGCACGCCCCGGTCTTGGTTTGGGATGTCAGCATCGCCTGCAAGATGGCAATTAACATATAGCTAAAATGACTTGGTACATTCAACATACAATATCACCTGCAAGGGAACAAATGGAAGATAGTCATGGCTGACTTGGTTCACTCAGCATTAAAGGTAGCTTCTCACCACCACCATAATAAATAGAATTCAAATCTCTAGGAGAAACACGCAAAGATATGTCATCGGGCCGCCATGGGTATTGCCACGAACCTAACATGACAGGCACCACGTTGACATAAAGATTACCCAAGAACAAAGCCTTGAATGTAAGGTGCCTGGAGCTGCGCGGCTATTTCTAATCCCCTTTATGATATCTCTAATAGAATCAGTCACGTGTATGATAGACGGCTTGCATCAGGATGGATTATTCATGATTCGGGAGGCAAGAGGCGAGAGGCGACAGATGTCAGCGCAGGCATTAGCGATTATGGTTTGCTGGTTAATGCCACTAATGTGCTCTCCGTTTGCCCATCTGAGCAGTGATCCGATCGAGGTTGGTCTTGAGTATCACCAATATCACCGGAATCTCACGTTGGCCACCAGGTTTGCTTGGTCAGAAATCGCACAATATGTAGAGGTAGGTAGATCACGGTCTGCCATCCGGGCCAGGATCTAAAATGGGATGGCCCATTGATTGATATCGAGGACGGTATGCTCGGGGGGTTCCGCTTACTCGTCAAGGGCACGCACGGGCAAGATGTCGTACGCTGGGACCTATGGCAGCCAATTCCGTCCTTTGCAACTTTGCAAGCTCACCAACCACCCAAGACCTGCGATACCCGGGGGAGGTTAGACTTTGGTGTCGTGGGATGTGGGATGGAGAATGGAAAGTCTAGAAAATTACCTGAATGGGAGTAAAGTCGGGAGGATTAACCGTAGGGGTCAGGGCTGAGAGACGGCAGAGCACGCTCGGTGGTTGGTTGGCGGTTCTCACCCCGCATCTTTGAAGTCTCGCTTGTTGACTTGGCGCCATCGACCAATTCGGTTATTTTGGTCCCGTAAGTAAGTAAGTAGTGTGTTGGTAGTATTGCTTGATAGTAGTAGTAAGTAGTAGTGTAGTAGTAGTAGTAAGTCATAGAAATAGTAGTGGTGAATAGTCGTAGTAGTAGTAAATAATAGTAGTTGCAGGTAGTAATAATATCTTGTAGTAGTAGTATTATTAGTAGTAGTAGTAGTAGTAGTAGTAGTAGCAGCAGCAGCAGTCAATATGCCTTGCTAGTTCTTATGTAAACCCCTCCCCCCCTCCCCCGCCCCAAAATCTCTTTCCACGCTAGCATCTTCCTTTTCCAATACTAATCGCCATCCACCCAATCACCAGCCCGGAATGCTGCTAGCGCTCCTCCCCCGGCCTCTATTACGGAACCAGGCCGCCTCTAAGCCCAGGACGGCCGCGTGCAAGCCTGAGCAAGCAAGCCCTGTGCAGCCTCCCGCGCCGCCCACCAGATCAACAGGATCCTGTAGTTCAACCCGAGTCAACCCAAGTCGCCCCAAAGTGTGGGGATCCCATGCGTTTTTCCGAGAACTGACTTTGGCTTTGGCTTTCTGGCTCGCAGGCAATACAATAGCATGGAACTAAGCAGAAGAGCTGACCCGAGCGGCTATCGGCCGTGTTCCAGCAGCAGCGTGCCACCCCGACCGAGGCTTCGCGAAGAGGGAAGATGATGTGGTGCCCGACGTGGAAAGGAAAATTAAATAAATACCGGCCACCGCTGCTGCTGCTGCTCCTGCTACTCCTGCTGCTGCTCGCAATCCCAGATGAACATCCTCCAAATACCACCCCAACCCTGAAGTGACTCTACAGTAGCTGTAATCCATCGCGCCTATCTCGGTCGCTTAGTTCCTAGCTGGCTGGCGATTCCATACTAGTGCGCCCCGAACCATACGCTGCGTCCTGCGTGATCGGTAACCATATCCATACCCGTCGCGTTAGTTGCAAAACCATCATCTTTTTTCAATTATAATTTTCAACATGTTTGGTCGAGGTGCGAAAAAGTGTAGGTCAACTCCCGATCCCCTCCCTTTCGAGAGACATGTTCGGGGCCAGCAACTGACAGTCGATAGCGGATACGGGATCCCCAGCGACCACCTCGCTCGACAATGAAGCCGGGACCAAGCTCGAGGGCGAGGTCTACACGCCGCCACACGCAGGCGACGGCACCCGCGTCCAGCACGACGACGACATTGTGTGTCCGGCCCATACCACCGAACTGAAGCTCGTCACCCGAATTGACTTCCGCGTCATCCCGTTTCTATGTGTCCTGTATCTGTTGGCATTCCTGGACCGGGTCAATATTGGAAATGCACGCGCCTTCGGCCTGGCCGCGGACCTCAACTTGAAGAGCGTCGAGTACAACACGGCGCTCACCATGTTCTTCGTGCCGTACATTATTTTCGAGATTCCCTCGAATATTTTGTTGAAGAAGCTCAGCCCGCGTATTTGGTTGTCCACTTGCATGTTCTGCTTTGGACTGATCTGCTGTAAGTAGACTCGAGCATTCTTCCCCAATGGGTACTACATAGTCTCAAATTCCCGCCATAAGAGATCCATGGAAGCTTTTGCCGGAGAGATCTGTCATGGCCGATGATGTCTTAATGCATCACGTAATGGCTCTGGGTCTCTCGTGAAGGCGAATCCAAAAATCACCACCTTAAAACCCCATAACTAACAACCACCACAGTATGTCAAGGATTCGTCCAATCCTATGGAGGTCTGCTCACCACCCGGTTCCTCCTCGGAGTCTTTGAATCGGGCATGTTCCCAGGATGCTTTTATCTTATTGGCATGTGGTACAAACGCGAAGAAGCACAAAGACGCTACTCCTTCTTCTTCAGTTCTACGACGCTCGCGGGTGCCTTTGGTGGTCTTCTTGCTGCGGCAATCGGTAAAATGGGCGGTGATCCAAGCCGAGGGATTGCCCCCATCCGTGGGCTCAAGGGCTGGCGATGGATCTTCATCCTCGAAGGCCTCATCACCTGTATTATCGCCATCGCCTTCTTCTTCTGCATTCCCTCTTTCCCTGAGGATGCAACTTGGCTTACCGAAGACGAACGCGTCTTCGTGAAGGCTCGCCTACGAGTCGATCAAGGCAACTCCGCCAAAGAGCGAAAGATCACCATACGCGACGTTGGTCGTGTATTCAAAGACTACAAAGTCATCCTCGGCGGCTTCATGTATTTCGGTATGATCGTTCCCGCCTACGGATATGCATTCTTCGCCCCCACCATCCTGGCCACCTACGGATACTCACCCGTCCAAACCCAACTCCACAGCGTGCCTCCGTGGGCGTGTGCCTTTGGGTTTGCCATGATCATCGCCTTCTCCTCGGATTTCTCGCGTCACCGCTTCGCATTCACCCTTTTCCCAATCAGCATCGCCGTGGCCGGCTTCGCCATCTTGCTCTCGGTCCACGATAACCACAAGGTGCAGTACGCCGCGCTCTTCCTCGTCGCGATGGGTGCATACTCTGCAATGCCCGTCATCGTGTGTTGGTTCAACATGAACCTCGGCGGGCACCATCGTCGCTCCGTTGGTTCGGCCTGGCAGGTCGGCTTCGGTAACATCGGAGGTATCATTGCCACGTATGCTTTCCTGGAGACGGACAAGCCGTACTACAAGAAGGGCTACGCGATCTGTCTCAGCTTTTTGCTGCTGAGCGCGCTGAGTTGCTGTCTCTATGCCGTGGCGGTGAGCATGGAGAACCGCAAGCGCGATAACGCGGCCGCGGGACCGTTGACCGAGGAGGAAAAGACGGAGCTTGGTGTAAGTTTTAACTCTCTTCCTTTCTTCCTTCCTCTCGCTTTCCATTGGAATATCCTTGCTAGGAAAGTACGCTTGCTAATGAAACACATAGGATCTGAGTCCCGATTATAGATATTTGTTGTAGGAGTGAGTGAGTGAGTGAATGAATGAATTATTATTTTGTGGAAGGATATGGAAAAATTAGGAGGAGAAAAATTATATACCCTGCGCGCGCGAGGTTGTTGTTGTTGTAGTAGTTGGAGATGTTTGGTGAAAAGATTAATTTGAAAACCTAGCGGTTTTGAAGCAAAAAAAAGGAACAAATTATCTAGATCTAAAGCTTCAATATATGTAAGGCGATATAGGGGAATAATTAATACTGTTGTAGATACGTGCACTGGTACTCGTGAAGCTTTATGTGAAATGTTAGATTTATGATACAAGAAATGCAAGTCTTTTTTTTAAAAAACTGTGGGTGCTATCCTCTGAACTGCTTGGTATTTACTATGTTACATTGCGAAAGTTACAGGACTTAACAAACCTCTTTTTTTATTTTAAGAACCATCGTGTCTATCTATCTATCATACACTTCCACCGGTCATGCTATATCCTATCCATCTACTTTGTTGTTTGTTGTTTAATGTTTGCTATATTCCCTTGCCTCGAAATACTCACCCCTCCAACACCTCCCACACAACCACATCACCCCAGCGCTGCTCATCGTCGATCCAATCGCTATTAAATGCCCTCCACCGCTCCTTGACCCGCAGCCGCACGTCGTCTTCCAGCCCGTCGAGGATCGCGCCCAGGCCCTCGAACCCAACAATGTACCTCGGCGGCCACGCTCTCCCCGCACGCCCCACGCTCTCGCGCAGGAACCGCGACGGGTCGGCGTAGAAATGGTCGGCTTCGCTTTGGTACGCGGACCGCTCGGATGGGGCTACCGTGATGGGCGGCTCGCAGGTCAGGGCCCAGGCTTGGAGACCGGGGTGGACGAGCGAGGACCGCCAAGGCGTGGAGTGGCAGGGGAGGAGGTAGGCTGCGAAGAGCGGTGGTGGGTTTGCGTTGGTGGGTTCTGGGGTAGTGGTTGTGGTTGATTTGAGCGATGGTGTGAGGTAGAGGGATTCGTATTCGTGGCGGAGAAATGTTTGCACGGAGAGAACGCCTGATTGGTGCCGGCGGGAGGTGTAGTATGCTATTGCTGCGTTCACGATGAGAAGCGCGATGAGGAGCGGTTTGCGCCGGATGGTTGTTCTTGGCAGGGAAGTTGGTGGCGGAGGTTTGATCTTGGTGCTTGGAGGTTGGGGGCTGGTGGTGAAATAGGACGCGATGGCAGGGCCGGTGAGGATGTGTAGGAGTGGGAGAAGGGGGTAGATGAATCGTACTTCTTTGTGGGCGATTAAAGAGAGCGTACCAATCATTTGGAAGATGATGATTGCAAGGATCATCTGGATGCCAGATGTGGCTCTCCATAAACCTATGAGTGTGAAAGGTAGGTAGGTGGTTGTGAGTAAGGGCAAGCCTTGTGAGAAGTAGTAGTGCCAATCATTGCGACCGTAAAATACGGCGAGATCGAGCGTGATGTTAAAGGTCAACCATTGGTATGGCGGGAACGTCCAGAATCCAAAGTAGAGAAAATCTGACAGCCCAGAGACTGTGAGCACGAGCAAGCCGCATATGATCCCTTCACGAAGGAAGATTAGATCATCGCTGAATGGTATGCGAGGGTTAGATGAGAAGATATTGATCAACGATGGAGCAACAACGCAGAACCAGATCATGGTGTTTGTAGGGCGAAGGATGCAAGCTGTGATGGCAAGAAGCAGTGCAATGCGGAGACTTTGGTCTTATTAGAATCATGAAATGGGTTTTAGAAATAGGACCTACTTTGTGAGAGAACCTGGGGCTGAGAAAATGCTAGATTGAGTAGAGCTCTTTTTTGAGGTGGACCCAGCTGTCCGGTCATTCTTCTTTGTGGACATCGACAGCGGTACAGAGTCCAGCGTCATATCCCATGGCCAATAGTTCAATGCAGCAATGGTTAAAGTAGTCTCTAAGGAGTTTGAAAAAGTCCTGGTTGACACGAACCATTGCCAAGGACTAAAAATCGTTATGAAAAGCTTCAATCAATTAGTAATATTCTCATCTCCATCACGCAATTTACTCACAGTCGCCCGTGTAGCATTACTACTATAACCATGGATCTTGCTAGAGAGCTTCCAAGTGTAGAAGTCTCCTAACGCAGCAATTACAGCCTGAGCAAGAGTTGGCACTACTCCTAAGATCGTTGCACGCAATGGAGGCAGGAGCCCTAGAAGTAACATCGACTTATTTGCTACATAATAGAGAGCCGCAAACATAGCTGGATGCAGTGATGATCGAAGCTGATGTTGCCATTCCTGTCAAATATTAGAGGTACATACTGTATAGTTGGGGAGTACTTGCCCACGTGATCCAAGCTCCACTCTGAGGACCGAATGCCATCTCCCATGCTGGCTCTAGGGATTGAAAGTATTCATCTGGTTGAAAAAAGGTCTGAATGCATAGAGAGTTTATAACGCGAAATATAACAAGGAAGAGTAGTATATGCCAGCTGCTGAAAGGACTGGTGGATGGTTGATGAATAGCGTCTTGGGTAGGTGTGAGAACCTGTCCTCGTGGGGTTTTAGATGCTATCTTCTGAGAGGACAGCGCCTCGTTTTGGGAACTCATTTTATAGCACTAGCCATATGTGTTCAGAGCGTAAGGTAGAAAGGATTCCTGAAAGTAGTTGAGTTGAAGAATAGGGGGTAGAGGTTGTTTCAACAAGATGTCAACGTTAAGCGAGGATTGAGAAGCGGGTCGTATTCTTATCCAGCCTTATTTAGATCCTTGCTTGGCAGTACACATTTACAAACTAAGAATCTTTCGAGAATGACTTTTCTACTTATTCTATTGTTCTTTTAATTGCTTGTTTCCCAAAATCTTTCATCTGTAAAGCCGTGGCACGATAATTCTTGAATTCTGGATTATTTTTCTCTTACTCAATTGGAATACATCTATATTTGCCTCGGCCCAATCTTCAATACATCTCTCAATACATCTCTCAATACATTTCTCTCAGAACTCTTCGAATCAACCGGAGTACCGTTCTTCCACAGCGGCTTGATTATGGCGCCGCTGTTTATTTTTGAGCAAGTAATAGTGTTGTTTTGTCTTGATTATCTTTCGTAGAATTGTCGGCACCTTTCTCTAGCAGTAGCTAAAGCCTCATTCTTTCGGTATACAGACCAAAACAGGGGAGATGTGCCATAATTATCCCCTTTAATAACTCCGGCACCACTTTCTAGTAGTAGCTTAATTATGGCTTCGTGCTTCTTATATACGGCCCAGAATAGTGATGTGCTGCCACTTCTATCTTTTAAATTGGCATCAGCGCCATTCTTCAGTAGCAGCTTTGCTACAGTTTCGTGCCCCTCATGTGCAGCCCATGATAATGGTGTCTGACCATTGCCGTCTTTTGGATGAGGACCATATTTTTCAATTAGATGTGGTACCCCGTCATCGATTCCAAAGTATCCTACCAGATGTAGACCAGTTACTTTCCTTGGTGGATGGTGAATATTGAGGCCATAGGGGAACATGTGTCCACCGCTCAGCAAGGCTTCACTTGATGCTTCAACCTGGCCTTGTTTCTTTAGAAATTCTATGACTGTCTGACAGGAAGCAGCATTCGCTTGAGCGTGATGACCCCAATTTTTGGCAGCATAGTCATATAGCTTATTCTTCTGAAGTCGCTCTCTGAACTCACTTCCAGTTTGACAAAAGCCATTCTTGAAGGTGTCAAATGAAAGATACGTGGCGCAAACTGTTGTAATTTCAAGATCCGCATTTGGAAACCACTGGTTTTTCGTTCGCTGGAAGTATTCTTGCGTTGTGTAGTGTACTAATCGAATTACTTCGCTTTCTTCGTCGACTCGTACTAAACCGACACACACTCTGATGAGATCCTCAATGTCTGGCAGGTTGTCTTCATCCAGCTCAGAAGAGTTCTCTTCCACAGCAAGGGCATGCTGAAGTTCTAACGTAGTCAATGGTCGGTAAGCATAGGTGATCCATGATAAAACCTGCTTAGCGAGCTCTGCCTGATCTGGTACTTGTCCTTCGATTCGCATCATAGCCTCCTTGTATGCGACATCATACGCGTTACACCCAGACGGCAGCTTCTCTAGGGCAGTCCGAATCGCCTTTGGTGATTTCTTTCCAACTAGGGAGTTGAGGTGAAGCAGTGCTAGTAAAAACCTGTAATGGAATCAGTATTACCTCAAATCCAGGAAATAAACGAGCCACATACATGCCATCTACAGCTTTCACAACAGCAATTTTAATTTCCTCCTGCAGATCTGAATTACGTCTAACAAATGACGGGAGAGATGTTAGGTGTCCATCCACATATCTGCGTACATCGTCGCTACTAGCACGTATCTCTAATTTGATGCTCCCTGAAAACTCTTCAACAATTTCTGGTATGTGTCTTGATGTTGCAAATATATTAATTCCAGATATAACCTGAAGGTTAAAAATCTTTGACAGAAATGTTTTTCGGTGACCCTCCGTCTCTTGGCATTCGTCAACAGCATCAACAATAATATAAACTCTGGAATAGGTTTCAGCCACCGATATGAGGGATCTATATATTTCATTTAATGGTGGCCGTGTCTGGTGGTCCTTGAGATCATTGTAAAGATGTTTGATACCTTCGGGAATAGAGGAACGACCCTGAATAAGCTGCCTGAGCAGACTCGCAAGTAGATTATCTACCTTCTGTTCACCATGACGCCGATAGTTGCAGTAAAGGTACGCGATACCTATGCTCTCCTCATTTTTGAATTTCATGGTAAGCTCTTCTATTACTGTTGATGCTATAAATGTCTTACCTGCACCAGGAATTCCAGGGCAAAACATGGTCTGCTTATCACTCTTCATCCATTCCTGGAACTCGGCTGATGCCAGTAGCCATTGCCCGGTTCCTTCCTGCCGCTGGCTGATGAAATCATTCTGTTGGGAGCTATAGTCAATGGTTGTGATCCAACTGAGAATAACTTCATGTTCCTTCTGCAGCCTTTGAGCCTCTTGCTGATACTCTTGATAATCCTGGCGTTCGTGTAGTCGCTCTACGCCATCTCTTGTCTCGAATACTACTTGACTGCCGAATTTAGCAAGCAGATTTGATAAAACGCAATCATTAAATCCCTACCTGCTTATTCGTCCTAGGAAGGTATTGAATAATAAGATGTTCGATCCAACACGGCTTCGAAACCTATCAATATCATTTTGATCCCACTTCAATCTTTTCCAGACCCTCTGTGGCTTTCCATATAAACTTCTCGTTTTAGTATCTAATTCCTTGAATTCGTTCAACTTCTTATTTAGTTCTTCAAGTACGCTATGACAACGTTTACTGATATCACACAATTCAGACTTCTGCTGGTCAGTAAGGTCGCGCTGGGGAAGCACATCCTCAATATCGCGAAGAACTGTCGAAAGACTCTTAACCCTTCAAAACGAATAAACTAATGTACAAAAACTGGTGTGAACAACACTTACTCGTTGGAAATTGCTGTAAAACTGCCGGGAGCATCAACGAACTGCTTCCGAGTGTCATTTGCGAGCCGCAGAACAGCAATGAAGTCACCTGCACTGAAGCCAAAGCTCATTGCGAGATTGGCTTTGTGAGTTTAGAGACAATAAGAAAATAAAGGGGACGTTGTACGGGTGGTGTACGAAACATGTCGTCAAAACCAAGTATCTTGAAGGTGGAATCCTACGCGGCTAAGCAGCTAGCTTACTGGCAGTTGTTGCAGACCTTGAAGTAAGCACGTGAGCTCTGTACGTATATGGTTGCTTAAGCTCCAGATACTATTTCTAGATTCAGGCTTTATTGAAACAATAAAACAAATATTTGTAAAATCATAAACAAATAAAATTTTGTAGACAACCGCTATCTAGTAGAAGTCGAGTATGTTTCAGGAGTAGTAAAAAATTGGATTGTCACGTGGATTTGTGTTATACTTGGCCTGTTTGCTCTCTTTAGTGAATGTTCTGCTCACCACTATAATAGCTTGGGTAATATTGAATCGTATTGTGTTCCCAGTTCCCAGTTCCATGATGATACCACCGGAACCAAAGCTAGTAGGTTATTCTTGGAAGTGAAGTTAACGACTGATCGATATCAGTACTCTTTAACTCTACTCACAAGAGCAAAGGATCCGTTCTATGATTTTAGAGTTAATGAGATTGCGAGATAAGGGGAATAAAAAGGGGTTTGGTCTGGCCAGCAGCTGTTGAGAGCGTTATTTTTGTATTGAAGTATTTATCACCTGAGTTTTTCGCCGCCCTGGCGAGTCCTCTTTGCCATCCTAGAAAGCTGACTACCTTTAATAAATATATTCTCACCAACGGAGCTGTCGTGTCAGCACACCAAGCACTGGTGGCCTAGTCCTGAAGGTGACGGCGGCGGTGGATGGCCTCAGGCTACAATATACTCTATAATATAAAATGTTCTGGCAGTATGGCTTAGTAAGACTCTGATACATGATAGAGAGAGCATGCCGAAATTGAATACTCTAATAACTCATACACGCCATGGAGAGCGCGACCGCTTTTCTTGCAACTATCAGCTGATGTAGTTTGTTTTTTAGCGTCGTCTACTGTCGGCACAGTAATGAGTTAGCGTGCTTCATTTTCATCGAGTTGTACGCTGGACGAGAGTTGACCAATAAGGGCGCCTGGAATGCCTTGTTCAATTCCTCCATTTTGCATCGCATGATAGGCTTCGTTAAGTGGACTTATGATCTATCGTGCTGCGAACCCCCCCGCCTCACTATAGCCAAGACTAGGTATGACCCCTATGCGCAGGTTCTCGCGAAAAAGTGAATCCTAAAGGCAAGTTGGGACGTGAAAACAATGAACTTGGTATCTCTTAGTCAAGGCGAAAACCATGCGTAGATAGCCGCATACACTTGCACTTAGAGGTCTAGTTCTTACAAAATGAAAGTCTTAAATTCGCTTCACCCCGCTGTTCCCTTTTTCTCTTCCTCTCATCATCCCGCACTTCAACCAAAGATACCCCACTACTCTGTAAACTTACACACTCACATAATTGGAAAGAAATAAACACAGGAAACAGATCAATCATGGCACCACACGCAGAAGGAACCATTGAATCCACGGGAAGTTCGCTCAAGCCAACTGCCCCAACATTCCAGCCCGCTGCGAATTTGGCCACGTCCAAGTACCACTCCAGCTCAACCGCCGAAGCGATTGAATCCGAACAGAAATACGCAGCACACAACTACCATCCTCTTCCTATAGTCTTTGCCCGCGCGCAGGGATCTAGCGTATGGGACCCCGAGGGAAACCACTACATCGACTGCCTGTCAGCTTACAGTGCTGTCAACCAAGGCCATTGTCACCCAGAACTCGTCAAGGCTTTGTGCGAACAAGCCCAACGACTTACCCTTTCTTCGCGGGCATTCCACAATGACGTGTTCCCCAAATGGGCAGAGAAGGTCAAGGAGGTGTTCGGATATGATATGGTGCTGCCAATGAACACTGGTGCGGAAGCAGTCGAGACTGCGATCAAGATTGCGAGAAAGTGGGCATACAAAGTAAAGGGCGTTCCACAAGGAAAGGCATTGATCTTTTCTGCTGCAGAGAACTTCCACGGGCGCACTGTATGTTCATTGACTATGATTTGGGGGTTCATTTGACTAACTTGTCTGCACAGATGACTGCTATCTCTTTGTCTATCGACCCAGAGTCCCGGGACAACTACGGCCCATATGTTCCAGGTGTCGGCTCATTCTGCCCAACCACTAACCGAAAAATCAACTTCAATAATGTATCTGATCTAGAGGCGGTGCTAGAGATACACGGCAAGGAAACAGCAGCTTTCATCGTGGAGCCAATTCAAGGTGAAGCTGGTGTCGTGGTTCCTGACGATGACTACCTTGGAAAGGTACACGAGTTGTGCAAGAAGCATAACGTACTTCTTATTTGTGACGAGATTCAAACTGGAATCGGAAGAACCGGACGTATGCTCTGCTCCGAGTGGTCCAACATCAAGCCCGATATGGTCACCCTTGGAAAGGCCATCTCAGGTGGCATGTACCCTGTTTCTTGTGTATTGGGCTCAAAGGAGACTATGCTTACGATCGAGCCTGGAACCCATGGCTCTACCTATGGCGGCAATCCCCTTGGATGCGCGGTATCAATCCGTGCCTTGGAAATCATGGAGGAGGAGAAATTGACTGAGCGCGCTGAGATGCTTGGCAATATCCTTCGTAAGGGGCTCAACGACCTCAAGTCTCCAATGATCAAGTTAGTCAGAGGAAAGGGGCTACTAAATGCCATTGTCATTGACGAAAGCAAGACTGGAGGTCACTCAGCCTGGGACCTTTGCATGCTGTTGAAGAGCAAGGGTTTGTTGGCTAAGCCTACCCACGAGAACATCATCCGATTGGCACCACCTTTGGTGATTAGCGAGGAAGAGATTAAGCAAGCTTTGAAGATCATCGAGGAAGCCATTACCGAACTTCCAAACCTGAAGGGAGAGGCTGAAGACAAAGTTATCCCACCAAGTGAGAAGGGTGTTCACATTGGACTGGACATTTGAAAGAAGCATTTTTGTTGATGAATCGGAATTGGCGTCTGCTGCTGCTTGTCGCTATAAAAAGGAGGGTTTCGGAGTTTACATACATGACGGAGGAGAAAGGCAAGATACCATGAGGGGCACGGCTTTCACCTTTAAAATTCTGGGTGCTAGACCATAGATCAAGATTACCGGAGAGGGGTTCTAGGCAGACACCGGAATAGAGTCATCCAAATTACATTCTGAACGACCAAACAACCACCATGTTTCCCGTACCCAGTGCCCAATGATGTTTCTGTGACGAGCTCCAATTTAGACTCTAAGGGTGCATCCGATCTGCGCCGCAAGAATATATCAGAGTCCTGACAATTTCATACCACTTTCTCAAATAAATGTCTCATCCGGTAAACATGGTAACATTTCTCATTCCTGGGAAAGAGGGGTACACACTTCACAGCCGCCTCATCTCTCAGAAAACCATCGAATCTGCAAATCCAGCTCCAAAAGTGCAGTCTTGGCATAGGCAGATTCGAGCTTATTTATGCCTAAATAACCATTCAGTTAACAAGGTTTCTGATTACTGTTAAAAATGCGAAGATCGAATTATCGTTAGTCTTTATGTATATACGTATATAGAAATCAAACCCCAAAACCAAAAAGAAAACATCCCAGGTGATGGATATACACCAAACCCGACACGTGACATAAAATCACCTGCTTGATCTAACCCCGTGCAACTCATGTCACCAAGTCACTGTCACGAACCAGTCTTATTTTGGTCTATACTAGACGGCCATGTCATGCCTCCGCGGCTAGAACTTGGCACCTGGATGGGGATGCAACGGCGAACCACGGCCAGGATTGTCTCGAATCGGAACCATCGACGGCAATACCTTTTTGGCAAAGATTGGGGTACAGAGTTGCATGCATGCTACCCCCTTGTGACTGTTACACGCCCTTGGTGGTGAGTATCGTGTCGCGTTCATGACTATTCTCAGGCTGAGGGGAACGGCAAACTGGATCGAAGGAGGAGGAGAAAGAGGAGCGGGATTTGTAAAAGGTCGGTGAGCTGCTAGAGAGGGGGCAAAAACGGTCAACCATTCATGCCAAAGCATCGCCACGAGGCCCGGCATGGTGTGCTAGAGGTTAAAAAGTTAAGGTTGGTTTGGAGATGAGGTGATTGGTACCAAGCCCAGTAGAATGTGATGTGTGTGCTCGATACGCCTTCATAAAGACTTTACCAAAGCATCCGCTAGAGAATCTGATATAGGTAGAGAGGGTGAGAGGACTGTATGGGATCGCTGCAGTCTTACCAAATCCAAGCAATGCTGGGTAGGGGTGGGGATTAGTATAGAGTATTGTACTGCGACAGTAACTGAACTGTACAGTATCTATGGTTACCGTAGTCGTGCGCTGGTACAATCGTTATCGTCGTTATCACTGCATCGGCGAAGACAAGCTACCAGGGGTGCTAGCGCCGAAATGTAACGATCTGATGAGTGCTGTAGCAACATCGATGACTCTCTCGTGATTGATATTGCATCTTCAACCTCACCACTCACTCTGCTCCACAGTTGCCTCTTCCCTCGCACATCTTCCACAGCTTCTCTTCTCATTCATACCATTCAAACCCCCAACAATAACCAACCCCATCCTTCCTCGAGTCATTCACTTGCACTCGACGCATTCGGTCGCTTCCTACAACTGAATATCTGATCTACCTACACGCTCATACTGCAGCCTTGCATTAAACCTTGACGACCATCCAGGACCTGTCTTCAACGCGACCTCTCTGCCAACCACCACACTTGGCCCTTTTCGTCTATTCAAACCAGAAATCCCCCCAGTCTCAACGCTGCAGGCTGCCTAACCAAGCCCATTCGCTTCTGCTGCTCAACACAACCTCATCCCCATTGTCGAACCCCAGAATTCGAGCTATATAAAGGGAAAGGATAGTGTATATGCAGAAAAACAATCAAAGCTACTTATATCCTCATCTTTCTTGGTAGGGGCATTGTAGGCAAGGGCTGGATTGTTCGGTTGCCACTTGGGCCCGAGATCGCTGAGCATGGCAGCACCTCCACCCCCGTCCTCTTCGTCGTCAAGACGCTCGAGGACGGGTGACAAATCGATAGGTACCTTTACCATAGGAAATGAGATAGGCAAAGGGAGCTTCGCTACGGTTTATAGCGGCACGCATAAGGTATGTCTGGGATATCTGCCAATTTAGAGACTAGCATTGGCGATACAGCTACTGTGCTTCTATGAACCCGGCATAATTATCAAATGTTATACTAGGTAACATACTAACTAAGCTTCTAGAAAACTGGTGCTCTTGTAGCCATAAAGTCTGTCAACCTGTCGAAACTTAACAAGAAACTAAAGGATAATCTATTCTGCGAAATCGAGATTCTGAAAGGCCTCCACCATCCTCATATCGTTGCTTTGATAGATTGCCGGGAATCCACCACACACATACACTTGGTAATGGAATACTGCGAGTTGGGAGATCTATCATATTTTATAAAGAAACGAGACAGTCTCGGTGACAACAATACGTTGAAGGATATGGTCAGAAAATACCCAATGCCACGTATAGGCGGGTTAAATGAAGTTGTATCACGGCATTTCCTCAAGCAACTGGCAAGTGCGATGCAGTTTCTAAGAGAGCGAGACTTCATACATCGAGATGTCAAACCACAAAACTTATTATTACTGCCGTCACCACAATATCTAGAACAGCACAAGGACCTGCCTCTTGTCATGACTGCAAGTCAAGAATCGATAATTCCTAGGGTTGGCCTCACTTCACTTCCAATGTTGAAGATTGCCGATTTTGGATTCGCTCGGTCCCTACCTAAGACATCCATGGCCGAAACATTATGTGGCTCTCCGCTATATATGGCTCCAGAAATTCTTCGATATGAGAAATATGATGCCAAAGCAGATTTATGGTCTGTAGGAACAGTTCTTTTCGAAATGGTGTGTGGTAGACCACCTTTCCGAGCATCAAACCACGTCGAATTGCTACGCAAAATTGAGCAGTGTGAAGACCAAATTAGATTTCCCAAGGATGTTGAAATAAGCCGAGGGATCAAGGATCTGATCAGGGGCTTATTGAAGAAATCACCCGTGGAACGCATGCCATTCGAGGACTTCTTCAACAATTCGGTCATTATTGAACCAATTCCCAACTTGGTTGGCGACGATATACCAGTTATTGCCAAACCGTTACCACAGTCAGAAGTCTCAACTCCAATGTCTCGACAGAGATCTGGTAATAGCAGGGAGGTGCTTGCCGAGAGAGAAACACGATCTTCTCCTAGACGGACGTATTCATCTTCTACTCGTGATCGTCAAGCGCCGCCTTCACCCAAACAAGCACCAGCAGAACCTATTCGAGCTCAAGCCAGTAATTCACCTCGACAAGCCCAAATGCAGCAGAGCCCTCACTCCGCACCGCGCCCAAGACCAATACATGCAGCCACTGCACCAAACGCTGAAGTTATGCAGCCTAATCGGCCAGCGTCTCGCACGAGCCATGAATTGAGATCTGATCAGCAACGTACCCTCTCGAGACATTCCTCGACTGATGAGGCTCCAACGCAGCGCAAGCAGTCCATGAGCGAGGCAGAGGCGGAACAGGCAGTCCGTGATGCACGAGAATATGTCCTGATTGAAAAACGAGCAGTTGAGGTAAATGCTTTCGCGGATCAGATGGCAACTATGGGAACTAGTCCAAATGCGTCCAAAGGACAACCAGCCTCTCGTACCCAAATAGCCCGACGCGCCACAACTCAAGGTGCTCCTGCATCCGCCACCGGTGCTATACCTGCGTCGCCTTCTCGAATGGTGAAGATAGCTCAGGGTAGATCCCGGCAAGACTCAATTCCGCAACGCCAGAATTCTGTTGGAAAATCATATGGCATAAGCCCTTCCACAACATCTTCAATCGCCAACGCGCTTCACCATGCAAGTATGCGAATGTTTGGTGTGGGCTGGTCCCCTCATTTGATTGGGAAGGGAGGCTCACCCGATCAATTTTATAGCGCATTCCCAGTATATCCAACACCCCAGGGTATAGTTGGCCTTCTAGCTGACTCGAAGCCGACTGGGCCTTTAGATGAAGACCAGAAGGCTGTGAACGTCATTGAAGAATCTGCAACCAGAAGTGATGTCGTCTTTGGATTCGCTGAAGTCAAGTACAAGCAACTCATACCATTAGCACCTTCTATGGATCATGGCTTAGGAGGACCTGCACCGGAAAGATCTGGGGACTCAATGGAAGACGAAGGCCTTACAGTTGAAGCAATAGTGTCTTTATCGGAAGAAGCTCTTGTTTTGTATGTGAAGGCGCTATCATTGCTTGCGAATTCAATGGATATTGCAGGAGCATGGTGGTCTCGGAAAAATCGCGGAGAAGTACTCAACAGTGGCAGTGCTCCTAGAAGTGACTCTCAATCTGCTTTGGCTGCGGGGAACAGGATAAATAGTGCGGTACAATGGGTTCGAAATCGTTTCAACGAGGTTCTGGAGAAGGCTGAATTCGTACGATTGAAGCTGATTGAAGCCCAAAAGCAGTTGCCTGAAGATCATCCAGGTCATCCCAATAACTACACCAGTGCATCTCGGATTGCGGGAGCTTCTTCAACGGATGGTGCTGTCTTGAGTTCTGGAATCACTGCTGAGAAATTAATGTATGACCGTGCTCTTGAGATGAGTCGTTCGGCAGCTATCAACGAAATTGCAAATGAAGACTTGCAAGGCTGTGAGATATCCTATATTACGGCAATCAGAATGCTCGAGGCTGTACTTGAGAGTGATGATGAGCCTCCAAGTCAGCGACCCCGGGCTTCAAGCCTTAGCACAGAGATGAAGCCTGATGATGAAGGGTCGGTCAATGGTATTAGAGTGGATGATAGAAGGGATGTTTTGAAAGGTAAATTCAACTATTGACTTCTTCTCCATCGTGATACGTGCTGGATGAACTAACCAAAACCTTAGTTGTCGCTATGATCAAGACTCGCCTTTCGACTCTCAGAAAGAAGATGGCGATGATTGCTAAACACAATTCTATGCCGCCATCATCTCCTCGCCCTGCAAGCATCGTGCGCAGTGGAGGAACCACTCCTACGTTCACCAGTACACCTCCGCAATAAATTATCATTCTATTATTATGTCTTAACGAACCTTACGCTCATGAAGAGAGCTTTGGGCGGAATTCTAGTTCTTTATGAAAGTCCATAATTACACATATACTTTGAAATTGTCGGCTGTAAGCCAGACTTTTTTCTCGCGGTATAAGAGAAGTTACAGAGAGCTCAGAACTCTCCTCTTATCCACGAAACCTTGATTCAAGTAAAGAACTGGGACAGGAAACTCTTGTTCCATTTCATTTCACTTGGCTTTCTTGCATTCGGATTGTACCTTATTTTGCTGGTTGGCTCGGAATGATTGGCGTTATTATAATTTCTAACCTCATCCAAAGTGGTATTTCTTTTTTTCCTTTTTGGCTAGGATTGTCATTTTTTTCCTTTTCTGTATTGGCGCGTATATGAATGCTCGGCGTCTTTTTCTAGTTGTGAAATACCCCCTACATTGTTGCATGGACCTGGGCTATACACATACTCCATTTTTAGGGAACTGGCTTTCGCGGAGATCATGTTGTTGGGGTTCGGGAATGATAGATCATAAGGGATATTTTTTCACAAGAATGACATACAGGAATGGAGTTTGGCTTTTTATGAGGTTTGGAGACGGGTGCGATGGGGCATTTCAGAAATCCACATGTTGGAGAAGGTGGGAGTGAGTTGGCAGGAGAGTAGATTGAGAGATATATTGGGCTGTATTTACAGGATCATTGCATAGTGAATGCATAGTGTGAAACAAAGCCTGTCTTCCTTTGATATACTGGAATTGCGATTCAGTTCCCCTTTTTATTAATTGTGACGCTCACGAGAAATACAAAGCAGTCAGCTGAAAGTTCTTAGTGGGACCTGTTGCTCAATTCAATGTGGAATGAGAACTCAAGCTGTCAATTTCAAGCTTCAATTAGTCGTTGAAAAACGTCACCAATCAATCATACATACAAGCGTCACAATGCACAAGCCAAAGAGTCAGGGGCTTTGTCCACACCTGACTCTTTCAGGTAACAAAGCCATGTTTCTATATCTATAATAGTTTCGCGTGCCTGAGACACTATTCATAGCACAAAGGACTCCCGCCTGTTCATTCAACTCGCGCATGCGACGCAACAAAGCAATGTTTTATAAGCCTTGTGGGAAGTATGAACATGATTAAAGGTGAGGGGTGATTGAGTTTAGGGGTTTTGTCTGTTCATATGTTTGTTTCCAAGATATTATTTTACCAACCTTCTTTCATCAATTTCTTACTAGTACTATCTATCCCAAATCTCATGCTAACTAAATTTTTATTCTATTCAAAATATCCTATTTAAAAGGCAATATCAATTCGGAAAAGCCCAAAGTGAAGAGAGTAAAGTCAAATCATAGATCATGAAGGGAGAAGGACGGATGAAGATAGAACATACGACCTACAATCAGGCGCGTCAGGGCCATCCAGGCGTTCTAGAACCTGATCCGGCGATGGAGGAAGAACGTAGGAAATCCTATTGGACCGGACAGAGACTCTATGGCTCACAGAATACAGGTGCTCGGCATAATTCCCAGCTAGGGAACCAGGCAGGGGAGAGGCTCACTATGTGGCCTACCGAACCTCAATATATGAGTCAAGCGGCAAGTTCGAGAGTTCCAATAGATGCGATAAAGGATAAGGAGACTGAGGAACTACGTTCTACAGGTGTGGGCGCTGGCCGAAGGAGGGGAGATAAGAGAGGTGTTGGGAGGGTGAATACAATGCCCAGAACCCGGCACTATAACCCTGAGATCAAGCCCAGCAGAACCCTTTCTGAAGACAGGAACTTCGAACGACAGCGACGGAAGCCAAATCTGGTTGACAAGATACGAAACACACTCCGGATTTCGTTTTGTGAAAAAGAAAAAGAGAGGAGCAGGGAAGATAGAAGGGGTAGGGATGGGAGAGAAAAGGGATCCGTACGAGAGAAGAAGCACAGCATGGAAAAAATCAAGAGGCACAGAAAGGCAATAGATGAGGGCGCATTGGAAAAGGTTGTTCCGCCTGAAAATGGGGTGGTGATGGAAAGAAGAGTACCAATAAGAGAGACGGGTGAAGGCAGAAGAGACAAGGGGCGAGAGCAGTCTCCTCGTCGCTCCTCCCGTTCTCACTCACATTCACATTCCAAGAGACGACATCGTTCAAAGTCTCGATCGAAAGGAAGAACGAGGAAAATAGAAAAACCAAAGGATAGACCGTCCCCTGCGCCAGACCTTGGTCCTTATGCGAAAGAAAGTGAAGAATTATACACCCATCCTCGAGCGAATTGGAAAGGAATAGACAAGTTGGCCCCGTATGACAACCAAACACCGCCTTCTACATCTCGCTCCCGATCACATTCTAATGGCAGACTATCTCCCAACTTCCACATCCGCGATGAATCTTGTCGCCGTGAAGAGAGACTATCACCTAGTCCCAGTCCTCACCGAGGTCGAACTTCCCATGACAGCAGCCGCAGCGGCCATACTCGCATAGCCGACTACATGTCGAGCGGCGTCGAGGCCATTGACGAAACACGGCGGAAGATCTCTTCCCAATTCAGAGAACCCTTTGAATTCATATCTTACCCGATCTTTCATACCTGTCACTCTCAGTCCCTCTCTTCGTCTTCGGCTGCCTCCTTCTACTGCCGGGGTGAAGACATCGAAGCAGATAGCATGCGTGTTGTAGTCGGTGGAGAAGGCGAGACATTGTGGGAGGGAAAACAGTTAATGGAGTGTCGGTTTTGTAAGATACGTGCTGCACTAGCTGGGGGGCTGTGTAGACGGTGTCAGAAAAATGTGGTGATGGAAGAAAAAAGAGCAGAAGAGTGGACCTCTAGGGTTGATAGTGAGGAGGATATAGAGAGGGATGATGGTCTTGCTCAGCCGATACCCAGAAGATCAAGTACGCATGGTGTGCTTATAAACCATAGGAGTGAAGAGACATTAGCGATGTGGAAGGAGAAGGAGAGGAAAGCTAGAGAGGAGTTTGATAGCTTGACTAAACCACATCCTCCGATCAGGTAAGCCAAAGCTTGTTGCTGGAGAAACTTGCTAAGAGACAAACACAGTCAACAGAGCGCTGCTAAACATAAAATGCCAAAAATCTCTTTGACGAAAAGGAGAAACACGAAAGTTGCGAATCGAGATACGACATTTTACAATTTCTACGACGATGTGATAGATCTTTCGCCTGCCAAAATTTCAGCGCCGAGATGAGGAAGCTTTAGGTAGTGGGTGGTTAATGATTATGTTTGGTAATAGCTGCGTTGTATACCGCAAGAGCATAATTTATTGGTCCTTCTAGTTTGACTGTTTTCGGGTAGGAAGTCTGCAAAATGGATATTCCATATGGCCAAAGAACTCTATTTAATCACTTGGTGTAACGAATCACAATCCCTGTTAACATAAAACCGTCCCGCGTTAGTAAATCCAGTTTTCTGAAATAAAGTAAATTTTAGGAACAATTGGTTAGTGGCATTCTAACGTCGCTGACCCAAAAAGAGGCTTCGGATATTTTCTCGTACTCGTACTTGGCACTCGCTTACACTCCGCCTCCCTTGACCCTTACGCATTTGCAACGCAAGCAACGGAGGCTTTCGCAATGTTCAAATGGAAAGCCTAGGAATTTGGCCAATAGATGTAATCGACGTTATCATTAGTATAAGCAATGGGTTAATGGCACTGGTTGCCAAGTGAAACTAAATATGTTGTTGAGAGATATACCTGTTTTAGAAAGCTTTCAGGTTACGAGGGCAATATCCTTAAATGGTAGATGGCCCTATGGTTTTTCAATTAATCTTCTACAGGTAAATCGAATGAAGTTATCCAAAAACTTCCGATTATACCTCCGGCCTTACAATATTATCTTCTCCTCACACCATACATCGTCTAACCTTCAATCCAAGCTCCATAGGCTTAATTAAACATGGCAATTACCACCCTCTTCGACAACAAATGGTTCAGCAGCCACTTGAAGCTCCGTCTGCACATAGCACAACTCACACTTGTCCTTATGGCAATCATTCTCACCGGCATCCGTATCAAATTCAAAGTTGGTCCCGTCACCAGATCCGATACCATAGCTATTGTCATGGTACTACACCTCCATGTCGCTACTTCTGGGTATCACATAGCTAATATCCAGATGTAGGGAGCGAAATCGATAGTAGTTCTTACCTACCAGCTCTCAACCTCCCACGTCACATGCCTAGTGAAATGGGCTTCGCTCAAAGCCTATGCTATCCTCAACTGTCTCGAGATACTGTTTTGGTTCACCGTTATCATACTAGCGTTAATGGGCGTCTCGCGGTCGTGCACGGGAACTTCTTGTTGGCTGGGGTGGGCTATCATACTTGTTGTGCTCAAGATTGTGTGAGTTTGTTCCTGGTCGGCGGGGACTTGTTGGATGCGATATACTAATGATTTGATAGGTTGCTTGCGATATGGGTCGCTGTCATTTCGATCAAAGACTGGCGTTATTACAAAGCCCACGCCACTCATCGAGATAAGTCCATGGCTTAATGAGACACTATGAATGGCTTGTCAACTGACACGGAACTGTTCTGGAATGGAAAGCACCGAGGTAGTAAATTGTATAATATTTTTTTCTAAGAAGGATCTGTTTTAGGGATGGCCATGTAATTCCGTTCCAGTGGTTAGATATAGACTTTTTCAACTTCTGCAATTATGAGTCTTTGCACAGGTCGTATGTTCTAGAAAAATGTGTTAAACGAATCACAAAATTCTAGATTTTAGAGCAACCTCAAACCTTCTTACTCTTTGCTCTAACAGTTCTCTATTCGTTGCAATATCTAATGAGGCTTGGCATCCCCTTTGTACCCCTATATTTTTCGCCTATTTAACGAGGCTTGGTAGCGGGGGCTAAGATGGTATCGCGATTGTCGCAGGTGCTTATCGAGATTCCCGAAAATTCATCAATCTCGCATCTGAACAACCACCCCTCTATTATGGCCTCTCCAATCCCCATAACCATAATCACCGGCTTTCTGGGCTCCGGCAAAACAACGCTGATCCTCTCTCTCCTCCCCCAACTCCTGGCGCGCAACCCTTCCTACAAACTCGCCCTTCTCAAAAACGAATTCGGCGATCTCGCGGTCGATAGCCAGCTTGCAACCTCTTCCTCCATATCCGGCGTCCGCGAACTTCTCAATGGCTGTATCTGCTGTAATCTGGTTGGCCAGCTCTCCGTGGCGCTAGAAGAGCTTTCCTCCACGCAGAGCCCCGATCGCATAGTTATAGAAACGAGCGGCAGCGCGTTTCCGGCCACGCTGGCGATGGAGGTCAATCGGCTTGCGCGGGAAACAGGGGGAGCGTATATGCTGGATGGGGTGGTGACGGTGATTGATGTGGAGAATTGGAAAGGATATGAAGATACAAGCTACACGGCGAAGATCCAGGCTAGATACATGGATTTGGTGGTGTTCAACAAGTGGGAGGAGGTCGACGAGCGGACTTTTGATGCATGCTTAGACCGCCTGGGAGATCTGGAGGAGGCGATTGCGTGGGTGAAGAGTGAGAAGGGGAAAGTCGACGTGGGACTAGTCTTTGGGATTGATGGGGGCCTCGCAAGGGGTTTAGGGGAAGGGAAGCAAGAGGTTAACGGGCATAGCCATGATCATGATCACGAGAAGGGGCACCAAAGCGAGGTTGAAGTGCTTTCTGTTTCCCTTCAAGCTAATCCTGGATCGGTTATCGACACATCGAAGCTGGAGAAGTTGTTAAAGGCAGCACCAAAGGACGAAGTATATCGAATCAAAGCTGTGCTTGCAGCTTCCTCGCCAATCACGGCATCTGATGGACTGGTTCCTACTTCGCAGTCAAATGGCCAGGAAACCGCGAGCGGAAGGTACATCTTAAACTGGGCCTTCTCTCGGTGGACATGTACGGCAATGAAGAAGACCACCGAGGAACATGATTCAAGCAGCGGAACGATCTTACGAATGACGATGATACTTGCTAGATATGAGAGCACGAAGTGGAAGAAGAGATTGGAGAGCGGAGGATATCTAGAGTTGGAAGGAGGAGAAAAAGGCACACTTACTGTCGAGAAGATCGCATAGAGGCTGCGCAACACTTTCATCTAATGATGATCACGAAATTACGACCTTACGGCGAGTAGAGAACTGCCAGCAGAGGAATCTAGGCAATTAGACCAAACCGTACACTACGTTGAGGAGTCTTCTTGTCAGTGGTTTATAGAAAGGATTTGTATACTAGAAGTGCAAAATGCTCTCCGAGATCAAGATCCGGGTGCTCTCTATACAGATATATTACATAGGATATTAGATCACTATCAATCGAGAAGCAAACATTCTTCCTCTCCAAAACCAACTGCAATTTGACGGTTCCATGATCAGCTCCAGAATATGACAAGCTAGCCACATCTTCCTGAAAATGAAGAAAAGGAGGGTTAGAGGCTATGTGTGACCAGCATCAGGAACACCAATAACAATGATGTAGTAGGAACAAATGGTTGTTGAGAGATCGTAAAGAAGGACGAAAATAGCCTCTGATGAGAGCAATGTGAAAGCTCGCGTAATTTCCTGCGCCGCAATTCCTTACTCGCATTCCTGTGAATCTTCATGACGGTCTTCCCTTCAAGAGTTCAAACCCCCTTCTTATCACTATTCAAAAATATCAAAACTACACGTAACATCAATAGGCAGAATTCACAATCAGCCAGAACGACAAGTATTGGTGTATCAGTCAGGCATTGATTCTTAAAATTCTATGCTCAGGTCTCTTTACCAGTAAACGAGTGTGTCTTCTAATGAATACCCCTCTCAACATCCTAAAAAGTATATACAATTGAAAGTAAAGTTCCTTAGGTCTTTCCCATCAGGCCATCAGAGTGGTTTTGCATGATTCGTAAGTCTGTTCTTCGCTATATCCTCTATGATCCTCCTGCTAATATACAACCCAGCACGTTTGGTGTTGCCCGTGAAATCCCCCCTAATCTTGACCCTCCAGAAATGGTAATGTGACAGTAAGAAAAGAAGAAGTGTGAAGATGGATTTGCGCAAGCGCTAACTCCGATAGAACTTTTCTGAAGAAGAAAATAAAAAGGAACTGGAATGGTTTCCCACATCAGCAATGATCGGACCAACATCCGAATGTTGGAGTTAAAGCAGCTGATCTATGAGGAGTGGCGATGATGGTAGTGTAGATGACGACTACCCAATGCACGCTTTGCAACAGACTTAGAGTATACACTCAAAGTCAAACTACCACCGCAAGTCTCCTTATCATCACCCTCACAGGCCATGTTGCATTTACTCTCGTCGACTTTTTCGGTGGTAGCAAGCTCATTACCGCAGAAGCATTGGCCGCCGTACTCGGTGCCGGCGAGGGTGTAACCTCTGGTGTTGCAATAAGCGATGCACTTTGTGTTCGTAACGGAGTGTTGACCGACGTTGGCGAATTTGATGCCTGAGAGAACCCGATCTCCAGATCTGCGGTCAGCGAAGCAGCCGTGGTAGGTGAAACCGCTGATTGAGGAAAGGGAGGAGGAACCGGTCGGTGCTGGTCCATTCTCAGTCACGGTAACCCATGAGACTTCGGTGGTGGCCACGTAGGAGGTAACTAAGGTGATGGGACTACCTGTTGGGGATGGTCCAGCACCAATCTCTGTCGTGATAGGAGAAGCGGGTGCTGATATCTCTGGCTTAGGCGACTCTACCGGATTGGTAGACTCTACTGGATTGGCAGACTCTGCTGGCTTAGGAGACTCTACTGGCTTGGGTGACTCTACGGGTTCGGCAGGCTCTACTGGCTTGGGTGACTCTATTGGATTGGCGGGCTCTACTGGCTTAGAAGACTCTACTGGCTTGGGAGATTCGACAGGGGCGGCAGAAGAGGGTGCTGGTACGGCAGATGCAGCGGGCTGTGAAGCAATAGGGGCTCCAGCAGAAGGAGCAGCCACTGGTGGTGCGGCATCAACACCCCACTGTCCAAGCACGTTGTTGCCTGGCAAAGACCTCATGGCTCCAGTGATGGTTTCGGAAATGACGTTGGGGATGTTGCATGTTGTGGATGGGTCGTTGAGACCACCGATGAGACCTGGGCATTTATCCATACCTGCTGAACCAGCATCGCAGTTGTCGATGATTTGTTGGAGAGTTGGAACATCCCATCCAGAAATCTGTATAAGTTAGCACCAATTGCTGATATTGGAAGAGGGGAGAAGGGTGTTCATACAAAGTCACCATGGAGACTGTAGCCAGTTGGGTCACCATTGGAGAGAACGAAAGGCTGCTTTCCTTGTCCCTGAGTCCATTGGTCGGCAAATTTGGGAGTGTTCCAGTAAACCTCATAGAACAAGTGAGGAACGTGAATCCAGCCCTCAGGGCAGTTACCCTTGGTTGGGAAAGCCATATTGTTCTTGTAGTCATGGAGACCGGCGGCAGGGTTGTAGCAAGATGGGAAGTGGATATCCGCTCGAAGAGGAGAGGCATATCCGTCACAGTTCCTGTCTGGGAATCCGACACCCGAACCTCCATTTCCTGGATCTTGGATCCCGACGCCGTGGAGTCCATCAGAGTCAGTGGGGTATAAAGGAACACCTTCACTTTCTTTAGAGCGTGGGCATGTCCATTGGACAGGAGAGGGGACACCGTCGGAGAGGTCAAGAATCGGTTTACCCCCGGTGGCAGGAGGAGTGCGGGCGCTTGGGTTACCGACAAACATACGTAGTCCAGGTGGGAACGCTTCGATCTTGTCGGTAGTGGCATCAAAACTGCAAGCAAGTTAGCAAGTGGTGCAACCATCTTAAAGATTGAGGAGAACCTACAAATAATAGACGTTCATATAGAACATTTCTACGTCCTTCAAGGTACCATCCTGGGCCTTGAAATACAGCTTTGGGGTCCAGTAGGCGCTAAGGTCATTCTTGACGAGTGACGAGGTGCAGGTAGATTCCTTAAGCAGCTGTTCATCGGTCAAAGTGATGTCGAAAGCGTTACCTCCCTGGACGGAGTGGACATGCGAAGAAGCTCTTCCTGGGTTGACGATGGGATCCATACTGCCCTCGACAAGAGGACCCTTTCCATAGAAATGGTTGACAGCGAAGGTACGCTTGTTTGCTGAGTATGCGGCAGCATCTCCGGCAAAGGCCAGGATGGCTGCGATAGTTGCGGGTGCTAAATGCATGATGGATAGCAAGAGTGTTTTTGGCTAGCAAAATTGGTTGCGAGTTTGAATTGATGAAGAAGTTTGCAGGAAGTATCTGGCTTCGTGCTTGTAGATTGGGATGTTGCTGCGTTGGTTCTTACAATGCCGTCGAGGCTGGTTATTCACGTATTGGCAAAGTGACACTTTCGAAGTGATGGTTGCGAATGGATGAAGAATGAATGAATGGATGAATGAATGGAACTGTCTGTACAACAGATGGAAAAGAACGAGGCGAACAACGAGCACAAAGGAATGTGGGATACAAGCTGGAGAGAAAGAACTGTTAGCCAGGTCAAGACGTGGAGGGCGAAGCCATCTTGGTTATAAAGATGTGGACAGGAGAGGGAAGGTTCTCGGCTAGGTGGAAAAGTGGGACACGGGATGGTTCCCGATGTGAACCCGCCGACTAGCGTCTTGAATTATACATTAGCGTCTGGTATAGTGGGAGAGAAGAAAAATAGGTGAGTTTCAGGGTCGGCACAGCCTATCAGGCACGTTTTCGATTCTGATATCATCAGAGAGGAAATACCTCGAACGGCGTGTCGCCCGTTGGATAATCCACGACCGCCAATGATTGATTGGCTCTTGCTTCTCTTCCAGACCGAAATACTCTGACAGACTAGTCATCATAGCCGTATCTATATAAATCTCCCAAGATTTTCTATTGCTGTGTCGCTGACCACCGCTATCCACCGCCGACCCCCCCTTTTTCCAAAGGTTCACCATATGATGTATACGAATTCATTCAGCGCACCTACATCTCACAATTGGCATTGGCTCAGCACTCTGGGCCTTTTGGTGCTGCCTTACATGGCCCCCTTGGAACAATAGCCTGCGCTAAAGCCAGCCACCCAAGATGCTGGGTTATGTATACTCTAGCCGTTTGCACATCATTTTTGTTTCGAAACGCCAACCCGCCAGTCACCAACGTGTGCTGTGTCCACTTCTGCACGTCCAGGCCCAACTCTACTGTACCCATCCCTCTGTGATCTGTAATTACATACACTAATATAGGTTTCGTTTCAGGATCTGCGGCGGGATGGATATGCCGGCTTATCGATACCGCACGCGCTGGGGTCTTCTCTTCCATTGTTGTTTGTTTGAGCGAAGGATCCGAGGTAAACTCAACCTCCGCACACACTCAAAATCACGAGGACACAAGAAGTATTTAACTTTCTTTATAAAATTGATTAAGATGATCGCCCTTCTGATAAGATGGCAGCACGCAAAGGCTCTTCAAGAAGCTGAGGTAGTGCTTCCATATGTTCGGATATGTGCATTTCAGGGGAATGTTTTCCAGGTGACAGTGCATATGTAAAGTCAGCGGTCCGCTGCAGCCACCACGGAAAATAGGAACATACCCCTTAAACAAACAAATCCGACTCCTTGCTTTTCCATTAGATTTTCAAGTCCGAGAGGCGCAACCTGATTTCAAGAGTACCTGATAATTTTACCGATCGATACACAAAAGAAAACAATGACCGAGCCTGAGCCACGTAACATTGGAAGGATTCCGGACTTGCTCCCATAGACCATGCCTCCAAAATCGTGGAGCCTCCTTAATCTAGCTATCCTACCCACATTTCCAATCTCTTCTTAGGTACAAGATGTAACTATCACTGTCATTCTGGATTACGACAAACCTACGACTCTCCCACACGTTCCTTCAAAAAGTAAGATTCTGAATAGTCCTTCCAGACCCTCAAAAGATTCGGCAACGATTCACGTCTCGTTGCACCGAATTGCACTTCTGTAAGATCAAGAATATCCCGCAAACCTCTAACAAGACATCTTTAAGACAGATCGAGCGCATCTTGGTACAGTACATTTTAAACCCGGAGACTCGGGGGGGACCAAGTCTAGATTACATGATCGTCCCAGCCCGGTCTGTGACAGCCGCAAAAAAAGGGGGAAACATTCGGGAAGCAGGTTGGTGACGTCGTTGATGTGGAAGGAAAACCACGTGGAGGAAAGTAAGGGCAGAAAAATAAAGCGACATGAAAGAAAATAAAATATGACACCTTCCAACGACCTAGGTATTTGGGACGAACCCTTTTGTTTTCTGGAATCCTTGTCTTGGCTTCCGGTCCATCTTTTAGGCTTTCTCCCAACGCTGGGTCGGATTTTGTCGTATTTCATTTACAGCGCAAAGGCTGGCCTGATTTATTTTATGGTTTATTTTTCACCTTCTCTTGAATCCCTTCTCGTACCGTGCCTACTTCTCTATGATTCCGATTAGTTCGCCTTCCTATTAAATAGTACTGCAATAGCTACGCTTTACACCACATCACCTCGCGACCTATTCGCGACCTCTATTCGAGCATAGAGGAAGGAATTGCCTACCTCGGGTAGATCTTAGGCCCTGAGGCAATCCCATGGGGTGTTTGCTCGAAGCGACCTGTGGAGCAGGTGGATTACATACAACGAGAAAGTTAGGGGCCACCCTGGCAAAAAGCCAGAACTGACTACTACTTCCCTTCGTAAGAAATCAAATCATCGGATCAGTACTTGTATGGACACACTCTCATATAGGCCCTAAGTCTGGGCTAAATTTTATATTAGACTTTAAAATTATCTTTATCCAATTACAATAACGACTATTGTCATCGATTTCGCTCGCTATCGCTGAGATGTATGTGAGAGCTCTCCATGTGTACTCTGTATAACGATTGCGAGTTTCCTGATGGATGAGGTCCAGTGGCAGCATAAAATTTCCAAATTTTAGCTAGGCATTGCTGGCAGCCAGAATAATTCAATGGCTTGCGTGACGGACCTCTCCACAGCTATGTTGCGTGCTTTGAATTTTGAGATCTGAACCTCCTGGTTATGCTCTCGGAGCAGGAAAGGTCATTGGATACCATGTATCACCCAGATCATACTGGCCGCAAGCTGTAATTAATTGTATCAGCTAGCCACCCTTGGACTTCAACCACAAAGGGATGCTCATTGATCGCCGCAGTCCAAATCTCCTGAATGTAAAGGTTGTAAATATCGGAAGCTTTGGCGTGCTCTTCTAGTTGATTGTGCGAGTCTCCAAGATTCCAACAGGCTTCCTTTGTCTTGACACTCAAGGCACCGAAAGTAGATAACCCGCTCCGAAAGGCCTTGTCCAAATGCACAATCGCTTCTTGGTGTTGATTCAATCCGCGAAAGGCTTTGCCCAGCCCACAGATACGCTCAATAACATCTGGTGAAGTTTCGACTAGCTTCTGAAGCCGGAGAATAGTCTGAAAGACATGAATGCTTTCCTGATATCTCCTGAGTTCTAAAAATATCTGCGCTAAGCGATCTAAGTACTGTAATGTGGTCGCATGGCTCTCCCCCAGCTCGTGCCTTGTATGTTCAGCTCCGATTTTCGCTAACTTGAGAGCTTCTTCAGAACGACCAAGACTAATCAACATTGTGATATGTGTGAGATCCATGAGATTATCCATGTCGGGTTCTGTGCTTTCTTTCTGCAATGCCATAGCAGAGCATACCAAATTTTCAGTACTCTTAGCTTCTGGTAACTCCTGAAATTTATGGCCCGCTTGGTTTACTCTCGTCGAGGCCTCTCGCACTGAGTTCTTGGTTTTCAAAATCAAAAGTTTGCCGAGGCTAGCCATGCACCTGATAGTGTGTATACTTGTTGGTCCCCATAGGTTCAATCTGAGTTGTAAGCTTTCTCGATATAATCTTTCGCTTTCTGCGTATAGACCTCTGTCAGCTAAATGATCTGCTTTTATCCACCCAAAGGTGATTAATAAAGGGTTGTCTGGTGCAAAGTTTTCCCGGAGTAATTTCTCGAGCCGGTCGTATAGGATAGCCGTTTCTTTCGCTTTTCTAGCTCCTAGCATATGCAAATTACGAAGCACCATATACCAGGCATGTATTGTTTCAAACGCAATGGGACCTTCATCAGCTTCTCTGAGATTCGCAACCATCGCCCAATATTTGCTTGCTTTGTCGTGATCACTCATCTCACAGAAAGTGTTGGCAAGATCTTCTAATGTTTTGATGTTCAGTGGATGAAGTGGAGGTAGAGTCTTTTCGAAAGTAGCTCGGTATGTACTGAGGCTATTGGCACGGCTCTCTAGTGTTGGTATACTTAGATTAGTCACTGTTATAGCTGTCAACGGGCGGCTTTTCTGCTTTGCAACGGATGGAAATGGATATAATTCGTGGCGTGGGTCAGGATTAATCCAATTACCCGTGGGAAAGAATATGTCCGCCGTCTTGTAATTCATTTGCACTTCGCCCGAGCTTTTGTCATGTTGCTTTGCAAGAGCCAGTCGGCGACTAAGCAATTCTCGATATACCTCCAAGAACGCATCCTTTTGCTCAGTCCGAGAGGGACTTCTTAGGGCAGAAGTAGATACAACCTCGAAAGTCTCATTAGCATCATATTCGTGCTGGGACTGAGACAAGGATAACGGCTCAATGGAATTATTGTGGAGGCTCAAAGCCGTAAGAAGACGTGTCAGTCGAGGAGAACCTGGTACATCCATAGAAGCCCAAGGCGAAGAATCAATTGTCATGGAATTTTGGGCAACGGTTCCATCTTCCATTAAATTCGGAAAATCAGCCGAGCGATACCCGGTATCGACCAGATTGTATATTGGTTGATCAGATATAGATGTATTATTGACCTGGTATCCAACAGGACTAGAGTATGCCACGTGTTGCATGTTATCTATATATCATTTCTCAGTACACAGCAAGAGCTTTAATTAGGATCTTATAATTGGGGACTTAGCTTACTGGATAACATTCCAGTTTGAGCCTGTCGGTTTACATCATTAGGAATATTCTGGGTAGCTCCGTTACGCAAGAGGACGTCCCTCTCGTCTCTGGTCAGATTCTTTTTGAAGCCCCAACGCTGAACTCTTTTATCAAACTGATTCCTCGTAGGAGCATATCCAAAGAGTTCCAAAATTGTAGGTTTTATTCTCGCAAAAGTCTTTTCCTCCTGGATGTACAATCGATAAATGAGAGGCTTGATGCTCTCCCACTCGTCCTTAGATAAGACCCGCTCCCGAGGTGGTAGTATTGTAGAGGGTTTTTCTAGAGTTGGGGAAGATGATACAATGGATCGATGAGGCTTCGGTGCCATAACGAGCAAGAGAATATGTTGAAGATTTGTTGTACGGCGTCGAGGAAGATGTAGCGTTTCGAGATTCAATGCATTCGGGGGCCGGAAGGTGGAACTTGCTTAAGGCTACCTAAGATCAACCCCAGGCAGAACGTGCACCACTGTGCCAATCAACCCCCCGCCAGCCAGAAATTGGCATTTCCATTTCCACTTAATGAGGCTATGAGTGTCGGATTGATATCACCGCGTTATTTTAGGTTCTGACATCTGCGGTATCTTCTAGTAAGAGTGCAGCACCAAGTCGGGAATGCTCCAATCACCCAACTTCCAAGGTGTGATTTCTGGTGCCAAAAATCGCGCGATCGACGTTGCCGTTTCTACACGGAGGCTCGGTGGCAAGCTCTGAAGGCACAAAATACCGTATTATTAAGATGCGATCAGATGAGGCAGAAAGTAACATCGCAAGGCCTAGTTTGAAGGTACTGGGGTAACGCAGGGGTAGGGAATAATCATATACCAACGAACGAATAGGTTGTAATGCAAGAAGCTACTTTAAGTAGTCCTGTGAATTTATATGTTTATGTATGGCTATATACGTTTGTCTATTTTTGTTGCTGTTCATGTATTTATGTACATACATTTCAAGAAACCTTCTCCTATTGAATGAACATAATAAATATATCATGAATTCTCATGAAAGTCAGATTGCCATACTTGTACCAACGGAATTCCTCAATAGAAACAAATTACAATGATAGCGGACTATTAGGTAATCTATTTATAATATCGTCTAACTCATAAATTGGATGATGGCAGTCTCAACCTAATAAACCCATGACAAAGTGTAACCATCCTTAGCACATACATTTCATGGGTCAAGTGAATGACGTACTAGAACACTCTCAGTCACGTACTACCCAGTATATCGTGGCTATGTCTTGATCAGGAAGAACATATCTTAATTCTGACTCTCTTTAAGGATAGTCTTGTCATGACTAGCGCGAGTTACCTAATTAAGATCTACTTTACGTTCGAAAATATCGACTTGCAAGTAGGGATTGTATTATCTCGAAGACAACTATGTAACCTGCCTTGAAGCGGAATTTAAAGGCAAGCCTGACAGCAAAATAAATAGTCTGGATTCTCAAATTCTTTAACCAAACAAAAGTCCAGTCAGATGCTAAGCTGACCAAACGAAGATAGAGGCACTCCAATCAATTGCTTATATCCACCGATGCGGTTTAGCGCCACGATAATAGTATAATATATTCGACCCGAGCATTCTCTTCAACACCCGACAGAAACGATGAGGTTCAGGAAAGGAAACTCGGCTCTGATCATCTCACACAGAGAATCATGCATCAACTTTTTGGATGGCTTCTGGAAGAGTTACAGCTGGGCTTGGCCATCATTTACCCAGGTCTCAGATCCAGCCCATCAGCATCGGGTCGAAGAAAATCGCTTCACTGTGGATTCGGTAACTTCGATGCTCTGAGGCATTAGTTTATGCCGCTAGCAATTCCGCTAAAGAAAAACTAGATTTGGTGTTGGGCCGATGCTAAGGGAAATATACTCTACCGGTCTTCAACCCATTTACCCTGTATTCTGCCGCCAATCAACCACTTGTTCTGGCATATTATAATCGAACGACATTTTTTGCAGATACCCCTCCGAAACAGATCAGCAATTGAAACAGGATCGTCAATCTCCAGGAATTCAAGAGATTCTGCTACGCCCGCTATACAACCACCACAATGGGTTTGCAAAGCTTGCTCTTTATCTTGCAGCTTCTCCTCTGCTTGGCTACTACTACCCTTCAAACGCCGGTTCAAGGACACATCACCAAGCCCCATCTAGAAGGAAAGGTTGCCATGCGCGTAGGTGAAGGTTCAATCGATCAAGAGGTTTTGTACGCCGTGATTCCAAGCAAGACGGCCACCATACCACCAGCAACAACATCAGGACCGGTTCTTCTTCCCCAAAACTATCGCCGCCAACATACCTCCACAACCACCACTACATGGCCTTTTACCCTACGTAACAAACGCGCTCCAGAGGCCACATCTATAGCCTCCAAGCGTGCTGTCACTGCTAAGCAAGATATCAAGTGCAATATAGCTGGTTATGCTAGTCGGTAAGCCTCGATCATTTCAAACCATGTTATATGGAGGTCGTGAAATTTAATCATAAGTCCTGCAACTTGATAAATCAGATCTTACAAGTTCCCTAGCTACTGCTGCCAGATATTCAACAGAATGTGGGTTAATTCATGTCCAGGATCTATGCTCAGCATGTTTGGAGCAGCACTTCTGCTAGTGACGTGTTAGCCTGTCAAACGATGTGCATGGCTACCTCACAATGCCAGTCTTATGGATTTACCACAGTTGCATCTGCATCCGGCAACTGTGTGTTCTACGCAGCTACCTTTGACCCGAGAAATAACTACGTCCTAAAGAACACCTACAGCCCATGGAGATTCTCTGACAAATATCCGAGCGATGGAACCAACTTCTGCTACAGTGGGAATGCGATCTGAAGACGGAGTGTTGCTTTTCTTTTTAGCGCTAGCTGGTGTGACAGCAAGATTTAAAATTCTAACGAACGACCGGATGAGGTTGTGTCGAATTGGTATATACGTCAAGACCTGCTTCTTTGGGAACTTTCTAGAATTGTATTTCGGATTGAAGCAACGCTTCGGTTTTGCACCATGTTTCTGGAGTGCCAATAGCATTGAGATCTCTCTTAGTTTACAGCACCTAGTGCAGTTCGAGTCGACCACAACATGGAGATAACATGCAGTACTTTGTATCCATATGATCCTAATTGGAAGACATAAATAAAAAGAGGACGGCGTGTTAGACACGCTCTTCCTTACTTGCATTTTATCTCGAGCACTAATCAGATAGATACTGCCAAGTGGATTATAGTGTGTGCTCTGTGATATCTTCTGCCGGATATAGATTGCGGGTCTGGCTGGGCCTATCTCTCAGTTGTGGATGCAGCCCCACTTAGGCATTCCCAAGCGAAGTCCACACAGCTCCCTGGCTTCCCACTGTTCGTCTGCATTGGCAAAAAAAAAAGTAAAATAATCAGGAGTGCTTTCATCCGAGATCAAAGCAAAATGCATGTTCTGTACGACATTCTAAAATGGCAAAAGTTTGTGTTCTTTAATCATGGTTGTCCATGATTCGCAGTAGTTGCGGCTTCTGTGGATCGAACACAGTGCCTCCAGATATCAATGTCTGAAGTGAGCTTCAGTCTGGCGCTCTCCCAAGTGAGCTAAAGCCGCTGGGATTTGTTGCAAGGATTTAATACGTCCGGTACTTATAGGTAAGATCTGGCCTGAGGGAACGATCAAATGGTTTGAATTGCTTTCCTGTCAACGGGAGCAGGATAAGAGAAGGAATTTGTGTGAGTCAGACCATAAGGTGCGAATCAACTTTTCACTGCGTTCTCTTTCAATATGGAACAGACACTGCTTTTAATATCATACCCACCCTTTCGACAGTCTCGCGATCTTGGGCCGGCTGTATCTACATGCTATTCCCAGTTTCGCACCTCTAACAGCTCTTTCGATGCCAGTCTTCCTTTCCCATTCCTATTTCCCCTCCAGACCAGTTTCACACCGTTGAAAACTTAATCGCGAATTTTCAGATCTACATTCTCCATCCAAATCTCCTCCGAGGCGTCTTAATGTTGACACATTTCGTTCGAATTTATCAATCTAGGCGTCGCCATTTTGATCGATCGAATCTTGAAACGACAGAAAATGGTTGATCGTTGAGTTGATCCTGTATTTAGTGTTGAACAAAGCTGGATCTTGTGAAAGCTGGCGTCTTGTCTTGGTGTGAGGTTGTGCTCGAATTCAAACTGCAAATCGAATTTCATCAAGGTACCTGGATTTGGCTAATTTGTGAAGTGAAAGCATACCAGACAATGGGTTAAGAACACTGTATTCATACTAGATGCATTTTAAAATATGTGCAATATGATTTGGTCGAATTGTTTGATTTGATCCTTATTATGTCTGTTATGTCTGTAAAGCAATGCCTGAAGGTTTGGATGTTCGTGACACGAGTCTGAGATCAGAAGCAAAAACTTGCAATGAGCCACAGTCATATTTACTGTATCAAACTACGTGAGAGGGGAGTCACGTTACATGTCATATGCAACAGACTTTCTTGGCTTTCATTAGATCGAGAAATTTTGTTCGGAGGGATCAATACATTATCTAAACTACATCTTTTGAAGCATTCCGGTTGTGAAAGCTCACGATGTAGGGTCCTCAAGTTGAAGCCTCTTCGGTGACTTCTCCCACATTACCAGACTACTCAATACAACCACCCCACTAAATCCGAGCACAACCCACATCTGGGCTGCGTATCCTTTCCCAAAGGCTTCTCTCACGAATGTCTGCTGTGCCGGAGTCAGGTGCTTAACGGCACTGAGACTTTCTCCTATTGCTTTCATTTGCGTTGAATCTAGCTGCTTTGCCAACTCTTTCTTCAGGAAAGAATCAAGCACTGAATGGCTAATAGCTAGTCCGACTTAGGGGATGTGATTAGTTTTCGGTACATAGGAAGATCTCATGGTAACTTACTTGTGCCACCTAAGACCCTAACCTGAGTCACAGCACCAATAACCACAGGTATATCTTTTTTCTGGATCACTATAGGTATCAAGCCTAGCAAGCTTGTTAAAACAAACCCAAAGCCGATGCCCATAATGAACTCGTAACCGTACTGCTGCTTCTGAAGGTTAAGATCGGTAGGGGATAGCGAGCACATAAGTCCAACGCCGAGAAACTGCATGCAAGAACCAGCAATAATAATATAGACCGGCGGGACTTTACGATTCGAGACTAGATAGCCTGATAGACCCGAGGCAAAGGGGGCGCTAAGAAGAAGTGGGAGAAGGAGAATCCCTGCTGCTGTTGGAGAACTGTCGTTCACGGACTGGAAGCGTTGTGGAACATTGACTACAATGATTGTAAATGGGAACCCGGTAAAGAAGGCGTTACTGTGTGACTATTAGCTCTTGGTCTCCTACAATATTATGAAACAGTCAACAAACAGTATCATGCCAGCGACAACCCTGTCTTTCAAGAGACGCATGGGGAATATTGGCTCTTCATCCGTGCGATCAGTGTCAATCCTTAGCTCGCATTGCACAAAGGATAGCCAGCAGAACATAGAAATGAATAGTGGCGATAATATAGCACTGCTTTTCCAGGGATATCGAGTTCCTGCTTGTTCGAGTGCAAGAACAAGAAGAATTGATGCACACAGCATGAGTCCTGTCCCCATGTAGTCTACTCTCCGAAATGCAGAGTACGTGAAGCGACGAAGAAAACGAGTGATGAGGCTATGATCATGTTTCGAGAACGTAGAAGGCATCAAGAACACAATCAGTGCCATAGCCACAGCTGCAGCTGGCGGACTGATGCAATCAGCAGGTACTCTGGGCATAGATCAGAAGATTGACAAACTTAAGCAGAAAAATCCATCGCCAAGTGGAATGCTCGCTAATTGCTCCTCCAAGAAGAGGACCTAGAATACTAGATATGGCAAAGACTGAAGAGATGATTGCCATGTACTTTGCATATCGTGACGGAGGAACAACAACTGCGACGATAACTCCTGTCATGGCGTATATTCCAGACCCGCCAACTCCTTGAAATGCTCTCAAAATGATGCTGGCAAAATAAGTGACTGATCTAGCGACATCGGTAGGGAACTCACAGTTGTGTCATTCCAGACGCCAAACCGCAGGCAATTGAGAATACTGAGAAGATTGACAGGGCACTAAGAACCATAAATTTAGTACCAAAAATGTCGCTGAACTTAGCATAGATCACGAGAAATCCTTTCAACTGTTAGATAAGCTCTATGTAAATAATGACTACCCGCATGGTCTCCAAAGAAGCGACCGACCACTAGGGTAATTCTAGCTCGTGATCGTATCAGCGATGTTGGCCACTTTAAATTTGAAAACAATGTTTGAAGACTTATAAAAGTCTAGCGGACTTTATTCCTATCATCTTTCTGGGAAAAACCACTTCTTTTTGAATTTTACTCGGTAGTAAAACATCGGCGAGTTCAAAACATACCAGTATAGGTTAAAAGATATGAGGTGACAACCCAATCTCTATTCTCGAATCCTTGGAGAGCATTGGTGATAGATACCAGCGAGGTGCTGACAATAGTCGTTTCTAAAGTGGACAGCAGCAGACTTATGCATAGTCTAAGAAATGAAGGGTTATGCTAGAGTCACTGTTGATGTAGAGTGGAAAAACTTGCCCTAAAATTAAGCCATACAGCTTCCATCCTGTAAGATACTGCGGTTCTTCATCTGAATTCTGTTCACCATCGTCGATCTCGAGCTGTTGCACTTCAGTGGAAGGAACTCCAAGCTCACTATTCTTAGACGGAGCAGCGTCTAGAACTCTTCTAGTATCAGTACTTGACTCGGGAACTATACGTTCGACTTCGCCGGACATCGCGTAATAGCTACGTTACAAACGATTCGACCCGACCAGTAGATTTTTTTCAAGTCAGAGTAGAGGATGGATGAACGGTGTAATTATTACTAGTATTCCGCGAAATTGCAGTAATTCATATCTACAAGACACATATTCTATTGAAAAGTGGGGATAGGGAACCGCCTGTCTATCACAAATAGGCAGATACGAAGCATACTTGTATATGATAAGTCAAGTGTGATGTATGAGTGCGGCGCTGCCGTGATGACTAATAAGTACAAGTTTCCAACAAGACATCCCGAATTGTATGTATTCTAGGATGGTTTTTAGTCATTAGATCTTATTAAGGACTACACCGAGGATAATTTTATATAAAGAGATTGAAGAAGCGAAAACAATTATTTGTGATTCGACTATGCTTTAAACTATGCTTTTCTGAGGATATCTACTGTTTTGCTTTTTGCCACTAACTCGCAGATATACACCAACACATCCCATAATAACAGCAAAGAAAAGAGCCTTTTGCAAAACACTAAATCCCTCCGTGCTGCTGTCCGAACCTGAGATAGGCTTCGTTACAGAGGTTGGTAAGTTGTCAGAAGGAGTCGTGGCTGAGAATTTGTCGTCGTCAATTTCATCGTTGCCATGTGCGAATTCGGAACTGCCATAGAGAGGTGCTGCAGGGGCCGAAGCATCAGCAAGCCCACTACACTAGGAATCGAGCAGGTAGGGAGGTACTTTATAGCTCCACGTGGATACCTTCTTCTGGCACTGGCAACTCTCCGCTCTTAACAATTGTGACTGCAGGGACAGGCTTGTCTCCTTGCTTTGGTACATTCTCAATCTTCTCAACGAGTTCGTAACCTTCGAGGACTTCGCCGAAAACAACGTGCTTTCCGTTGAGATGACTACAGGGTGTGTTAGATAAGACTCCTATAGCAGACTGTATGATCTTACGCAGGAGTTGAGGTAGTGATGAAAAATTGAGATCCATTGGTGTCTGGTCCGGCATTGGCCATGCTCATGAGGCCTTTCTTAGAGTGCTTCAACTTGAAGTTCTCGTCCTCAAACTTATTTCCGTAGACTGCCAAAGATTAGTATTTCAAATATGAAGGAGCCAATGTAGGATAGAACATACTGGACTTGCCACCAGTTCCATCTCCCTTTGTGAAATCACCTCCCTGGATCATAAAGTTCTTAATAACACGGTGGAAGGAGGATCCCTCATATCCAAATCCCTTCTCCCCAGTGGCCAAAGCACGGAAGTTTTCAGCGGTCTTTGGGGTCGTCTTTCCATAAAGACCGATCACGATACGGCCAAGAGGCTCGTCACCATGGTTGATGTCGAAATACACTTTATGGGTGATTTTGGGGCCTTTGACGCCTTCAGCTTGTGTTGACTGTGCGAAGAACATAAAGATAACAGCAAGAAGGAGTAGCCCAGTGGCTACAACACGGTGAATAGTAAACATCTTGAATGCCAGCAAATCAATTGATGCAGATATGTAGGTTCTGGTGGTGTAGGTAGTATCGTAGAATGGGGAGAGGGGGAGCTCCGTTTCGTAAAGGTGTCTAGTTCTGGGATTAAGATCACGTGAATTACGGAGCTCCATTCTTCACAACTACAGCGCATGTATGTTTAGATATCTGCCAGAAGCTCAATCCACTCAACACAGTAACAATGGTATGCACAACACCATTTCAGAATGCTCCTATCAACTAACCTTTACAGGTCTTTATTCTGGGGATTCCGTTTCCCGACAATCGTCTACTAAAGGCTTGTTCTCTCCCCATCCGTCTCGCAGACACAACTAATTATTTCCTCAGAAATCTCTCGAGACCTTCTATGGAATTGGAAACCAGCACTCGTCTCGTATTCTAGCGAAATTTCATATCTTCCCAGGCGCACGGGTTGGTGCGCTGCCTACAAAGACCGTCATGGCAATCACAGCGGAGCTCTCAACCATGACCATCGAGACGGATCTGCGGACTAGCGTACGAGAAAATATTATGAGATTAAGGGATATGGGTAGTTATCGAGGAAGACGACATGCTATGGGTTTGCCAGTCAGAGGACAACGGACGCGAAGTCAGGTACGTTACAGAGTGGCTGAATAACATTTAGGTTGTAGCTAACGATTGGCAGATTGCAACAGCAAGGAAGCTGAACAGAGCAGTAAAAATTGTATAAGAGCTGCTTGGTGTGCGATAGAGGATATTTGTACAAAACAGGTTGTTACTGGAGTTGGTTGGTATACATGGGCATGTGAAGTGATCAGATGAAAGAACGAATGTGAACTATTCCCAAACGAAGTATAGTACTAGAGTAATCACAAAACGATACCACATATAATGGGTACTCTACATCGATTTTGAGTTATACAGTGCAAAGAGATGCTCTGCATGTGTCAAGCATTCTGATAGCGCATCTCCCAGTAGCGCAATACTATATCAACCTAGAACCAAGGCATTATCTCCTGTCTTAGATTTATTTTCACCAATCACGCGAGCAACAACCAAAATTCTCTTCTTTATAAGGTATCTTCTATCTCTTCTCTGTGCTTCATCGGATTACTCCATTTCGGTCGTCGTAGAGGTGATACCGAGTCCAATTTGTTCAAAATTAGGTAAATTTATTACAATGGGGCACGCATAGACATATATCTATTCTCTCTCGAAAAGTATACTCCTTTCATATCTGTACTAACCTATTTGGAAATTACTGCCAGACCAATCGACTTCTAGTCTTCTCTTGTAGAAGTCTTTACCATTTTGCGAACCATTCAGCTTTCCCTTTTGGAAATACAAGCTTACTCTACTTTCATTATTCGGGACAACAAGTAGTTTTCATGCCCTGTAGCTTTCAGGAGGTCCAAGGTAGCTTCTCTTCAGCCCCCCCACGTCGATCACGAATTTCTCGAACACCAAGTTCGGCTCCAATGCCGTCACACTTAGGGTATGCTTCCCCTCACTAAGCGTTCCTAAGCTCGTCTTCGTGGTCCAGATCCCTTCAATTGCATTCTGCCAGTTACTTCCAGGCGGGCCAAGGACATAATCCAGGACAGGTTTCACCACTGTTGTCGTCTTACCATCAATTGAGATTCCATATCTGATGGGACGTGTTTGATCAACATTCATTGTCGGCCCGATATATACGGTGATAGAGGTAGCAGTTGTAGTGGAGAACGTATAGAAGTCATATTCAAGGGAAGGTGCGGAAGCAACAGTCTGGGACGGCCCTGTGAAAGGCAAGATGTGCATTCCTGAGAGTGTACGTCCGTAGGTGGGAATATGCTGCCACGTCCCCGTTGACACAGACTTGGAGCGGACGTAATGTTCGGCTTCTATCGAGACATATCCGTTTGAGGCAACATGTCCCTTGAATCCGGTAGCTATCATGGTCTTGTTTATTGGAATGCGCACATGGGCTACTAAGCTGTTCTTGTTTGTTGTTATTGATAGATCAGCAGTAATGACACCTGCTGGGGCCGCCTTCCAGTCCACATTGACAAAAACACGCGCATCAGACTTAGTGCCAGGAGAAATAAGTTCGCCTTGCTTGGAAGATACGGTGACATATGGGAGGCTCGATTTGATCGTATAAGTAAGAGTAGTGTTCTGCAATGTATAGATCTCAAACCATCGTTTTTCGGTGGGTGGCATGTATGGGTCCATGGAAATTGAGTCAATGGTGACATTTCCTGTGAAACCATCCTGTTTTCCCTGAACTGAAATACCAAGCGGGTTGGCACTACCAGTACCTGAAATCCAGGTTGGATTTGGCATTATGTTTCCTGCCGGGTTACTCCTTGTTTGTTTATCAGACTTTTAATATTGTTAATAAAACGGAAGACGCTTACCAAGTCGTGTACCCAATGTGCGGCTGGTCCATCATATGGTTCCACTTCCCGTTAAGTATTGTATGAAAGCGTTGGGTGATAGCCGCATCCTGGGCGAACAAAGAGAGTACCTGCAAGCCCATAACATTAGTACTTGTCCGCTTCTGCTTTGCATAGAGCTGGTTGCGAGTATATTTCTCATAAAGATTTTCAACTATGGAGCCGGCGAGAACTGGATGAAGAACAATCTCGAAGAAAGCTGTAGCGGTGACGGGATCCAAAGAATCATAAGCCGCCTGGGTGATTGGAACCAAATTCAACCAGTCGTTCAAACTGGATTCCGCCTCGTCGTAATTTACAACATCAAAAGCAAACGGAGTAGTACTCAATTGCTCGTACTTCCTTCTTATGATGAGTCGACCATATTCGGTCAAGATCGCATTGGTGACGTTCGCAACTGAAGGCCCAAATTGCCTTGCTGCCCATTTCATCATCCACTCACTTGTGCTTTCTACGGTTTGGAACTGGGTGATATCATACGCCATCGCCATGATATGAGCCGTGGGGATCTCGAGTGGCTTTATATCGCCGACATTGACCATCCATATTTTTGAAGCGTTCTTTTCGTAACCAAGTTTGAGCTGATGCCAGGTCTTAATGTTTTGGATGGTATTGATCCACTTGTAACATCGCGGCGGAGCATTCATGTCAATGTGATAATAAATCCCGAACCCTCCTCATCTATTGGTATCATTTGCAATGGGAAGTCTCATCAAACTTCCTGCATTATCATCAGGGAAGATCAACGGGATATCCTCCGGTAATTGCATGCCATACTGGTAATAGGATCCTAATTCCTGTAGATAATTTGTAAGCGGGCTTAATCGACGAGACAGATTACTTACATCAAACAAGACCATAGTCTGCTGAATATCAGTGATTGGCTTTTCTAACACGTCACTCAAGGTTGAGCGCTGCCAATCCACAATTTCTTCCTCCACTGTCTCGTTTGAAGTAGGTGAAGCGACATCTCCTAGACCTCTCATCCCTAAGGTATAAAGGGTATCCCAAGTTTTGGTTCTGGTAACACCTTCTTTCATGAAGTCTTTAATAGCTCCCTTATTATCAATCCAATCCCATCCACCTTTGAGGATAGTTTCTTGCTCCTTTGATTGTCTTGTCATAGGTTCTACCAGATATTAGAATTCCTGATTAAATCATCAGCAAGTTGGCACTGACCCGTATGGCTGGTTCCCATAACAATTCCATACAAGTCTGCCGTGATAGCGTTGTTCTTATCATCGATATAGAACTCACTATCCCAGGTAGTGGGCCAAAGATAATTAGCTTTCATACGCAAAAGCATCTCAAAAACTTTGGTCCAGAATGGGGCACCAAAGCCCGGGCCAGTTGGAAGTGGAGGATAATTGGCATCGATCCAGTTTCTCAGAGCTGGAGCCTCGTTGTTAACGAAGATCCCACGGTATTTGACCGACGGCGATGGCTGCACCTTAGTCATATTCTTAGCATATACAGCAGTTTGCTTCTTTGACGGAACATCAGTCCACCACCAGTATGGCGATACACCAATCTGCTCTGACATGTCGTAAACCCCAAATATCACACCTCGACGATCTGCACCAGCGATTACCAACGCCGAACTGATACCTGGTAGAGGGGAGTCTACTAATGTTGAGATATATGCCTCCCATTGCCCTTTAGTCTTAGACACATCGATCTTTCCAGACGAGACCAACTTATCTATAAGATTGGGCGATGATCCAATAGTGCCGATGATTATTAGAGGCTTCGTGGTGTAATCCGCCGTCGTATTCGTAAGATAAACCGTTCCATTCTTACCCAATACGCGTCCAAAATCCATAGCCAGGTCAATGTGAGATTTTCATTCTGAAAGGTGACAAAATGGGATAACAACGAGCACCAAGGAGTAGAAGAAGTTGATCTTTTGAGTTTGAGTGAAATACACTTAACTTTATACGCTATATATATATAAGAATTTGATGAGCGATGCTCCTGTCATACCTGCGATTTGGACTAATTAGGTCAAACGGTGCGGAGAATGAATTATCCATGAGGTAACGAGGAGAAGATTGAGGTTGAATCAGTGCCGCCAATCAGGTTGTGCTCATTAAATTGAATGAGGAAGATCGCAAAGATCATGTAAGATATATTAACACTACCAACCTAGGCGGAGGAACATCGCTGTCTCTAGGCTTGGTTAGGTTGGATGGATAATGAGGTTACTCTACCTTAATTTAGGGAATATTCCGAACTCGTATCCTTGAACATATCTCGGTAGACATCTTCTATGCAACCCATAACCGGCCCAATGAACGTGGCGGAGAGAATTTGTAACTTGAGGTTCGATCACTATCCACGATTATCAGCTTTAAACTCTTCAACATCCAGCGAGAGAAAGTTGAATAGCGATCCAAGAATTGCAAGCTGCAGCTTTGGAAAATCAGAAGTGGGAAAGACCCTGACGTTATTTCTGATATATTGTATCCTCCAAGTACAAGACGCGCACGTATTGTTTCTGTATGTTGACTTTAGACATGGCGTTGATCGGTGACGTATAGTAAATTGATATGCCAGATTTTTCGGTGTCAATATGAAACATTCAACAGTCTGCAAGGAAGCACAGGGTGTTGCTAAAGTAAATTTGGACGGATTTTTCTCATTCTTTGAAATTTAATTAATAATCCTAAAATCCAAATGCCAATAGAATTCTATGATATCGGATTATCACAGTGGCTCGAGGAGAAATGGGGTCAAGAGGTGATGCCTCCTCAGAAATCTCTCAAGACCTATGGCTAAACCTGCTATCTTCTATCAGTAGTCTGATATGTATATTATCAAACATAACTTTATGTCTATCTCATTCGAAAGATGTCTATCACAACAATATTATTGAGGAAAATCAGTAAATAATATCATGGCGTAGTAAATGGTATTACTAGATCACAACATACAGCTTAGTTGATCGCTTATACCTGGCTGACTTTGTGAGTTGAATCTTCGTGTGCTTGTGTAGGATTACCATTACCATCACTCAAACTTTGTACGTCCTAAAAATATTTATTGAAAAGCGAAGATTAACTCTCAATAAGGCGTCAAAACGCTTCTAGCTTCAATGCGTATCTTGACTTTGCGTTTTCCAGCTCCTTTACAAACACGGTATCCATCCACAAGAAACTAGATACTATCTCTAAGAGGTCGTCCCACGCTAGCTTGAATCCACTAGCTGTTTTTACCAACGAGGCGAGAAACCACTTTTCCTCTGGCAGTCCGCCACTCTCCAACATACCAAAAAAGAGAATCCAGAGCATGAACTGTCGAGGTAATTTAATAACATTGGCATTGCTTGGGCTCGACAGCAAGGCTTTCAGTTTTTTCACGTATATTTTGCCAGAGACACCCAATTTCCCACAGTTACGCCGAAGGGGGCACAGGAATATACAAATTCCTAACCGGCACATGTCGTGTAGCAAGTTTTCGGGGTTATTATTATCGTTCTCGGTATCCTGGCTTAGTAGCTTATGTATTAAAGGGTCAACCCGGTACAGTATGTACTCGACGGACATCCACACTTCCCCTATAGATTGTACGAACTTTGCATGAATGCTTGCGTCATAAATTCCATCAAATATTTCAATCAGAGGACTGTCAGTAGGGAGTAGTTTCTGCCACGGTAGCAATGCTTCAGATAGTTCTCGACGAAAGGTTTGTTCTCGGAGAATCTGGCTGGTGTAGTTTCGAGATACTTCCTCTGGTATCGGAAATCGAGGCTTTATATCAAAACGGCAAGCTGCTGAGATATCCACACTACATGAGTATTAGCCTGAGGAACTCCATCCAAATACATTATTGGATATTTTAACATCTCAGATAGTAGTAGAGTAAGGTAGTAGCCTGTTACGGAGTAACAGCTAGTTGCATCTCTGTATATACTCAAGGGATCAATCGTAGGCGGCACATACCTATAAATCAATATACTCAAATTATAGTTGTTCAAGCTAGAAAGCCCACCACGCATGCGAATAATGCTTTCTAACCCATCGAAGTGAATCTTGCAACTGCGAAGATCGTCGTGATTAATCTATGATTTAGTCAATACTAGCACTTATGAGCACGTAATAATGCCTACACTGTAACATGCGAACTCCACAATGCTCGCGATTATACCATTGCTGGTTCTCATGAGGGGATCGGACAGCTGCTGGTTGGTGATTCGAACTGCGAGAGAATGATGCGCAACTGAGACCAGGCCATTTCGCTCTCCGCCATGTAGGATAGAGATGTTAAGTGCAACATTCGATAAGAACTGGTGAAACGCTCCCGAATCATTGATGGCTAGTGGTAGCCAGCGCTCTCTGAGATTCTTCAGTCTCAACTCCTCACTTATATTAACTAAAAACCCCCAAGATCAGTAATCTAAGCGGTCTCTACAAGAGTAGCAGTTATGCGGAAGCGCGTGGCAAGGGGTCAATACCTTGATCCATCAGCCAATGTTCGCCCTTGCTCATTTTGATTGGATATATGGCAAATGGGTCGATGCGTCCCTCGTCCAGAATCGACATGGGGCTCCCAACGATGCTGTCAACATCTAGTGTAACTTGAACACCAACATTATCCCCGATGGGGTGTGCTACATCTGCAAGCTTACTTGCCTCACCTGCTGCCATGACAGGCTCCGAGGGAGTCGAGAGACTACTTCCTTGGTCCATAGTTGCCTGAGGTGTGCGCATGAAAAGGTCTGGTATAACAATATCGATTCGATTCGGATCGTTAGATCTTCTCAAGACTTTGGCGAGACCATCCTTGACATAACGTTGTATTGCGTCTCGTGTTTCTGGTGGTGCTGTCTGCATATGCGGCGCAATGAGCCTGTTAGGTGTTCTTGCTGTCTCAGTTTGTCGAGATGAAGAGGGTGGAAGAGTTGGCAACAATCTGCCCCTATTTTCTTCTGCACTATCACTTCTCTGTTTATGGGACATTTATTAGACTCCAAAACACGTAATCTGTTCCTCTGACCTCCACGCCTTAATGACTTGTGATTTGCTAGTTACTAAAATTCTGCAAAGCTGTTAATAAGCCTGAATGCAAAATCCTGACCATAAGGATGAGATCTGTACAACACTGAGAGAAGCAAACATGAGAGAAAGACACTTCAAGTTATCGCCGGGATATGTTTATTTAGTTTACCAATCTCGATCTCAGCAACCCCCAATTTCAAATAAACCTGCTACTAGCTTTTCATCATCAATCACCGCCGGCCACACAACACAGGTTCTGTTAGATTCTTTTTGCAGTCATCAATCACCGTGAAGTTGAGGCGCATTCGCCTTGGAAGGTTTCAGTCGAATCAGCACCAAGTGACCCCTGACTACTATCCGAGGAACCTCGAATATGATCAGTAATCGTAGTTCTGCATTATCGCCTTTCCCAGATTGGGTTCGCAACGCATGACGTAAATCCCGACCACCGCCTGAATGAAGCTTTTCGTCCACTCACACGAAGCCGGTCTTTGATTCGGCGCCATCTAAGGCTTCGGATCGGGACTTATCTCGTTTGTCTACACGAAGAACACGTTTGGGAAGGGTCAGGTGATTTCTTGGTGTTTTGGCAGTTTCCAAGGGTGTAAGGGGGGCCTGTAACTTTAGCGAAAAGCTTACAGAAGTGCAGGGTTGGCATTCTCTTGAATTATATGCCTCGGTAGAGATGCTTGACTTGCGCATCGGCGTTAAAGCAGTAACACACAGGCATGATGATTAGATATCATAAACTTTGGGGGCGCACAAAGAACATGAAGGCGTGCGAATCTCGAAAGTATGCTGAAAATACATATAAAATGCGATAGAAGCTTGGTCTCGCTGTATCACTGGAAATTTATTGTACCGTCTTACAAGCCACAAACAATTACTGATACTATAGAAACGAACCTGAATTCCCGTCTTGAAGGACTGTTTTATCCCAGTCGAGATTGACCGCAACACGTTGAACATATAACACTCAGTAGTGGAAATGGCGAGATTGATAGTGATAATTGGAATTACCGGAGTGCAGGTCAAGTGTTCATCGATAACCAAGAAAATTTGAACCAAAGCTGACAAAATTAATAGGGAGGTTCTGTCGCTAAAGCATTTCTCAATGATCCAGAATGGAAAATTCGAGGAGTAGCACGGGATCCGGCTCGTGCAGATAGCAGAGCCCTTGTCGCTCAAGGGATTGAAATCGTCAAAGGAGATGTAGACGACGTATCCACTCTCAAGTCTGCATTTCAAGGAGCATCGGTCATCTTTGGCAACACAGCTTTCTCAAATGCTTTTGCCATGCCCACCGAAGCCGATATCGCGAAGCTTAAAGATGGCCAAACTTTGAGGGAATGGTGCTTCGAGACGGAGGTACAGCAGGGTAAGAATATCGTAGATGCCGTTGCGTCGGTGGAAAATTTGGATTTGTTCATCTGGTCAACACTTTCTCACGCCTCCAGGTGGTCGAAAGGAAAATATAAGGGGATCTACCACTTTGATTCAAAAGCAGCGGTGGTGGATTACCTCGATGACACATATCCAGAAGTAGCAAAGAAAACATCATTCCTGCAAATGGGCCTCTTCATAACAAATTGGAAGTGGGGCCAGGCTGCTGTGCCATGGGAGAAGGTACGTCTGCTCATATTTTGTCAGTATGTCCTTCGCTAACGTAGGTAGAAACCGGATGGCTCGATGCTGCTCAAAGTTCCTGGTAGCGGCGACGTTCCAATCCCTCTGATTGTTCCCACGGACGCAGGAAACTTTGCGAAAGCCTTGACAAAGGTGGCACCTGGGAAGAATCTTTTAGCGTTCGGGGATCTACTGCTCTGGTCTGATTATGTCAAGCTTTGGAGCAAGATCACTGGCGTTCCAGCGTCGTTCGAGAAGAGCACTGTGAAAGCGCTAGACGAGATCGCCCCTGGCGGATACGGAGAGGAAATTGGTGAAATGGTGAGTTGCAAGAACCTTTGTCCTTCAGGCTACTTAATTTGGACAATGTCTGATCAAGTTGGATACAGTATGCGTATGCACAAGACTTTGGATACTGGGGTGGAGACCCTGCTGTCGTATATGCAAAAGATGTAAGTTCTCTTCTAAAGAGCTAAAGAAATTTTGATAACTAACTGAGTCGTGTTAGCTTGGCGTAGATGTCAAGGCTACATCGATTGAGCAATACATTCGAGAAGAGGATTGGTCTGAGCTGCTAGCCAGGCCAGTATCGTCGTAACATGACCCGTGAACAGTGATCGGGGTGGGGATTTACCGGCGATTTCCTGTTTGACATGTTACTTGTACTGATCGCATGTAGCTTATGTAGCTTTACTAAGATATTTAATAACAAAGTTTGATAGCTTCATTTGACTTTTTAAACTTTATAAACTCTACACATTATATGTTTTTGCTTTCGAACCCATGTTCAGCCTCCGAAACGAGACGTCGCTTAATTGCCAGAAGAAACACAAATAGGCGCCATCATGGTGTCAAAATAGTAAAATTGGCACAAGAATGAAAATTGTTGAATTAATGGTTGGTGTATATTATGCTTGTAATTATCATTCTAACACAATGCTCCTAACGCTAAACGCTAAACTGTATCATGCTGTCACTCTGGTGAGACCCATTAAATATCTTTCCGAATCTTATGTACTCAGTCTAGCAGATCCATTCTTTATACAGCAGAAGTCCTGGTGTTATCGGTGAAACCGGAGCTAAATTAACTAGTCAGCACGATAAACAAAACAATGAACATATATATGTAGATTCTTTCGAGCAACTTACGTTCGGGTGTGATCAATCTCCTTGGGGTGCTTGTCAACAACGACACGTCTGTGCTCACGAACCTCATGGAAAACGAGCGTCAGGGCGTGAAGGATACTAATCAGTAACTGTTAGCAAAAGCACAACTACAGATAGGTTTTTGAAGAGAGACTTACGTGCTGACAATAGCAGTGATGAATGTACCCAATGGGAATCGACAGTTGGGGTCGTTCACGAAGTCGGTATCTTGCGCGGTTTGCTTTCTGGAGCCATAGCATGCCAGTCCAGCCACACCACCCTTAGGTCTGGTCAATACTGTGACAGCAATGAATGCTCCAACGAATGCTAGGTCAAGGGCGATGAGCAACCAGCGGAGGAAAGAAGGTGCGCGGCTAGACTTGAGACAGAAAGTGATGGCGGTAGTGAGGATGGTGTACGCGACAGCGGCTGCGAGAATGCCTTCGACGGCACCGGTGGCAGTGTTGAGGTTCTTGTAGAGCTGGAGAATCTTACGGACTCGGATAGAGAAGACCACGAGGGAGGAGAGGGCAGAAGCGAGTTGGAGGAAGCGAAGAACTCGCAGGAATGTTGGGTAAAACTTCGAATGTCTGAAACTATCTAGGAATGCCATTGTTGCGGTGGTTTGCGATTTTGGTTCTGGGAAAGACACTTGGAAGAAGATAGATGCAATGGATGTTGCCGAGAAGGGATTGATGTCTGTCAATGACTTTGATATATACTCACACGAACCACGTAGCAGAACTGCATCGTCATGTTATTAGAGAAGGTGACGTTTATTCCTCGACGTCACGTAGTCAAGTCTAGCAATCAGAAACTTCAGATGAGTCTCCTTGGCACGACTGCCGACTTCCTGGCGGTGTCGATTTCATGATTGTAAGGTTCGGGAGGTAACCTCCCGCTGCTACCAAGCGGGCTAAGGCATAGAATGCCATCTTGAATCAGGTTACTTTTGATACAAAACGCATCGTCATGTGAAAACCCATACCAGTGCCGATCCTTACGCCACACTTAGCCCTAGTTACTGCGTTTCGGTAGATTGCCGTCTGTTCCATGCTGGGTTTTCGCCGTTCTCGACCGTCGAAAGCCACCGCTAAAGCACGATATCATCTAATACCAGAGAATAAAGTTCAGGGTAACGCCACCCCCTTCGTCAAAGCGAGAGACTGCGCCACAGCACCCTACGAGGAAATCTATCAACAATGACATCGTTCAATTTGAGGACAGTCAATTTAATATCTTTCCAATTCTCGAAACTGTGGTCTGGCTGTTGATCATTTCGTGATGGACTATTTTGATTGACTGCTGGTCACAGAAGTGACAAGTGCCAAGGAAGGATGAAAATAATCGGAAACTTGTAGATCTTGCAAACTTCTGCTCATATGACTCCGTCGATATGGACTATTTAGCTATATGAATTACCTAGACTATAAATCATGGGGCAAGTTTGCGACCGTGGAGTGTTTATCATAAATAGAGACACCGGACAGAGGTTCTTCTTTATTGATTGGGGAGCTGGAAATGATTTTTACCTTGGCATTGCGTGACGTAGCTACATAATGTAGCCCAGTCAACTTCTAGGCATCGCCCACACGACCATATCTTACAAGTAGTCAAGAAGATTGAAACAGTAGGTAAACGTCAACCTTTCTACTCAAAGTAAGTAAAAGTAGTTTTACATTGATTCTCGTCTTGCATAGACAAAGTACCAGTCCACATATCCCTGAGGGGCTATGAATATATATCTGATTCAAATTATGTGAACATCTTGCCCTAAGTACACTACACGCCTTGACCTATGGTATATTTGTAAATTCATGCGAAAATTGTGTTCAAGGCTAGGGCAAGAGTGTGGATATACCACATGACCATAAAAAAGGTCTCGTCTGTTTCTACTCAAAGTGATACTGACTCAAGCAATGACATCATAAGTATGTCCACACCAGAAAGAATCAGGCTATCATATTCTGTCAAAAGACGGAGCCAGATGCTCGAGATCCTGACAGCACTTGTTAAAGGGCTTCGTCCGCCGAAGCCCAAGTAGGTAGCGGAACAGCTGGTGAAGAATGATCAAGTCGCCTCAGCCGCCCCACACTAACTGACTATGGTAGATTCACTACGGGACGAAATGATTAGTGCCAGTGAAACGGAGTAATTCTTTAGTCTCGACTACTTAAAAGATAGCTCAAAGTATAGACGTTGAATATTTCGCTGGTGCCCCCCGTCAAATCTACGGTGCTTGTACGTCGATTATTTCTTATGGCGAGCTGTCTTAGACACTATCTAATCTGATAGCCTCTGATATTTGAGGACATTAAAGGGAGCTTCAGTAGTAATTGGTGACTGATAATGTCGGATGTAATGGCAGAAACGGAGCTGCACTTAAATGAAGCCACTGAGCATTGAAAATCAGTATTTCATACGACCAAGGGTACCGGATATTTTACTGCGGCAGTACGTAAGTTGCTGGGAAAGAAATTCAACCATAGGTACAATTGGTATTGGTCAATGTAGCAAAGCCCACTAGCTCATGAGTCAAGTTAACTCTATTCTGCCTGACGACAAAATGTTGGCGTTCAATGCGGTGAAACGGGAGCTATCCATCAGAGCCCACGTACTTTGCATGAATCTCTATTCCGACAATTGAGTCGAATGCGATAAATGAGACCTCGACCAGAATTTATCAGTTTTCTGGCCAAAAATATAGGTGGTGCCTCAAATCGAACAAGGGTATGGCGAGTATTCCAAGATCAAAGCCTGAAGTCTATATAAATATGGATGTTCGCCACTTCTAAGTGTCCCTAATAGCTCAGAGATCTCTTTGAGCGTAGCAAGGTTCTCTTGGACGGATGCGTCGTCCTGCGCAACAGCTGGCACTTCGCTATCTAGCTCACCCTGTTTTGACATCTGTGCAGTCAAAGCCAATGAGCTTACTGCGCCAGCAGCAATATCGTACAATCTCTCGATCTAAGTTCACAGTAAGCTTGGTATCTACATTGAAAGGCTTAGTTAACTTACAATGCCAATGCCATGCACATCTATACTATAATTGCTAAACCTCTTACAAATCTGTAAGATCTCTTGAGCAAGGGTTAACCCATATTGATAACAGAGCAAAGGTTCTTCATTCGAGGCAGAAAGTAGACCATGAGACAGACACATATTCCATAGTCTGTTCATAAGCCAATGTCCAAGAACACGTATATCAATTTCTTGGGACTCCGTCATCCCTGGAAAAAGCTGGTCGGTAGTTGAAAAGCTCGTCGAGTGTAATCTTCTATGAATCAGGAGGGCATCAGTCTTATCAAAATGAGTTGTTCTTCCGCACTGGTTGTTCCAGCACTGAATGAAGCTCTCATCGACTGTATCAAGTAGGGCCATCATTCGTGAAAGGCCGGTCATTGCTTTCACATCAATTTCTGAAGACTGACCAACGAGTGACATTTCACTAGCAGATTCCAGGCTTAAACATCTCATGATGTATCCAGGCCTACCTTTAAATTCAATCTCGTGGTGTTTTTGGAGCGCGTACGCACTACTACCGTCAGCATTCAAGTTCGCTCGGTTTCAAAACAGGCACATACCGTTCCGTAACAGACAATACAAAGAAAACTCGTAATCTTTGCGTCCGCTCGAGGTCACTCAAGAACGTATAAGCCTCTGGTAACTGAAGGCAGAGGATGGCAGCAACATCAATCGCTTCTCGCAACTTTAACCAAGCGGCATTATGCTTCTGCAATCCAAACAGGCAACCAAACATAAAGAAGCTTGTTAAAACCGTCTCCAAAACGGGGTTTTCTCCTAGATCCGCTGTGCTATGTAAACGAAGAGCTTCATCTAGAAGCACCTTGGCATGATTGTCACTCGATGGCATCGATTGTCTCTCCTGGGTATGTACTGGCTGAATCAACGAGAAAGCGCATAGCGAGAGTATCATGGCCCCGTACTGACGGTCTTTACGGTGCCTCCTACAGATCATATCTCGGTAGAGAACTGTCCGATCAAGGAGGGGCAAAGTTGGGTACAGCCTATCGAAAAAAATATCAATCCAGGGGAGAATCATCTCCTCAGTAAAGCATTCAGGCCAGAACTCCTCGGACCTTGAAGTAAGGAAAAGCCCAGCCGCAGGAGAGCTATTTGTCCTTGGGAGATTGCTTAACGAGTGGGACATTCCAGGGCCATAAAGTCCTGAACAGATACCCACCATACTGTCTTCGAGGTTAGTCTGATGACTTATAACAGTCCCAAGACCGTGGCCGCCAGTTTCAGGCTCATTCTCAAGCACATTCTGTTCGTCCGAGACCCAGCCCTGTGCTGGCCAGACGGTGGGAGAGGGAGTTAAGCATTCTTGAGTAACAGATGGCGTGCTTGGAGATTTCTGACGCTCCTTGCTCGTGGCAGCAGAGTTTATGGAGAATGGTGGAACGGTACGTGAAGTTTGAGTTGGCCCCCTTTTTTTCCATGCAAGGCGGCTTGTACATGACGCCTTTCTCAAAATACAATTGCTACAAGGTCGTTGATGGTCACACTATTTAATCATGTAAATTGACACTCTCGCATGCATCACAACTTGATGACATGGCATGACAAGGTAGTTAATTGGCTTACCTTTACTTTCGATTGTCTACAGTTATCGCAAGCACGCATCGGACGTGTATGCTGCGAGCCGCTCGCCGGAAAGATATGCTGCTGTGCTGCAATCAATGGCTGTGGTGATATTACCGGTGTGAGCTGGGTCGAAGGAGACATCGCGAGTCATCCAGGGTGTCAGCGTCTCCAGGATATGTGGTTTTGCATGCTTGAGTCCGCTGGGACGACTCTGATGGAGGTTAGGTGTGCTTAGGAACGGAGCAGAGTAGGGAGATTGAGGTCTTAGATGTAAAATCAGGGTAGAAGCTAAGTCCTGACGATGAACGGCATAAAACCCTAGCCAAGAAGAACTAGTGTTGTACAGGGCGGGGAACGGGGTAGGCTTGTATAGATTAGGGGAGCGTGGTGGCGCTAGAAGCAAAAAGCGGGGTGCGTCTGCTGGGATCTGACTCGAGCAATAACGGACTAGAGCTAATTCGGGTCTTGTCAGCTCAGCTATGGCGCCATGTTACAAACAGTGTATGTAGATTTGCACATCATCAACATAATATAATAAACATAAAGTAGGTCTTTGAACATTGCTAAGTTTATCAATTGATTGCTTGAAAATGGTTCTACGGAATGTAAATATTCTACAACTCTGAAATGACAACCCGAGCACCATCTACACGGTGAATAATATTCTGCCTTCTGTATACGACATATATTCTAGTGCCCTGCCCGGCTGCTCATCAAACAGTACTTGTCTATGATCATGTGCGTATATATCCACATATGTACAATCCCGCTCCAGCCCTCATAATTATACATGGGCTCCCCCAAGCTTTGAGGCTGGGAGGGCCGTCGCAGTTTTGGCTTCGTTGCTGGTCTCGTAGTTGCGCCAGTGACGCATTGGAATTTTGGCATCATAGATCTCGTCAATCTCTGCAAAAGATCGGTTTCGAGTTTCAGGCACAAGGAAGTAAACGAAGACAATGATACCGGCCATACATCCACCAAAGATCAAGTAAGCTTTGGCACCAAGGTTGCCAGCATCTTCAGACACAAGCTGAGGAACGGCTAGGGTTGTAATCACAGCCGTAACGTAAGAACAGCCGATCGTATACGCCATTGTGTAATTGCGGAGTTTCATGGTAGCGATTTCGGATGGTAAGACATTGGACAATGAATAGAAAGATGCTGCCCAGATGAAGTTGAAGATGAAAGACACTGCTGCAATGGCGAGAGCACTGCTCCTGTTTGAGGTGTTAAATGCAAGGCCACCTGCAATCATATCGATGATCAGCAGCAGAGACATGCCGGATAGGGCCAGTGGCCGACGTCCAAATCGATCTATAACAAATGGAGCTACGATTGTGCCCAATAGGACACAGACGGAGGAGACTACTGTAAGAGTGAAGGGGTCGCCAGCGCCGATTTGGGTAAGGAATACGGTCGCATAAGTTGTTGAGAGGATGATACCAGATATTTGATTGAAGGAGTAGATGGATCCAGCTGTGAGTGTGCGTGCAATATTCTTTTTGTTGAAGATATCCCAGAACTTAACATCAGCAGTGAGCTGTCGTTCATTCTCCTCGCTCATTTTCATGACGCGAAGCTCCTCATCCACCTGCACATCACTGAAGCCTCGAAGCTTGCGTAGATTCTTTCGTGCCTCGTCCATTCTACCCTTACTGATATACCATTGTGGACTCTCGGGGATGAAAAACGTCAGCGGGATCAATATAGCCGGCAGCGCAAATTGCACCGCTAGCGGGATCTTGTATGATGTAGAATCAGTCCGATGCTGGGTACCGTAGACCGTGAATGTAGAGATAACGCCGGCTACCAGGTTGAGGATGTTCATTGATGTGACCGTGGCTCCACGTATTGTTGCTGGTACAACCTCAGCCAGATAGAGCGGTGCTGTGGACATGGCGATACCCATCACAATGGAGTTCCAGAACCGACCGAGAACGAATGCAATAAGATTTGGTGCGAAAATCTGGAGGAAAATGCCCCCAAACGACAAGAGGTAGGCGCCAATCAAGGGCCATTTCCGACCAAGACGTGCATTGAGTATTGGTGCGACTGCAGCACCCACGATTGATCCAACGAGAGGAACAGAAAAAATCAAATTCTGATTCTTGGCAGTGAAGACCAGTAATCCTGTTGTGGGATTGACACCTTGCAAGTGTTCGACCTGGACAAGACTGTTAGTCTACGTAAAGTGCAAAAGCTCGTTTTTTAACTTACGAAGGGCTCCAGAGCAGCAATTGGGGAAATGACTTTATCGTCATATCCAAAGAGCATAGAGGAACCGCCGACTGTGATACAAGCAAATATGAGTAAAGCGTTGATAGCCTTGCCCTTGGTTTCTTGATCTTCCGGGACAACGATTATGTTGCTGTTCTCTTGTTGAGCAACATAGGGTTCGGTGACCTTCAGATCGAGCGAGGATTTTTCGAGAGACATCTTGAATGATGAGCAGGACTGATGTTGTCGCTTTTGCTATTCCGAAGGCGTCCTTATGTAGTATTCCCCATGCCAGGCCACAAGTATATAGGGTTTGCCGTTGCGGGGCGGGCATGAACCCGAAAGACAGGTACGGAGTATCGAGGTAGCAAGATGATTGGAAGGACGTCAGATTCCCGCAATGGGGTCTGAAGCCCTCCGCGGGGATCGGGGAAATCCCCACAGTCAAGACCACTAACCGGTTTGGGTAATCCCCCTTTGGGACTGGTCTCGGATCCCAAGACGTTACACTTTCAAGGCACCGCGGATTCCCCGAGTCAGTCCTATTCGCAGTAATTACTTTTACCTTGGGCAATCAATGCTGCCACTGTAAATACCGGCCTGTCACCTGCCTCACTTCCACTTTTTGATGGAATCTTAAAAGCTGCGGAAACATGCCGAGACATTGGGACCCTCAGAGGAGGCTTAGGCTAAGTGATGAATACAGGTAAACTCTGTTTCCAGTCCTTCTACGTCGGCCCGAGAAGGTCGGTAGATCTCTTGCCCTCCACACTCATAGCTAGCTTGCACGCTGTATCCGGTGTACTGCACATTGTTGGTCGTCTTGCTACAAACAATAATATTCCTACACAATCTTTTTTACAACTTCTGTGAACATCATTGACTGACCCCCAATCGGAAAATTACAAATAAGGAAAGGCTGATCGATAGACTGACACGACCATCCAATGGCTTTAACTCTACCTTCGAGTATTATCAACCTAGGAGATGAGATAAATGAGAAGCTTCCAGTAGCTGCTGGGGACGAAACCTCTGAATATACCGTTACAAAAGACCAGACACAATCGGAGATTGGCCTGGCGGGATCATGGAAGCCTACTTACCATCTCATGGCCGCGAGCGGCTGGATGAACGATCCATGTGGTCTTGGATACAACCCAGAAACCAACTTATACCACCTCTCATTTCAATGGAACCCAAATGGTAATTTCTGGGGTGATATATGCTGGGGTCAGGCTACTTCTCGTGATCTTTTGTCCTGGAGTGTGTCGAAAACCCCTAGCTTACAGTCTTCCGAGCCATATGACCATTGCGCGATTTATACTGGCTGTTTTCAACCAACCAGCATAACTGGAAAGAAAGACGGTAGTTTGACGCAAATTTATACGTCAGTATCTCAAATACCAATCCATCACACCATCCCATACAGCAATGGTTGCGAGACACTTAGTTTGGCGAGCTCTCATGATGGAGGAAAAACCTGGAGGAAATCAGAAGAAAACCCGATACTTGATGGCCCACCAGAAGGTGTTTCTGTTACCGGATTTCGCGACCCATTCGTTTCGGAATGGCCATCATTAGCTCAAAGCTGTGGATCTCCAGAGCAGCAACTTTACGGCGTCTTATCCGGCGGTATCAAGAATTCCACCCCAAGTGCATTTGTATACTCCATCGATCCTACAAATCTTGCCTCGTGGAAGTACACTGGATTGCTGGCAGATGTTGGGATAAATTATTCTCCCTCGTACTGGTCAGGTGACTTTGGACGTAACTGGGAAGTAGTAAACTTTGTTACGCTGAAAGACAATGCACAATCAAAGACTCAAGACTTCTTGATCATGGGCGTTGAAGGAGCCATTCCACACCTTAAGAAGGGAATGACATCACTAAATGCACATACCACAGAAACCCGGACGTCACGTTTGCAATTGTGGATGGCCGGTTCTACAGTTTCAAATAGAAGTGATCCGTCTGCACCATTGATGGAATACGATTATGGAGGTTATTTTGATCATGGGTGTTTCTATGCAGCAAATTCGTTCTGGGATCCTGTCACAAAGCGCACAATCGTCTTTGGCTGGATACAAGAAGATGACCATTCAAAGTTGTTACGAGAGTCGCAAGGCTGGCAGGGGGCAATTTCACTACCTCGTATATTGGACCTCCAGACGACACACTACGTCGTCTGCGCCCATCGATCTCCACTAAGTGATATTACATCTCTTCAGTGTATAGAAGACGGACGAGGTACATACTCGGTTTCGACACTAGGAATCTCACCTGATCCTCGACTTGAAGGATTGAGACTGGGAGCAGAACAGAAGAGGATTATAGAAAGATGTCTTGGAGGTAGAGGAGTCCAGCCCTCCAGACTTTCCGTTTCGTCGATGAAATGGGAACTAGAATGCAATATTAAAGTTGGCAAGACCAGTAAGAAAGTAGGGTTTAATATCAACCATACATCAAGTAAGTTTTCGATTATTCGTGTGTAAGCTGGCAGGGTACTAATTCAGCAGCAGATAACAACGAGACTGCGAAAACGGTGATGTTTTACGATTCTTCCAACGAAACTTTCGTCATCGAAAGAAAGGAAGCTTCGTACGAAGCCCTCGACATTAATAAAGCTCCGGAGGTTGCTCCGCACACTCTATTAACTGTGGCTGATCCAATTTCCGGAACAACGAGTGAAGAAAATCTCCACATCAGAGTCTTTTGGGACATGAGTGTTGTCGAAGTTTTCATCAATGGCCGGACAGTCATTTCAACGAGAATCTACGTCGCGAAAGAAGGCGGCGCGACGATTGAATTCTTCGCCGAAGCAGCCGTGGGCAGCCAAAAATCAGATTCATATTTGCAAGACGCCACTGTCTGGGATGGTCTCAAGGCCAGTGAAAAGTAAATATCCTTGTACCTTAAACTTATAGACTATAAATATTCTTAGAAATCAAAATGTCATTAGATTATAGAACTGATAGTTTTGGGCTTTGGTAAAATATGTTGTAGTCACAGCAACCTTCACCTCAAACATACGTGCCATAATATCCTCGATAAAGAAAAAACTCTCCAAATGGATCGTAATGCAGTTATTGATATATTAACGATTTGGCCGTGTTGAATGTTGATGGAGCTCACTTGGAGTAGCAGTTGTCGTTATTAAAAAAGTGACAGGGATACAGCTCTGCCTCGGAACATTCTTCATCCAGATCCCGATCAAAAGTTCCAGTTCCTGAACACCAAAAATACCACACACCCGGCAATTACGACTACACCCACAGTAGAAGGTAGAGACCACCTTCATTAGCTTTTGTCCAGGCTGAGATCAATCGAGATGCTGTTCTTAATTCTGGACCGCCTTTGATAAATTGCCATAATACGAGGCTCTAACATGTCAGCCTCATCTGCAGCCTCGAGCACCCTTACCCGCGCGAGACTTCCAATTATCTTGACCTCAGCTGTGGTGTTGGGCCTTGGGATATATTATTACCTTATTGATGATGATCTGGAAACGTCTATTTCAGTAGAGAATGGATCTCCCTTGCACCGGAGTAATGCGATCCGTCGACGACGCCGGCCGACTGTCACTACTCAGTACGTTATCCGCACAGCCAGTCCATTGGCTACCTCTGCACAGTACTTTCCTGATCAAAGCTAACATTTAAATTAAGGGACGAGACAAATCTACAAGCGTCTAGCTACGAAACGGACGAAGATGCTGACATAGTTGCACATTCTTTGGCAGGTGGAGAAACCGTGGTTGATGATGACCAGCCCTTTGACGAAATCAGCTGGGGACCGCCTCAGCAGCAAGATGGACGCACAGGTCAGAATGTGCTACAGCTGCTTTTCCGGGTGTCAGAAGATGCGACTATAAGGAATTCATACGTTCATCGAGGATGCGCTTGCAACGCTTGTGGTGAGGTTCCTATTCGGGGGATTCGTTACCGGTGTGCCAACTGTGCAGATTATGATCTCTGTGAAGGCTGCGAAGCTCAAGGGGCTCATATCAAGACACACATATTTTACAAAATCAGAATGCCAGCGCCAACTTTCGGCCCTCGACAAATTATGCCTGTGGTGTATACCGGCGATCCTAATCAGCACAATGCACGGAAACCTTTATCAAAAGAGCTTATTTCCAAGCTTTCCGAGGAAACTGGTTTTGAGCGACCAGAGCTGGATGCATATTGGGAACAATGGACGTTCATGGCTAACATGGAGTGGAGAGATGATCCGGACGGTGCTAATCTTGCAATGGACAAGAAGACATTTGAACGCTGCCTGGTTCCCTCTGGAGCATATACACACTCTACCCCTAGCTTGATATTTGATCGGATGTTTTCGATCTACGACACCAATAAGGACAAACTTATTGGCTTCTCGGAATTCGTACACGGCCTAGCTTATCGAAAGAAAAAAGACAAATGGAGAAGAGTTTTTGATGGTTATGACATAGATGAAGACGGGTACGTAGAGAGAAAGGACTTCTTACGAATATTTAGAGCCTACTATGTGCTGTACCGACAAATGCATCGCGACATGTTAGAAAGAATGAATGAACAGGCTATGAACAGCACAACTGCTCATGATATGATACATAGTCGCAAGCCTCTGAGTAGCGCCTTTGGCGAGGTTGGGGAGTGGGTTCAGAGACCAATTTCTGACCCAAGTACTCGTATAGTAGGAAAATCACTTAATCCACATACAGGAGATATGGATATCGAAGATGGAAAAGATATCATCAAAGATAGTGGGGACGAAAGTACAAGTGTGACAAACCGAGAACCGATTTTCAGAGATTATGTCGGGCATAGAATAGGACCAATGCTACTGTCGTCCCAGCGCTACTGGATTGCCATGATGAACCCATCTAGTGCGCCGGAGGCTGCAGTTTCAGAAAATTGGGACAGACGCCTTGCTGGTGACCATGAAGGTCTAGATGTACTCACCATCGCTGGTTTTACTACTTCGAAAGATACAGAGGACGACAATATTCCATACCAAGACGGTGACGAGTGGCCACCAAGTTACATCACAATTACGGAGGCAGATCTTGAATCTGCAGGCCTCCCAGATACGTCTGTCGAAGAGGTACCTCTAGAATATCGTCGATTCTTAGTTGTCACTGCTTTACAAAGAGATCGAATTGAAAATCAGCTTCATGAGCGATGGAGAAGGCGACAATTCTACACTGAAGAAGAGGAAGGCGCGAGACCACCAGCAAATTGGAAAGATGAAGATGATATATTAACAGACAACGACTTGATCACAGAAGATTCAAAACCAGGCTCAAGAGCGAGACTTCACTCAAGATCATCATCTAGAGTCAGATTTGCTGATGATTTTGATGATTTTGACACGAGATCAAACCATTCTAGTTCCTCTCGGAGTATACCTGAGAGATGGGGTGGCATGGAAGTTCGCGATGCAGAGAAGGATGCTGGAAAAGAAATTCTATATCAAGTGACGCAAGAAGCTTTCAATCAGTTACTTGACCCGCTCTTTAAGTCAGGCGAAAATCTTGCAATCGAAGTTGTAGAGGCTAAAGCAGATCGAGAGAAATACCGGCCTCTCTACACTACGCCCGAATTTGAGGTCATGGCGAAGAGTATGGAGGAGGTTGAAAGAACGGCCAGTAAGAGACCTAAAAGGTTTAGATCCTCAAAACGGAAAAACTCGAATCCGTTCCCTTCTAGTCCAACAGTCACGCAAAACCCTATATGGCCAGAATTTTCTACTCCAGTAACGAGTCTAGATGACGCGAGGGAACTGCCGTTGGAGCAGCTTCTTGGTGCAACTGGATATGAGATCAATCCTCTTTCAGAAGTCAGCACGATTATCAACGAGGCTAGAGCTACCTTCCCAGAGGACGCTGAATTTGAGCTGCCACCACCTCGAAGAATTTCAGCCTATTCACAGCCATTGCCCGCCGTGGGCACTCCACCTTACACTCACACGTTCACCTCACCTAATATACACTCCCACGACAGATCCCAGTCATCGGCTTCCTCTGCCCAACCCTCAGCCTCTTCCCAGATAACATATGATCCTACAATGCCGCAGTTCCGTCCCAATAGCACAGAAATGGCCAAGGAACCAATCACGAAGGAAGTGGCTGATATCCACAATGTTGAGATTAATGGGGCCTCTGACGAGTTTGACAAATCCGATGCAAACGTAGCTGAGCCTAGTGTAAGCGACACAACATTGCCATCTGATGAGTACCTTTTCAATCTTTGGAAGTTAGACAAAGCAGCCGACGAAGCAAAATCGAGAGGGGGGTGGGGAAGATTGGACTGGGATGAGTTCGAATCAGTCGTTAAGAAGCATATCAAGGAAGGCAAGGGTAACAAAATGGATTATCTGGGGAGCTGGATTGACTTTTGCATTCCTTAGGGATCATGATACCATGATAGACGACATGTATGCTAGAATATATACGTATTTTGTATTTACAGCACAAGCCCATCAAAATGGTCAATTGGATAATTGCTGTTTGTAACAGAAAAATCAAGATTTCGGCCGCAGATGAACCAGAGACTTAGTGATCCTGCTTTTGCCACAATGCTGTGACAAGGTTACAATTTCCAAAGCCTGAAAACCTGCGAGCAGTCGCGGCCAACAAAGATTTTCTGCGTTCAGACGACGTCCGTGACCTCGGACGTCGCAAGCTCGACCAGGAGCTCGGATCTGGGGTCGATCAAACGACAACCCCCTTATGCCATAACTCCCCACCACCAAAGTAACCCCTACACCCACAGACAATCGAACCATGGTATCACATCTGACAGCCTATCACCGCTTATTCTCGTTAACTTGGGACGACTATTATTGCCATATTCCCATCCTGACACTAGCGTGCTACAATTGACTACGCACTCTACCTCGTACGCATTCCCACATAGGATACATTGAGCCGCTCGGCCTCAGACAGCATGAGTATATATACTCTTGGGTATTGTGTTGGATGTCCTTTTACTTTTTACTATCATTCATTCTTTCCACATATCTTCTATTCTAATACAGACCTGGTGTCTTATTTTCTCAATTTTTTTTCACACTCGTTCGCCCAACTGCTCCATTAAACGCTTCCACGAAATAACGAACCTACGACCTCATTCTTTGACTTCCCAAACACAAAAAACCTACAACCGCAATCATGGTCCGCCTATCACTCCTCACTACCTTCACCTGTTTGTCTCCCTGGCCCTGTGTTGCCTTCCTGAATCCAGCTGACCCGCGCCTAGTCTTCCTCTCTACCCTTGCCGTTACTCCCAATGTTGCTGGTGCCAAAAACGTCGGCGCCGCAAGTGGCGCACAATTCATCACCGGAGGCTGTGTCAGCAATGCTGATTGTTCTTCTGGCTGCTGTGCAGGCAACCCTACCGTTGGAGTTTGCTCAGCCGAGGCAGCTGCTCTCCAGGCTGGAAAGACCGGTTGTGGATTTGTAGACGCTAACAAGGCCGCTACCAGTAAGTGTTGATCCCTCGAGTAGTGCTGGAGACGCCTTGGGGGAAAGTAGAAGTAAGAAGAATCTCTGCTAACATTTTCACTAGTCTCTGCAGCTAAGGCACAGGTCGCAAAGCAAGGCTTCAAGCGATCTCCTATCTACTAGATGGGAAGAGAGAAAGTCGATGTGAAAGCGGCTCGAGGGCGTTGGACGAGATGCGGCTTGGGTTGGGTTGAATATAGATCTTAGATGGCAAGACATTGTCCCCAGATGAACCAACGAATAGATGCACAATACATTATTTGCAACTACTCCAACATCCACGGGAGACAGGCGCCGATGCAATAGCAAGTTGCAATGCCGCTAAATCCATACTCGTAGATCTCATGTGCAAGAGTTCGTAGAAGTATGTAGGAAGTTCTTCAGACACATAAAATTCAATCAAAAGGCATGAGTTGCACGCGAGATATACATCTCTATACTCTCTCGTGTCAGACAATCGGAGACAATTATTTTGAAATGCACGAATTTACAAGCTTCCACGACTTTTATTGCGTAGTGATCATGAATTTCGTCCCATTTCTCCATAAAATGCATACCTGCTTGGAAGCAATTTCCAGCCAGTTCTGTAGAGCATAGCAACTTCACTACTGCCTCCTTGGAGATTCAATTTGTTAATGAATAATTGAGAGGTTGATCCTTAACTTATGCGCACTTGCTGAGTATTTGTCCTAAGATCACTGTAAAGTTGTTTTACAAGATATAAAAATAAAGCTAGAGTCTAAGAGCCTAAGAATTAACCACATTGTCAAACTCAAAATTATTTGCAGATTGAAATTCAGTGATAATATCCAGCATTCCCAACTCCTTACAACCGGAAACAAATACGCAAAATCGCAGCACAATCCTCAATAACTTTACACTATTAGTCCCGATCCATCCAGCCCCAATCCATCAATCTGTTGCCGCTCTTTCCAGCACAACCTAGGCATTTCCTCTCCATCCCTAGATTGCTCACCGCGCATCTTGAGCATACTTGCTTGCCGCATCTCGAACATGAATGGTTGCCCCCATTAGCAGAGATATCAATATCCATCATATCGATGTCCATAGAATCATCCCTCGAATTGAGTGAAACATCGCAATCTTCACAATTCGATGCTTGGAAAGGAGATGCCATCTCTATTGTAGGTGTAGGTGCACCACTTGATGATGCATTACTAGATGGTGAAGATTGGCGTGCACTGGGGAGTGTCCAGAAAGAATGTAGGCTGGATTGTTGTGACTTTATGCTCGAGAGATTCGAATTAGGTAGAGACGTGACCGGGGCTTGCTGTTGTTGGTGAAAGAGTGGCGGAGTTGGAATTTCTGATTGGCGACTATTTTGTGCTGAGAAAAGGAGCGATAAAGTGTGTTCTGTTCGATTGTTAACTTGTTGAAGGATGGTTTGAGCTTCGGCGAACTTACGATGAACTTGGAATTCGTCTGGACGATTGTCGCGATGGCGCTTGCGCGTCCGCGAGGAAAACAAGGATGGTGTATGAATTTGATAAGGCGATTGAAGATCTATAGACATCGTGTTTGCAGACGAGAGGGGAGATGTATTTAGGAGGGAGCTGGTGGTGGAGATTTCAGAATCGGAACGCTTTCGTTTGAGAACCATAGTAGCGGCTTTTGGCGCAAAAGACTTTGTCTCTATAAATTGAGTATGGGGGCGATATGATGTAGAAAGTATTCCCATGTTTATCTGATGAAGCTGTTCTTACGGAAGTGCGTGAAGAGGTTGGGTTGGGATGAATGGATAGACGCGTTCGAGAGAAAGCACTCTACGCGACAATTGGGAGGCTCCACTATAATTTAGGGTATTGTCTTACATAAGCCACCAACCAACTCTCCTCGCTAGTCTAGGAGTACTCGGAACATGACTTGTATTTACTTAACAACTGAAAAGTGATTACAGTTGAACTGATACATTATCTTCTACGATTTGGGACAAATATGCAGAACACAGTTGAATCTATCAGATTAGTTGATTTGAGCATGGAGTCTTGGTCAAGCTGCCGATTACGAAACTCTTCACATTACACTCTTTGGTAGGTAATGCGCAGTGTTTGGTATCACACTGACTGCGAATTAGATTCTATTGGTACGTAATTTTGAGCTCTACGGGCTTGATGTTATGTTTCTACTCCAGTAATATTCTTGTTGTTACAAAGACCCGAGTTGTGCTCCAGCGACCATGCCAGACGGATGCTTAGTGGAATCAAGCAATCAACGGGTACATTTCAAGCAACACTTGATACTTCTCTGCAGCACAGAAGACATGTCATCTAGTCTTCCAGAATTTCCAATAATCTGGTTATTTAAATTATTCATATGGGCTGCACCATCAGCTTTCCAAGAGGTTTATTTGCTTAAAATTATACCGTCCATAGCGGACATGAAGTACTTATGACTAGCATCCTATCAAAAGTTATTGAATTAGGATCCCATTTTTCATCTCACACAGGTTTTCTATCCTATCTAAATACTCGCTTAAAGATTGAATCATGAGATCTCATGCTAAACGAATCACATAAATACATCATTAAAGCTCTGCATCGTACACACTCGACCTAGTGCTGACAATCGCACAAACAACGACTACTCAAGTTCAAACCACTGTTCTCGCCCTGTATTTGATACTGGATCAACAGCTTCTCCGTCCATTTTCCCGTGCACGTAGCATTCACCAATAAACTTGAAACGTCTGTTAGTTTGTTGCTGAAGCACAACCGGAACTGAGCATCCAAACAAGATGCAAACCAAGTCATTCCTTTGGGACTGTTTAGGTGCAACGCATATCAAATCCGGGCCACCAGTCTGGCCAACTCGTATTATATTCCGGTTGTACACAACCTGCTGTACACGATCGAGAAATTCTACCTTTCCACCTGGAGTTCCAGGTAGGTTCTTCAAATCATTCGTGTTGAAATGGTCTTCCGGTTGAAGATTGTACCATTCTAGACAAGCTTTGCATGCTCTTCGGTACCAGTCAGGGGGGTTACTGCCATTAGGTCCCCGGTTTGCTACCAGAATCCGCCAAACATGATCTAAGTCATCCGTCCCAGAGCCTTTGGACCACCCACAGAGCTCTAATGCTGCACTAGTGATGACGTGGCCAGCTACGGATTCGGTTTGTTCCACAACGCCCAGCCGCATACCTTTGACTCGCAATGTTCCATCAAATCGAGGTGGAAATTCCTTCATTTGTTCGGGAGGAAGTGTTGTGTACTGGCCGGGTGTTTGCTCCGTTTCTATCTCGGTAATTTTCTCTCGAACAGCTTTTGTTTCTCCAAATTTGACTTCTGGTAAGCGGTGACCAGATGCTGAGTAGCGACCAATTCTGTCTGAGGCGCCGACCAAGCTATCTCCATTTACTCGACCTATTCGTGACTGCTCTGGCCCACCAAAAGCATGTCCCGTAATAGGTAGAACCCATGAAGGCATGACGTTCACGCCATTAGTAGATGGCTTCATCGCGGGTGCCCAGTGGCGGCAAAGAATATCTAGAGAGCCTGAAGTTTCAATACAGTACGCAATGAAGTCAATACATACATCCCTTAGGCATTTTCTATAATTTGCTTCGATGCGTTGATCAACTTGTTCCCCTGATCGGAAAATACCAGGTGCAATATAGTCAAATAGCCTACGACTAAAATCGTAAAACTTGCGTAAAAGCATTGATATCAGCAGTGTACTCACTACCACGATGCTTATAGTGTTTATTATGATAAGTACAGCTCTCGAGCTCCATATCATTTTAGTGAAAGAGAACTCCGATATGATAGTACGAATGAGGCTCGTATGTAGTAGTGTTGTGCCTTCCGGACCCCATAGAGCCATGCCGATCCCTATATATGGCAATAGATATAGAATATGTATTGCCGGTACATTCGAAGATGACAGTCGTCTTGGAAGAACTTTCGAGTTGTCTTTTGAGATTTTAAGAACTGCGAAAACGGTATCTCTTGGATCGAGAGCCTCAAATGCCAGTAACATCGAAGACACTAGCACCTCCAGGCTAAGAAGACGTTTTAAAATCCTCCCTTCGCTTGATCTCCGAAAAAGATTACTCGTAGTTGTAACTAGTGCGTTGGCTCCCAAAGCCCTAGCATCTAACAAAGCATAGTGGTGATCATCCGACTCACGCGAGGCCTTATAATCTTTCGGTCGCTCAAAAGATCGTCTTATCGATTCGTACTTTGTCATAAATAGTGCAATAGCATCGGCAAACTCAGTCCACATCATTGTGCACTCCCCACGATGCACATGAGCGTTAGTGGCTAAAGCCAGCTCTTGAATAACCCATCTACGACTGAACCATTCCGCCTTCATCAAATCAATGACTCGCTTGCAATCTTGCTGGTCATCTCTCCAAGTGCTTTCGATTTCCTTTCTCTCTATGTTTCCAATAATCTGCTCTAATTTCCCCAAATCAAGAATCTTCGTCAGAAAGTTAAATGTCTTTTGATTCTCTTCCTTTGACTTCCCCTTTCCTAACCAAATGTACACCTTCTCTGCCTGCGTGTAAACGTCGTGCATGCGAGCTACCTGAGCCGTTCTCTCTGTTAAGTTTTCTTGATTGATACATATTGCGTCAGCCCAGACGAAGACCGCCTTTTCCTTTGAGCGCAATTGTTCCAAAGCATCTCTCAAGTTATCCCTGACGAAGAACTGGCTTCTCAAATCCCGTTTCAAAACAGATTTTACTTTCTTCCATGTTTCATAACCATCATCAGAATCAAAAACATGGACAACGTTCCTAGCATTATTCACACCCCAGGAATAAGACAAGGCACCATACGGAATGCATCCCGTATAGTCTAAGGGCCTTTGCACCTCGTGGTCCAGAAGGCGACAGGGGATCAGACTGCACGCCAGACTGTCCCGTTTTGCTCCAGGGTATATTTTCAAAAGACGGATCTGATTGTTATAATCAATGTTTTTATATGCATAGGTATTCTTCCGTTTTTTCGCGTTGGCAAACTTCCTCCTGACTTCCAGGATCTGCTTTTGAGCCTTTTCGCTTGGCTTCTCTTCCGAATCTTCTGCTGGGCCGTGTTCAAACTGTTGATCTCCGGTCTCATGTTCTTCATTAAGAGATGGATCAATGTCAGACATGGTTGTTCTGTGTATAAGTGCCTCGCCGTATGTTACAATTGACAATGCGATGAATTAAATGGGAAAAATATACATACGGAAATGCCTGTTCACTATTAAGTACTTGATGATGCAAAAGCTGAAAGAGCCGCATGCTACTAGAACATTATGCCGTAGCTGTGCCGCACTCTTTTTGGTTACACGGCATGGTGGCTTGCATAACATGCCTATTGTAGATTTCTGCATTTTCAGCTCCCTATCATCTGCCCACCATTCTAGCCATGTTCCCGATGACCAAACATAATCAGGTCACCAGTTTGATCTTCGCAGCCTCTTTGGCCTCCCTATAAGTCTTCTTAACCTGCACGAGGCTATGCTGCCTTTGAGTGTTCACGAAGAGCTATTAGTCACATTGTAGTCGTTAGCATTCCATACACTTGATAGAGGATTCTGATAGACTATATTGTAGATTTGTCCCCCAATGCTTTTTTAATTGAATCCGAATTAAGATGAAGAAATTGGGACTAAAATTCCACGCCAATACGGGGAAATTGATGGGCGCTACACATTAAATGTAACACCTTGTACGTCAATACACTAGCCTCGTCACTGAATTTACGTTGTAAGCGAGGGCTGCCAGCAATCTTCTCGAGGCGTCGCTAAATCGGTGACCAACTTCAAAATGGTGTATTGTTATTGGGGCAAGTTCCTTAAATTGGTTGGTGAACCTTTAACATTAAGCCTATATGCGTGTGACTGCCTGAAACATGAGGCTTAGGATTAGAAACAGGAGAAACAAGAGAGGGTCTCGTTCAGCCATAAGCTTTATGGCTGGTGGCTGTACAGTAGGGTCGCACTCGAGACATCCAGCCTTGCCACCGCCCCTTTGGTCAGCTTTTCGACCACATCTCTGTCACCGAAAGCAAGGCATACTAATCTGCTGAGATGGTAGCCTGTTGAAGTGATCTTGAGTATATCTATGCGACTTCTCGATAAAATCTAATGTCCATATCGCTTAATTGATACCGAAGTTGATCGCTGATAGCCCACTATTGTCATACTATATTGAGCAACACATCATGTCCCCGCCCAAAGTAGGATTCAATTCGTACGTGGATATTGCCACTTCGATGGATAACCGTCATCACCTCATCCTCAAGCCTAAGCAGCATCCTGCAGAGGGCGACGAGGACTTCGATGCAAGTAAGCACGAAGTGTTGAAATTGGAGTGGACGAGGCGCGTCCAAGACTGGCAGAAGCAGTTTCCAGATCGAGGTTTGCCGATAGAAGATTGTCGGACAACTGAAGAGTTTGAATTCCAGCCATTCTTTTTGCAACATCCTATTGCCGCTATGTCTTTCTGGAATGTAATGCAGGCGTTCTACGCCCTTGATCGTTTAGTATGCGGTACTTCAGCTAGCTTGTTGAAAAAGGTTTCGCTCTGGGAGAAGATGCAGCCTTTCCAGTACTTTAAGGCATCCAACATCAAGCAACAATGGCAATCAAGTCTAGAAGATCTCGGAAAAGAGATACATCGTGTTGGACTTGAAAACCCAGCCAATCCTCAGCCCAGAAGCAAATTTCATGGCAAGGGGCAAAAGGCAATTCCACGACTGGCAATCCCAGACACTGAAAGTGAAAGAGAGAAGAGAGAAGCCGAAACCTTATCACGCTTTGATGGGATATTCTTGGGCATTGCAAAGTGGAAAGAGTCTCGAAGCGAACTCAGAAGAAGTCTCCAACAGAATTTGAGGAGCATAAAACTGATTAACCTAATGTTGGAAAAGATTGACCAATCCGCAAGTCGGAGATTCCTCATGGTTAACTCTTATCTAAAATCAGAAGGCAAACAAGACAGCAAAAGGCATAGCGGGACGAAATGTGAAGTTCCTGTGCCTTCAGGTACGTTATCTACTGCCAAATGTCACGTTCTTCAAGTTGCTGATCTTTTAGGTGCCAAAGTCGACCATTCTCAGATTAAGAATTTTGAATCAAGAACATATAGTCCACCAAAGCGACGCAATTCTATAAAACACAGAGGTATGTATCTAAAGTCTGTCTTCCTCCCCGTGGCTAATATCTCTTAGTGATATACGCATGGGTATCCACGCGAGAAGGCGAGGCAACATTTCATGCGATAGTTATTCTAGTTATAGTACTCTTTATTTTGTATCAACTACAGCACTCTTTGATCTCAAGTTTGGACCTGCCTTCTGCCTAGAATCATGCTTCATTTTAGAAGTCTAGTAACGGAGGCACTGGGAATGAGTCTGAACTTTTAGCATAGTTTGCTATTAAATCAGGAGAGAAGGGGAGAATATCGCTGAGATTGTCCTGCCACCCTGGGTTTTCCAGCTTCTAACTGATTACTATAATGTAATAATAAATTAGTGCGATATCAAACACTCGTAACTTCCATTACCTGGTCCAAAAGACTCATTTTTCAGAGACAAAACGCCGAACAGTGTGGCGGCTTTCCAGTGTCTGTAACTTGCCTTAAACACTTATATATTCAGTAGATAACTTGATAACTTTAGCTTCCCAAATTAGAACAGATATAGAACCAGATAGTTGGCCCTCTGCGTTAGTATCACATAATTGCTAACGGTTATCAGGAAATACAGTTGAATTATTTGAAAGTCTGAGCTGTCTTCTCTCAATCTGGCTCATTCGACTGGTTTAGTAAATATCTATTTGAGTTTCGATGGCTAATAGCCCACATTTGTAATTGTTAATCATGAACGGTGTATGTAATATTGGCGATAGCTTATAATCACCAAATAAGATAGCTTAGCGACAGATTAGCCTGTTGTATAGCTTATTCGTGGTAGATAGATAGATAGTGATCTTTGGTAAATTATCTTGCAGTATGAGAACTGTGTGTGGTATAAGCGATGACCACGCAATCTTTCTTAACTGTCTAGCATATTTTGAAAAATCATGCTTCACATGAGTAGATGTGCTGTGCCCATATTCCGGTGCTAAATTGAAATATTCACGCAATACTGAACACATAAACTGCCTGACAGACCTAGGACATATCAATTACACGAAGAGGTAGTAAGAAGATAAGTATCACTACGCTTGCTACGCGCTCCACCTTCTTGTTGGCAACTCTTTTGCACACAGATATCTGGTAAGCGGGCTGAGGCTTGTTCTTTTATAAGAAGATAATCTTGTAAGAAATATATATTACTATTATCTTCTTAGTCAGCTAGGACAGGCTGACTAACTCAAGCAATCGGGGTCCCTTTTGCGCAAGTTTGAGCAAATATACGACCAGGTTAACTAACGGTAACTTTGAATGGCTGGAAAACTCGGGTATTTCATCTGGATAAAACCTAGCTCCTTGGCTACTGTCCCCTCCCGTGACCGTCAACCTGATTTACTGGAGCATTGAAACAAGAGTATCAACAATTTAGCTATTCGGTGGTGACTAGCAAAACTGTGATTTCTAATGGTAGTATCGGCTTGTTGAAATGAGGGTACGCGATTCTACCTAAGGGTCATTGCTTTAAAATCTCATCCTGATTCGACTTCTAGATTTATACAACCGCCATATAGGAGCCATGCAGGACCTGCATAATTGCAAGTACTGTAAAGGTACTCTAAAGATCTAGAGCTCATCCCAGACTTGACCGAGAGTTGCCAAGCAGAAAATCTCCCCAATAACTTGCTCAGCATCTTTTGCAGGCATCTTGACTGGCAGTACGATATGTTTCCAAGCAACGCCATTCTGTCTTCTTGGAATGATCTTCTGGCAAACCAATAAGTTTGTGTGCCGAAGACGCATATAAAATATAATGCTTTTGGCACTTATTGCCTGGTAGCCAGCCTTTGTTATTAAAGACTCCTGCGTCCTAAAAAGGGACTCTATGTTGAGCTCTGTTCAACATTGCTTTTGTGGTCAGTAGAACACAGAAACCTTACTCACCTTCGCAAATATGCGTGCTGCTATTCTTATTAACCCCCTCTTCTCTATCTTGCAAATATGCGGTGCCTCACCACCTAGTTCCGCCCTCAAGCACGGCACAATTGGTATGGGAATCACAATGTACAAGCCAGTTTGTGCCTACGCATGCTCCAACACGCTATCGGGTTTGTATCTGAAGTGCACGACGTTTGATGACATGGAAGATCTACATATGGACGGAACGGATATGAAAGTCAAGAAGCGTATGGACATGGGAGGCGAAGCTGCAGGCACAACGTCCCCTGGATGTCGCGCTACAGATACTGTGTGGCTGCAAACCTTCGCATATTGCCTGAAGGCTAACTGCGCGGTGGACAACATCAAGGAATCCGACATTGAAGATGTGTGGCAGGTACTTGTTGCGGATGGAGAGATCGCGCCATCGTATCGAAGCTCAATTCCAGCAAATACTCCAACGCAAGAATTGGAGTCGGATGATATGTGGCTTAACACCACTGCGCTTGTTAATCACAAAGCTTACTGGAATGACCATCAGACTTTGTACGAATTCGAATTCCAAGAAAAGACCCATTCCTTGCTTAGTGCAATTACCTTGGTTGGCACAGTTGTGATATTTCTACTTCTCGGTGGCTTTGGATACCTCGCTACATCTAAATTTGGATCTAGCATGCCGAATTGGGTCTCACAATATATCACCCTTCCAGCATTGATATCTACTCGCCACCAAGTCCCTTTACCATATAGTAAGTAGCTCGCGACTCCTTGAGAATGGTGCAATTTATAACAATCTACCAAATAAGCTGTGGCGTATTTCATAATACAGTGATATTGATGACCTTTTACAGATATTGGCTATGCACCTTCCCGTGCCACTTCCATCTTCATCTTCGTCTTCGTCGCAATACAGATTGTTTTTTGCTCCGTCCCTTATAGGAGTACTTTCCCTGGCGCTGACAATACTTGGTTCAGCGACGAGAAGAGAGAGATCTCAGCCTACGTCGCCAACCGCACCGGCGTCCTGTCTTTTGCGAATCTCGCTCTTGCCATCCTTTTTGCCACCCGTAATAATCCAATTATTTGGGCTACTGGCCTAAGCCAAACGACGAGCCTCATCTTTCATCGATGGGCAGCAAGGGTTTCGACTATTCAGGCAGTCATCCACTCCATTATTTTAACATACTTCTATTTCTGGGACGGGGGATATGCTGCATATGCCGCCGAAGCAGCTAAACCGTACTACTGGTGGGGTATAATTGCCACATTAGCTCTTTTCCTAGTGATTGCGTTCTCAATTTTACCTCTACGCCTGCACTTTTACGAAACATTCGTCCTTGTCCACATTGCTCTCACAATCTTGGCCTTGATCGGCTGTTGGTATCACATCAGTCTGCTCTTCGCGAAGAAATGGGGCTACGAAGTCTGGCTCTACCTCGCAATTGCATTCTGGGCTTGGGACCGCTTCACCAGACTGGGCAGGCTTTTATATTACAATGGGATCGGCGTCCGCACACAAGCTACCGCGGAGCTTCTCCCTGGAGACGATCTCATCAAGTTGGTAATCGTTCCGGGGAGAGGCTGGAGGTACGGTGCTGGGCAGCACACGTTCCTCAGCTTCCCCGGCCTTGGTTACCGGCCTTGGGAAAGTCATCCTTATAGTATCGTAGGATGGAGCACGTCTCCCACGAGCTCTATAGCTTCAAGTACTGCACCAAGTCTTCAAGAAAGAAGCAGCAGTAACGAGAAGAATCCCACAGATATCACTTCCCACCCGATACACATTCATTCTCCCTCTGATAATGCAAAGAGCATCACGTTCTTGATTCGCCCATACAACGGCATCACAGAGACGCTGCATCGGTATCTAGTCAACAAATCACGTGGTCCTCAACCCATTCGTGTTTGGGCAGAGGGTCCGCATGGGCATGCTGCGAAACTGACCAATTTTGAGCATGTGCTGCTGATTGGGGGTGGGATTGGCATCACTGCTCTTTTGCCTTACGCCCAGGCTTTTGCAGGGACAAGAATAGAGAAGCAGACCATGACGCTCGCATACACCGCGAGAGAGCCGGAGCTCATTGCTACCATCCAGCAAATGCTACCTAGCGATACCGAGGGCTTGGAAGTTAACCTTACAACTACCAATTGTGAGAACTCAAGGATGGATATTGGTGCTGTGATTAGGAGGGAATCTGCAAAGGTAGGGACGGAGCGTTTGGCTGTCGTGGTTTGTGGGCCACCTGGGCTGGCGGATGAAGTAAGGCGCGAGGCTGTGGCGGTCGTAGGTTCGGGCAAGAGGGTTCATTTGTTTGAGGAGAGTTTCTCATGGTAGTTCAGGTAGATGACTATTGAAATGATGAATTGCGGACTGTAATTCCACCTACCTTATTTAAATAGACTAAATAAACATCTCTTAGTATCCCCAAAGCTAAAGACTTATAATAGGTAAAATGAATCAAGTCTCTAGCATTTAGTGTCAAGCATCACCTAGGAAACGCCCCCAGGGTTTCAATGTGATGCCATCAACAATACCATAGCCAGACGCAAGAGACAAGACGTCCTCAGCTCCAACTCTCGCAAATACAAAATTGACATTTCTATAGGAGCTGTTCGATCACTGAGGCGAAACCATAATGTAGGCAATATACGAAATATCACGGCTGAGACTACTTACTAAAGCTGTGAAAATCACACAAGGAATGAACAATGACTCGTATTTACCTCCAGACAGGGCCTGTAGCTAATTCATATAGCACTATTTGCTTTGTCTGTGATGTTCGAATATCAACAATCAGTAGCATGAGCTTCGCGAGCATCATGTTCTTGCCACCGTAACTTGTCTTGCGCGAACAGCTTTACTGTACATCTCATAATCTCTAGGGCCACTGGTAACACCAGGATAATCAAACACAACACGAGTGGGAATCGCAATTGGTGCGTTGTATTCTGTAGCGGTGCATTCGCAACGTAGCTGACCCATGCCTGTATATCCGCTTCGTTAGTGATGAAGTTACCAAATATACTATATCTTGACAGGTTGCTTTTACGTACCGTGGCACACGACAACACCACCTGCAATCCGAACCATTCGATCTCGCTTCCTTTAGGCACCAACTCGGAGAAGAGGACGCGGAAGACAGAATTGACAATTGAGCCGGAAAGGTTGAATATAAGGCTCTGGAGGTAGAACTCCCATCGGTTCTATAAGCAAACACAAAGTTAGCTCGAGCAAGGAAAGCACAGTTCTACATCTTGGGATTAGTGTTTACCTTGAAGCCAAAATCAGTACTTTCTGAAAAGCCAATACATCCCCAGATGGGAATGATAAGTATTAAAGCATACCCGATCACCAGCCAATACTCAAGGCTAAAAGGTGGCCGCCAGACTTGCCAGAGATAGAAGCCCAAAGTGGTTACCGCTCCGAAGATATTGAAAGACATTGAATATAGAGAGTATTCAAGGGTATCTGGCTTGACCTCCACAAAGTAGAGCTGCGATGTAACGGAGTTTAAAGCAAAGGCGGTGTCAGTGTATATCGTAAATGACAGTAGCAAGACAGCCATGTTTCGTCTCCGAAGCAGGTCCTTCAGAGGTGTGAAAAACTCTAGCCACCAAGCTTTCCAGTCCTTTTTTGGTTTTGTTGGGATGGCAGGCAGCCCTAGGTATGTGACTATTGAACCCGCAATGGTAATAAATCCTACAACAGTAGTGACTAACAAACCTGCCGATTGACCATCTTCGTTTGGTAGCGTTTGAGAAAGTATAATGACGACCACAAGGGCTATAATTCCTCCAATAAATGTACTGATACCGCCAAAGATTGACATCCTAAACCCATATTTTCGAGGTACTGAGGGTTCAACGGTCTTCGTACCATCTACAAACTTGATGTCTTCTGTCGCCGTCATCTTAGTTCCATTGCTAGACGTATGCTGTGAGCTAGACAGATCGATAGATTCTTCTTGCCCAGCAGTACGCATGCAGTGCGGGATGAACATGTTAAAAACAACCACTAGGTTGTAGGTAAGCACCGCATATACGACATACAGGGCCATCAGGGCGTCAAAATCAGCCTGGGTTGTATTTTTCAGCCAGTAGACGGGAATTGCGACGGCACCATAGCAGATGATCAAGAGGGCAACCAAAACACTCTTCTTTTCTACGTTCATATGATAAGCGTCGTTATTCACCATCATAAACCACATGCTAACTCACTCCAGAAATCCGCGTATGCAGATATAAACATCGCCGAGACCCCACCGAGGCCAAAGCCTAAAGCATTCAAATACAGCAAGACTGAATTTATATCGAGCTTATCCTGTCCAAACTGCACCAAACAGTAATCAACACATGGCTGTCCATTGGCATCTGTCCCGATGAGGAAGCCAACAACCTGAAGCTGATAGGTAACATAGGTAGCGAAGATGGTGAAAGGCAGCCCAATGAGGAAGAGACCGAATATATAAGTGTTAAGTGCTGTATCTTGCTTCCACAGAGCCACCAACGAGAAAGACATTCTTGACAGCAGCCGGGTGATAGAGTGTAGAAGAAGGAAGGGAGGAGAGAGAAATGAGAAGCGAACAATGGCAGCGCGGATTGCCTGTGCACAGTAGCAATCATGTGAGTTTGTAGTCATGAATCCATGTAGAAGTACAGCTAGATGGATCTATAAGCGCCCAGGGCAGCACTCTCTTTCCTCCACCCGCTCTCGTGGGTAGCAAGGATGAAAATGCATGAGCAATTTAGAGCACTTTGGATATTTTGGAATCTCTCCGATTCGTAGGCCAGGGGTGGCAAGCATACAGGCCCCCTCGCGTAAGCAGCAGCCCTTCATCCACTTGAACATGCATGTGAGTGCTTTCAAGGGACGCTTTGGGTCGGAATCTGATGTTGGTGAGTTGAGAATATTAGATGTCTTTTTTCTATTGGGCTCGTCGGGTTTGTACTTTGCATTGCATGTTGGGTCTGATGCAAATAATGTCGTGGGTTGAAAGTCACTTCAGAACGACTAAGTATCGGCATTATTGGTCGACATAGTTGTGCGCGCCCTAGTTCACGATAATGGCCTTGTTTACGGGCATCCACAGATACGATGAGTGTATAGTTGCTTTCAGCTTCTAGTAAAGGTATTTGATTCATGTGATGGGTAACCAGGCGATGCTAGGTTCCTTTATTGATAATCACAGCTCACCATTGAGAGCCAAGGATACTACGTTATTGCAGTGGTTGCATGTGAAGTACTCCTAGATGAGATTATACACCCTCGTTATTTTGGGAATTTTATGGCCTTCTTTTTAATAAAATTATGGAGGTTTATCAGAGCAATGGTATGAAGTGATACCTGTTGATGCTATTTATAACGAAAGCTATTTTCTTGACTAACTTAGTAGAGAAGGTGATAACTTCCTTTTTGAGATAGATGTTTTCTTTGAGAGAGTAGTAAAGTGTCTGTGATTATTGCAAATTTCTACTTAGAATCCATTTGTGCTTGTTTTCGTGATTCATGACATCTCGCTACTATGGCTGCTTGCTGCCAAAAAAGTTGATACCCACAACTGACACTGAATTCTGATTTGGAGTAGCGTCAAAATCTGAGTCAAGACCAAGAAACATGACATGCATCTTAACATCATCCATAGAGGCTCATTTGACCAGTACGAACTACACCCTAGCCGCAACAGAGAGTTGCCTCTTCTTTGTCATTGGAGCTAGAAAGAACGTCAGCAAATTCCGCATGAAGTTGTCGAAGGGACTAACCCAAGGTTGATAGGTTCCCAACTGAAGATAAACCCTCCCAGAAAAGCACCAATGATGATGCTTATGATGATATATCCATTATAGTACATAGCCAACAGCATGATGAAGTATGCCACTGTGAACTGCACCATGTGAAATAATGCCCTGATGAACTGCTGCGGAAGGGTTGGTCGTCGCTGTCGTAGAAGAGGTTTGGGATTGATAGCTGCGGTATTAGAATCGCTGCTCGAAGCTGGTTCAACATTATGGAATTGGCGCTGGGCTTTAAGGACAATATAGCGATCGTACTCTCTCGAGGCGCGGCGTAGGAACTCCAAGGACATGACGAGCAGGACCACGCCTATGCAAGAGCCAGCGAACATGCCTTTCGAAGTGATATGCCATGATTTGGCAATGAAACCTAGACAACGGTTAGGAGAAGTCATGAACTCGGCTCGCGCTGCCGCAATCTGTCTGCGGAGCAGGTAGTGGCAGCTAGCTCAGGGCAGGCGTACATGAATCTACGGTATTCCAGTTCCAGAGCATCTAAAAAAAACCAAATCAGCTACGAACTACAGGACATTGCAAATAGCAACAGAATGGCGAATGCAAAGCTCACAGAAATTTTACAGTCGCCTCCCATACCCATCGCCATCGCCGGAGCGCTGGTAGATGCCGGTGCGGCCGTCGACGTGTTCGTCGCACCTCCCATATCCATACCGCCCATATCCATATTGAGTTCGAAGATGGGTAACCGTTTCTCGATGTTCTAACTGTGCGAGGTGTGAAATTCCGTTACGACGAACCGGTTGGTCGGGATAAAGTACTTGAGAGAAGTTGGATAGCTAGCGCGAGCACCAACCGCTACCTATGGAGAAAAGCGACACTGTTATACGGCCTTCACCACCGACATATATCAGCTCCGGAAGCCTTACATCTCCCAGCCAACTGCAACACAACAGCCAGTTCTCACCAATTAGGAGGTTTACGTGCGCTAGTTTGAGCATGATCCGATCTTTTCAGCGGGTCTCTACGTAGACCGTATCACGAATTGCCCTCTCAGATATGAATCTATCAGACCGGGCGGATCAATGCTGCACCGTGATGGTGGATGTCGATGGAACAAGACTTCCACATAAGCCCACAACCAAGAGCGAGAAGGGGAAGCGAGGTTAAGCGAGGGGTTTGCAGGGGTGGAAACTCGCTCAAACGTGCGCAAGCGAGCGGAAAGGTAAGACAGCTGGAGGTGAAGATAGGACTCGGGCCAATAGTGTGAGAGCGAGAAGATATCGTGTTGAGGATATCACGGCGCCACACGACTTGGCTGAAAGGATCCTTGTTATTGGAGCTTGAAAGGTAGAATTTATTAATATTTGTTGATGTGGGAGTAGAAAGTTGTATTTGTATAGATATAGCTTTATTATTATATATGGTTGGAACTTAAAGTCAAAGTGAAAAGAGTGAGAGACTGTGTATAGTATAGGCGTGTGCGACGCTGTTGAATTCATTCAGAGTTTCTAAATTAAAACCCGCGACGTAAAAGACCTTGTAGATGCAGCGAGCATAGAGCTGCATCCCAACCTGTGAATTACCAAAGCCAAGATGGTCCAAAAAGACTAGATGAAACTTAAGGATCTTATGTAAGATTTGTGCCTGGATCACTTCTTTCTGGTATTTAGAGGATACGCCGGATGCCAAAGAATCCTTAGCTCACAATATCTCCTTAACGGCCCATCCTTCTTTAAGTGGCTTTCTCCACCGACTTTTCTCAATAGAGCCAAGATGCCAAATATTGACGGTTGCAAATACTCATGGTTGTTCTTCCCCTGCCAATCGCGATATCAGCTCGAGCCCTGTTCCACTGATTTGCAGAAATCACTGTCTACCATAAATACTAATCTCACAGCAGCGAGCCATGTATACGAGGCCATCGCGCAACATCCTGCACTCATAGCGACCGGCTGCTAATCGCAGTTCGCAAGCCCGGACGTCCCGTTACTGTCTGCGAGCACAATGTGCAAACGTGCCAATGTGGCCGTCTCGACCAAGCTCTTGTGATGCGCGGTGGTAAGTGTTTTTTTTCGCTACGTAAATTCCAAAACTTGCACTGATCAGGCATTCAACAGGCCAGCTCCAACCGGTTTTACGGACCAAGCCGCTTCGCTTGGAACCGAAGCCAGAAGCTGCTTTGCACCCGTCCCAAAGTCCAAGAAAAACACCACCAATGGCTCATACTCGCGTGCAAGGCAAGTCACGCGTCGGCAAGGCATCAAAGGAAAAACATCCAGCGCCTTCAAGCTCAGCTCTGATAACCAAGACGCAACGGCATCCTCTCAACTCCAACCAAGCTGGTCAACCCAATCATCACGTTATACAACCAACAGCTCGGATCCGCATTCAGGATTACGATATCCCATCGCAAACCCTCTCTTCGGAATCTTCTACCAACCCATCACTGCCACCTATTTCCCATCTGATCTCTCACCCCTCTCCCCCGTTGCAACCGGTCCCTTCTACACAGCGCGATCGAATAGCTGATCAACAAGGACAAACGCCGAATCTCAGCTTAGGCATGCAGGTTTCTTCAATACCGCTGCACCCTGCAGGCGACAAGCAGCCATGTTCGAGCAGGGTAGAAGATGTTCTTCCGGCGCCGAGCTCACGGTACTTGTGTTTCGACCGAGAAGGCTCTAGTCTGGTAAATGGTTCGTGGGCCACGAGCCAGCACTATCGGCAGGAGGAAACGGGTTGAGCGAGATGTAAAATATGAGGAGACGAGAAAGAGAAGGATGGCATCTTGCATGGATCAGATGTGATCCTGTTGGAGACTGCTTGCGTTTGCATATTAGTATAGACATTCTGTGAGAACGGAGGATTGCACTTGATTAGCATTGTGTAAGTGAACAGCGTATGGGAATTAGCTCTGTCATGGTCCAGCTATGCATGTGGAATTAGATGTTGTTTTCAGGATGACATGCAATTGTTTTGTGACTGGAGACTAAATAACGTACGGCTCTTAATTAATATGTATATCCGTTCAGGAGACAGGATATGTAGGGTTGAGCTGGTAGCTGTGATTTTATAGCTGATCAGCTCAGCCTTACATATCATATCTCCATCCGTAATAATCTGTAGCTAGCAATCACTGATATGACGCTCAGCACGCTCTATCAGGTTACACTTCTACTGGACCTCAATTACACCATCACATCTAAGTTTTCAACATAACTAGTTGGTAGATATTCAACTCAGTATCATAATTCTAGCGACATCTAGCCGACGCACTAAAGGAACCCTAGGCAGTGCAGTAATGTATTTATCAAAATTAAAACCTACGTCTTGATATTACAAAGGGATTATGGAAGTGCTAAACCAGACACTAATCTCGGGAAGTGGTCTGATTGAAAGCGGCTATCGGGCCATCCAGAGCCGACCCGAAGCCGCGGCCGCCATTACCGACCCGGAGTTCGTGTTGTCAGCCTTGCAGCTACCCCACCGTTTTCATCATCTCCACTTTCGGGAATGAGAAGGGGTTGAAGCAGGTGTGTGCTTTATAAGTTCAATCCTGAATCTTACGATATCGGATGACAATTATGTTTGATGACAAAGGGCAACGGGAGGAGCTTGAAGTTCCTTGAGGCTCTATCGTGCCAGGGAAGTGCAGAACAACCCATCTTTCTCCGGGGCCGTGAATGATACGTTATTGGTGCTTCACCTCATCACCCTTACTCATATGGTGCCGAGATGTCAATCAGAAGTAGAAGAGGAAGAAACACCCAAGATTGAGACCACCAGGAACCATGCTGATAGGTGGTTAGATGGCCTGACCGGGCATCATGTTACTTTGTGGCCCGTCGTGGAAGTCGGAAAGGAACAACGGGCTCTTGGCTTTTCAGGTCCTGGTGAGAGCAGAGTTGCCTTCAACATGGCATCAACAAGGCTATAATCAGGCTTCAACAAGAGTGATGTGTAGCGTTTCTCAATAATGTATTGGGATGGATTGGGTGTAGTATATATAGTATAGTAATAGGAGTGGGAAGTCTCGCTGGGATGAGGGATGAATGGCGAATGGTGAATGATGAATGAGAGATAGTTGATAGTTGATAGTTGATAGCTGAAGGATGGTTTTGGTTTGTTGACGGATGGATGGTTGATGAATGAGTGAATGAGTGAATGAATGAGGGGCAACTAAGAAAAAGATATTCGGGTCGCCGTCTCCATGCCCCTCCTTGTCCCCCCCCACCACACCCTCTAGCGAACCAATCACCCGCCTCCATCCGCCCGCCGTAAACCCTTCCGGGCGGCGTGGCGTCATTAGCGTAGATGATGTGCTTGCTGTGTCGAGGCTTGGATGACCATTTTCTGGATGGCGAGCTTAACAATAAAAGTCCAGCAACGCGCCCTCTTCCACCTTCCATTCATTTCTACTTTTCTTCATCAACATCTCCGGTAACATCTACAGCTTCTCCATCTTCTCACCAACCCAACTCTTACTTACCATAACATACCAACTCCATCCTCACTTCTCTCCTCACAACCGCCAATATGTCTGGTGAACCAAGAGCTGCTCCGTAAGTCCCCGTCACCTCATGTTACCCCTCCATGACGAGAAATCTACCCCACCATCCTCAATTCTCGCGGGAAAACCTCCCCATCAGTCCAGCTGAGGGAGCGATTGGACCGAGCAAAGGATCGTATGGTTATTCTATTGTACTAGAGTTCCCTTCCCAATAATCATATTGGATTACTTTGGAGGACCGCCCCAAGCATTACTCATGAGTATCTACTGACAGCGCTATAGTCTCCGTCTCGGATCCATTGCACCCAACTTCCAGGCCGAGACCACCACTGGCCCAATTGACTTCCACGAGTTTATTGGAGACAAATGGGTTGTTCTCTTCTCTCACCCAGAGGATTATACGCCCGTCTGCACTACCGAGCTCGGAGCCTTTGCTAAGCTCGAGCCCGAGTTCACCAAGCGTGGTGTCAAGCTGATCGGTCTCTCTGCAAACACCGTCGAGTCACACGGAGGATGGATCAAGGATATCGATGAGATCTCGGGAAGCAGATTGAGCTTCCCCATCATCGGAGACAAGGAGCGCAAGGTTGCCTTCGCATATGACATGTGAGTTTCCCCTTCGAAGCGTAGCAAAAAGTCAAAATTGACCATCTTTACTCAGGCTGGACCACCAAGATACCACCAATGTTGATGCTAAGGGAATTGCCTTCACCATCCGATCTGTCTTCATCATCGACCCCAAGAAGACCATCCGCCTGATCCTCTCCTACCCCGCCTCTACCGGCCGCAATACCGCCGAGGTGCTCCGTGTTGTAGACTCCCTTCAGACTGGTGACAAGCACCGCATCACCACCCCCATCAACTGGATTCCAGGAGATGATGTGATTGTGCACCCCTCCGTCAAGAACGAGGAGGCCAAGACCCTGTTCCCAGATTTCCGCATCGTCAAGCCATACCTCCGATTTACCCCTCTGCCAAAGGACAAGACCTCTGCTGCCGTATAAATTGGGCTGTAATATCTAGAGCATCTGCAAGGACTGCTTTTGTTTTTGAAGCGCCGAGGCAATGGGCTAATGGAAGGATGGAAAGTGCGAATTCAGCGGCTTGATTTCTCCTAGTACCCTGGTTGATTGGCGCAAAAGTCATAAAAAATACAATACCCTTCACTTAGATCTTGACTTTTCCCGTCTTTCTTAAATTTTCATGACATCTCTGGTGAAGTGACATAACAAATGATGTAGCGTGGCTGGTCAGACGCTTTTAATTAATCCTAAGCCTTACCGGTTCCGGGAGCCGTCGAAAGGCTGGACAAATTCGGAGACAGCGTGTTCATAAATATTAGTGCCAACATACACATGATCGCTAGTACATCTATCCTTACAGAGGAGTATGTCGACGTACGTATACCAGCTGCTGTTCCCACTGCACAACTTGCAATAGCATATGTTATATGCGCCAAGTCTCTCCTCCCAAAACTATCTATCTACATGAAGCAAAGCCTGCATGAACAGTGACTCGCTTCTCTTCCGCAATCCTTTAGCATCTCGATCAATATCACTTTCTTCTTTGGTTGATATTCTCCTTTGCCGTCCTTCCCTCTAGAAACACTTATCCTCTCCTCAGTGCAAAAGAGACGGCACATTCGAGTTTTCCCCCCACGCAGACTTGAAGATCATTCACCACTATTAGACATCAGACGAACTCTCGTGGCTATACCCACCATCACCATGCGAGTTGACCCACTCCGAAGAACCGCTCACAACCAACTTCTGGTATTGGGTTTCTCAACTTCTTCATAGGGTTACCTCGAGCACCAAAATAGGACACACGCATCACTACTTTCCACCATCACGAACCGTCATGACTATCGGAATCAAGAATTCGCTCCCCATCCCTCGACGATACAGCAGATTGATATTGGCAATCACAACAGCATGAATTGGTATTTACAGGGCCGTCAACGGTTCCTGCCGGCTTTCCCAACTCTAATTCAGCCTTATATGTTCAAGGTATACAACATATACCCCTCGCTTGACCTCCAGAGCATAGTGAAACCCAAGAGCAGCGTGAATCGAGCACAAACTGACCGCTATCAAAACTGGCCTAAGGTGAAATGGAACCCAAAACGGAGATTAAGACCGTTGCCAAGGGAAAGAAGCTTCTTGGAAGTTTGGTGTGGAAGCCTGACGCTGCGAATCTCAAGTACATTAGTGACTTTTGTTTATGTTTCATCGTAAGGGGTCAGGGTAGTGATTTCTTGCGTGTCATCGAATCGCTACTCGGAAATGGGGCAATCGAAGGAATAGGACCAGAAAGAGAGAGTCATGTAACGAGCGTGGTTCTTCCTTCGTATCCCAGAGCCACGGAACAGCGCAGCGGCAGCCAACCTCAGACACCGTTTCCCTCTTGCTATAGATGATCGAGTAAGCTCATTTTACGTATTGATTGTGCGTTTTCGGGTCTGGCCGAGATCTGCTTTTGGCATCCTCTCTAGATCCAGCGTGTTGGGTGATGTTCCCGCAAGTGACCCCGGTCTTAGTGTTTCTCTGTTGGCGGCTCATTACCCCTTTTGTTCTCTGCATGTCTGTGCGGCTTTCACTCTCACGAGCAACCACCACCACCACCCAAAACGCCCGACCTACCAAGCGCACGACCGAGCAAGCTGCCTCCGCTCTGCTGAACTTGGACCAGGATCGTTTCATTATTGAAGGGCGATAATCTCGGGGGTCACGGATTTTGCCAGCTGTCAGCCTACAATTGCCTGCTGATCAGTCCGAGGCCTTCATTACGCGTGAGCGGCATCTTGCTTGGGGCCGATTGAAATTGACTGGTAGTGCCGACTGCCAACCGGCCATTATCAGGTAAGCAAGTTACTGCGTTCCCTCTTGCACTTGCACGTCACCGGTTTCGAGCTCTAAGTTTAGCTTTCCGGGCTTTGCAAACGTGTTGTTGTGCAGTCGTGTTGTTGCTGCTGTGGGCAATGATTATTGAACCATCATGGCGGACCAGAAGCTGACCTTACGGACAGCCGAGTCATTCGAATCCTCGCGGTTCTCCGACTCAGGCCACTCTTCAGACGACGACGGCGATTTTCTTTCAGGTGTACGGAAGGGCATACGCAGACTAGGCTCCATATCCGCAGGCTCGCGGCAAGGCTCACGGCATCGTCCTCTAGAAATCCAGACGGGTGTGAGAGCGAGGGTTCAATCGCCAGAACAGCCAGCAGCCGGCAGAAGCTCTCCGTTATCACCCAGGAAATTGAAGCATGCTTGGAACAGCACAACCTATAACCACGGGAACGAAAAGCCTCTACCTGAAACTCCAGAGTCACCCCCTCTAGCACAGCTCTTGAGTAACTCATCCTCTCCGGTAGAAACACCGAGATTGTTCACAAGTTTTACCTCTACAATGTCAAGATCGACTGTAGGTGGAAGCCGTACCAGCACGATGGATTCCTCGACGTCAGGCCCATCTTTGCAAATGTATGCAAATGGCTATAAGCCAGCTTCGAGTTCCAATCTGGCGGATATGAATAATGTTCAAAACAGCTTTGCTAGCACGAGGACCCAGGAAGAAGATGAGACTAGGGATATAATGACACCGAGAAGCAACGGGCCCTCTTCAACAGCCCCATCCCCTGCGCAGCAACCACGCTCAGCAGGTGGTGCGAATGCCGCGGGACAGACCAACTCGTCGACTCACTTATCAGGACTCATGTGTAATGTCCACCGCACGACCGGAAGGGAGCCCCATCCACTGGTGGGCGCAACCACTACTATCCTCGGAGACAAGCTATATGTGTTTGGAGGACGAATACTTTCACGAACTAGACCTATGTTGACCAACGATTTACATGAATTGGACTTGATTCGCAGACATTGGACCAAATTGGAAGTGAGCGGAGACGTTCCCCCGCCAAGGTACTTCCATAGCGTTTGTCCACTTGGTGATACGAAGTTGGTGTGCTATGGCGGCATGTCACCAGCGCCGAATCAGTCTCCGCAATCACAGGCGGCTCAAGGACAAGATGCACAGCCAGAAGTGGTTGTGATGTCTGACATCTACATCTACGATGCCCCTACAAAGACTTGGACCTTCATAAATACCCACGAAACACCGCAGGGAAGATATGCCCATTGCGCTACGATTCTGCCGTCATCAGCAACCTTTTCCTCGGTTAATGCACCCTCATCTGCGCTACATCACAATCCACCCGGATCGAATCCAAATCAAGGGAGTATCGGCGTGAATATTGATGGCAGTGGAGGAGCTGAGATGGTGGTAGTTGGTGGGCAGGATAGTGCAAATCATTACATTGAGCAAATCAGTGTTTTCAATCTTCGTAGTCTGAAATGGACAAGTACGCAACAGTTAGGAAAAAGCTGCGGTGCATATCGCAGTGTTGTGGCGCCGTTACCAAGCAGCGTTTCTTCACGACTCGGGAAATCCTCTCCTACAAGATCGGAAAACACTGGCGGGTTGAGCCAGGAATCGAGAGAGCCTGGATCTTGTATGCTAATCTACTCGAATTACAACTTTCTCGACGTCAAGCTGGAATTGCAGATCCGTTCATCTGATGGGACGCTATCTGAGAAGCCTATGCAAGGCACATTCTCGCCCCCTGGTCTTCGATTCCCCAACGGGGGAGTTATAGATACGAACTTTGTTGTTAGCGGGACATACTTGACCTCGTCGAAGCAAGAATATGCACTCTGGGCGCTTGATTTGCGAACGCTTACGTGGAGCCGCATTGATGCCGGTGGAAGTGTTTTCAGTCAAGGTTCCTGGAATCGTGGTGTGCTTTGGAATCGACGAAACACATTTGTCATTTTGGGTAACCGGAAACGCAGTCTGGTTGAAGATTACAACCACCGTCGGATCAATTTCTCAAACGTGTGTATGGTTGAGCTGGAAGCATTTGGGCTGTATGACAATCCGAGGAAAGCTGCACCCATGTCTGGATTCGTCTCAGCTAGCTCTCCCTTTTCGGCACCTTCGCTTAGCTTAGCGACGAAGGTTGGTTGGACTGCTGGTGGTCGGACATTTTCGAAGGCTGCTGAAGAACTGGGCCAAACTGCGCTTGGGTTAAAGGAGCTAGCTGATATGGATATCATATGTGTTGGCGGCGAACGAATACCTGTCAACTCACGAGTCATAGCTCGACGATGGGGACCTTACTTTGTACAACTCCTACGTGAAGGCGCTGCAACCCAGGATGGCAACGATACAGCAACCCTTCGACCTGAAAATATCTTCCGCCACAATGCCAGTCGCAATAGCAGCCTGACCATAACACCCAGTCTAGGCGGCCAGTCGTCCATGACCACCACCTCTACGCCAAGCAGTTCGATCTCCCAACATACTACTTTAGATCCAGCACAACTATCTCTCCCTCCCGATGCTGTATCGTTGCCGCCTACATCTCGCCCTCGCAGTCTCTATCTTCCACATACTCACCTGACACTACAATCCCTTCTCTACTTCCTCTACGCATCTTCCCTCCCTCCCTCCAGCTCCCCGCTCTGTACGCCACAGATATTGTGCTCTCTATTGCAACTCGCAAGGCCATACAAAATCGACGGACTACTAGAAGCAGTAGTTGAACGTCTACATGGTGTCCTTGATTCGAGAAATGCAGCTGCGGTATTCAACGCTTCTGCTATGGCTGCTGGAGGCGGTCGATCTACATCCACTACCTCGGACATCGGAGAAAACTGGTTGTCGCCCAACTTCCCAGATGTGCCTGGGCCAGAAGCCACATCGTCCAAATCAGGTGCTCTAAGAATCAACACATCCTTCGGCAATCTCAGTTCTGGACGAGTCCAATCTCGAGACGACGAGGAAAGTTTGTCTGCAACGAGCAGTGTAGCGAGTGATGTTAGCGGCAGCGATGCTAGTGCCATGGATGGCAAAAGAAGATATGATAGAGACGAACCAGTTTGGAACGGGGATGTTTCGGCGGTGATTGGTCTGCAGAAGCGCGGGTTGAGAGGATTGATGGAAGGGAGAAGGCTGAGAGAGAGAGGAGCTAGTGTAGGAACCCTGCAAAGCGCGAGTAGCGACAGGAGACCTGGGGTTGGTTTAGGAATTGGGGCGTGAGATATTGACTATCTCGCGAGATGGTGATTCTTTGAGGGGCGAATTGGATTGAAGAACAAACGTGTGAAGACAGCAATTCATTTGGATATATACGTATGCTCATACCCAAAGGTGTGAGCTTACATAAGATACACATATCTATATATATGATGTGATATGGGAAGGATGGGATGGATAACGCCGTTTTTATGGACTTTACGAGGTTATGGAATGAATGCCACCAAAAAAAATTATCATTTAACTAAGCTGAGCTACGTGGGACTTTTTGGACATGGGGATAGCATCCGGTAACAAAAATCAACCTGATATTCTTTCTCTAATGATAACTTCGGTTTTTTGGCCTGCTATACACTATATCTCTCTTTATCGTGACCTTCCCTATATTTGCTCCTCGGGTAGGTAGCAAGAATGTGTTTGGCAAAAAGACCAAGATATCTATAAATGAATGAATGTATGTATGTATGGCTCAAGGTTACTTACTACTACCTACTACCTACTACCACCCATATGGAAGCTAGACCTGAAGGTGATTTGATCTCCAAAACATGGGGATGGGGACAGCTCGAAAGATATAAATAGATCACGGTTTAAAATGTAAAAAATACAAAAATAAAAGGGAATAGTGTATTTATGTATATATGGGTTTGCATGTATATATCTATGTATGTATATACAGTACCAAGACAAAAACGCAAGCTGAGGTATTTTTTTTCATTCTCATCTGGCCGTCATCTGCCGTGCCCGGCTTCGCTTCCGCCACGCCTTCAGCTCGCGCAAAACACCCATCACGAGCGGGACGCCCATGGGGCCCAGCAGCGGCATGTAGACGGCCATCTTGTGCTCGTCCGGGAAGTAGACCTGGCCGACCATGCTCTTTTCGAAAAAGGCCTTCTCGGCCGCCTCCTCGGCGATGCGCGCGTTTTCCAGCCCTTCTTTGCCGCCGAGGCCATCGCAGGCCTTGCGCAGGTGGGACAGCGTGATGTACACGCCGTCGGCGACGCTGTGCGGGATGGATATTGAAGGTAGTGCGAGCGATAGACGCGCCAGCGAACCCATCGTGCCTGAAGCTTTGAGAAGAAGTCCGGCAGAGCGGACGCGTACTAGTGTCATCAGGCGAAGCGGCAGAGATCCAGACTCTGGCGCTCCGAGGAGGGACATGAGTTGGTTGGAGAATACCAGCATTGCTGGTCTCAAATCTGCCGTGTCAGATTGTATTACAACTCCGCCCCATTGTGGTATCAGCCAGCTTTTCCCTCCCCCTTCTATCTCCATATCTCCTACGTATATGATGAAGTTGATGGTTGGAGCTCCACCAATGCTGGGGCTTAGGGGCCATTCTGCAGCGTTAATAAAAGCGCTCAGATCTTCACGTTTTAGGACCTTGCCGCCTACACCGGGAGTGGCGTACAGCTGGATCTGAGTGTCGATGGTAAAGTTGCTGATAGACGAAAAGCTTTCTAAAAGAGGTTTCATGTGTTCTTCTAATGCAGCTTCAATATCCCATGATGAAGGTGTCGCAGTGGGAGTAAAGAGGGAAAATGTCAGGTGGTATGTACGTGAGTACTTTGTAGATCTAGTTCGCCATTTTGCGAGAGAGTCTGCCACACTAGGAGAAAGTGATTTGGGACTTCGTTCTGGGGGAGTAGAGCTTGTAGAAAGGAGGTAAGCAATCATGGCCTGTTCTTCTGCAAATAATTGGCGTAATGTATTCGCGATAAATGTGCCAAGGGAGGAGGAAGAGCTCGAGCTTGATGGAACTTGGTTTGGGGTATACAATATATCGAGAACGGGCGAATACTTTTGTAAATCCGCCTGGAATGTATCTCCTTTCAATAGGCGTATTGTGAGAGCTACTTCCTCATCTGAAGAGTCTACTTTCCCCGTAGAAAGCCCATTCACGCTGGCTGAGGCATTTCCAGAGGGAGAGAGTTGTAAACGTAAATGATGCGCCGAGAAATCATTTAGGTCATCTAGAGCATGCTGCGTAGTTCGGAGAAGATGCTGAGCCTCGTGATCCTGCAGCGAGTCTGCCTCTATAGAAATTCGGAGGGGGAAAACTGGTCTGCACGCCTATATAGAATTAGCAACATATATCATCTTGAATGTCGAGCCAAGTACCCTGCCTTCCGCCCAATCCATCATCTCATCCAAGGGCAGGCTCGCCCGGTATATAGCAGTTGTCTTCCACCATACTGGCAACCCGAGTAATATGATGATTGCCCAGAAGGACAGCATAACAAGATTTCGCATCCGTGTTTGTTCGGGCTTCTCGGGGGGTGGTTCTCGTCTGAGAGGGGCGGCATTAGTCGCGCCGACTGGCGCTTCTCGATCCATTGCTACGGCATCATCTCTAACTTCAGCTTTGGGCGCTGGATCTGCCGGCATGTCGGTGTGAAGAGGTAGAGACTGCGGTGTTGTTTACGTGTACTAGCTACGTATGGTTGATGTGTACTGTACATACAATACACACACACCCCTGGACGCTCGGGAACTTCCGACGTCCGCGACTAATCCAGGCTATAACACTACAACGGGCCCCAAGGCACGCTAATTTATGCTTAATCCATGCAGTACAGTAACATTCAATCTATCTGTGCAACATACCTCCATGCTGGGTTAAAGGGTTAACTAACCTGGTACATGATGCTATTCAGAGCTCGCAAGTATTAGCATTTACGGCACAACTGTCAGAGACGAGGAGGAGGGGAACCCCAGAGGTGGGTCGGGGTGTGGCCCCAAACAGGTTAGCATTCACGGGTGCCTCGGTCTGTATTCCCATCCGCACTACTGTCCGTCCGGCGGGATGGCTTTTGCTACCAGTTGAACTGGTTTGCCGATCTATGATACAGAATACGTACACCTCTTATTGCTTTATCTGCCAGCTATCGGGCTTTTCGGAACATCTTTCTCGTCTTCACAAAGAGCTCAAGCACTGTCAATTAGCTATTGTTACTACAATACACACTTATCCTAGCCGGCATCCCAACCATCATTTGGCGTTAAGCCCTCAACGCAGACAATGCCCAGTAAGTGTAGAATTCCTCAAGAGCATGCTATCCTGCTTTTCTGTTACTCACCATTCCCATAGTCCCGTTGGTTGTCACAGCTCCAGCTGCTATTGCTACTGCTGCATATTTAAACGCAAGAACATCCTTCTCGTACGATGTACGCCTTCTCGGAAGTGCCATAAAAGCCCAGGCCACCAACGCCATTCGCGAGAAGAGAGACAAGCTCAATTTGTTCTACGTTTTGGAAGGACATGCCCTAGGCAAGCAAGCCAATGCTGTTTTTATTATCTCTGAAGGGAAGCGCTATACATACAAGGAGACCTATGAAGTGGTATTGAAATATGGGACATGGTTAAAGCTGAAGCACAATGTCAAGCCGAAAGACGTCGTAGCCATGGACTTTATGAACTCTGCAAAATTTGTCTTTATATGGTTTGGCCTTTGGGCTATAGGCGCAAAACCTGCATTCATCAATTATAGCCTTACTGGAAAAGCTTTGACGCACTGTGTCACGAGCTCTACTGCGCAATTACTTCTTGTAGATGCGGAGCTCCAAGATATTATTGATGATAGCGTGCGAGTAACCCTTGCTGGTGTTCAGATCGAGATCCTTAACTCCACCGCAGAATCTGATATTATGTCAACCGTAGGAGTACGACAACCTGATACAGATAGAAGTGACGACAAGACGCAGAATATGGCATGTCTTATCTTCACCAGTGGTACAACTGGCCTTCCGAAACCAGCAATTGTGAGCTGGGCGAAGATGATCGTGGGATCGATTTTGGTGCCAACCTGGGCATCATTTCAGAAATCGGATATATTATATACGGTAAGTGCCCAACGGAAGAATAGACAACAATTAGCTAACTTCTTAACCAGTGTATGCCACTTTATCATGGTACAGCTGCTATACTAGGTCTAGCTACCACATTACAGAATGGTTCCGCCATAGCTATAGGAAAGAAGTTTTCAACGAAGACATTCTGGCCGGAGATTCGTGCTTCAAATGCAACCATCATTCAGTATGTTGGGGAATTATGTCGTTACTTGCTGGCAGCACCCCCACAGATCGATCCAGTAACCAATGAAAATATCGACCGCGCCAACTCTATCCGTATGGCCTTCGGGAATGGTCTCCGGCCTGATGTGTGGAATAAGTTTAAAGAGCGGTTCGATATTGGAACTATCGCTGAATTCTACTCTGCTACTGAAGGTTCATCAGCCAGCTGGAACTACTCTAAGAACGACTTCTCCAAGGGCGCAATTGGACGAAACGGTAGCCTTGGTTACTTAATACTCAGCAGAGCATGGGCTCCCGTAGAGCTCGATTGGGAAACCGAGACACCCGTCCGTGATGCCAAAACTGGTTTCTGCAGAAAGGTCACGCCTGGAACACCGGGTGAAATGCTTTATAAACTTGATCCAGACAATATCGAACGTGGATTCCAAGGCTACTTCAATAATCCTAAAGCTACCAATAGCAAGATAATGCGGGACGTATTTGTGAAAGGTGATGCTTACTTCCGGACGGGCGACATGATATCATGGGACGACCAGGGCCGGACTTTCTTCAGTGATCGAATTGGTGATACATTCAGATGGAAATCACAAAATGTCAGCACAAATGAGGTTTCTGAAGCGCTGGGCAGTCATCCCTCCGTACTCGAGGCGAACGTATACGGTGTCGAGCTTCCTCACTACGATGGTCGTGCTGGGTGCGTCGCTATTTTGCTAGCTAAACCTGCAGATGCGGAGCTTCTCTCGGACCTTGCAAACCACGCATTAAAGCTCCTTCCCAACTACGCTGTACCTCTCTTTTTGAGATTTTGCCAGGAGATGCAATCTACAGGTACACTAAAGCAGCAAAAACATATCCTACGACTGCAGGGTGTAGATCCGGCAAATACGGGCAGTGATGAGTTGTTTTGGCTTCGGGGAGGCACTTATGTGAAATTTAGCAAGAAAGATTGGGACGAGTTAAATGGCGGGAGAATTAAGTTGTGATGTGATGTTGGATATACCCCTTTTAATGCCTGTTGTCAGTGCCCTGTTCTCTAGTTACCTAGCGTTGAAATTACAAACACTGAATTTACTCTTCCGTGTCCTATTCACTCGTGGGCGACTTCTAATCTTGCAAATAAACGCCAGTATAAATTGCTCATTTCTTAGTTCTCTACGTAACGTGATGGAGCTCTATCTGCACAAACTCTGTATTTTCTGATTTTCGAGTCAGCGTAACCATAATCAAATCTTTTCAGAACACTACTTAAATCCCACTATTTATCCTAGAGCGTTTTCCGGGTGTTTCAGTCCGTCCTAGGACTACTAACAAATCTGTGAGGATGCTAATCTTCACCTAACTCTAACTAGATGTGTTGAACTGTTATCAGTGTGTAACTGGTTCATACGCCAATCGTTTCACGCTATTGGTTAATATTATACTACTACAAAACACAGGTTGGTTTACGTACGCCAGATATATCTTCATATCCGGGCTTGTACTTCAGACTAAAGCACTGTGATGGTGGCGCAGTATGTGGGAAGTGAGGAAGCTGATGAGTTATGCAGGGTCATACATAAGGTGCGAATTTGTGAATTGGATTGCTCTTACTCGGGGGTTGATAACTCAGCCAGTCGATTGTGTTAAATAGCAACATGAGTAAGTTGTCACACATAAGTATTTTATATATATATTTATGCTAGCGGAGAAAGATATCTTTGTAACAGAATATAGTCTATATATGCGGCTAAATCAATTGATCAGAGGAGTGTTATGAGTATAGTAATTGATTCACTCAGATGGCTGATACCCAAAAACGAATATGTGCATCACAGACAACCTGACTGATGGCGAAGTCGAAATCCAACTATCGTCACTGAATTCTAAAGTTCCAAAAAAGAAAATGCAAAAGAAATAACCCGTCAAGTCTCGGACCAACTTCAAGTTTGCACTAGGTATATACAAGCCGATACGTCACCACTGATCAAATCCCGGAGGAGACTCTAATATGGTTCATAGTTTGTTTATATATAGCTTGCAATAAGATTACTGTCTGAAGCCCGTCTTTCATATCAGCGGTTACCCAGAAACCCAAGGATTTGCTGTTGTTGCGGATTAGTCCAAGTGTACCACCAGGGTGGCAGGTTTGGCCTTTCCTGATGAGCAGATTTGGTATTTTGAAATATATACAGGAAAACCGGTTTGGGGGGATAGGTGGTGTTTGTGTAACGAAAACAGCCGACCCCTATTTAGGCGAGCCCCACTAATAGTAGGCATAGTCAACAGTAGTCTTGCTCGTCCGTCCTGGAACTGGATTTGGAAAGTGTGCCCATTAAGACGTGTTAGGGATATTTGGAAGGAACGTGTATGCCAGGTTTCTTTTTCATTGGTTCAATCTACTTAAACTCATCTTCCTAAGCTGGTAAACTACTCCCAATCTGTGAGCTACATTCTTGTAGGGATTGACGTGCAAAAATAACCAGCCGGAATGCTATATCTATCTACATGCCTATGATTCATTTCTCATGCCAAGGGCAAATGCGGCTCGTGAATAAGAATCCGGTTTCGCTTATATGTACTTTTCAAACACACTCGTGGTGCTGTCATATTCACTCTCAGGAATGCATTAGGCAATAGGCGACATACGATCCATGTTGTGGTGAAAAATACCCGGAAAGTTCGAAAAGGGGAAATCCCTGGCATTATTTGTGCATGTCAAGTTTCCTCGTCATGAGAACTATTTGTCGTTAGAGATTGACTCATTGCTAATGTTCAATTTTGAAAAATTTATTTCCTAAAATTTGGAATATCCAAAGCATCCAGACTTTCCATTTCATGAACATCACAAGCAACAGCAATGAGTAAAATGTCAATCTCAAAATCCATTGATGAAAAAACCCCCCCCAACGCCATCATGAATGCAAGTGCTATATGCAACCCCCATATCTCTCCGTTTCCATGTAGAATATTTATAAACATTGAAACCTAGCCTTGGACCTAACCACTTCTCAAAACCTGCACCACGGCCTCGCTTCCATCACTTGCCCAATCCTCCACCACGAATACCTTACGCTTGTTATCCCATCCTCCCTTTCCCTTCCACAGAACTCCAGGTCCGGCTCGCAAACTACCTCTGATGATTGGCTGAACACCTTCTTCGGTTGGAAGCACAATAGTGCCTACGGTACCACCTGGAAAGGACCAACGCAACTCGTAACCGTTGGGAATCATGCTCCAGGTTGCGCTGAATTTGCCTTTAGGGGTAGTGAAGCCAGCGGAAGCGCGGGTTAGATCTCCAAACTGCGGAGCGAGAGTCCACGTTGCGCCTCCTGGGGAGGATATTTGAAGGCCCACGATGTAGGATGTTAAGGCATCTACAGGGCCGGTAGACCATCCATGTGCGTGAGAGGTGTATGAATAACTTCCATAACCATTTGTGGAACGATAGCCAAACGTTCCATCCGCGAGATAGCCTTCAATCATGGTAGAAGCTGTACCCCACGGAGAATTCTGGTACCAGCCCCATGCGCGACGAATGAGATCGAGTGCCCGTGTGGCTTGGCGAGCAACGAGATGGCCTTTTACTTCGAAGGACTGCCCAAAACCTATCAGATTGTTTGGTAGCTCGGGAGCGACGGAGCCGATAGAGTTCCAGTTTGTGGTTAGTTGTTTGGATATAGAGGAGACAAAGGTGGCGTTTGCAACAGAAAAGAAGAGGGACATGCTGTTTGCATCTTGGGGATGAATCGACGCGTCTTTATCGCTGTCCTTGAAAGACCTATTTAGATACTTCGTTAGTGGTTACGTGGGGTTGGACCAGCACAGAGAACATACCCAACAGCTGAATCATACAACTTGGCGTTGATGGCAAGTTGCATCTTTGAAGCAAGGCCGATTAAAACATCACGCAATGCTGGCTCATTCATGGAAGACGCGAGCTTGCTACCAGTATTTAGGACGTGGTAAAGTAACACATTTGCTTCAGTGTTGTAGCCGCCCTGAGACAAACGTCCCCAGTCATCATTGAGAGTAACATAAATCAAATTGGTGCTGTCAATCTTGGCAATGATAAATTGCAGGGCAAGTTTGTATTTGGACCAAACTGAACTTAACCAAACTGTATCGCCCGAGAACCAGAAAAAGTCGTATGTTCCAATCAAACTTGCCATATGGTAGGTATCCGAGGTATAAACGCTAATATCTGGTCCCGCGAACGGCAGACAGCCATCATTTCTCTGTTATTCGTCAGTAAAGTTCATCCTTATTTGGGGGGAGGAGCGGTTACCTGATCAGCATACATGACATTCAATGTATTCCGGACACCATCCACATCTCCCGTGCTAACGAGAATACTCGGAACGGCTATTGCAAGATCGCCGGCCCAGACAGTGCGGTCACGCTTGCTACCATCCACATAGATAGTCTTAGCACCCGTTCCAGTGCTAATATCAGCATCATTTATCCATCCCGGACTGATGATTGGGAAAACTCGACCAGTGTTGTGCGGTATAGCGTTAGTTTGTAACGTATAAGCACCTGCATACCAAATCTTGTTTAACAAGTCATCATTAGAGTCGAAGTACCCGCCATAAGCCCTGAGATTGGGCCATTCGGGCTGAAATGATAGGTCGATCTTAATGCTAAGAATCTTTACATCGATGTTGTTGGCGTTATTGAGACTAAGATAGCGGAAACCCCCTCGCATTTGTGCATCGGGTAATGTCCAATTCGCTGCACTAGTGCTTGAGACCGCGATAGACAAAAAGCCATCAGCATGACCTTGACCATCGGTGTTGAAAGCACCATTAGAATCATCAGAGAAAACCCCCGTCCAATTCTTCGCCTCTGTGAAAGATACACCAACAGTACCGCTTCCTTGAGCCGCATAGGTGATAGTCACAATCCCACCAACCTCCTTCTCGAAATCAAAAACAAGCAATGAGCCGCTGGAGAAAGATTGAGAGTTTGTGGAATCATTCCAAGAGTTCAGCTGTGTCCCATCCCCGCGTAAAACACGGACTGGAGAAAGAGTGCGGGTGGCGGGCGAGAAGTTGTTCTTCTCCCATGCTCCAGGGAAAGAAGGTTGGGCAGGGCCTTTGCAGGGCGTGTTGCGCCAACATTGGGCCTCAACTTGCTTGACCTGGAGCGAAATAGCACATAGTATAGTCACGAGAACAAAAGTGCTAAACATGATTGCGACGGCTAAAAATCTGTTAGCTTTGCTTTCGAAGAGTCCTCGTAGCGGCTTCATAATTGATTTTTTAGACCATCAAGGCTCTTTGTAGAAATGCTAAAGAGGGAGCGTTCCAGGATTCACTTGCCTTATCACGATTATTGGTTTGATGATTTGGAAGAGTTATTCAGAGGAAACCATGTGAATGTGACTGTGTATGATCTGCTGTTGGATATAATGTGAATTAAAGAGTCCCTAAATCAAGCCAACTCGACATCATGCCCGAGTCAAACAGGACCACGACCAACAAATCGTCTGAGAAAATGAGGGAATGACTCTTCTATATCATTGAAGCCAAAACCTGGTCACAAATGTCAAAGGACGGCGCGGAGGGCTCGAGTACTTGAGGTGATAAGCTGTGGTCGTAGTCGAAGACTCCATCCTTTAATATGGGCCCTGTAAGTTATGTAAACGTCTGACCCACTCCCGTGTTGAAGCACCTTGTCAACCTCCCACCAAATCCAGTTATCCTCGGCGTTACTGAGCGAGATAGCATCAGAAGACGACATCTCGCAAGGTCACGATGCCAGCTATTCCAACAGCAGCGTGCCTTTGACATAAGACGCCCACAAAACCCCGCAAAGGTTGCAGGTCCAGGTACCAAACCAAGCCTCTTACCCCGGACCTGCGCTGGACAGAGTTACAGTGTGGGGAAGTCAGCCAGGCTACCGAAGTCTGCCGTTGTGAGGTTCAGGGAGACACTCATTACACACCATCGAGCCAATTTGACTCGTAGAGATATGTCGTCGCAGCCGTTGCTTGTACAACTATTTGTACTCGACGGCAAAGGGAAAGTAACGCGGATCTAGTCCCTTGAACAGCTTGCACCCTAGCTAACCTTCTCCCATAGTGTTCAATCTATGCAACCACCGTTGGTAGCACGATATATGTACGATATACTACAGAGTAACGCTAATCTACGGTCTTGTGGTGCACGACATCGGATCAATCCGAACCGAGATTTCTGTTCCACCCTTTACACAATTCAGCCGAAACCGCTGTATTCTTTCTGCATGTCTTGTATACCAACGTCAACACGATACGACCAACGGGCATCACGTCCAATCAGTATCACAGATCACACATCAAGTTCCACCCGTCAATAAGAAAAAGTAACAACAAAAAGCAAAAGAAGGTCAGTTGCTGATATTAAAGTCCATCCGGTTCTGGAGATCTCTCATGCATATATTGCATGCAACTCGCTTGCCAATTGCCCGAGCCTTTGCCGGTGAATGCGACTGCATGATCAACGATGAAAAAAGCTCCGCGTTGTTTCATGGCTGTGGTTGGTGAGTTGTGCTGTGTGACGTTGGATGCAGTGTTAGTTCCCTATTAGCGGATGATCAACGTTATGCTGTGCTTGTTCCTTTCGGAGGTAAATTACCACTGGTCTGGTAGGAAATGTACCTGAACTTATATTCTCAAAGGCATAATTCACTATCTCTAGATACAACCGTCCTGTATTAGCTAAACACCCAGAATTAGCTGAGTAGTTTGTATGATTCTGTTGCGTAGTTTGGGAGCTACTTTCTTGCGGAGTAGCTGCTTCATGACTGTACGCTCTTCAGACTGTAAAGGATATAAATCTGATCATGAGGGCAACCTTTACTCAAGACGTCATACGTCTCTTAGCTGGTTATATGCCGAATGAAACACTCATCAGAAAGCGCAACATAGTATGCCGCTTAGAAAGCAAGCTCATCGAGGACTGGTAGACTAGACGATTTATTACCACAAGCTATTTACACAAGCTTTTCGGCCTTGGACTTCTTTACACTCAAATTTCCGATTCCTCCTATTCCCGCAGAAGCCGTAGACCGCCTCTATCGTGTATACCTCGCCGGTCTCCTAATCGTTCTCTTTATCCTCCCCTCTCCAAGATCAACATCCTCATCTTCTACCTCCTCTTCCTCATCACCATCGGCCTCTTCCTCTCCTTCGTCCTCAAACACATCATCGCTATCGTCACCATTATCTGCTGGGGGCAGAGGAAGCGGCTCCTCTACCACGTCCGTGTCTACGTCCATCTCATCCTCCACAATCGGTCGACTAGCCGACAACTTTGACTTCCTCGCCACCTTAGCCTCTGTCCTATCGGGTGCCGCTGTCTTTCTAGCCTTCCTTCCTCGTCCACCTCGTATCGCTGTATTTCTCCCTCTCCTAATTGACGGATCCAACCCGTCCAACGCGTCAATCGCCTCGTCTCCCACCACTAAACCTTTCTTTCCATTTGCGGTAGGTAACTTAGCATTGAGACCTTGTTTTTCTGCGAATTTCTTGCCGTAGTTGAAGAGAAGTTCTTCTCCTACCTGTATATCGCGTAGAGCATAAAACTTTATGCGGTGTTCCCCATTTACGAGGACGATCTGAGCTGCACAATTTAGACCGTTCTTCTCAGATTCCGCATGGTTGATGAAACGAGTCTTGTTGCCGAAGCGGGCGGCGTCAATAACCCATTCGCTGTTTAAATCAAAGAGAAATGATAGGTATTTCCGGTCGTAAATTACTCCTCGGCGCTCGGACTCGTTAAGGGAAATTGCCTATTTGTGTGTTGTCAGAATCTGAAGAATTTGAAGAATAGGTCACGCATACCTCGCCAGTATATTCACTTAAATAAGCACCCTTGCGTACGGGTTCGGCAAGATATAGTCCAAAGCCCACTAGCTGACTTTCGCCAATGATCATCTTTTTGGAAACACCTCGTTGTAGGGGAATATTTTGGCATCCCGTAGCGAACAAATCATCGTTATGTTTGTTAGCCGCTCGAATTCGTGGAATTGCTCCACAACTTCCACATAGGGGTCCGCACTCCCGGTTCATCTGAATGCAAATGCATGTGTCTGATTGACAATTGATACCGGATGATCGACAGCCGCAGCCTGTCCATTTTCTGGCGCAGTCGTCTGGACAACCGCAAAAGCTTTCGCAGAGAATTTCTAGCTTGAAGCAAGGGCATAGATCATCGCAAGGCCCATCGTGAGCGCACTATACCATTTATTAACTCATGTTTGCCTAAAATAAAGGAAGTGCGTGTCTTACTGCTTGAGCCTGAACCCGGCGCTGATGTAAATGTGCATCCGTATGATCTTGCCAATGGTCTTTCAGAGTTTTCTTCTTGTTGTCATACCAATCTGGTTTCTTTGTCTTGATGATGTTTGGAGGAGAGTCTTTTCTAGGTTCAAGACTTCTAATGTAGATATCAACTTGCCAACAAGGCAAATTAAGGGCAAAAGCGATTGTGCAAGATCTTTTGACTGGGCTTCTCAAACTCACCACCATGCTTTCGATACCAGCCCGTTGTACTGGCGAGAGCCCGTATTTGCCTTGTGTCTCCGGATCAATTAGGCGATAACATTGCTTCGAGCAGGGCTGGGTGAATGGCAACGTAGTTTCCTCGTCCGGTATGGAATTTGCAATTCGTGTATTGTGCTTCCTAAGGATATCGTTATATCCCATGACAAGTTGTCGATGTATAGGCAAATATTTCGGCCTTTGAGGTTGGTCAACATCACTCTCCGAGTCTTCACTGTGCTCAATAATCTCATCATGCCAATCACCGTGAGTTTGGCAGTATAAAGCTCCACAAATTAAACAAGTCCAATCCGTGAACGTGCTTAAGCGTTCGGCCATCGCGTCTTTAGAAACGCTTGCCTGTGCCTTCTTGGCTTCTTCGCGGATACCTTTTGCTGATTCAATAAGTTCTTTGACTCGTCTCTCGCCGAGAATGACATCCTTAAGACGATATCTGAAAACTTCTTGGAAAGCTTCAGCAAATCGCTTGCATATGTCCCAGGTTTCCGGGCAATCGTCTACCGTCTTTAGAGTTTGTATATCTCTGAGTTTCATGTCAATATCCCAGTTATCTTCGACAAGGATGTAATGCGTCAGGCCATTTACAGTTATGCCTAGTTGCAATTCCTCTAACCAACTATCCAGATACCCGCGAATCAATATCTGCCGTTCTAGTTCTCGGCTGTCTTTAGGCACTTTCCCAGCAAACGCAGTTTCTAAGTCTTCCTTCGTGCGCTTGAGAATTCTCTTGCCTTGGGTAGAGTGGTCCTCACCCAAATAAGGCATATATCGCAGAGTATCATCATCAGCAGTTAAAATATTACGTTCCACTAGTGTATGCGCGTGGTATCTAGGAACGCGAGAGATATCACTTTCTATCTGATTGGAGATTACTTGTAGACGAGTTTTGCCCTTCTTTGACGACTATTGGATCATTAATCAATGACCTAGAAATGGTTGGTAGATGACTTACATGAGTCTCTAACTTTACTCTCATATACCCTGCTGGTACAGGAGTTCCAAGTATCCATGAGACAGACTCTGCTGATATGAAGGGAGACTCTTCATCAGCAAATCTAGAGATACTACTTGAAGCTCGTCTAGCATCATGCAATAACCATCGAACAGTAGTAGCATGATCTTTTTCCATGTCCACTTCAAATTGCCGTAGGTGGTACTCTAAAGCCTTGCCTTCCATGGAACCTACATCTGCATGTACATTACCAGATTGGTTGAACCTGCGCAGCTTTATTTGTTCTGATAGCGGCGATTTTGTACCAACAGTGGACCCTATAATAATTTCGTGATTTTCCCTTTCACCTAATTCCCCGACCATTCTCGATCCCTCGACTATGTCTTGCATTACTTCATCTTCCTGAAATATCTCCGTTCTCTGTGTTAACTCCTCATGCTGAGCTGCGTGCTGTCCGTGAATTGTCTCATCCTGCATGACCACATCTCGACTGATTGGTGAATTGAAGCTATGAATGGAACCAGCGAGTAAAGAATTAACTCCACTAGCTAACATGGGGGACGCATCCATACCAGAGTGCGGTGTCTGAACTTTTTGAGATGGAGTTCTCGATGTGTTCAGAATACTGTGCTGCGGAGACTGCCTAGGTAGATTTTCAGGAATTGGAGAGCTTAAATTTCGATTGGATCTGGAACGGGGAGAGTCTTCAGAAAGCGCCAGTGGAGATGCTGTTATTCTCGCATTGGATGCTGAAGCTTGACCAGAAGGAGTTCTTGAATTCCTGATAGCCTGTCTCTGGGGAGAATCAGCGACCTGCCGTATATTTGCAGCTGCTTTTGGGGACGGCTTTGGTGTTCTTCTGATGGGATGTGAAGGTGAATTGAAGCCGCTTCTTGTCCCTCCGAAGTTCATCTGATCTGATTGGGGAGGTGTTTCCCGCCCATCTTTACTACTTTTCCATGGGTGTGCATGGCTACGAGACGCAAGTCGTGATATAGGCACTGTTCTAGCAGCTGGTAGCGGTAGTTCATCACGCTCTTCGTCGGAGTCAATGATAATAATAGCTTTACGAATTGATGGTTCAAGTGGATTAGGTGGGCTAGTGGGTTCCTGGCTGCGTCGTGGACTGGGTGTATCGTCAAGGGCAATTGGCTCACTAGCTGTTCCTTGAACCATTTCCGGTGGAAAGAGACGTGACCAGGCTATAGCGAAGGCTGTATCTGGAGAAGGAGGCGAGACCTGTCGGCTCATTTCTTGATGCTCGAAGGCTACTGTATTAATTGGTGTCATATGATGGTTTCATGACTGCTCTAGAGCCGGCTCACTTAACTTTGTTCTAGTTAGTGAGGCTGAATATATTGTCGCGGGTTTATCTCACTTAGACCTTGATACAAAGTCGTACTTTATTAGGGAACAGGGTCGTTATGAAGCGTGTCAAGAATTCCGCGTGACTGCAAAATTACCTCTGATCCTTCAAGTTAGTATCAACAATAGGACCTATTATGGAACGGAGCACGCTGCAAAAAGAAGGACGAAATAGAATTGCACAGCAGTTGATACTTGATTAATTCGCCAAAACAACAAAACATTATGCGGCAAAATGGTTGGACGTCTGTAGTCACGTGATTGTGGAGAGAGTGCCACAAACTTATGCTAATTTTATGCATCATTCACAACTATCATGAAGAAGACATACAGAGCCTTTATAAGTTCATTTTCCTCTCAACTCCTACAGATGTGTTCGTAGGCTCCTGTCAAAATCACACCCTCAAGCAGATAATCATGCCCAGAACTTACCAAGGTGTGAGGAAGTTGGTGGCCCTAAGGTTGGCTTTCCATTGGATACCGAGATGAAGAGCTGAAATCTGGGATGATACACATCTTTCGCGCGTTGACCAGTGCCAATTGCAGATGTGCCCACCGTAATTTGTTTCTTGTAGTAGTAAGTCGATGGGTGTTAAAAGTTGTGAGTGGTGAGCAGATATCAATCGTTGTTGGCTCGTCCTTATCAAGTCCTCGGTCCTCTACATACCAGGCGTCGTGACAGCGTTGTATCATATTTTTCACGTTAGCTTACAAGTCATAGATACATCATCATTTACAAAGATGATTCTGTGAAGTTAACTTGTTTCAATCTTCTTTCTATGGATTGCACTTTCTTCATTCCTTACACCTCAGAGTGACCTGATGACTATTTGCCATTACGTCTTCGGGCTCTGCTCCTAACCCATCGTCGCCTGGACTCATCGTCTTTAGTATTGAGACGACGTAAACTCCTCTCGTAAACGACGAAGTGCTTCAAGATTACACCTGCTCCCATGTTGGTGGCTTTTAACACGGCAGGCCGCGTCAACGTCGTCACCTTGGCAGCTAAAAAATTACCCTTGGTCAATGATCAGCCCGTTTACCATTTTTGAACATTTGGGGCGCGCCAGAATCTTTGGAGGCGGGAGATAAATTTTCTAGAAGGAACACCGAGACACCACTTGCTTTCCATCACCTATTTGACATACGAGGCGGGATTAAAGTTTGTTGTATCTGCTCAACCAAGAATATGAGAACCCTCGAGAAAATCTTGTGGTCGAGAAACATAATATTGACATTACATCGAACCCGCATTGTTTAAGGCGGCTGTGTCAATAAATTTGACGAAAAGCTGATAGGGTGTTTTTTGTTGCACACAGGCCTTACTGTAAAACTAATCTGCAGATAGTTCGTGGCTCGGACGTGTCTGTGGACGTTAATAATATAGTAGTGACACGGTGATACCGATGATCTGCCAGACTCCCACTTTACACACCCTGTAAGTAAGATGTGACAGCTCCTTGGGGCATTACCCTACCGACAAAATCTACAGCAAGATGGGCAACCTGGTCAATGTGAGGTCTTGGGCCTGCCTTAAAATGCTTGCTCGATTTTCGTTTCTAGACATAAGAAGCGAGAGCCAAACCTGTGGTACCAGATGAGCTAGTATATACATAGATATATATATCTGTCACAGTGAAGATTTAGTTGCCATACTGTGCATTCAAGACTGTGTATTGTTTGTAGTGTGCTCGATCTATTCAGCAGGTTTGGCCGCGATCGTCTATCTTGAGGACTCAATCGGAAAACGGGCTCTCGGGCTCGCAGGCTTCTCTGCGTTGTGGGGAAGAGGGACACCGCATCAGTAGTTATTTCTCTTTTACTATGATGTGCTACCTTGGCCCGTGGTACGAACACAGACGGAGAGCGCGAGTTGAAGCCTTTTAGCGGTGGGGCACAAATGGTCAGTGTCCCATAAATCGTGAAGAGATCTGTTTGGAATTGGTTGAAACTCCAGGGGTGGTATGAACATGTCCTTGAGGATTGTTGATATTGCAGGACCAGCTAATTCCAGCCAGTCGGTTAGTACAACACGGCTTTGTTAAAGGCTTCCTTAGGATAAATGGCTTGTAACACACTTGTGCACCCATCTATTATTGCTCTTTCGCTCTCGTCTTCGGCCTCCTGACAAACCACCGCGGTCGTAGGACGATTCGGCCATGCTGGCATCATCATTATTATTAGCATGACAAACTTAGCGGGCGACACTACGGTCCGTCGATTCCACCTGGTGGATGCCCCTAACCCCTATCCTTTACAGTAATAAGTCGAGTGGATGATGCAGGCAACTGCCGTTTTAGCTCTTACAGCTTATCGACCTGATACGTTGTATTGCTTGCATGCTTGCGGCAGCAGTGCACTAGGTACCAGGTAGTCGTAGTGCATGTATCTGAGTCGCCGGACCCTGTAAACATATCTCCTAACCGAACCGTGGTGTTTGAGGAGCTGTACTTGGATGAAGATGGCGATGGGGGATGGATGGGTATGCAGAGGGACCATTTGCTGTCCATTTTGCTTCCTTTTTCTTGTGATGGGCTGTTGCTCTGCGTGTTCGGGTGCCACGCTGCCCGTCTCCCAGACTCGTCGTCCGTGAAGGAGAGATCCAGCAGCATGCAGGTACGAGCACAACCTCCAAGAGCCTCTGCCAGTGCCTCTGCCTCTGCCTCTTTTCAGCTTCATGCTACTGCTGTAGCTAGTTGATCGTCGACTGCTGTCGCCCCGTCACCCGTCGCCATCTAGGCCGGTTGGCGTCGTAGCAGCTTGGTGTCTTTGTTGTGTGCCGGATGGATGTGCTGCAAGCACTCTGCCAGTCGCATTGCTAGTCCTAGACCCAGTCCCCGTCCCAGTCCATTGTGCAAAGTAGCAGCGGCAGCGTCTTGGGGCTCAAGGGTCCAGGGTTTACCAGGCAGGATGATCAAAGTCAAAGCTAAATTATCCTCCTCCTCCCCACCCCAATGTTATATGTCGCCTGCCTTCGCTCCCCGTCACCCGTAGTACCATTGTCATATACTATACTACACTACCCTTACCAAAAAGGGTACCTTGCGGAACGCTCCTCCCTCCCTCCCTACCTTACTTACCCAAGCACCCACCACCACTACTACCACTACCAATACTCCAACATTCGCGACAGTTGATCTATCCGGCTGGTGTCCGCGTCCGAATTGTCGTTCCATGCTCCTTTTACTTCTATCTTCCCAGCTCTACAGCCTCGCAGTTCCACTGTCTTTATTTTCCCCTCTTCGGTTGCTTCATATAATCTGTCGATTTGGTGGCTTGCTCTTAAATTGACCCCCCCCACGACCTCCGAAATTTGCGCCTTGCACCCAATCCTCACCCCTTGAGGTCGCCTCATACATACTACACCTATATATACACACTATCGCCTTTAAATACACTTTCCGCGCTGCATCAGCAGCATTCCTGCATAGCGCCTGTTGCTGTGAACCTCCCCGGATAGAAGAGCTAAGAAGGGCTGGACAATCTCGATGAATACGGAATCTGCCTACACGAATCGCTCAGTGACCAAAAACCGCTCTCGATGGAGATAGGAGCGCACTCATTATTATAATCGGACATGGCTTCGCCGAATCTGCCACTGCCTTCGAGAGAGCAGTGCTACGCTCTCTCGGATGAACAATGCCGCAGAATACAAGGCTATCGCGACCCCGAGGGTACAAGGACGAATCCGGAGTGGGAGGTCGAGTACCAGCCGGAACTTATACGGCACTACATGAATATGCTGAGCTTCAAGCAAATCGAGGATGCCATGAAAACGCGGTTGGAATGGTCGTATGTATAACACTGTTCCGAACCTGACCAAGCCTGATCTTCAATAGTTACAAAACCTACCAAAACCGCTATCGTGATTGGCGATTTCCTCTTGACAGATTCGAGCGGGAACATGTCGTTAGAGAATTATTTGGGTTAATAACAAGTCAAGAGGACTATGTTCCATCGCCCGGCGCAATGAATGCAATACAGCGACTGCCAATCCGTCCTCTTCAACCACTACCACAACAACAACCTCCACCTAATCGACCACAGCCACCAATACCTTCTCAAGCACGTCAGATGCCTCAGATCATCCCGCAGGATTTTTTCATACCTTCACATATAAAGCAAGAGGGTTTATATGACAGGCCGGCAAGTCGACTGTCTGTTTCGACAACAGGCACATATGCCTCCAATAGTACACATTCATCACGAGCACGATACCATGACTCCTGGTCCAGTCATCGAGGGTCGATAGCCACGATCGCAACTACGAATTCGTCGTTGAGTAATTATAGCCATTATTCACAGTCCCCAAGCCAGTATACACCGAGTCATTTTGCGGTGCAGACTTCACAGTTTAGACAGCCCATTCATGATCCCATAGACGGGACCTGGAACAAGGTGTTGAGAGTCATTCCATGCAAAATAAATCACAGCCATCTGATGTGGCATGAACTATTTGATAGCTGCTCCATTTGTGGCTTCTCTCGGTGGCACAGTTTGATGGTGCATGCTCATAGCATAGGCGTGGATACGTTTGTCGCTGCGATGACGATTCTCCGAGATACTTCGAGAATAGATTTTGCTGGGAACTATCCAATACATTATTTGATGTCTGCTGGCGTAGGCATCGAATACTTCTCGAGCTTGTTCCAGCTAAAAGATAACTTCCCACGAAATGTGTTTGGTCAAAACCCACTACATGTGTTAAATCCATTCGGCCTTGGGGAGCAATTGACTGGGTTTTTGGGTTGGTTTAAGGATCGAGAAGACACTCCTGGCTTGCTCATTCAGCGTGATATTAGCTACCGAACTCCTCTGCATGCCCTTCTTCAACACCCATTAGAGAAAGATCTATATAGAAGGGTACTGGACGTATTCCCTTTCGCCGCGCAACAATTACGTGCATTAGATACGAAGGGACGAAACACGATTCGAATGATGCACGACGCATCTCTGAAGCTCAAGCCCGAGTCACCTTCCGACTTTGACAAAATCCAAGCTGGAATCTCTGAAATCCAGCTTTACCTTTCCGCAAAGCCACAAAATAACAACAATCGTTACGGCTTCCACGACATCGCAAGAGGCGCACGTGGTCTCACTTATGCCGGCTACTATCAATGCAGTATTTGTAGTGGGATTAATGCTCACTCCAATTCGTATTTGGATCAAATGATCTGTGCTTGCGCTAACGATAGAGATATTTATGGGCCAGATGAGACTGGAATGACCCCCGCCCATGCCTTGGTAACTTTGGCACGCTGTAATAACGACGATGCGCGGACACCAGAAACGCCTGCCCAAACCGCTCAGCTTTTCAAATTTCTTATCCCCGGCGACGATCCTCGCCAGACCGAGGCTCTACATGCTCTTGATCCCGAAGGAAATTCTCTTATCTATAATATCGCCACACGTGGATTTGACGAGATTCTCGAATACGTGCTGTCGCTCACGCATCAAAGTAGAAGAAAGGCAGCAGTCAATTTTTGCGGGAGGAATGGTGAGAGTATTTTAGATGCAATGCAGAGAAGAATCGAGGACACAAGCAACCAGATCCAGGTCGCAAATGTCACACACAACTCTCGGTTGAAAATATGTATGGTTGATATGGGCAGAAGGCTTGTAAAATGTCGAACACTCTTGAGGAGAGCAGGAGCCGAACAAAAACCCAGTATAACGACCAGATGGAGGATATGTTGACATGGTTTCCCGGAAAACATCCCCCTAAACATCAGGTCTTGGAAAGCCTCACCCATTACAAGATTTTGTTGCTTATCGCACTCATTGCTTTTCCTGGTTTCCAATGGTTGGAGACTTGCAACCTTCTCAATCTTAACATCAACTAAGAACCCAACCTTAGTCCGCAACGACTCATCTATTCTTTATGATCCATTGCCAGTCCCCCACTACACTCAACTACACCATGATATCGCCACCCTATTATACCCAACACCCAGCATTTTGCCTTTCTTCAACCCTTACGAATCATGTCGATACCCCTTGAACATTACTTACTATGTCCTTATTTACATTTTCTTGTTATTTACTTGTATACATATTAGAGATATCCCATGTTATTCCGCTTCATCGCCCAGGTGGTCTGCATTGCGAATGGAGTGCTTCTCCTTTGTTTTAAACGATTGGAAAAGCACATTCTTAGTTTAGACTTTTTGGAAATGTACTTTTAGGTGCCTTTATATAAAAATGATTGTTGAGATGGATTCTCGACCATACGAGGGAGATTGGGAAGAAGGGGAGAATGAAACCCCGGATTAAGGGTGAAAATGGTATACAGAACAGACTTTATTGAATATCTACTTATTGATGATCTTTTGATAATCTCTCATCTTTTTGCGGTGTGTTCTGCTGTCATCCTCATACCTCCACAGATTTGCAGTGTAGCCATCGTTAGGCTAAGGGAGGCTTGTAAAAATTAGCAGAACACTTTCTGTCTAATTTGAGATTCCCCATAACAAATCTAGACAATCTCATCACTCTGGCAACACAGGTGAACATATGTCACATGTCCCAGCAACTCATTTCTTCTAAATGTGGCCTCAGTGCCTGACTAGCAGCGAACTTGCAGGAGGTAGCGCCGGAACTGTTGAAATCAATATTCAAAGTGGCGTGGGTGACGTAGTTGAGGCCAAAGGAATCATACTCTACCGTAATGACGGCCTCATGTACACATTGAAGATATGATGCTGAAGCATGTAAAGCCATTGATGCAAAAGAATGTGTATGATCATTTCAGGGATATATATTGTGTACCTAAATAAGAAGTGGACTTGAGCGAGGGGAGGTATGGAGGAGACTTAAGACTCCTCTTATTAAAATGATTTACAGGTAAGAACAAGGGTAGAGCCATATGGGAGATTGTTCGAGACTTGTCGATCTGACGAAGTCGGGGAGGAATAAAGTCAATATTGACTCACGCTAAGCCGGATGTGGACGCGACGTCATCCCATTGTTAGCGTATTTGGGCGAACAGCTGTGCCGTCAACAGCTTAAACAGAGCACCACCTTCTCCTCACTCTTGCTCTCTTACAAAACCGTACAACTCAAAGCACACGACCAATATTACAGATTCCCAACAGCCACAATTCGAATCTACGTTATTCCAGATACCCATTTGTACATCCTCAAAATACCGCAATCATGCATCGCACATACTCTATGAGACAATCGCGTGCGCCTACTGTAAGTTAAACCTTGTCGCAAGCGCAGAGTCGAAAAGACAGCAATAAGCAGACGGCCGAAGAAGATGGAGGCTGACTAGAAACAGGCCTCGCAATTGCAAAACCCACCTCCTCCACCTAGCAGCACGAAGAGTGGTAGATTATTCGGAAAGGGCGGAATTGGTAAGATACATTACCCCTCCTATTTATGACGTTTGCGGGCAACAGTTTTGTCGTCGCGAGGGAGTGCGTACTGCTTGCGCGTCGTTTGCTCTGTCTTTACAAGGCAATAAGCTAGGCTGGTCATTCGGTTGTGGAGTGTATGACTGTGGTTGTTGCTGTCGCTGAAAGTCTAGAGATTGGTTCTAAAACGAGCATGTCGAATGCGCGTCGCAATTATGAAGGCATGGATGGAGAACGCAACCTGCTAACACCTTCAATTAGGCCACGCTCTCCGTCGCAATGCCGCAGGTCAATTTGGCCCAGACCTCGCTAAGAAGCTTTCTCAGCTCGTAAAGATGGAGAAGAACGTTATGCGCAGCATGGAGCTGGTTGGACGTGAGCGTATGGAAGTTGCTGTAAGTCAAGCTCTAGTCAAAAAGTTACTATGGAGATAATACGATACTGACAGCCATTAGCAACAACTATCAATCTGGGGTGAAGGTTGTGATGAGGACGTCTCGGATGTCACAGACAAATTGGGTGTCTTGCTGTATGAGATTGGTGAGCTTGAGGATCAATATGTCGATCGTTACGACCAATATCGTGTTACCATCAAGTCTATTCGAAACATCGAGGCATCTGTTCAACCCAGCAGAGACCGTAAGTGCTCACTAATCCATTTGCGCTTCAAGTCTAATTGCATATATAGGTAAACAAAAGATTACGGATCAAATCGCACAATTGAAGTATAAGGAGCCTAACTCTCCAAAGATCGTCGTTCTCGAACAAGAGCTCGTCCGAGCCGAAGCCGAGTCCCTTGTCGCCGAAGCACAACTCTCTAACATTACCCGTGAGAAGCTGAAGGCCGCCTACACCTACCAGTTTGATGCTCTCCGCGAGCACTGCGAGAAACTCGCTATCATTGCCGGCTTCGGAAAGCACCTCCTCGAGCTCGTTGATGACACACCTGTCACACCTGGAGAAACCCGCGCTGCTTATGATGGATTTGAGGCTTCCAAGGCCATCATCCAAGATTGCGAGGATGCGCTCACCAACTGGGTCTCTGCCAATGCTAAGGTTAGCAGCAATCTCAGCACCAGAGCTCGTAACTTGAGCCAGAGAAGACGCAAGAACATCCAGAGAAATAGCGAAGGACATGATTTGTCAGGTCAAGACCAGGAACTGAATGACCGCGAATCTGGAATCTGGGTCCCAGCTAGTGCGCACAAGGGAGAAGAATATGAGAGCGAGGATGATGAGGATCGTGCGCCAAGTATTCAGGATAGTGCTGTCAACGGAGAGACGAGAGGAAGACAGGAGGTCATCGCATAATTCTTTTGCTGTTGAGAGAGTGAACAAGGAAAGGATGTGGTAATTGGTAATAAATGATGACGAATAAGAGATGGGAAACTCTAACGGTATCAGGGAGATAGGAATTTCTGTACTCATAGTCTACGCTACTGGTGATTTTGCGTTGCGTTGTCTCTACAAAAACAAAACCCTTTTATTAAATATTTACCGACCGTCTTTTGAAAAACGTGCATTTGTTCCACCTACTAGATGGTCTCGATCAACTAGAAACTAGAACTCTTACTCCTGGCACCTTCTCAGCATAGAGAGAAGGTTATAACCGAAGCAAATGTTATACTAGCTCAACCGGGAGCGTTGTAAATTGCTCGATTTTGGACATGTAATTGCATTTGATATGGGCACATTGGGCTAGCTTGTATAAGATATACTACATGCTAATAATCTACGCTGATAAGTGATATAGGGCAAAGGAAAGTCGGAGATCGCAAATTAAATAGGAGGGTGAGATGTTCAAGTTATACTCCGTAAGGCTGGAATGCTGTGTGCTCATGGATGACCGCACTTTAGCTAAGGGGAAGGATACACATAGAGAGCAAGCACATGTATATCCAGTTCAAAGACTGATCGATGGTGCCTGAGCATGTAAATTACGTATATAGGTCTTCAAGCATTCACACGTTTCGACTTTGCTCCACGCGATTTTCCCTTGCCTTTTCGTGAGGTGGCTTCCTGCACTTCATCACTCTCATCATCAGCTTCCTCGTCCTCAACTGGCTCCGCGATGTTCTTTTTCCCTTTGCCCCCTTTGCTTTTCTTTGCAGCTTTAGCCTGCTCCTTCTCCGTCCACCCCACATCATTCTTTCTGGCCCACTCCTTCGCGCTCTCAGCGAAAGTCTCGCTGTTACCATCTATCATTGCCCCCTTCTTCGCCTTGAGTTTACTTACTGCCGCGCTCATCCTCTTGCTACCTACAGGTCTGCCATCTTTGCCGGTATTTACACCAGCACCCACCGCACCATCGAAAAAGCGCGTGATATTGGTCTGTGTTCCTTCCGCTTCTCTGCGATTCATGTCCCGTATGACAGGAACCAGAACCTCATCAGTGCGTTCCTGAGTCCAGCCGATTGTGGCCATGAGAAACTCTCGCAGTTTGTCGAGATCGGGGACCCCCCATTGGAAGGGTTCAGTTGTCCTGTCGACTTCAGGCTTAAGGTAGGCTTCCGTAACTGCGTGGCTAGGAAATGCTGGGGGCAGAAAGAGTTTCGCGGCTTGTGAGCGTCGAAATTTCTTACGAAAGGTGGAGATTTCGGAAGTAAGGGGTGCGGATGAAAGCTGCACACTTGACCACCATTCTTTAAACTCATCCAGGCCGTTCTGGGAAGGAAATTCAGACAGGATTTCGATGGCGGTTACTGGGCCGACGCCTGTGAGACCGTCTGTATAATCGGAGCCCAAAAGATGAGCTATTGAAATGAGCTGGTTACGAGAGAGGGAGAGTTCTTTCTCGAGGTCAGATGCAAGATAGCATTCTACATATTTGTTGCTGTTGAACATGTTCTTGTAGACTCTAGTTCCGCCAAATAAGAAGATATCAGAATCATCAGTTACAATGCCATCAACTAGATTGAGACGAACAAGTTCAGCACATTGAGCTTCTGCTTCCATGGGTGCTGTGATGTATGGTAGTCCAAAAAGACGAAGTAAAGCTTGGCATTCTGTGATCATAATATGCGAGACCTCGTCGGCATCTCGTCGATCTTTTTTCTGCTGTGATCTCAAACCTTTAAGTTCTCTTTCGTATGCTTCTTGATTCTCACGTTCAGACTTGTTATTCAGCGTGCTAGCAAATCGTGCGTGTTCCTCAGCTTCAACAGCTAGTTGGGCGAGTAGTTCCTCATCTTCGGGGTCGCTGAACTCATCAAATTCAGCATCGATTTCCGCTCGTTCCTGCTCCGTGAGTGCTGTATGTGCTGGGTTACTTTCTATTGGAGATTCGGGATCTGTCAGATTTGGTAAATCGAGCAGGGGTGAAACCTTCTGTTCCACAGTATTGCTCTGTGGCATGACCACATCTTCGAATTCAGGGGAGGCCGACCTGGGTTTGGCAGTCGAGTCAGGGATTGCTTCAGCTTGCTCATCAACTTTGGGAGTTGCATCAGCAGCACTAGGCGCACCAGCCGCATCACCATATTCACTCTCAGACCAAGCGATCTCCTCGTCAACTTCTGCAGACAATGTTTCCACATCGGATTTCTGCAGTAGGTCACCTTCTGGGGACTGAGATGCGATAGAGGTATCATTCCCTTTTGTCGCGTTTATAATTTCTGTAGTGGGAGATGGAAGAACGGCTATGGTTGTCTCCTCGGTCTCTTCTATACTTCCTATCCGTGCCTTTTTAGCTGGTGGCTCCTCCAGGATTTCAATATCGCTATCATCTTCGGACTCGATTGTGATCGGCCCGTGCTCCTTTCTAAACATCAGCTCCTCTTCTAAAGCTCTTTCTCTATCTTGAGCATTGATTTCTCGGTCCATCTTCTGCTGCTCCTCGATATCAGATCTAATGTCACCATTGTTTATTAACCAAGGAGGTAGTGGACGCGGTGGCTCTTCGCCTGAGAGCTCAAATCCACCAGCGAGATCGTCTTCATCTTTGTCTTCTTCCTCTCCTTGTATTGGAGGTAACGTAGATTTCTTTCCAAAGAGAGACTTTCCGAAGTCAAGCTTTTCAAAAGGTAGCGGCCCGTCGAACGGGTTCTTGGTATTTGCCACCATAGGAACAAAGCTTTTCTTAGCAGGAGTTTTCTGCTTTCTTGCTTTGGCAAGAGCAGATTGAAGGTCAATCTCGCTTTCACTGCCACTACTAATGCTGGTAGCTCTTCGTTTCGGCACGGCGGCATTGGCTCTACTATTGACTATGTGCGCTATTGCACTACCAGGTGCGTTAACCAGAGGTTTCGGCTCTGTGACTGCTCGCTGTTCATATAAAGGCATTGGAACATCTTCGAAATCCTCAGTATCGGAATCCGACTCTATGTGGTGATTCTTTTGCAGAGAGAGTTCGATAGCTCGATTTAAGTGTTCTTCTTCATCCAGTTCTGCTTCGGGCCCACCATCCTCTTGCAGAGACATGGCAATTGCTCGATTTAATTCTTCTTCCTCATCGACTCTAAGGCTCGGAAGATCGTGGTAGTCGCCATCATCCACAAACAATCCATCCGGTTCTTCGAATGGTATCTTGGCTACGGAACTCTCCTGATTTGTGGAAAACACAGATTTGCTTTTTGAAAGTCCCTTTCTTTTCTGGTCAGAGATCTCTCGCTCCCGATAATCCGCGTATGTCATATTTTGACCACTAGCTTCTCGAATCTTAGGTAAACGGTTCAGTCCCTCAACTGGGACATCCTCAAATTCATCTTCTGATTCCTCCAACTCTTGTTCATTTACCTTCTGGTGATAGGCGTCTACATCAATAGGCTTATTCCTGTCACCAACTCCTTTTTCTGTACTCACAACCCCTAGAGCATATCCGCCCTCAACGCCGTCGTTTTTTACCAGAACATATTCCCTCCCTTGCTCACCTGCAATTCTACCACTTCCAACGCCAATCAAATCATCCCCTGTCATTCCGTTCAAGTTCATAAGTCGTTGAGTTAATTCATTTCGTTCCCTAACCCTTTCGATCTGAAACTTGCTGAACGCCATCCGATCCGGAAACATCTCTTCTAGTTGCTCTTTACTCAGACCCATTCGTAGTCTACTTCTCAATCTCGCCGCGTTCAGAATATTGTATCTATCCCCAGCTGGAAGACTCATGAAAAACTCTCCATTGAAGTCAATCTTGCTAAAGTCATAGAGATTAACATCTTCGCCACTGTGAAACTGTCTGGCATATTCTTCCAGTTGTTCCGCACTCATGATTCTCGGGTCATTCGGTTGGCCCATTTCTGCCAAGTTTGGAATTTCGGGCAGATGGTATGCGTCTTTCTTGTGGAACTTGCGCTTGCTTACCCTCTCTGCAGCATTCATTCCCATCTCACCTACATAGACCATGTCTTCTGCAGCAGGTAACGGTTCCTCTTCATCAAAGTTATTTGTGAATCCAGCCTTTTCACGCTCTTTATCTCGTTTCCGCTTCTCTTCTTCTTCCTCGCCTCTTTTCTTCATCTGTACGGCCAACAGACGGCCAGCAGTGCGTACAGCATCATCTCTACGGCCCTCTCGTCTCTGCTTTCTCGCAAGAACAGTCTGCCGTTTCAAAGCTGGCGCTCCACCATCGAAGACGAAAACCGGCTTGATACCGAAGAATAATAATTTACATATGCGCCGGAAGAAACCCACAACATGTGAGTTCCGGAGAGCATTGCCTTCTTTATCGCGGACAGCTTTAAGGAACTGGTAAATCCAGATAGATGCATCCACCGCAAGGCGCTTACGATTTAGGGTAGGAAGCGGAGTTGGTCGAGCAGATGGTGCAAGGATGGGCCAAAGGCCATTGACACCCATTGCATAAATATAGATTAGGGTGAACTATAGAGAGGTGTTAAATAGACGATTCAGTCAAGCCGGAGCCCAAGGCTGGTCTAAATAGCAAGAACGAAAGCGATTGCACATCCTCGCTCCTCCGTCTTCATCTGAACAGTATCCGACAGATTGAAAGGCTCTAGATGTAAAAGTGTGTATGGTTGTAAACTCGGCATTTGCTGATGACGCAGATTTAGGCACGTCACGTAATCACGTGCTACTTTCCACCATTTCGGTCATGCATTCCCGATCTACAAACCCTTCAACATTTCGACCTATCTCACCAAGAGAGCTATCAACATGCAAAAGGCACAGGCTGAGGACTACCTCAGTTCGCTGCTAAATAAGTCCCTGCGTGTTACAATAGCTGACACACGCATATTTGTAGGATTTTTTAAGTGTACCGATCCTGTTTGTGCCTTCATTCCTTGTCTCAAACACAAGTTTTACTAACTTGAAAACCTCAGGACCGTAATATTGTTCTCGCCCAGGCCTTTGAATATCGGCTGCCGCCACCTCCAAAGTCATCAGCAGGAAATGCCTCTGTCACCCTGGATATGACTAGTCGATATCTCGGTTTAGTGGTTGTACCAGGGGAATACATCACGAAGATTGAGGTTGAAGAATTCGCAAGCCAGGTGAAGGGAAAATCTGTGGCCAGTGAAGCAGAAATGAGCACTAGTGTTACGGGACCGGTTCCATGATATCCAAGATCACTTTTGACGACGAGCATTTTATTGGCCTAAAATAGGAAATTAGCAGTTCCTTCTGTCAGGAAACAAAGATGAAGTGCAAGGAGAATACCCAAAGACGAAATACAATGACCAAAGTAATTGGGCGTTGGTACTGGCCACACTTAAGCCCAAGGACCCCGGATACAGACCCAATTACAGGCTTATAAGATCAGTCAAAAGTTCATTGCACATCAGTACTTGTGGATGCTAGCATAGGATGCATCTAGTCTTTGCGCTGCAATTTGGGCCTATTACGAGCCCCAGTACGGATGACAAAAGCGCAGACGGTATAGGACATTGGCTCCCTGCTATAAATTGAGAAGTTTAATGTCACCTGGGACCTCATCTGAAGTAGTAAGATACAATTTGGTGGAATACCAATATCAAACCAACTGTAAAGTACTTGACTCTGTTTCAAGGGCTAGAAAGCGTAGAAGAACATGACTATACAAACAGCCTTCAATTACAATTACAATTTCACAAAGTAGATGAAGCTAAAGTTCATATTGGGGTATCATTAATGTGCAAAAGCTCTATCCTCAAGTGCACGTCGATACAAAGCCGCAACAAACTTGACTTACGTTATCTCCCAGTGAGCTTGTCATCCTGCGCTTCTTTGTCGAGTAATGTCAGAATTCCTCCAGCTAGGTGTAAACTGCCAGTGACCAACACCAAAACCCTCAATTCTCCTTCTGAAACCCGCCGTGCCATTTCCACTGCCTCTTCCACACTACCCATACATAAGTATAGGGAATTGTGGTCGAACGTCTGGTACAGTCGACCACAAGCTTCCTGTACACCCAGCTCGGCTGATGCTTCGACATCAGTCTGATAAACAGTATTCCTACAAAAAGCTGCAAATTTGAAGACCCTGTTTCCGAGGAAATCAACTACAGTCGGTACATTCGATTGGATCTTTGCACGGGATGTGGGCTTCACGAGTATTAATGAGTTCATCAAAATCCGTAATAATTCTTCTGCGTCACGGTCTTGCTGATTAAATATCAACATTGTTATTGGTGGTGGATTGCAGGAAGAGATTGCATCAGATAACTTGGATCCAAACCAAGTTGCAGTAGCCTGCATACTATCAGCTGTGTGGGCACCATCGATGTACCATTCTATGTTTCCACTCTTGCGGACCTGACATCTACCCAATAACTGAACTGTTTCCAGTCCACGGTTGAAAAGGTTGGATAAAGATGATCCAGAATAGCTATCAGAAACTTCCAAGTTGCGCAAATGTCTGTCTGCAATAGTCATGGCCAAACTAGCATTGTCTTTCTGGAAATCGCCTTCTAGTCCAAGCCTTATACTATCTCCTTCGAGATGTGAACTGCGTGGTACATACTCGACAAGAACCCCCTTTTCCTTTGCTCTGGTATCCAACACCATCTGAGCTTCTGGGGCTTGTAGGACTGAGAACATAGGTACTGACGGTTTCATAATGCCAGCCTTATGCCAGGCTATCTGCTCAATTGAGTCTCCTAACATGCCAACATGGTCAATTCCCAATCTCGTCACCGCAGTGACACTGACTGCATCATGCGGCAGAATGTTTGTGCTGTCGTATTCTCCTCCAATGCCACATTCTACTATTGCAGTCTCGACTCCTTCGCGGATAAACGTATGGAAAGCTAACAAAGTTAAGAAGCGAAAATACCCAAGCTTAGCATTTGATGAATTATGAATGTCACCAAGATTTGGTACATGTCCAACATCACAGAGACGATCCCAAAGCTCAAAAAAATAATGCGTGAACTGAGACTCAGATATCGGAGAGCCATCAATCCGTATTCGCTCTCGCACTGTGACTAAGTGCGGGCTTGTGTACATTCCAATTTTCCTCAAGTGTCTCTGACGCAGATTTGGTGCGTTCCTATCTTCACTGCGAAACTGCTTCAGAATGTTCTCAACCATTGCGCAAACGCTCCCTTTTCCCTTTGTCCCTGCTACGTGTATACACCTTAAACCATGCCGCGCAAAATCAGAGCTATCGTATCCTGCTTTTTTGGCCCACTCTATCATTTCGGGTATTGCATATTGGTTCATGTTCGTAGATGTGCTAGAAATAGTGGTCACCACTGTACGATTCGACTGGAGGCTATCAAGTAGATTGAGCGCGTTCGAATAGGTACGAGTTCGGGGTATTCTTGTAGCCGTTGACAATGGACGAATTGTGATGATGAAACCCCGTGGCACCATAGCGACAATCCGAATGGCTGGAGGCAGCGCAAATAAATTCATCTTGAACAAAACTTCTCTAATTCTCTTGCATAGGGTTACTAGATATGGCGAGCATACTACATACGCGTTGGAGAGAAGAAAAACTTGCTTAGTAATCATATACGGCGTCAGACCAATCATATTGTTTGGAGGATACAGATCTAGATACAGACTACGGAATTCTGATACAACAGTGCTATAGCAGCTTTAAGTGGCTTCTCTTAGCACGAGATGGATGTCTCATCTCTAAATGCTAATAGGGATCCTTCAGAATTTTTAAATAGATCAGCATTCCATAACCGTCCAAAAATCCAGAATCGACCACATTTGAATAACTTCCAGAATTCGAACACTAGCCAGTATTTGAGTGGTGCACAGTATATTAGTAGCCATCAGGAAGCTTATTTCGTCCGGAATTCTATCGGTATCTAAATTCTTCCTTCAGTCACCAACTACTATCAATCCCCAATTCATCCTTCCACGTCGCCTTGCTCCTCGACACAAATAGCTTCTATCAATAGTAATGTCGAGCCTTTCTTCATGTCTGCTAGTTCCAACAGCCAAGGAACGCGTCAGCTTACAAGATGAACAGGAAGATTATTCCTCCAATTTCTTCCTTGTTTGTAATCATTATTATCATTTGCAAAAATGTCGCTCAAAGCTCTCTTGCAGCAATTCTATCCGTCCGGTTCACCTCCTTTTACTGAAGCGGACCTAGCGCCAGGTAGCCAAACAGATAGGGTATTTATCGTCTCTGGTGCAAATTCTGGGATAGGATTTGCATTAACAAAATTTCTATATCCTACGGGCGCAACAATCTATCTTGCGGGCAGGTCCGAGGAGAGAATTAGTAAGGCCATTGCCGAGATCGAGTCTACAGCATCCCCATCAGGCACCAAGGGAACTCTGAGGTCGCTACATGGGCTTGACTTCAGTGATCTTCGGACTGTAAAGCCGGCTGTTGAGAAGTTTGCAACCTCTGAGAAGGCGTTGCACATAATCTGGAACAATGCGGCCATGGGCCACACACCAGGGTCCTCAACCGCACAGGGTCTTGAAGCGAATATGGGCGCCAATGCAGTTGGTCCGTTCCTTTTCACGAGCTTGCTCGTGCCATTTCTTCGAGCTGGAGCACAAGACTCCGGCCAGTCGTCACGAATCATTTGGACAGGATCAGCTCAGATCGAAATGAATTCACCGTTGGGTGGCATCGACTTCCCACGACTAAATGGCGGCGTGACTATCAAGGAATTCGTCGACTACGCAGCGTCAAAATGCGGTAACCTCTTCCTCGCGCATGAAGGTGCCTTAAGATGGGGAAGCCAGGACATCATCAGCGTTTGCCAGAACCCTGGAAACTTGTATACCGCTATTTATGCTCGTGAGCATTGGTTGCTGGTGTATTTCCTAAGATGCTTCGTGCTTTATAATGCCAAGTATGGTGCGTATACGATGATGTTTGCAGGATTTTCTGACAAGATTACTATGGCACAAAATGGTTGCTATGTGTAGCCGTTCGGCGTCATAAAGCCTAATTCGAGAGAGGATGTTTACAAAGCAATAAGTGAGGGAAAGGCAAAGCAATTTTGGGAGTGGTGTGAGGAGAAAGTCAAGCCATTCAGATAGTCTAGCTTGTGTACGTATCACGAGTTATCAAAACAAATGAACTCTTTCACTACTGCTGTATTATCTTAGGCAAGGGTGGTTGTGAGGTATCTCCAGCAACGGTCTAGTATCTTAGCGTCACAATAGATAACGTTGCCCAACCCATTTCTTGAAAGAAGCTTGTAGAAAGCGTGGTTGTCTACAATCAAAATCAATGAGGAAGTAGTATCTCTCGAAGTATAAAAATCTAAGTGGAGGGGTAAGTACGCATAAGCTTTACTACTGAGATTTTAACTGCCAACCTTTCCCCTCAACTCCCCCCCTCTCTATCCCTTGAAAACCGTCTACAATATCTCATAGAAACTCAAATCGAGGTATCAGGCTTCGTTTGCAGTTGCTGCTTGGCTCCGGGCATATGTCGCATCATGTAACTTGGTCTTCATGGCCCGAAACAGACCTCCGAGGTCTTCTTCAGTTCTCTCTGACATAAGAAGCAAAACCACTGAGTACTGACTTGCGTTGATACTCATCATACTATATTCCTCATCTTTAAGATGCATGCCGATCTCTGCCATGACTTCATTCAATGTTGAAATCAACATTGATCTTGAGCCGCGGAAGCAGTTCTCAACAGGAGGCAAACGTATGTTGTGTACAAAGAAGTCAATGGCGGGCGGACCCAGAGTGTAACCTTCTGGACCGACCGCTTCAAGGACGTCAGTGTTGGGATTAAGTACTTGATTTCCTGTTGTTAGGGGGCGGTTATGTCGTACATCCCATAATACCGTATGTCTTGCGAGGACTACCACTACAAATCAGTCTAGAGATTTGTAGATGTGAAGGATGACATACATTGCCGATTTGGTGGCGTATTTGGGTGGTTCATCTTTCTACGATGGAATGGTTTAGAAAGGAAGGAATACGAAGGATAAGAATGAATTGTAAGATAAATTTACTTAATGTTTGCTGGTATAGAATCTTTTCTCTGCGAAAGGAGTTTCTAGAGGGAACGCTGAAAACGGTAGAAGGCGTTGTTATCACCTTCACTCACTCTCTGGTGGCCCTGGTGTCACGACATACCTTACCTCCCTGTTCGAAACAAAATTGCCTAAACATACTGCCTAATTGAAGTGCATGATTTAGACTCTATTGAGAAATCTAGTCTTCATCTAGCAGGTAGTAGTATATGAGTGAGTACTAAAAGTTGGTTGGTGCGTCATTTGATCAGTCGGCTAGTTACTGGATACAACAGTCAGCAGATTACTTGTTTGGTTGTTGGTATGTAGATTGATTGGTTGCCTGAATGAGAATTTAATTACTTACTTTTAGGGCTGCCTCAGAACGATCCACATTTATATCTATTCGACCAATGACCAGATTGTCGGGAATGGGTTTGATGGAATAGTACACTGTATTGAAGGACCACACTTGGCAAATATATGAAACAATTGAAGATTTGTTTAGCAAAGCATGTAAAGTTATACAAGCTATCTAGAAAAACTCTTCGTAAAAACTGGTTCTATCGAGAATAGCAACTATTTTGACTGGTAAGTGGTAACTGGTAATATATTCATTCCAAAATGTGACCTACAACTGAACTTCTGCTTTTCAGATACCAAGTGTAGAAATAGTTCTAAGCCTATATACTGCTGTGTAGTTGTCATTTAAGAGTACGGAACTGTCAAGAACTTACAGTCACAAAGAGATTACGGCACCTCAACTAAGGAAATACGGCTTTCATTTACCTGCGGCCAAACCGTCCTACACCTGCATAAACCGTCGTGCTGCAATATATCAAGCCTCTTCGCCCCTCATTTCTCTAACTCTCTAACGAATTCCAGTTCTTTGACCATAACCGAGAACCATCCATAATCTGTTGACAAACGATCGCCTATATAACCCATTCTTCCTACCCACGGACCCTGGTTACCGGCCTTTGGTAAACTGGCTATGCCACGTTTCAAATATGTTGACGCAGATTCAGGAATTTTGATAGGTACTAGCTTTGAGTCTCGAGGAACTCTAGGCACCACTGATGATAAATGGTGTTTCTTCATGTGCTTTAGTATTCTGCATACTTGGGATGCCGTGATATCAGCACTCAGCGTCCAAGATGTATGTATGGAGCCGATAACTACGACCGCATTCGGTATATCCTGTATAAAAGAGCTACGCCAGAAAAACTTGTTTGCAATATCTATTGCTGCTCCATCGATAGAAAGACTGGCTCCGCCAAATAGTTGAAGCTTGAGGCCGGTAGCAGTGATGATGATATCGGCTTCTAACACCGTACCTTTTCTTGTCCGGATTCCATTATCTGTAACAAGTTCAATAGAGTCCGTAACAACATGGGCTTTTCCACTGTGCAAGGCGTCAAAAAAGTCACCATCAGGGCAAACACACATGCGTTGTTCCCAGGGGTTGTACAGTGGCGTAAAATGCGGGTTATGGTCAACATCTTTTGGTAATAACCTTTCGTTGTGACCTTTAAGCACCTTTCTCATCCAGTCTGGAAATAGTACGCAAAGATATACCATCGTTAGATTAAAGAGTATGTATTTGATACGGATGATCTGGCTACTCAACCAAAGGGGCAGAAATGTTTGCAAAAGAGTCGCGTTAGAATCTATCGCCGGTCGACTAATGATGTACGTAGGGCTACGTTGAAGCATGGTAATACTGGAAACATTGTCTACCATGGCTGGGAGTAATGTGATAGCAGTGGCGCCGCTTCCAATAACGACCACCTTCTTGTCGCTATAATTTAAATTTTCGGGCCAAAATTGCGTATGAATCAGCTTTCCTCGGAAGTTCTCTATGCCTGGTATGACAGCTTTCATTGGCTTGTCATAGTCGTAATACCCAGTAGACATCATGAGAAACTTTGTCGTGAAAACCTGGGTCTCGCCATCTGCATTAATTGTCAAGAACCATCGTTGCTGGTCACTATTCCAATCCCCACTCAGAAATCGATGGCGGAACCGAATCTTTCTGGAGATCCCAAATCTATCAGCAGATTCTATAACATAGTCTTGGATCGCTTGACCATCAGCTATGAGTTTGTCGGACCTCCAAGGGTTCCAGTGAAAGCCCAAGGTGAATAGATCCGAGTCTGAACGGACACCAGGATACCGAAATAAATCCCACGTCCCGCCGATGGCACTGCGACTCTCTAAGATGGTGTAGCTGTAGCCTGGTAGCTCATTTTGTACATGGTATGCGGTATTGATCCCACATATCCCAGCACCAACGATAATAATATCCAAATGAGTACATTCTTTTTCTATAAAACCCATATTTATCTGAGAGGGCTTCTTCTTTTGAACGAGCTATGAATTCGGATGAAATATATCATGAAGTTTAAATTCGAGAAACGCGAGGACATCTAGATAAAGGTATCATTCTGAAATTCTTTTAGCGCAGATAAAGAACGCACGAGTACAATACGAAGCACAAACTATCGAGATCGTTTGATTACATGTATGTATCAGAACAACAAAGAAATGGAGACTATGCCGGTAAATAGAAGAGAAACTAAAAAGCAAAAAGTAGAATTAAGACAGGAATAACTGTATGACACTTTTTTCATTATAGCAAGGTATCAAGGGATGGTTCTGGGATCAGCAATAGGCCTCTGTATTTAAAAGTAGACTCAGTGAATTGCACAACTAATTCTCCGTATCTCATGTAAAAAGGTGATATTGCAGATAGTGATGATGAAAATCCATGAGTAAGTTATTCTGGGTTGCCATCTCGTCAACTGACTCATATTTTTGAATTACTTGTACAACTCTCTGTTCCGAGGCAATTTTGAAGAACCATTTCAGCAGCTCACCAGCTCATCGATGAACTTGGTGGCAAGTCCTCATCCCTCGTTCCCCAATGCGATTCAGATTTCCCCAGCACCAACTCAAGTAACCCGCCATCCGTCCAGAAACTATGCGTGATCCAGCTTTTCGTATAGGTCTCTCCGTTAAGTGTAGCGCTCTGAATGTATATTGACTCATAATTTGGGTCAAAGCCAACATTCCGAATTGTAGCCACATTTCCAGTCAAATTATTGCGTACACTCACCTCTGGGAAATATGGCGGAGTGATGAGGTATACATTTTGTCCAGCGACTGGCCAAAGACCCATCATAGCTAATGTGGTGAAGGAGCCCATTGCACCTGAATCATCGTTTCCTGGTATGCCGTTCCTTGAGGCATTGAACTGGCTCGGGATGTAGAAGTGTGAAAAATAAGCTGACAATCCTGGTCGTCCAGCATAATGGAACTGAAACACGGGAAGGAAAGCTTGCTCGTCGCCAATATAGAGAAGCCCTGACGTATGAAGGTATTGTAGTCGCTTAACGAAGGTCTGTGGACCACCGAGGGTGGCAATGAGTGAGCTCATATCTTGGGGAACGAAGAAAGTATACATCCAAGCACTTCCCTCATATGTTTCATGACCATTTGGGTTCAAATAACAAGAAGTAAAATTATAGAGAGGAGAGCAAAGGGACGGATCTTGGAATCCGAAAGAACCATTCAAGTAACGAACTTGAAGGAATCCAACAAATCCGCTGTCAACAGTGGAATTTGGGTGATCAGTGGTATTGCTGACGAAAGAGACTTGATCTGCTTTGTACATATTTTTCCAATTATCGGATCGCTGCAGGTACTTTTCTGCATCCTGTTGGTGCCCCAGTTTTCTGGCCATTTGTGCAATACAGAAGTCATTGTACGCGTACTCGACGGTGCGAGAGATAGATCTCGTAAATGGTCCACCCCCATATGGGTCGAAGTCATCTGTGGGGATATATCCGAGACTTTTCCATGAAGTCAAACCTCCCCGTCCTTCAACAGCCCAGTCAAGAGGCTGGACTGTTAATAGTCAGTTCATTATGGTCTAAAATATCAGGATACTCAACTAAATCACCTTCGGCATCTTTGATTACTGCTTCGTAACCTGTATCCCAATCGATTCCTTCATTGAGACCCTTTACGAAAGCGTCCGCTAGGACAATATCAGCATTCGAACCGCCCTGAGTGAATCCCTTGCAAAGAGACATTCGACAATCAGGAAGATACCCTACTCAAATGTCAGTGTTATAATATATGACCAATCGTTTTCGCACACGCACTCACCTTCGTGACGGTAGATATCTATAAGTGCTCTCACCATTTTCGCCTGACTCTTGGGATCAAGTATAGTAAGCAGAGGATGGACGCTTCTGAACGAGTCCCAAATGCAATAGAAAGAATCATAATATGGCTCATCACTGTTCCAGAGTGGGTTCTCTCCGGTCCTAACACCAATACATGTCAAAACCTTTTCTGGGTTGGATATTTACGTGTGAAGAATGATAAGAATGATACACGTACATATCCTGTGGTGACAACATTGTTCTGTATGTTCCGGACCAAAAAACTGTAATCAAATCAGTGCTAACACCTGTCGTATCGATATCAATCACGGAGAGTTTGTCTCTCCATATATTCTCAGCTTCCAGTTTAGCTTTGGCGAACATAGTTTCGGGATTCTCAGCCAGGTCGAACTCATCTTCTCCCCATTCACACGCTTTCTCTATGCTGTGGAAGGAAACTGCTGCCCGTAAGAATAGCTGGTCTCCCTGCGTGTCCTTGTTTGGAGTGAGGTATTTTGCATAGCGACCTGCTGAGATTGGTGGATCGTTTCCATTTGGTCCAATACGAACAGGCTGTTCCATTCCATCTGGCCACTTCCCAGCACGGCTATTCATAAAGACACCAGTCTCTTCAATTGGCCCAACGGTATCGGCACAGAAGTAAGCCTAACATATGAAAAGTCAGCCGGGAAAGAGTCTTCTATAGAAAGTTACACAAAAAATACTTCTACATTTGGTGAGACTTCAAGATTCATTTATATACACTTTTCATATTTGTTGGGTAGGGAAGGACTTACGTTATATGAACCAAGCCCAAATGATGGGTTGAAGGTTCCGTTTCCTGAGAATCGTACCGTACCATCAGGTCTCTCCAGGACTGACATCGAACCATAAGTTCGACTTTCAGGTAAATCTGTTAGGTCGAAGAAAATTATAGGTTTGTATGGGAGGGCTGAAGGGTCATTCGACTCAAGATCTGTTTCATTTCTCGGAAAAGTGATTCTGTAAAAGACTGAGTGTGCTTTCGCCGTCACTTCTACCTGAATGGATGTATTTAAGGTGACTGTAAAGTATCCAGGAGAAGCTCGAACAGAGTCTTGCTTCCACTTTGAAGCACGGGCCCCTTTAGAGAATTTGCAATTGTTGATATCATCTCCAAGACATCCTGTGTGTACAAAGAAAGGGAAGTTGCCTAATGAGGGTGCCTATTTATTTCTATCAGTCACAATTCCTCTTGAAAGATGAAAGTACCAACTCCTCCTGTGCCAGAATCATGCATATGTGAGAAACCTGTGATTTCCGTATCACCAGATGCAAAGCCGCCTTGCTTCTCCTCAAGGTCGTTAACATCTGGGCCACCTTTTGCCATCCCAAAGGGTAGATTTGCTCCAGCAAATACATGTCCTATAATAATCTCAATTTCGTTTCCTGGGGGATTGACTCGCACGCCTCACCTCCTTCGGTTGTTCCAATCAATGGGTCAACATACGACAAAATATCGGTGTGCTTTGCCGATGTTGGTGCATCCAGTCCAGCTATTACCTGGCTGGTGAGGAAAAGTTTCCCGAAGAATCTTATTGAGAACGGATACATGGCAGCAGGAATCGGAAGCCGAATTGGAAGGTTCTCGGTACTCCATATCTGAGAAACGGAGCGCAGCAGACTAAGAAGTCCTGTCATATCTTCCCTCGAGGCCACTAATTAATTCCAATGACATACCACGTTACTCCCGCGACCTGTTACTTTACTAATGTACTAAGTTTTGTTATGCTAATTGTTACCACTAGGCTCAGTATAGGGAATACAAGAATGTTTGCGGGGTATGGCGGGGTAGCGTTCTTACGCCAAAGTATTTCCGGCAGCCAGAGTATTGCTAAGATATACTGTTCCCTAATAGAGATATCCGAATCCTTGAAGTTGCAGCAATCAATACCTCGAAGCACAAACAATACACACAGAGGCAGGGAGAAGGATCACCAGTAATCCATGTGCCGAGTGTAAGCTGACGTAGACGTTGCTTAGCGTAGAAACTCTATCTCAATGTGCTATCAGCTTCAGAACAACAATCGCAGTACTGAAAATTCTACGAGACCTATGATTGAGAAACCTCTTGATGTTGTATCCCCAGAGTTATAGGATAGATGCTGCCCAATTACAGAAGCCTCTTTACTTGCACGTGTTGAACCGTCTAGTCCTGGAGAACTGTGCTCAGGAGATATTTAAAGTTAAAAGAAATAGCACATTAGATGTATTTCAACTATGGAGAGACGCTTCTGATAAAAAGCTCTGCGGTACGTTATTCAATGGGTACATTCTCCAATGAGTCAAAGCTCTAGCATGCTAAATATGATGAGAGACGCTACTTGTAGAGTGGATGGCAATGAAGCACGGCGAGACACGATCGCCCGACCGGGTAATTATAATGAAGGGAAACGCTGGCCGTGGTGAATAGTTTATGCAAACAATATAAAGAGATGATTTTAGCAAGCATGTGGAGGTCTCTCGACTCAAGTTTAATCTATGTTCTAAGATCCTTCGCGTTGTCTCTGTTGCAAGGCTCAGCTTGGAGGTCGTCGCGCGGTATCTTCGATGACCAGGGCGACTTACGCGCCGACAGGGGCTCAAGACTGTCAGTAGTGCAAATGAACAGTGGTTGGTGAAACTACCAACTGACACCCTTGCTACAGCGCTTAGCCATGTCAAGAGCTATAAGTAACTTCAATCTTGCTGGTCCAGCTTTTCATTCAGCATTGGTACATAGCCACTTCAGGTTCGTCCAGATGTCTCCTCTGATACCCGCAATCTTCTACTGCTGCAATGATACTTTGAAAGCCTTGCTGTAATGAAATCTGTAGTTGCCATTGATTGAGTCTCTAAACTACATGAATTTAGCTTCACCCGCTGGAGCTTTCACCGAAGAGCTTGGGACGGATTTCGCTATTGTGATGACAATGTTAAACGTACGGGTGAAGTTTGCAATTACTCTCGCTGTCTTGGGCGTCATAACGATCTCGGCCTATTCATTGCGCAACAGCTTCAGTTTGAAAGCTGCGGAGCTGCTACAGATTATCCCACAACCATCAGGGCCAACAGAAACCACAATAAATATAACTGTGGCTTCGGAGTCAGCAGAACTTAAGGTTGAGATACCTCCTCCAGTTGGCCCAGATTCAGAGATGGAAATTCCTGAAACAGAGGACGGTACAAAATATAAGCCTCAGCCCAGAATAAATACCATAGTGGACAACTTCCCGCTTGCTCGAGCAGCACATTCCGCAGAAGAATTGCCTCCAATTCCCCCGTGGAACCAACCCCCGAGTCCACACGTGCCTGAAAAAACACCTCTCTTCATTGGATTTACACGCAATTGGCGGCTTCTGCAACAGACAGTGGTCTCCTACATCACGGCAGGGTGGCCACCAGAGGATATCTTCATTATCGAGAATACCGGCACAATGAAGTCAAATGAACTCGGCTTGTTATCTATTCAGAATCCATTTTTCTTGAACCATACCAGGTTACGCATGTTCGGCGTCAATGTCGTCATATCGCCAACTCTGCTCTCGTTTTCGCAACTTCAAAATTACTATATCTGGTTAGCAATCCAAAACAATTTTACCACGTACTTTTATGGACACATGGATGTGATTGCTCTTCCCTATGAAGATCGACCCGATTTCAAATCTATATATCAACGAGCCGTTGATACGCTTCGTCTCGCTACTTCTCCGGGACTGGACCCAAATTCTGCAGACTCGAGCAAATCATGGGCGGCTCGCTTCTTCTCCTACGATCGCTTAACACTAGTCAACCGTGAAGCATATGAAAGCATTGGAGGATGGGATACTACAATCCCATACTACTTCACCGATTGTGATATGCATGACCGGCTGAAGATGTACGGATTTGAGTACAACGGGCCCGATATCGAGATTGGAAACTTTGCCGATGTTGCAGGGAGTCTAGATGATCTGCTCGTGCTATATAGAAAAAAAAGTTCTGCGGAAGCGAGTTTTGATATCGATAATCCTGGTTTAAATCCGCAGAACACTAAGCGAAAGGAAAAAGCACACCTGTTATTCAAAGAAAGGAGTTCTGATAGCACATGGATCTCAGACGAGCTCGGATCAGCATCATACAAGCAACTTTCCAGTGTTGTTGACACTCTGGCACGCCTCAAGATTTCGGATTCCCGAGGGAGGAATACATGGCAAGCACGACAAAATGGTGGCAAGGGAGATCCGTACTATCGAGACTCAGATGGCTTTGAAAGAGCAATTCAGATGCTCACACAGACAGGGAGGGAAATCTACGCTGAGAAATGGGGCCACCAGAGTTGTGGTTTGATGCCTGGGCGCAAAGCTGGAGATGAATGGAGGGTTGAACATGACTGGGAGTGAGTTTATTTTTGCGTTGCAGATACTCTACCACGACTTTCCAAGTTCTCAAATAATACGAGCTGGATATTGATAATATGTGGAGTCGGGTGACGAGAGGCGCCACTTACCTAAACAGCCCCGATCGCTTCGAAATGAGGTACAATGGAGAGTAGCTTATAGAAGTCTTCGACCGAGTTTTTGCCAAGCCAAGGCTGCCATTGTGAAATATAATTTACATGGTTCTATATGCAGATTTCACATGGTGAATCCCCATCTCGGGTTGAGACTTTGTATCGCATCGGTTCTGCTGAAGCTGATGGAACGAGACCATACAAAATAACGAACAAGGAAAAAGAACTTTTGAAGAGCAATTTGAGAATATCTGAAGCGTATTTGGCTCGGAATTCAAAAGAAGCTGCCGTTGCTTTGTGTCGGCTCTGAGTTAGGAATTCTTTTGTACTGTGTTGTACTAGGTCTTTGTGGGAAGTGGGAAGTCCATGTAGATATATAATATGATAACACACAGCCATCTGCCCACATGGAATCACCAGGTCTTCAGCTATCAATTGAACTACTGAAATTGCGCATGTTTAACTATTTTTAGACAGGAATATTCAGGAGGTCTGGTTTGCTAATCAGACCTTTTGATGGCAGACATCGCCAAGAACTTCGCCTGAGATGTCAAACTTGCATTTTCTGCACAAGCTTCGAAAGGATCAACTTGATACCACACTGATGTTGTTATCCAAACTTAATATAAGGAATCTCAAATTTGCTGATCATTTTAATAAATAATGACGCCGAGGACATGGCTCTGATCGTTCCCTAATTTTAAAACATAGCATAGCCTATATAACAGTGGTTCACGTAGCATAGTAACCCAATTTTTTTTTAAAAAAAACATTTGGCTTACAACTAGCAGGTCTAAGCGTAAATCAATACCAGCTGGTCTGACTTCTTGTTTTACCAGTTTCACTCTTAACTTAAGATTCAAGGGTACTTCATATCGTTGGATAAGGGTTTATTGGCTCCATTCGCTATCTTTGTCGATTTGTAAGTAATTTTTACGCTGTACAAAATCAATATAGGATGTCTAGAATTAGATCTGTTTAAATGCTTCAAGTGAAAAGAGCTTGATACTCCTTAATGTGATTGTTAGCTCAAGCATTTAACCGAATCCTGGGGAACCTGAATTTTGCACAAATTTATGCAAAGGCAGCGATTAATTATGCACGTGTCATGCGTCATGCCGCGGTTTCTTTACATGTGAAAGCGTAAAAATCATAATGTTCAAGCTGGAGCCTCAAACTGTTGAGAGTTGTTTGCTGTAATTAACAGCCGACTTCTCCCAACGCTTCACTACGTACGCTACGCTTGTAATCCTTTATTTCCCAGAGTATTCTATCGGTCCACTTCCTCTCATCACTATATTTACCAACTCCATCGCCAACGTGGCTTCCCTTCAGCAAAAACAGTTCATCCTACACCCCCCGCCATGATCGGGACATCTAAGCCAGAATACTGGTTCATACGCCTGTGCATAGTCGGCCTACACTATATTGCCCCTCTATGCGTAGCCTATTGTATTCTTCTCGTCTACATATACGGCTTTAAGGCAACAAAATACCGATTCCCTCTGCTCGTTGAGACAGGCGCTCTTCTGGAAACCCTCTTTTATTTTCTGGTCTATCTACCCTACAACAAATATCTGCAGCGCGAAGCCTCGCATCCGCCTGCACCTTCCCGAGAAGAACGTAAAGAGTTGTTTGCGCTTTGCAATGACAATATCGCCGATTGCGAGGGATATCTGCGAAAGTGGTTTCTAGGGGCGGATATAAATGAGATCAAGAGAGAGAATCTGAAGGATTTTCTGTTATGGGCATTTTTCAATAGAGGTGGGCCACCTGGCGATGATGATGAAGAGCTGGAGGAATATGTGTCGGCAACGGAAAAACTATTGGGGAGACCGATAGAAGAAGGCAGAGGGAATGCTCAGCCTTTGCGATTGACTCTGGATAAAGTTGACATGTTGCATCGAAGCTTGATATGGTATTTCGTAAGGGTCTCTCTTCATTTTTGGAAAGATAGCGTGTCTAACATCGATACAGTGCGTCGGATTCGTTGACTTCCTCACGTTTGTCAAGCTTACATTCCACGGGTTTCAGTTTTACCGTACTTCGTTCAGTCGGTTCCTAACTATCTGGCCTCTGCGTCCGTATGCATACCTATCTCGACAGCTCAGTCCAGCTAAGCACACGACATATTGGTATCGCGAGCATACGTCCAAAACGAAGCTACCAGTCGTCTTCATTCATGGAATTGGAATTGGACTGTACCCATACACGAATTTCTTATCCGAACTTAATTCAACCCAGGGTCTTGAGAGTTCAGATCCAAACGAACAGGTCGGCATTCTTGCTATTGAGATCATGCCAGTTTCATTCCGCATCACCCATTCTGCACTTCCACGAGAGCAAATGTGTGCCGAAATAACAAGCATCATCTCGAAGCATTTTGGCAACCGGAAATTTGTTTTGTCTTCTCATTCCTACGGAAGCGTAGTTTCAACACATCTTCTCGCATATACTCCTCTCTCTAAGCAGATTGGCCCCGTGGTTCTTATAGACCCCGTTACAATCCTCCTACATCTACCAGACGTAGCCTATAATTTTACCAGGAGAAGACCAACCAGCGCAAACGAATTTCAGCTATACTATTTCGCAAGTATGGATTCAGGAGTCGCACATACGCTTGCCCGCCACTTTTTCTGGAATCAGAATGTTCTTTGGAAGAAAGACATCATCTCTCATAAAGTCACGGTCTCGCTGGGTGGGCATGATTTAATTGTTAATACCGAAGCTGTAGGTCGTTATCTATCTGAGCCGATCAATGGTTACGAAAGCAGATACGTCAAACCAGACCTAGATCCGTCATCTAGTGAGGGTACCTTGATTGATTTTGATGAGCCGAATGATGTTAACGTAGGAGTGAGACTTCGTGAGGGCAATGGGTCTTCTGAAGCTGGGAATGGAAATGAGGACGAGTGGAAACGAAGACCATGGAAGGGAGAGGGTATTGATGTTCTTTGGTTCCGCGACCTAGATCATGCGCAGGTTTTTGACAAGCCAGCAACCCGAAAGAGATTGATTCATTGCATTAGAACGTATTGCGAAGATAAGAACTGATGATATTATGATTAGACAAGATACCATAGACTGCTGTAATAAGATACTATAATATTTTGTCTCAACCTCCAATACCTGGTCCGCTTTAAGTTAGCTTATGTAGAAGTCAAGTACGCCTATGCCAACTTCTTAGATTAAATTCCAGGTGGCACGCAGCGTGCTCCTTTCTTTGCATGGGTTTTGGTAGGTTATATATTTTCCCACAATCCGCACCAATGTATCTCCCTAATTTACCACGCAATCCTGGCTCCACCCATGAGAAGCTGATCTAATACGATGGTTCGAATGGAGAGAGACACGACGCAATTATCTGCACGTGCTCTATTCATTTGATATCTTGATAATGTATGTATAAAAGTGGGATCTTTGATCCCAAGCTTTCTGGCTATACGGCTGGGGCGTCTTCAAGCTTTCCTAGCCGGCTGGGCAGCCTGGGCGACATCAGGGGCACGTGGACAAGAGTGCCACGCTCAATTCCACGCTACATTGGGAGGCGCAACTTCTCATAGAGCACATGGCTTCAACACCCGGCAATTATTGGATGGACCACCCGCTATGTAACGTCATGTCCAAAGATGGGGAAACTTATCATGTTCATCTCCATCTCGAATAAGCTTAGAGCCATTATACCTTTCTGCTATAAGGGTTCACGATTCTCTTGTCAAAAAGTCGATCAACGCTAAGCATCGAGATACCAATTTCAAAATTGATGTACAGCACAGTTGACTATGACTACTACCATCATGGCCAGTGAGAAGTCGGGCGATGAGGGCCAGGTTGTGTCGAAGTCGACTTCATCAGTGATCCCACCTGATTATGACCCAACAGCACCCACTAAACTGGTATCAGCAAGAACACAGTCATTGTCTGACCTCTTTACGATTGTGAGTTTATCAGTGTCCGGTCTTGATTCCGTTTCGAGGGAATGATACTGAATTTACAGCATACTGACCATCATCTGACAGTTTTGTGCTGGTTTCGCCCTTATTTCTGACGGGTATCAGAATAATCTCATGACAATGGCAAATGTGCTCTTCAAAAAGGCAGGTTAAACCCAAGATACAACCAGGGGGCCACAAATCCACCCGGGATCCCTAATTCAGGCCGCCTAAACTCCTGGGATCCTCATAGCAAGTGAACACATGCTGATAAAAAGCTAGTAGGAATATCCAAAGGAATATACGGCAACGGTTAGCACTCGTGTATCTAATGCTCTCCTAGTAGGGGAGATCTTTGGTCAAATTGTAGTGGGGTTGATATGCGATTATCTTGGACGAAAGGTTGCAATTGTCACCACGACAATGATGATCGTCATTGGAGGAATTCTGGCAACCGCTGCTCATGGTGCAACCATCAACGGCATGTTTTGGATGCTCACTATCTGTCGTGGCATAGTCGGTTTTGGCACAGGAGGTAAGCAGTATTCGTAAGAGGCTCAGATACAAGCTTTGGTTAACAGAAGACCAGGCGAATATCCCGCCTCTTCAACCTCTGCATCCGAAGCTGCAAACGAACACACCCTCTCCCAGCGCGGCCCCATCTTCATCCTTGTAACTAACCTTCCGCTCTCCTTTGGTGGTCCCCTCTGCGTCATTATTTTCTTAATCGTCTTCTCTGCCTGCGGTCGTTCCCACTACAGCACTACATGGCGTGTCTGTTTCGGCATTGGTGTTATCTTTCCTCTGACCGTCTTCTATTTTCGTCTAAAGATGCTGAACTCGAAACTCTACCGTCGTGGTGCGATTAAACGTCAAGTACCTTATAAATTAGTCCTCCGATATTACTGGAAGACTTTGATCGGAACCTGCGGTGCGTGGTTCTTGTACGATTTTGTCACGTTTCCTAACGGGGTGTTTTCTGGCACGATAATCGCGTCCGTTATTCCCTCGACTGGCTCGGAAGGCACCATCATCGTCCGTACCGCTGAATGGCAACTCCTCCTCGGGATTCTCTCGCTCCCCGGGGTTTTCCTCGGCGCATATCTTTGCAACCGGCTTGGGCGCAAGAGAACCATGATGCTCGGTTTCGCTGGCTACCTAGTCTTCGGCCTGATAATCGGCTGCGCGTACGACCAGATTACTAAAATTGTACCACTTTTTGTAGTATTTTATGGCCTGATGCAATCCAGTGGTAATCTTGGGCCTGGGGATATGTTAGGACTGATATCCTCGGAATCATATGCTACTTCTGTCCGAGGGACCTGTTATGGGATATCTGCGGCATTGGGGAAGGTTGGTGCTGCCGTCGGGACACAGGCTTTCACACCGATTCAATTGAATCTGGGTAAGCGGTGGACATTTATAATCGCGGCGATCTGTGGTGTTTCGGGCATTTTGGTAACGTATTTCTTTGTCGAAGAGTTGACGGGCGATGATCTAGCGATCAAAGATGCGCTGTTCAGGGCGTACTTGGTTGAGAACGGGTGGGATGGGGAGATGGGGGAGGATGATCTTAGAGCGTTAGCTGATGATGGGCAGGGACCTGGGATGGGGCTTCATGCGGAACTTGGGTTGGAAGGCAAGGATGAAAAACTAAAGTAGTATTGTATAAAATAGAACTCTTGATAAGAGTTGATTCCTGAGCACCTGAAACGGATGAGATATTTCTACCTGGTCGGGTACGCGCCAATTGACTAAATGATTCAGTTCTTTAAAAGACTCTAATCGTCCGTACATAACTATGAAGTTTCGCTCAAGAGGATTAAAGGTACTACACACTGTAATCAATTTTCGCAATGGAGAATACTCGGGTACTGAGCCACTGCTCATCTCTTGATATTAGTTTATTCTCGTTGTATCACTTCAATATTCACTACAATAGCTTGCCCGAGTCCTTCAATTTAATCATTGCTGAGTGAGAAGTGGGATTTGTTATTTTGTTTGTAGTCTGTTTTCTTGTAACAGGCTGAAGCTGATATTAGCTCAACAGAAGATATGGAGCGTGCCGCATAAAGAATCCATAATACCATAGTACAATATAAGGAGAGAGCTGCCGCAGTTCGCTGAAACGGCAAAACGCTGAAAATGCATCAAATTGCAATCCTCTCCAATTAAGTCTCCTATGGTACAGTTAGTATTGCCAAACACATTCAAAATCGCAGTTTCTTCCTTCAGGCTGAAACCCAGGATGGGGGACTACACGTGCCTTGACTATCAAGCCATCCGAAACCTTTGCACGCTGTGCCCACTCTGTCCAACTACCATCATAAAGTTTCCGCCGACTCGCGTCCCCATAGCCAGCCTCATTCAATGCAGCGTCAATGATAGCTGCCGTCACACCTGTTCCACAAGAAGTGATAATCGGACGGTTTGGGTCAACCCCCTTAGCCTCAAATATCTTCTTCAACTCCTTCCCGGGTAGAATGGTTTTGTATACCGGATCTAACAATTCGCTCATAGGCATACTAATACTTCCAGGAATATGTCCGCTTTCCAATCCAGGTCTGGGTTCTGGGTCGGTACCGCTCCATCTGCCTGTAGCTCTCGCATCAAGTATTTGCACCCCCTCCGCACCCTCCTTATTGTGGTCCAAAGCCACCTCTCTGATCTCCTCAAAATCAATCACTTTCGACCCATCGAATTCGGGTATTGGGTAAACGCAAGTGTCTACATCCCAAAACTCTCCACTCTCTGTTGGATACCCTTCCTCTACCCATAACTTGAAGTTGTTGAGTACATGAACGCTATCATGTCCAAAGGTCTTCAGAGTCCATCCTACCCTTGGCGCACTGAAGATTCCAATCTCATGACTATCGTAGACCACCACCGTATCATCCTTTTTGATTCCTAAACCACTCATCGCCTTTGCGAAATCGGAAGCTGAGGGAAGCATATGTGGATAAGGGGAATGTCTGTCAATAACCTTATCAAGATCAAAAAACCGAGACCCAGGGATACGCTTCTCGCGGAAAGTTTGTAGACCATTGAGTGGTGAATTAGGGAGGAACCAAGAAGCACAGAGCGCTACGGTTCTTGGTGCTGTTGATATCTTGGACGGTGAATTCTTCTTGAGGGCATCGGAGAGTTCTTTGGGAGTGACTAGATAGGACGACAATGAGCGGCGAGTGGGTAGACGTGAAGCTTGCTTTGTGAATTGTGCATGGGGCCGGAGCTTTGAAAGAAGAGAGGAGCGGGCCCCAAAGCTATGTATGGCTGCAGCCATTGTGAACTACTGCTGGGCGGCAGTAATCTTAGAGTATAGTTCTAGTCATGTATCGTTCTCGGAGTGAAGATATCGATGAAATAAGTAGTTGTGCTGCGCAATGTTATGATTTTACAAAAGCGCAAGAAGTGAATTAGATGGTTGATAGAGTGGGGTTCGCGATGTGGAAAGGCTAAGATATTTTGTTACACAAGAGCTCACCATAGCTCCCCAAAGATAAGGTTTGCCAAGTCTCGGCCACGTGAATTGGAGCTCAGGACGCGCTGCAAAACTCATCATCACTCTTAACGCGCGACGACTCAGTGAAGCCATCACACAGCTGGATGCATTCACATTGCGTGGTGTTCTGGTTAAAGTGGCAAGATGAAAGTCAAAATTCGCAAATGGAATGCTGTAGCCACTTGGAGATGGGACATCCCTGATGACGATGTCTGTGGAATTTGTCAAGTTCATTTTGATGGTACATGTCCTACGTGCAAATACCCTGGCGACGATTGCACTCTACGTATGTCTTAACCCGCTTATAAACTTGTAGCAACTAACTACCAGACATAGTGTCTGGAAAGTGTGGGCATAACTTCCATATGGTGAGTTAACATAGAGCTCAATGTATTATAGCTAAGACTGATAATTATAATAATAGCATTGCATTATGGAATGGATCAAGCAGGAGTCTGCAAAGGGACAATGTCCGATGTGTAGGCAGAGTAAGATCAGTGCTAGCTATTGCGATTCAATACTGACGGCTTGTTAGAATTCGAATGGACGGATAACAGTGCGCCAGTAACTACTCCCACGCACACCGAAGCAGAAGAGGCATAAAATTATGAAATCCGATCGTTAGCTCGGGGTTTGAGGTATCACTTTCCGGTATAGGGCGTTTGTTGCGGCGTTGGAAACACATTATATCCGAGTCACTGCGAGTCATTGGTTTTTACTACACAAATTCCTGCTGGGAGATTCATGACACCCTCAAAACAGGATGTAGGTGGTACTACAGCTTTACTAGTTCCAATTTAGCCCACCAATTTGATGTCAAAGTCACACGGGGCAATCAAAAATGTGAACTGAAAGGTCCTGGTCCATCTGATGTTTCTGATGATATCATGCTAAATACAAGTATTGCTCTAACAGTGAGAGCCAAATTTCCATCATAATTCATACGCGGCCGCCCCCATCAAATCCAGCTTTCTTTCTATAGTTCGTTGTGCTCCTGTCCGTCACCATCAGTGTCAGCGACAGTTACTTTAATAGCCTCAGCAGCTTCACCGATTTTGCTTGCAATGGCGGCTTTCACACCTTCTGTCGCTTCATCGGCGACGCTGCCTGCTGCCGCTGTGGCCTTGTCTGTGGCCTTTTCAGTCGCTTCTGCAGCACTGCTTCCAAACTCCTTAATGACCTTTTCGGGAGAAGGGGCAGTGATGCCAGCAATTCTCATCAACTCTGTCTCAAAGACTATCTTCTGTTAGCTCTGTATATTTACACTGGTGGGATAAGAACGTACTCAATGTGCTTCCTGCTGGAATTGGACCCATGTCTCTATCTCCGTAACCATGCTCAGGTGGAATAGAAAGAGTTCTCTTGTCACCAACACACATGCCAATAAGGTTATCATCCCAGCCCTTGATGACCTGTCCTTGTCCAACCATGAAGTCGAGGGGTTGCCCTCGCTTGTAGCTGCTATCGAATTCATTTCCGCCATCTTTGAGTGTTCCGCGATAGTGAACGGAGATCATGTCACCCTTCATCGATTTGCGTGGACATTCAACTTCTCTGGTGATTTCGATACCAACATCCTCGGCGAGGACGGTGGTGGCGATAGCAGCCATTGCTGCAATTGAAACGCTGAGGAAGTGCATATTGTCGTTTGTATGCTCAATCGATGAATATTCTAGGTATTGAGCTATGAGTAGTTGTGGTAAAGAAGTGGACACGTTGGTCTTCTTTGTTCATGGGCTTTCAAGAAACTGGTCCGTGGTTGTACAGGCTAAGCTCCATTGATTGGCAATGGCGGGGAGGCCTCCACTAAGCCTAATACGGTTAGTCTTGTACGTCAAGTCAATCCGTCGACTTCACCTCCACGCTAGCCCTCTTCCTTCCTATACACATGTTTGTTATTCTCGTGTATTCGTCCCTTATCTCGCACATAAAACCACCATCGAATCGCGGCGTAAGCCGACAAATGGTATCCCCATGCTGGTCCTACAAGTCGCAAGTCCTAGACTTTCCCAACTTCAAATTAGAGCCTCCACTAGGACAAGGCTGCCACTCGCTCAGACCAATGGTCAATGCCTTACCTCATTTTCAGCTGAATGAGCATTCCATATCTATTGATGCTCTGGTCAAGGCAACAGCTTTGGGGCTGTCTAGAACTTGTCTACTTCTGGCTTTGGGCATTATTGTCTTATGAGGCGGGGATAGCCATCCATTCTCATGTTTACCCTGCACGCGTCGACGGGTATCCTGAAGCCCACCAGAATGCCGGTTGGAAAGCCTGCGGAGCCTTGCTACGGTCAAGGACTCTGCCAATACACAAGCCCCAACTATTCAAATCCCCTGCCAATCAACCGAAGAGAGCACTCGTCAAGAGGCATTCTCCTGGAACTTCTTCCAGAAATTTCAGACATCATGAGCCGGGTGTTTCCAACCTGTCAATCTACTCCTACTTGCTAAGCTTTTCTAGCAGTCTTTAGTTCCCGGCCCATCACGAATCTTCTCACCGGTATATTATTTCGTGACTCAACAATTCTGGAAACATGGAACTTTGGGGGTGGGATCTTTAAGGCAGGTATGGTGGTGTCAAAGGAGATTTCATTGTGCTTTACAGTTCCACACTGCCAAACCTTGTTTATGGATTGCTCCTGGAAAGACATGCCTAGCCTCCACCTTGTCAATTTGAGTCTAAGCCCAGGCAGTATCCTTGGGCAAACTCATACATGTGTTCGTGGTTTGTATATATAAGGTAGGTTGATCTAGTTATTATCACATAAGTCATTCTTCTCTTCTATATCAAGTACTGGTTACACTTTGTACAACACCCTCGATATCTGTTTTTCTGTGAAGCAAACACGTCCTATACTTTGAACAGCGAAGAGATCAGGTCCATTGATCCATTCAATAGCCATGACTTCATACACATACCAAAGCTCAGACCAATCTCGAAGATACCTCGTGCCAACAATAACCTATGACCGAAGTCCCAATACTTCTTCGTCATCGAGCACAATATATAACAGAACCGCCTCATCTTCTCGGTCCTCTTCTGCGTATCACCACCCGTCCTCAGGTTACCAGCAGGATCCAACCGGAGCGAGTGCGGGGTACAATGGTGATCGAGGATATAACAATAGTCCAGGGGAGCATATATATCGTGTCCACAATGGTAAGTTAATTTCATGATTTTGTAATCGAGAAACAAGTCAATAACGATAATGACAGGCGCAAATTATGTGACTGGAACAGTACGTGAAAACAGTAGGGGAAATAATGTGGAGGTAATTCACCAGTCAGACCGTCAAGCACAATATGAACCTGCAGAACCACATGCCTCAGACGCAACATCCTCAGACATCCAGAGAAGAAGAGAAGCGCGCAAATACGACTACGGTGGATTATACGTGCGTAGAAAGTAGGGTGTTTTTATGTATTACATACCTTTGACGTTGATATAAAAGTCGCTTACCTGCACGATGGAGGCGATTTGGGAGGTATTCTTCAAACCTGAGGACGTCTGCTGAGGAAATACTACTTGGAACAAGGCAGAAAGCTTTCCAATATCAATCATTAGTTTCGGGCGACAAGCATCATTTCAGGCATTCAAGTATGCTATTTTGGCAAGACAAATATATTTCATGATTTGGAATTATCTTCGGTTTTGTATTGTACCATTAGGCTGTATCTACAGTTAACATTTTATTTTCTTGTATGAAAATGCTATTGCTGTCTATTTTAAGAAACCGTTCATCTACCTCACCAAAAGCGAGTGCACTACACTACAGCTATAACATCTTGCACTCACTATTGTCGCCTCTTCAACTATCCTCTAGTTAGCGGCAACCAATCTCCACCCCAATGATAGCTGGGTTACTCATATTTTGCGATATCTTAATCTTTAACTTGTCTGATCTGATCTAGCGAAGATGATTGCAGTGCATGGACAGTGTGCACGAATTACCCCACAAGGGAAGCAGCGTTGCTCGCTGGTAGTCGCCCAATGATTTACGTCAATAGACACTTTTAAGGTCACATGAGTTACAGGACAGTCTTCCGACAACGAATTGAGTGAAGTGGATTGAAAACATGATTTTGTAATTAGAACCAAGGGTATCCATATCCATCATACCGAAATACCTTCATGTTGCAGATCACCTATAACGTGGTTCTATATTTTAGATATATTTTAGACTGCTAACCTGCAACTGTGAACACCTCCATCCCATTACCCACGACCAATACCTTCGGCATTTCCTCCCCCAAAGTATCTCCGTTCCTAATCACAGCGATGTCCCCTACATCAGCAACGGAAGTAAACATATCCCCTTTTTTTCTCAATTCGTTTCTCTCGATGTAAAATTCCCACTCCTTAACCTTCTGGTCGTTACTAGAGCTCACAATTTTCACGATGTCATCTTCATTTTGTCCAGAACTAGGCAAAATACATAAACCAGTAATGGCTGCTGCATGGGCAGAGCATAAAAGAACACTTTTTGGTTTCGAATCCAGATTCGCAGAGGAATAGGCAGTGATTCCTAGGGCGTTATCGTCTCCACCAGTTACAACGATGACAGAGTTTTGAGTACTTTCGGTGGTAACGTCTAAACATTTGATGGTGCTTTGATGAATTTTGTGTGATGAGACCTTAGTCAGTTCTGATGATGAGGATATGCCTTTGGAGAATATGGGAATTGAGGTGGTCCATAGAACGAGACTTCCGTCTGTGGCTGCTGTCAAAATGGACAACTTCTGATTGTTTATCTGAAGATGTTTAATTTGCATGAGACATGATGAGGTATACCTTCCAGTTGCAATTAAGTTATATCCCTTAGCTTTCGAGTAGAGATATGTACGGATCGTAGAATCCGAATAAGCTAAGCTAATGATCAGCTCTGGAGCGGTGGTCGTAGAGTTGTCGCCAGTTTCTGTAACGTCGAAACTCATTATTCTTAGATCACGCTCGTCGCTTTGTTCTGGGCATGTAGCTTCACATAAGACCCCAATCCCAAATCCAGGGACGTCTTCGACGGCCCATACAAAGAACTCCTCGTTACCTCCACTACTAAATAAATATCGTGAACCGTGCCACTTGAGATGCTGAATACCAGCAGAATGCTTTTGCATGACTGCCTTACAGTCGAACTGAGAAGGCGGTAAATCATCCATATAAGACCAAATTCGTATAGTGGTGTCCTCGGCTCCAGTCGCAATCAACGTCTTATCAGGTGAGATGGCACAGGACTTGATCTCGCGTCCGTGGCCACCAGACTTGATTATCTTGTGAGAGGGCCTATAGTGGGTATGAATGAACAACTTTGATGCTTCGGTGTAGACAAAACATCCTCTTGCACGCTCCATGTTCGAATAGGTATAACTTCTATGTGCTCCGCCACATTCAACATTGGCTACTTCGTACTGTTTTGTTTCATTCCAGACTATGAAACTCTTACTTCTGAATCCGGACAGAATAAGATCCCCCCCATCTATCCAAGCATTTTCTATGTTTGGTCCAAGAGGCGGTGTGCCTTGATGAACAGGATATAAAGACGCGCCTTCCAAAGAAGTCCTATGGGAGGTTACAGCACAGCCGAAGATTGAGTAAAGGCTATTCCTACCAGTCATAAGGAAGTATCGAGTCCCGTTGTTCTTAACTTGGGAAAGGGGAGTAATACTAGTAATTGCGTCTCCTTGTGGTTGATCCGATTCCCAAATTTTCAACGGAAGAATCGGAGTGTCGGATTGACTGTTGCCCGATTGTGCATCATATATCGCAAGTGAGCCTTTTCTAGAGCCAAATATCAGAATTGACTTATCGCCTACTCCACAAACACACGCGCTTGTCACTATGAACTTCTCCGGAAGAGAAAGTACAATTTTCTCCGGCTGGGTCTGCACATCTGCATACTGTAACTTGAGGAATGTGGCGATCTTAGCCCCCAATGTTGTCACAATGAAAATCGACTGTTCCTTATCCACGAGAAATATATCTGCAATCTTTCCAGAGACTTGTGCTATCATTTGTATCGGAATCCCCTTTCTGTAGACAAGGATATTTCCGTTTGATCCAGCAAGAAGTGCTACATCATTTCCCCCTTCAACAACTGAGTATGACTTCAGGTCTTGGCGGGATGCTTCTGGAAGATTCAGTTCTTGCCAAATGACTTTTGATTTAATATGCCCAAGAAAGACACGACCAAAATTGGTGGTAATTAACAATTGGTTGCTTGAGATGAACGAGCATCGATTGAAAGAATCAACAGGTACTCTCTTCGCCTTGGCCTTCTTCTTAGGTTTTTTATCATCCAGAGCAATTGGTAATAATTTAGGAATGATTTCGTCTCTGTGCTCTATAGAATTGGTGGCAATAAGCTTCACTGGAAACTTAGCCAAGATTTCCTCCAGTTCCCATATACTAGATTGCGGGGGAGGAAATAACTTTGATAGATCTAAAGTGATCAAGTCACCAGTATTCATATCCGTGCATTTCGTACACACCGCTGTTGGAAGATCATAAAACGAGATCTTACCATCAGCTCCTCCTGTTGCCAGAACAGTTGAGCATCCTATTATTTGGTGCATAGCGGCTAACCATATTTGCTTTCCGCTATGGAATGCAAAAGTTCTCAAATGCACTAGCTCTACAGGCCTTCGATCTTCTCCAAAGTTTATATGCTGATGGCATGAACTTTGCTCAGCTAAATTCAAATCATTATTCCCCTTCAAGCGCAAAGACCAGTGTTGCGCTGTGGCATCTTCTCCAAATGAAATGACATCGACTGCGGAGCTTGATGTATTGTCGACTGCGTTTACGCGAAACTTGACCCGCCAGATCCTCGAAGCATGGCCCATTACAGCTGCTATACATCGACTTGAACCTTCTTTATCATTAGATCCGGCACCCTCTCCAGAAGTACTTTCATGAAAAGCTGCAACTTCCGAGCCATCTGTTATCTTAGGAGTTTTGGTACGCCCATAAATGTCCCAAACACGTATGGTGCGATCATCACTACAGCTAACCAGAAGGCGAGTCGTGGCGAAAGGACCGATTGAAATTGGAGGCGAGATGTTCACACCAAAAATGGAGCCTTCATGCCCGATAAAAACTGCGACCACTCGGCAAATTGGTAAAGAATTCACTTCTGACCACTCCCACATAACGATCTCGCCGAAAACTGTTCCAGCAGCAATTAAAACACAGTTTGTGTCTGTCCAAGCAAGATGAGCAGAATAAAGTATAGATCGTGATGGAGAACCCAACTCGTTAAGAGAAATCTTCCGAGAATTGGTCTCTAACCTAGCGCGAAGCAACGTGTTATGAGCTGTGATAAGTACGCAGCTGTTCTCTCCAGCCGTGGAGAGAACGACATCAAGAATCCAATCTGACGTCCGTACTTCGAAATCTTCAATACTTTTCACATCTTGGGTTAAGATTTGCTCAAGCAAGCTGTTTGTGAGCAAGATAAGAGAAGATCCACCCCAGATGACTACTCGTAGGTCATTATCTAGCGAACGCTTCTCCTGTACGACGATTCCATGAACAGTCTGGTCAGTGAAAATTCTGCATTGGCAAATAAGTTTTGAGGTTACAGCTTCGAAAGCTTTCAAGTAGCAGCCCTCTCCTGCCAAAATGATCAAAGTCCCAGCCGAGTTAACATAGAAAGCAAGTGCTGTCACAGGATTGAGTATGTGATCATGCTGTAAACGATTAGTTTTTTTGAGTACTTCGATCAGTTAAAAGATACCTTGACTTACTCGGATCGACATTGGAATACTCTCTGACGCAATTGACTGGTTTGAGAGAATAACGGTAGATTTCCACGAAAATTTGACGAAGTACTTTCAGGCAACAAAAGTATCGGCTTAGGCACCAATTTTGAGTATGGCGGGGTACAATTACCCGAACTCCCGAGCCGAAGCTTGATGGATGACGTTGTACAAATTACCAGCCTCAGCCTCAGAAACACACGAACGAAGCAACTTTTACAATAAAAATGGAGCGATATCTTTCCGCCCTGTTTGGTCTGAAAGGAAAGACTGTGATGATTAGCGGTGGCACCAGGGGGATAGGGAAAGCTCTATCGGTTGCTTTGTAGGTGGAAGCATGCCTTCCTCGGCATCTCATTTACTTATTCAAATTAGAGCCGCAGCAGGAGCACATCTGATTCTCATTGTTCGAAACCCGCAAATCATACAGGAAGCCCTGGAAGAGATTAGAGCTGTGGGAGGAGATTTTCATATCTATCCATACGATTTAGCAAGTCGAGAACAAGTTCTTCGGATAGTTCCAGACATGATAGCATATGGTCATGAAATAGATATATTTGTTCACTGTGCTGGTATCCAGCATCGAAGTCCAGCTGAAGACTTCGCTGACACAGAGTGGGACAATATTCTGAGTGTCAATCTTACAGCTGGGTTCCAAATAAGTCGAGATTTGGCCAAAAACTGGCTTAATACTACTTTAAAAGGTTATAATGGACAATCCAGAATCCGAAAGAAAATACTCTTCGTTGCTAGCGTGATGAGCTTCATGGGAGGTGTAGAAATCCCAGCCTATACAGCTAGCAAAGGGGCGATTGCCCAACTAACGAAGGCACTGAATAATGAGTGGATGGCAAAAGGCATTAATGTCAACGCGAGTGAGTATTTCCCATTGTGCCTGGTTTTCTCACTATGAGACGGCTCTCTAGACCTTTCATTAAGCCTGGATTTACAATGGATACTCACTTTTGAACCATACTGACCGTATTGACTAGTTGCGCCTGGCTATATCGAAACAGAATTGACGAGTGGACTTAGAGATGATGGGGAGAAAGAAAAAATGATATTAAACAGAACCCCAATTGGAAGGTGGGGAGAGCCAAAAGATTTGGCAGGGCCAGTCATTCATCTTTGCAGTAGCAGTAGCGATTTTGTCGGTGGAGAAATCCATGTTATAGACGGAGGCTTCTTAGGAAGATAAATTATGTACCGTTCCCCACCTATTCTCAATGTTTTATTTCCGATATCCCATCTTCTTAAACATTTAACCACTATGAGTAAGTCCTGAGTAAGCGATGTCGATGGGTCCTCCCCTCATTATACATTGCGGGGTTTGCTATACATGATTTCTTGCGAGTCAGGACAGGTTCAATAGTTGCAGACGCTGTTTGGGTTCTTTCGAATATGACATAAACCAGTTGTTATCTTCTTGGCTGTTAATTCTATAGACAAAGAATCTGAAGTCATTATCCGTACGGTACAATCCTTTGAGAGTAATTAAATAAAGTCTACCGAGATACTGGGAAGGATTCGCATCACGGTTATTTGCCGCATTCCGGCACTTCCCCTGCCAAGTCACGCATATAAACGTCTACGGTGTCCAAGATCTCCAATCCTGCGACCCAAACAAGTATCTCCGCTCCGTTCTTGCGTAATGAGAGGTCAATGAACAATCGGGAAATGGCGTTCATGCATCACTCGGCGCAATCAAAGGATCATAAGAAAGTGGTCGTGAAAGGTTCTTATAAAAGGGTCTCGCCAGCACAATGGGTTTTAATACCTTGTGGTCTTGTAATTCTTGTTTTAGTATCCCTAAACATGTATTCGTTTCCCAGAAGTGTCTTGTTCTTGGCAGTGGCCTCAATTGGGAGTGTAACTTCCTTGAATGTCACTGAGCCATCAAAAGCATGCTCTACATTTGGGGATTCTCTTAATGTCGACAATGCTGTGGTACAAATCTCTTCATTCGTACCAGCAGGAACGGAAGTCTTTTTCTCGGGAGGTAAATAACTTTCTATCGACTGCCCTAGAGGTGAAATCTAATCTAAACCTCATTTAGATGCCGATTTTCAAAGCTGTGGTACCGCAAGCCAAGTCGTCTCCGCCGACCTCTGCCGCATAGCTCTCCATGTCTCAACTTCCAACCGTTCTGAGATAACCCTCGAAGTCTGGCTTCCTACCACATGGAATGGAAGGTTCATGGCAACTGGCAATGGTGGGCTAGGCGGTTGTGTCCAATATACAGATCTTTCATACATGGCGTCAATGGGGTTTGCTGTAGTAGGTAGTAACAACGGCCACAATGGCACTTCTGGCAAAGCCTTCTACAATAATGCGGATGTCGTACATGATTTTGCCTCGCGAGCAGTGCATACTAGTGCTGTGGTTGGGAAAGAAATCACAAAAGCCTACTATGGTAAAGAACATAACAAAAGTTACTATACTGGGTGTTCGACTGGCGGAAGACAAGGGTTGAAATCAGTCCAAGAGTGGCCAGAGGATTTTGATGGAGTTATTGCAGGTGCTCCAGTAAGTTGCTGATACTTTTGAGACGTCCCCCTACACAGTCGAAGTTGACATATTATTATAGGCAGCTGCATTCAACAACTTGACTTCTTGGTGAGTGCTTCTTTGATGAGTCGTTTATACCCCTTTTAATTAATAAACTTTAGGAGTGGAAACTTCTTTAATATACTAGGAGATCCTTCAGCGCCTCGATTCGTCCCAGCTGCTTTATGGGCGGTAGTCCATGAAGAGATCCTAAAGCAATGCGACAGTGAGTTCATTCTTCTTGTATTATCACTCATTTATCACCACTAACACAAATTAGGCCTGGATGGTGCTGCTGATGGCATTCTTGAAGATCCATCCCTCTGTGACTTTCGACCGGAAGCTCTCCAATGCGCCCCTGGCAACACCACAAACTGCTTGACCAGCCCACAAGTACTTGCCGTCCGGCAAGTCTTTAGCGATTTTCACGGTGTCGGTGGCTCTCTCATATATCCACGCATGCAGCCTGGATCTGAATTAGAAGGCTCATTTATCATTTATAACGGCATTCCCTTTATTTATAGTGCCGAATGGTTCCGTTACGCCATCTACAACGACCCAACTTGGGACCCAACTACACTCAGTGTCCAGGATGCAGCAAACGCAGCTTCTCTAAACCCTTTTAATATTGAGACATGGGAGGGTGATATTAGCCCCTTTGCATCCCGTGGTGGCAAACTCCTGACCTACCATGGTCTTCAAGATGGTCTGATATCATCCGATAACTCAGCACGCTATTACAATCATGTCTCGTCGACCATGTCACTCCCTTCTTCCAGCCTCGATGATTTCTATCGATATTTCCGTATCTCGGGTATGGGACATTGCGGTGGTGGTCCCGGAGCGTTCAGCATTGGACAGTCGTCGGCGGCTTCGTCGGGGCTCGAAGAGAGCAGAAACGTGGTCTTACAGATGGTGGCTTGGGTTGAGGAGGGTAAAGCGCCAGAAACAATTTTGGGAGCGAAACTTGTGAACGGTACTGTAGTGGGTGAGAGGAAGCATTGTCGATATCCAAGACGCAATGTTTACCGAGGACCTGGAGGGTATGACGATGTCAGTGCTTGGGAATGTGTCTAGATTATTAACAGCATTGCAAATATTACGCTTTTGGAAGTAATTATAAGTGACTATTGCGACGGTGATGTAAACTGATAAGAGTTTAGTTTTGTATAGCTGGAGTTACCGTCTATTTACGATGAACGAGGAAACGATTATCACTTCAAATTCTGATGTAAAACATATGATTTAACATTCAAAAATCTTCCTGAAAGAACCATTTAATTCACTAGACAAGAAAGTGGACTCGAAAATCATGACCTTTCCTCCTGACTACTTAGGATACAATCTGTCAACTCTTGACAATATACTTATAGCTTATGTAACATAAATATCGTCCTCGAAATGCAATAGACCCTCATTGCTATTTCATTTCACAACTTCGCACATGGATTTTCTATGGTTAGGCTTTCATGATAACTTACCTTACAAAGCTACTCTATGTCCACACCACCGCCCCAGTTCTCTCCTACTACTAGGCCCTTCAGGCGCTGTCCCTATAGAAGTACTTCTTAATCTTCTCTGCAAAAGAAATACCCCTAGCCTGTCTTCGCTCCTCCTTTTCTTTGCACTCTGGACACAGCTCAGCACTAGTTCTCTGTCGAGAATTGAGTCTATGGTACTCACAGTTCTTGGGGTCGCCGCCAGAGACGATGCACGGCTCTATCTCTCTGGTGAGATGTCGGCATTGGCTGCAAGACACCCAGTAGATGTTACACATTTTGGTTATGATTTCGATCTGGTCACTGGCTGATTGTGTCGGGTTTTTAAAGAGAAGGAGAACTGTAGTTGGGTTAAAAGTTGTATTAGGTTAGGAATAGGGTCTTTTTATATTGAAGTTTTAGAGGTTGTGAACATTGTTGGTTGTGACGATGAACAATGGGAGCAATGTTGATAATTGAGTTGCGGGGACTTGTTCAATTCTTGAGTATTTTAGCTTTGTTTGTTGTTTTCTTTTCATAATCATTGAACAGTTCTCCAATTTGAAAATCGCCGTGAATCACATTTATGTCCGTCCCATAAACACTCTCACAGTGAAATTGATATCTTCTCTATTGACTCATTATACTTCAGACTTCTTCATACGATTTTATTAGCTACAATTTAAATGGCTACAGAGATATCCACATGAAACAAGTAACAAGGCTTTCTAAGTATACTCGACATCAGGGGTAGAATCCAAAAATTTGGTTTCAAATGCCACCCAGCTCGCCTGTCTCAAGTTTTCCCTATTGCTTCTACATTGAACAACTGCATCTTTGTCACTTTCCGTCAAAGGCGGCCTCGCCTACCAACACAAAATGCCGCTTCAAAAACATCTGTGTTCAGTCTTCCATCCAATACTCACTTAGTCATTCGCCTACGAGGACGACCACGTTCCCGTGGTCGTCCTCACCACCCATTGTTTCTGCTTTCTCTGAGATGTTGATGATTACTAGTCTCCTGCTTATATTACTTGCTCTATACATTCTCACACCCGCGTTTAGTGACTGCAACGGCAGATTGGAAAATCCTGCAAGCAAAAAGTACAGCTTTATTGTACGGAGAATATCTTCTTTGAGCATTTAATTTTGCGTAAGACTGAACGAATTCATATTCGATGATGATGGCTTCTATGGCCAATCAGACGGCCAAAACAAACTTCTCTCTATCCTAGCCAATTATTAGACCAACTTTTCCTGACCCACCAGATTCCTCTCCCTCTCCTGCTCAACATCCAAATTTCGTCGCATCATCTTCCTTGCAACAACATGTCCCAGAACAATACACCCCTCTAGCTGCGGCTGCACAATCCCCTCAAATTCTAGCGACGAAATACCCACATAACACACAGAGAAAAAAAACGTCCCAAGTATTAAGCCGAAACAGGCAATCGCATATGCTTGTTTGCGTTTATCTGGCTTACGTTTTGGAGCTTTGCATGTGGCGATAATTGATAAAATGATCATAGGGATACTCATGAAGAAGAAGCTCAGGGCAAGGAGGACTTGTAGAAAGTCATCAAGGTGGGGGGTGGATAGGGGGAGGTTGATGGCTGCTGCGAGCTAGATGGCATGTTAGAAAGTGCGGTCGAGAAGGAGAGCGGGAATACCATTTTCATAGGTTCACTCGGCGGTTCCCATTCTTTAATCATATTAAGCCAAAACATCAGCTGCCCAGATGCAATAAGAGCTGCTCCCAAAACCAACTCCAAGCGATTGGCAAAGGTCGGCGAGGGAGTCATGGATGAGAGCCAATAGATTCGGCAATCGTGGCATATTTCATGGTCTGACTTAGATTCGGCGAAACAGTCTTTGCAGAGACCTTTACCCGTATCTATCAATTATCAGAAGACTCATAAACAACAGCTACTAAGGATTTTCACTCTTGAAAGCGCCAGTGCCAGTTCGGATACTAATCCTCTCAATTATTCGCCCAAAGCTATAGAGAGGGTTGATTGTAAACGTAAATAGGCCCATGGCGAGGTACCGAATCTGATATACAGGCCTAGGTATTTCGTGTATGATAAGATTGTGTTTACACTTGCCAGCTGCAAGCATGCGATGTTATTAACAACATTGTGGGATGTAATTTACCTGATATGCCTTGCTCGCTTGTTCTAGGAGTTTGTACGTCAAATAAGGCATGTAATTTACCTGATATGCCTTGCTCGCTTGCTGTAGGAAGTTGTACGTCAAATAAGGCAGAGCTGTCAGAATATCGTTTCATATTTGTAGTCACATGATGGTGTTAGGGGGTTTAAGCAACCCTATACAGTATTGTTCGTATTACTCAACATTACAACCACCATCGCTTACAAGTGTTTATCCTTAAATTTTTAATCACCACATCGAAGTTCAAATTTAACAGGTGATAAGATGGGTTTTTTTATTTGTGAAGACTATGTATTTGTATTAAATTATTAGAGCTCATTCTTAGCCATGTTTCATCCTCGCTGTTGCTTTACTCCCTGTCGTGTTGATCACAAACCTCGGAGCAATCTCGTTTTATAATGATTACCTGTATCCCAATTGATAGTATTCTAAAGAAATGAGTCCAATACCCTGACAACTATAGAATGAGTTCACAACTCCTTTCTTTTCATCATAGCTGCTGATCTACAAGTACTTTACCCTTCTGCTTGCGCTTCCGAGGAATCCTCGCCACCCAGTACAACAAGAAAGTCGCCAGAACATTGAAAACTACAAACACGCTAAGGTATCCAATGTTAATCCAGCCATCCGAAGTACTTATTCCCAAACTTTCAAGGAGTGCATTGGTATCGGAAACCTGGCAAAAGTCGCAGTTCGAGCTGGCAGTTGGGTTCTGCAGCGAGCCACCAGCCGATTGATAATATGGTTTCAAATAGGTGTCACAGGTCCCATTAAATCCCACTGGAGGACTGATGACCAAAACCTCCTTCGAAGAGCATGTTACATTGGTGTTGGCTAAGCCAGCACTGATAAGTCCGCCCATCAGATAGGTGAGTGGAGAAGCCCTGTACACAAATTTCCAAAACCCGGGAAGATCTGCAGGAGATACCATTACACTGGAGAGCCACGAATGTCAGCTTTTCAGAAATATACTTGGACCTGCTTTTATGGAATAATGTAAGGCGGAGAAGCTTACCCACAAAACACTAGCGAGAACCAGAACAGCAGAGTCGCTAATTGTATTGCACTCTCTGCGTGCTGAATACCTACTCCAACTGCCTGGGAAAAAGTGATGATCCACAGGCAAAAGAGCCATATCGATACAAACGATAACGCACCACGATTCTCGGTGCTGAACGTTGGGTCTCCGTTGCGCCAGAGTCCTGTGGGGTAGTACCAGGTGATGAAAACAAGGACCGTAGCCAAGGTCTGCCACAAGACCTCAACGATGATGTTAGATGTCAAGAAAACAGTCCAGGAGTACGACTTGGATCGTTGTTCGCGAGCCTCGAACAAGTCTCGCCCGTCAATAATGCGGGGGATCACTTGTTGATCAAGCGTTCCAAACATCTGCGTTAGGAGGAACATGGAGAAAATGACATTTGTGACCCCTTGTATATCGAGATTGGTGTTCTGAAAAGAGAGCCCGTTGAAGAGTGCCTAAGAAGAGTGAGCCAATCAACATTATATAGAGAGGTAGTCCAAGAGAGCTCACCACACCAGTACACAAAGCAATTTTGGAGTAGACATATGTTGGGCTTCTCCAATATTCCTGAAATAGTCTATTCGACACGATCGTGAGTTGTCGAGACCATGGCGTGGCGTATTCGCTGCGTTGTTGCTCGATAGATATAATCCGGGGCGGTGAGTTAAAATCACCAAGGTGACGAACCACTTCCTCGTTCTCTTGACTGGACTTCCATTTTTCGGACCAGCTTGTAATTGACGCGGTGTCTCCGGATGGTGACTCTGACTGTGCAGTGGCTTTCACACTAGTCACATTCAGCACCCACTCTGCAGGATTCGCTTCGGGCTCGCATTTGGTAGCACCCTTCTTCTCAAAATATGAGATGAGGGTTGACGCATCGGGCCCAATATCTCCAAAGTAGATGGTTTCTCCGTGGTCATTTAGGAGCAGAATGCGGTCGAACATGCGGAAAAGTTGCGACGATGGCTGGTGTATCGTACAAAGTACTGCTTGGCCGTTTTCTGCTAGCTTTCTGAGGAGAACACAAATTGACCAGGCCGTCTGGCTATCTAGCCCTGAGGTCGGTTCGTCTGTGATGTGTTAGCTCTCTTTCTGTACATAGAACTCCTACGACAGTTCTCATTTAGTGCGAGACCATACCAAGAAACAACAGAAGCTCAGGCTTGGCCACCAACTCTACGCCTATAGTTAAGCGCTTGCGTTGTTCGATATTGAGTCCTGTGAAAACTCTAAGTAAATTATGGCATCTTTCAGTTGGTGCAACTGTTTGGAAGATACTTACCATCCCCAGGAACCCCGACGATCGCATCAGCGAATGAGCTCATGTCTAGAAGCTCAATAATGCTGTCTACATAGCTCATCTTATCATGCTCGGATACGTTATCTGTCTGTCGTAAGACGGCACTGAATTGCAAAGCCTCTCGCACTGTTGTCGTTGGGAGGTGAATATCTTCCTGTTGAGCGTATCCAATCTTCCGCTGGAAACTAGCGTCTCTCAAGACCCCGTCGATGCAAATGTCGCCAGTAGCAATTCCAAAAGAAGCTCGATCAGCCAGAACATCAAGTAAAGTTGTTTTACCTGCACCGGTCACACCCTGAATAATGTTAGTATACTGTCGTTCACATTCATCTCAGGGACTACCCTACCATTAAAGCTGTCAAGGTTCCCGGCTTTACCCAGCCATCAATGTCGTTTAGCAACCTTTTTGTCCCATCATGTACTTTGATCTCGTAACTCAAATTGTTCCAGTGGAAAATTGAAGACTGCTTCTTGATTGTTTCAATCTTTGGAGTTGATTCGATTTTGTCTTGACGACTGGCGGCTCCTCGAGCTTGGCCATTCGATTCTTGAGAGAAAGTTAGTGGAGTAGCGTTCTCGGAATCCGGAAACACTTTTCTCTTGCTATTGTGGCGCCGGAAACGAATCATGTCGCCTTTGGATCGTTGCGCAGGTATATACTGTGCGGCAAGGAGATGGAAAGCAGATATTATGATGGTCATGACTATCATGATAGCAATATTTCTAGTATTGTGAATCAGTCATAGGCCATAGCATTTATCATTGAAACTTTACCTCCATATATGACTCGGCTGATACGTGAACTTTTCAGATAAAAAGGCATTACCTTCAACGTAAGGTTGACCAGCAACAGACCCTACGACTGGACAGATCTTGCCTTCAAATTCTGTCGCATTATAGGAGGGTCCTTCTGGAATCATCGTGGAACACAAGAATCGACGGTCGCGGAACTACATAGGCCGTTAATGTAATTTCAAGATCTAATACATGAGAACAGTGTGTACCTCATTGATGATCAAGCTCTCATATGCGTAAGCAATAGGATTAGCACGACGAAACCACTGCAACCATCCAACCATATAAGGCACCGGGACTACAAAACCGGCATAGATGACGGCAAGTAGGACGAGAATGCAAGTAGGTGCGGTAGTCTGCTCCATGGTTCTAGAGATAGAGCCGATAAACCGGAACCACATTGACATGTTCAAAACCAAGACGAAATTGAAAAGAAGCCAGATAAAAAACGCAGCAGGTGTCCGCCGGAGATTTGTCATGAAATACAAAGTGACTTGAAATAGGATGGCTGTGAAAAACTTGTTCGGTAGATCGCATATCATTGCAGCAGCTGCGTCGGTGAACGGATGATAGAAGGCATACCGATCTTGCTTCTCGACAATCGGGCGTTGAGCCCAGATAGTGAGGACCTATGCAAACAAAAATTGGTGAGCAGGATAACACTTAAAGTGGCTTCGACAGTAACAACAAACCTCGAATGATGGCGACAAGGCCGTGAGCAAAACAGACAGGAAGATAATAAGAGCACGTTTGTCCATGCTATCCGAAGTCCCAGGCAAATTGTAATAAACGCTGCCAATTACCAGGGCAAGTATGCCGTTGGCAACAACGGAGCCAATGACCGGGCCAGGGAGATTGCGTAATCTCAGAAGACCTCTCTGCAGACAGATCATGATTTGAAGATGGATTGGGATGAGATATGTAGATGTTCGGTGACTAGTGTTCGACAACGATTAAGACGCATTCCCCACATTTCTGTCATCGACACATCAAGGCTTATGACTTACTTGAGTTTGTTTTTCCATTCATTCTTCTCATCGGATGTCGTGGGCTTCGGACTCAGTGAGGGTTGGAGGTGATTGAAGGCCTGGATATCTACAAGAAGCTGACGAGCCTGAGCACTCTGCTTCCACGCATTGGCAAATCCATCGGGTGATCTTGGGACTGTATCTTCGAAACCTTCACGCGTGATACGTTCATCAGGGTTAGTCAAAGAAGTCAAAAAGTCCGGAGTGGTAGCACGTAGAGGACGCTCGAAGCCAAGTTCGTGGAAGTACTGGGCCGCAGATTGTACCGGACCGAAGTATATCTGACGACCTTCATATAGCAGAGTGACCTTGTCGAATTTCTAGAACCAATTGAATTAGCCACAAGGCTTATGAATGCGGCCCACATAAGGGCTGGACTCACGCTATACATGGCCTCGGAAGCTTGGTAGATACTTAACGCAAGAGTCGTCTTTAGATTGGTGGTAGACAACCGCAGCAGCTCAATAAATTGGAGTGCTGTTGTACTGTCCAAGCCGCGGGTACTGTTGTCCCAGAACTGTAGTTGTGCACCGCTTGTGAATGCCTCGGCGATGCTTGTCCTTCGTTTTTCACCGCCGCTAACACCGCGGATCATAGCGTTGCCCATCCAAGTATCAAATGAATTATTGATATTGAACAGAATGGAAAGGTCCTTACTAATTTCCTGGAAGATTTTACTTCGCTGCGGTCCAGCCTCGCGTGTTGATGCAGCAAACGTGAGGGTTTGGCCGAGCGTCAGTTCGGGAAAGTGGACATCAACTTCAGCAAGGTAGATGCTCTCTCCTTTGAAGTCGCGGTGCATCTGCTTGTAGGAAACTCCTATCGTAGTATCTCAGGGTTAGCTTCTTGGGTAAAACAAAAGGAAGCAAGAGACAACAAATTATGTGTAGTGGAAAGGGATTAGTTCTCACCTTCGTAGTTGACGTGGGACTCATTGCCGATGAAGATGCCATGAGTATCGCCCGCCAAAGCTTTTAGGAATGTAGTGCATCCGCTACCAGGTCGACCCAGCACGAGGAGCATCTCACCGCTTAAGATCAGTCCATCTATGCCGTAGAGGATCTGAACACGTCGCTCAGACTGCCGGGAAAGAAGCTTCCATGCAAGCCTCGGGATGGCTAGTGCGTACGAGGCGACAGTAGGTTGAAATCTAGCAGAGGATATGAATCCGTGAACATGAAGATTGCTGAAGGCGAGACCAAGCCGCAATCGAGCCTGCACCTGCTTGCGGAACAACCAATCATGGATGGCTCGATCACGAGTTGACGGATTCATTGATGCTACAAATCACCATCCACGATGAGATGATGCCGACAGTGTAAATAGTCACTGAAAATGGTACGGAATGGCAGCAGTTAGGTGAAGTTGGTTGTTTACTGCGGCTTGTTTTTGGCAAGCTGCAAATGCATCGTCCTTCGTACTTTTGCACAAGGGACCATCAGTAGATAGCTGGCTCTCTTCTTGCCTTCTTGCGCCCCTGCAGCCGGTTAGGAAAAGACCCATGCTTATGCAACTGCAAAGTTTAACGGTGCTGCTTTTTGACACCTATCAGATCCCATGTCACTGCATGTTGTTGGTGTTCACACAAACCAGAGGTGATATATCCCAGTGGAAGGAAATAGACCAACAACTAATTCTCCTTTTGACCAGTCATTTCATTGTTTTTTGTCCTTTAACAACATATACCATGTCAAATTAATCTCATATATTAACCGGCTCAAGAGACCCTTCTCATATGTTCTTAATGGCAAAAGTATAACCGCAATGTCAGATAATGTGATGGAAGTTCGCTACTGCGTTTGCACATCAACATACGCAGCTAAGTTCCTAAACTGAGACATATTAAAATTTGATGAAAGTTGGAACCTGGAAACCCGGAAGCCCAACAGTGAACATCAGGTTCTACTGGCGACAGGTCCAGTTCTACTTCTGGGCTCGTGAATATCTTGTCCCCAGATGGCTACCTGAACTCCAAAAGCTATTTCATACCCGGTCATTTTTTGATTCAGTTCTCCACATCCTCCAAGTCCTCTGTGGCCATATTTATGCCTTTACTGTTGTCCGAGAATATGACGTTCCATTTCATGTCATTTTTGGGACTAAGCTCAATGTCAACCTTGTCCTTCGGGAATGGGAAGGCAGTATTCATGAGGAAGTCCTTCCTTGGCTCAACCCAGTTGCCACTGACGGGGCGAACATCGAATCTCACTAGTAGGAGAGCAGCGAACGCAAGAATCTCTGTGCTCACGAAGTGTCGACCAGGACACAAAACAGCACCGCCACCAAACCCACGGAAGGCGGCTGCTGGAGCCCGCTTCCCACCGCTTTTACTTGATTTGAGAAAGCGCTTGTGGTCGAATTGACTTGCCGTCGGGCCCCAGACAGACTCATCACTATGTGAGACACGAGTGGGCATGATGACCATGCTGTCTTTTTTCAAAAGGTACTTGTTGTCAATCAAGGTATCTTCCTGGACAATTCGTGCGGAAATGCTTGTCCCGTGAAAACGCAGAACCTCCTGCCACGTCGATACGAGTACGGGACAAGCTGTCCTCACATTCGCAAGATCGATGGTACAGATGCCATCAGGGCTTGTCTGTACCAGTGCAGCTGCCTCACGCTGACAGTCTTCGAAGACGGCTGGATCGGCCAATATTTGCCAGAAAGCCCAGAAAGCACCGGGAACCGTGTTGCTGACGCTGGCATTGATCTGCCCAATTTCCGTATGTGCGGTGTCATCGAGTGAGAGGCCGAATCGAACATTGTGCTCATGACGGAGCTTAACAAAAAGCGAGCCATCAAGATGCTTGTCCTCCTGGAAATACTTGTAGATCTGCTTAATTAAACGCTCACGCGCTTTGAGGCATTCCTTGGCTAATATGCGTGGCAGTATGTCGACTAGGAGCGTCATCAAGCCTGGCTCAAATGTGCTAGCCTGATGTCAGAAAGACTAAATAAAACACAAAAGATTTTTCGTGGTGCTTCATTACTTACAACCAATCTTTCTCGTTTTCCGGGAGGCGGAATGGATTGTGTGGTCCATAAGTAGCCTCCATTGTCGCAGCGAAAATCTCATGGCGGACCCAGTCAAAGAGTTCGACGACGGTTGTTCCCTCCGCGGCTAGCTTGTCGAATGCTGCCGCAATAGTATCGACAGCAACTCTGTTCAGCGCGTCCAGGCCTGGGCCCGGGGATGCACCGGGAGCAACATTCCTGGGGAAGCTCATGAAATAGCCCTTGTCAGTCAGGAGCTGATCTCCCCCAATCTTTTCGCAGGTTTGCTTGCTCGCCCCCATAGTTGTGGCAACGGCATGCAGCTCAATGGGAGTAAAGGCAATAGCTTGAATTTGCCGATCGATAAGCTGGACCAAACGGAAGGAATTCACCACGTAGGTAGTTGGACCCGGCATCTTAAGAGAGTAAATGGAAAGGCGATGTTTGTTCCTGAGATCATGTCCAGTCAGCAATGCTAGGTCTGTCAAGAAAATTGTATTGCACCCTCAAGGACGCGAAATAGGAAGAAAAGAGCTTACCTCATGCGCATATAGAAGCTTTCCTTCTCCATCATCAAGCCGACCAAGGGACTGAGGAATGGAATGGAGCCTGCAATTGGCTGAGGCTCCCTCGGGTCCTGGTTGAGATAGGCCAGAGCCCACAGAAAGGCGTATGTCGCGCCCGCACCCACCAGGGACAATATAATGAGAGAAGGCATGGTGCTATGTTGTGCTTAGAAACTATGAGAAGTTGGACTAGCAAGCAGCGTTGGGAGGCTCCAGATGAGAGAAAGCCTCAGTGTAATGTGATGTGGGGGTGTAGGTGGCTTTTAATGGAGAGAGAAAGATGGGATTAAAAAGAGGTGAAGGTGCATGATATTCCGGGGGTGGCTGCAACGATGTAACGGTCTCGTAGTCCGCGGGTGAAGTGATGGGTGGACAAGCGATAGGGCGGCGGCCACGACGCGGGCGAACCAAAGTCGCGGGTCCGGCTGAATCACAAGTGACAGGGCGGCGCACCCGTCCGGCTGGGCCCGGGGGGCCTGCACAGTCCTGTCTCGAAAAGGACCGGAATCGAACACTGAAAAACAGCTACATGTTGGATCAAGTCAGTAGTGCCGTGGATACTGTATTAATTGGTACGCTCGGAAGTTGACCACTTACTTCTATGTGTTATTGATTCCATTGCTCGATCCAACCTGGATGGGTGTCGAAATATGGTACCTCTAATTTAGCATTGCAAAGTGGCCGACACCATCACTGAATTACAAACCAACTCAGCTTAGAGAATAGTGTAAAGAGTGTCTTTTTGTTCGCCGCACACAGTAAATTCGGGCAGCAAGATTGGCACATCTTACTATAGAGTGTGATACTGAATAGTGGCTATCTGAGAAAGCCACCGTTACTACTTTGGGTTGAGATCCAAATACCAAAGAAGAGTGGATTCCAGCATGACATGCCTCTGATTGCTCCTTATTATCCAGCTCTCGTTTCAGCTTTTGGGGCCTCTTATCTCAATTCTTTGGGGCCAAAGTGGCTTTATACGTCGCCTACAGCAAGTGTACCGTCATTTTTTTCAAAATTTCACTTTACGCACCTAGAACCAGGAACTAGTATCTGGACGAGATTAACCAATATCATCACTGCCTAGTCCGAAGCTAGCTCGATATCCAATCTTTGGCATATCAATATATCATTTTCAAGTCCTGTAGGCTCACAAACGTAGCTTCAAACAATATTCCCTAGCCAATGCCATGACAATATATGAGTTCTCAGTGAAAGTTACTTTTGGCACCAACCAGATGGCAAATTTGCGATATGTTACTAATGACTCTTGGCCATTCATAAACCTCATTCATGGAGTCATGTGTTTCCAATTAATCGTACCAACCACTTTAAAACAAGTTGCTTTTCTGTGGTCTCCTTGTACCGGACATGTTGTCAACGGTGATTAGCTTTGTCAACGATTATTTTGTTCGCTTGCAAGACATACCTATGTCAGGAAGCAGTAGACGGAGATAGTAAACTTGATCAAGTTTTACAGAGATCTTGTCGGGTCGTCGACCATATTGTTACTGCTTGAACACAATGCTACGTCTCGATTCCATATTCGTTGTGGACCTCTGGAAGTTATCAGTGGTCTACAATCATTCAAGCTTTTATCCTTTATGACTTGTAAAGTGTATAGTAACTGGGAAGCGCTTGTGGAGCAGTTTTAATCAAGGCCTAATACAAGTATGCCAGGCAACGTTTTGATAAGTCCCAGATCAGTGAAAATGGTGACACAGATCCAATCTAGAACTCATCATTGATATGATATCGCCAGAATAATTGCTTCAGGTAGATAGCTAAGACGATAAATCCCTTGCTAGTGTCAATCTAGGATTATCCCGGGCGCTATATAGACAGCCCATTCCGTAACTGATAAGATCAGTTTGCTAATCAAGCATCAACTGGAAATTTGCTAACTGCAACTTGTGCAGTATTCAATATCTTTGCAGACGCCGAGCTTTGTCCTTGTGTGAAGAAAGTTGCTAAAGAGCATACGGGAAACTCTCCAGATAATAAATCTAAATATTACGACTCTCGCTGAAGATCCAATCGTTTTGTAGATGTATACTGCAACGCTTCGGCTTTATGGTACAGTTTTTTCGACTTTCATGTCATCTCACGACGATCTGAATCTAGGAAAGTGGCTGTTGCCAAAGGGTGGCATTGCCTAATCAGCTCGGAGCCTGCTGACATTAATGCCACCTTCTGGAACACCAAGAACGGGTAAGGTAAAGCGGGTTCTTCCTGGGCTGATCGAGTGATGTCCGATTCATCTAAACCATCGAGTGGATCTGTTCCTCCCAGAGCTACAGGAGAAAGGTGGATTGGAAGAATGAATAGCAAATCTTGGAAAGCAAGCCTTACTACTTTACTAAAGGTTGTGAGCGCTCATGGGTTCCGTAGGGTGGTAACAAATGCCTCCCTAGGCACCAGCACTTCAACTATTGACTGATACCCAAATGGCCACTCCATGGGTCCCTGTCCCTTCTTCTCTAAACACGTGATGGTCATCTCGCATTCTCTCTCATCCGTGTTTTTGAGATTGAGTCATATAGTAGCAATTCGATCGGACCATAATACAACTTGATTTGAGCTCCTTTATCCCCCATCAAATGTGATAGTAGCTATTAGAGTGATTGTTAACGAGCAGAATTGTTTTTTCTAATTAGAGTGGCTGGCATTTGATCTACCATCTCCGTCTCTTATCTTTTCTTTTTTCACTCGGAGAAGATTTCAATTTGGACGAGGATAGCACCAAGTTTCTTCTAAGTATTAATGCTATTTTCTAGTTTAGTTTCTGCCTGGCTAGATTGTGAGAAGGAATAGATAAAGAAGTACAAGCCTTGGAATCGATATCCTAGTATTTCTAGAAGATGATCTATATATGGAAGTCATTTCTCTCTATTCACAATATATACCGCTTCGCTTCACTAGCGCCAACCTAGACGAGAAGCTACCCCTGGAATGGAGCCGCATTATACAAAGGTGGGGCTTTCCAAATTCCATTCTATTTCAGGTCTCATAGAGGGGGCAACGGCTCGCTAAAAAACCTCATGAGAGCTGACCGCTACTACGTTACTAAGATGAATACATTACATAGTTGATACGGCAGGGGCAGTAATTATGGAGTATTTTCGAACGTTTTCCTAAAGAGTACTTGGATCGATAATCACAAGTACCTATACGACAAGGAAAACAGTCCTTCGGGCTATATCGAAGAAACCTTTGATGCTTGTATTATACATCCATAATTAGATACAAGTTGTTCAATCAACCCAAGAGAATGTGGTGGAGAATGTCAACTAGGATTATTCAAGCTTATTTTGGGTGCAGGGTTCAAATCTGCCAAATGATCTGAAAACCTGGCGGCCTCAGAAATGTAGAGAGCACAATTGGCTCGGTTCCGAGACAAACGTAACCTTATCTATCGCATGCCTTTGTCTGCATGTGAGCACATGTATGTACAGTACATGAACTTTGCTAACCGCGGGGTCGAACCAAAAAACTTTGCTGATTACTGTACTTATTGCTAGAGGGAAAAATGGGCTTGGAGAATGGATCATGTATAAGAGAGCCCCGAGGACGCGGTCAACCTCCTTGGTCTTGCTCCCCCTCGTTATTACCATCTGTACTTATTGCTACGTAGGATGTTGTCCTACCTCTTTCTCATCCCAGTTGCTCTCAGCTATCTCATCCTCGTGCGTAGCCTCAGATATCGCCGCGTGAAGCAGATTCAGAAGCAGCATGGCTCTACACCAGCACAATTCAAGAATCTGAACTACAGAGATGCTCAAACAATTCTCGGTCAACTGGGCCTCTACGAGTGCCCCTGGGTATTCCTCGCCGGCAAAGACTTTGCTTTCCTCAGAGTAAGCACGCCTAGTTCCATTTCGATTCCTTCATATGCATGGGTTTTAGAGCTAACGTCCCCTCGTAGGCCTTCGCCATCCCTGGCATCTCAAAGGTGTCGGTCGGAGCCAGAGAAATGATCGAGCGCGTAGGAAAACGCTACGCCGACACCACCGTCCTCGTTGGCGAGTTTCTCGTCAATGACATTGACAGCGAGCGCGCATGTATCGCCCTGAACCGCATGAACTGGATCCACTCCCGCTACGGTAACAAGATCCAGATGGACCAGATGGTCTACACCCTCTGCCTGCTCACCTGCGAAGCCCTCCAGTGGATCGATCAATACGACTGGCGAAAGACGGTCGCGCTTGAGAAGCATGCGTCGTGGGTCTTTTGGAACGAGGTTGGCCGTCGAATGGGCCTCGAGAACGTGCCCCCGAGCTTCGAGGCGTGTGCTGCCTTCATTGAAGATTTCGAGACGCGTAACATGGCGCCTTCCAAGGACAACGCACTCATCGCCGAAGGCATATTCTCTCTCTACGCGTCCACCATCCCGGCCGTCCTCACTCCGATGGTGCGAATCGTGTTGACTGCATTCATGGATAATCGGCTCATCGACGCATTCAAGCTGTCAACCCCTCGCCCGTTCATCGCCTCAAGTCACGTCAAATCATGCCTGTGCTTCGCACTGGCCGTGCGCAAGCAGATCGTGCGATATCTGATGCTCCCACGATACTCAGCCCTGCAGGTCTTTGGCGAGGAAAACGCCGCCGGGTATCGTCACATGAAGTTCTGGGAGATCCAGCCCTGGTATGTCGCCTCTGCGAAGAGTCGCAACTGGTTCTATTCCGCCTACATGCGACTGTTCCAGCTGCCGATGGCCGGCGACGCAAAGTTCAGGCCGGAGGGCTACAAGCTTCAGGAAATCGGCCCGTCGCACTATGAGGGGAAGGGTGGGCAGGAGGTTTTGTCTTTCGTTCACGAGAGCCGGGGCTGCTCTTTCACGACATTTGGTCAGTTTTCAAACACGGTTTATACGAGAGCTGGATGCCCGATGATCGACAGAGAGGGTTCCGAAAAGAACCTTTGCGCAGAGGGCGTATGAGTGCTGCTGGAACTGGTTGTCACTTGTTGCAAGGCAGACTGTGTTGCTTTAGTAGCGGATATGATAGCTAGTAGTGACATCAGAAAACCATTCCATGTGATATTCTTTTTGAAACTCAAAGAAGAACAATGTTTAATCCAAGAACATAAATGCCATTGTCTTTTATCATGTGTATCATCAAGATGCTATCAAACCTAGGCCATTCCAAATATGCAACATCCCATATATACTATATATACACTCATTTTCACAGATTTTTAACCGGGAATTTCTTTCGTAATTTCTCCCCCCATTTCAGTAACACCCATGGCACTGGCATCATAGCAATAGCTATAAACGCCAGTAAAGTGTTGCCCCAACCAAGCCCAAGGGCCTTGTACATTTTCTGGCCAGCGAGCGGTAGGATAGCGCCTAGAACGCTTCTTACCACAGTATTTGTAGCGAGAGCACTGGCGGCGTAGATGGTATATGTATCTATGAGGTACATTGAGACCACCATAAATATCGCAATGTTACCAAGACCGATTAGACTTGTAGACATAATCGGTACAATGTAGTGAACATGGTAGTTTGCAGTCCAACCGTATAGCAAAAATCCAGCTGGGAGCAAAACCGAGGCTGGCAGCATAGGTGGAAGTCGATACTCGGGTTTCATTTCAGCGGCTGGTTCACCCGTGGCTTGAGCTACGGCGTCAGCTTCCGCAGTACGCCGTTTGAGAAGCTTGTCCGAACTCCAGCCGCAATATCCAAGGCCAAGAAATGATCCAACTCCTATCCCTAAGAATGAGAGACCAACAGCTCCAGTGGAGAAGTTGTAGCTTTCTCTGAATACAAGAGAAAATGTGGTGAATAGAAGATAGAGATACCCATATACGATACCGACATAGACGCTGAGAGCAAGGACTATAGGCGAAAAAACGAGCATTTTTGCAGGGCGAATAATCGATCGCAGGAAATAGTCTTTGTGCGACAGCCCAGAATCAAGCTTTGATCGAAGGTTTGAATTGCGAGTCTCTTTACGCAATCGCTCTGTCTTCTTTTGAAGAATGACCATAGCGTAGGTTTCTCGCATGAATATCAGACTTAACAGTGCAAAAAACCCAGCTACCATGGCAAGAAGCCAAAACACCCAACGCCAACCTTTGGCTTCTGTTAGAAACCCACCAGCTACAGGGCCAACTATAATCATTAGGAGATGGCTTATCAAGGATGTGAGGATAACATACTGACAGGTCCTATTACCGGGCCCATTGCAAAGAGCGCCATTGCTACGCCTCTCTCTTCTTGGATAAAGATATCAGCTATAGAGCCACCCCCTTTGAAAGTTAGTTTAGTAAGGCTGTTTCGAATAAGGATATTCCGGACTTCATACCGTTGACTAGAGGAGCACTTCCAAAAGTGCCTGCCAAAAATCTGAAACCGATCAACATGTTGAGATTGGTCGCTAGTGCACAAGCAATCTAAGGATACTGTCAATGATCTCAATGGCTGTTCTGGATTAAAGTTCCAACCTACTGTGAAGGCCAAAAACCCGACATTACACAAATGGTAGATTGGAAGACGGCCATATATCTCACTCAACGGCGCAAAAAGAAGAGGTCCAATTGCGAATCCAAGAACATAAACCGACACCACAAAACTACCAAGCTCCACACTTGTGCTTTTGAACTCTTCCATCAACTGAGGAACACCTGGCGTGAACATGGAAGAAGCTAGCGGCGTTACAAATGTGATTCCAGATATCACAGCGAGCGTCACCACCTTGACTGATTTACTGAAATTCTGTGGATTGTGGGGGTCATCTGGCCCATCCCACCATACAAGGTTCATGTCCTCTTCTTCTTCTACGGAAGCTTCCCCTGACGTTTTGTTCTCGCCATCTTCTATTTTGTCGTTGATATCATTTGGATTCTCAAGACTCCCCCTCCCATTTGGAGAACTCGGATGCGAACTCGACTTTTCTATGTCCTCTGCATATTCTTCTTTCAAAGATGAATCATCAATAGGTTTGTGCAGTATATTCTTTTCGAATTGGGCGGGTGAGTGCTCCAATTGCAACGTATTCTCAATTGTGTTGTTATTGTTCGTTTCAAGCGGTGAGGGCAAAGTCGGTGAGGCCTTCGACACGTCTGGGACGCTCATAACTGTCTGCCATTGTGCTGTTAGCCACTTGTTTTTGAAGTAATTGTTCAAGCATTTGCTATGAAAGAGACATTTGCAGTTCAGAATCAGAGTTCAATCGATCAAATACACACCTCTGAGAGTCCCCTCTCCAGCGGGATGTGCCGGCGCGGCAGGCTTGGTGAGCGCTGTAGTAGGCGCAACAGAGCTTAGATCAATCCGGGGTACATTGGATATGTCATCCGCGGCTTGAACAACTCCAATGGATTCGGGACTGTTGGAAGCAGTGACTTCAATCACGTAGAATGATTGAATGATGGATGGACAATTGAAGAACTTGGAGACCTTCCCCGGTCCTCAAAGGTCGCAGTGTCTGTTTGATTGAATGCATCTAATTATCCGTGCACAAATTACACAACTCGGGGCTGGCGAAAGTGGAAGGTCCGAGGCTTGCACAAAACTAATGCACAATGTCGTGGCTGGATATATACGTACACGTGATGTCCTCATATAGAATCATTATCTCTTCGGTAGGTAACGTTACAGGCAATTTGGTAGGAGGTGAAAGCACTTTCGAGCTGTGGTATCTCGACGAGAGAAGAGGTGGCTCAAGCCAAATGACGAGGAGGCCAATAGATCGAGACAGCATGAGCCATCACAAACATAGGGATTATCATATCTCAGATCTCAGATCTCGTCTATTTTGCACATCGTTTATCATGAACAAGTGATTTCGTGCAAAACACGAGCACCGTGATTTTGAAAATACCCGTGTTACAACGACCCAATTCTCACAATGTTACTTTTACACCGTGGGCCACCCGTTCGACCAAGTCAATGCATTCCATCCAAACTTTTTCGAGCCATCTCCAATTGCACCACTTCGATCTGCATAGTGATAGTACAGAACGAGGCCTAACCTGGTGTCTGTGAATACGCCCCTTTCACCAGAATTAGTATCTGAGTAACGCTGAATATAAGGGATCAAAGAAACTTACTGTCCGCCTGGTCCATACACATTACCGTGAGTTTTGAGAAGTGTTGAGCCTCCATTTGCAGTACAGGCCTTTCCGTTCTTGTCGACCTTGAAATGAACATCAGCCCATCATCAAAATCAAACACCAAGTTACAGAGCAAAACTTACGAATCCTCCAGTGGCAGTGATAGATCGACACATTACTATTTGATATTCTGCACCGGCAGCGGGAAATGAAGTGTCGTAGCCACAACATATTCCAGACGAAATCAACAGATAATAGTATCCACCATTGTAGAAGATGTAACCACCCTCCTGAGCCGAAGTACCTGTGGAGTTATAGGCGATGTTGTACGCCGCATTGTCTCCCTTTGTCAAAGCATTGGCTGCCATCTTAACCTGGTATATATCATGCCAGAACGAGCCGAACGTCAGGTAATAAGTTCCCGAAACATCGATCAAATTTGCGTCAATAGCATTGTAAGGTTTTGACGAGCTTGAAGCAACGCCCACAGAGCCGTAATCGGTCCAGCTCCCGGCTTCCATGGTAGGTGAGGTAGCAACACCGATCGCCGAATTCTGGCTACCAAACTGCGAGACAGAGTAGTACATGTGGTAGAGATTGCCTACTTTCTTGACGTCGGGGGCCCAAAGATCTGTTTTGCCAGCCAGATTGATCTTGGAGCCACTAGGAAGAGCCTTTCCGAGGATTGTCCATGGTCCGGATATGGATGTTGCTTTGGTGATTTCGATACCGCCGCCGGTTGAAAAGCGGAAGTAGACACCATCTGAGGTTCTTTGAATTACTGCTGGATCGTGACTCCAACATGCACCAGAGCACGCGCCGGGATTTGCATAAGATTGAACAAGCACTCCGTACTACCTCTAACATTAAAGAGCGTTCCAAGCATACCATGGAAAGAAGGAAAGCATGAGAAGCGGGTTCGGCTGTGCCAACTACCAACTCGGCTCATCCACGAAAGGTTACTTACCAACAGTACGAGCAGTAATTTCAAGGTTCGTTGATACATATTAGAACCGAAAATTCCAACGCGGAGACTACGGGGCAGGAAAGAGAGAAGGAGGACCGGACTCTGTCTGCCATCTCGGCCTTTATATATAGCATTCAAACCTCAAGTTACGGTTGTTCTTACAACGGCAAAATATCAAGAGGGAATGCCTAGTGGGTTACATTCGACGCATAAACTTTGATCGAGACATAGATAGCTCACTTGGGAGACGGATATTCTACCTAAATTCTAAACAATCCATCCAATGATTTGGGTATAGCACGACCAGTTGGCACATCTTTGGAGGAACTTCCATTCTTACGGTGGATATTTCAAGTATTTCCCCATTGGTGGGAGTTGTGTATACACGACGTATACGGAAGATTTCTTATGCATTTGCCGTTGCACTACATTGTGGGGTTAGGTAGTGTAATCCTTGGCGAGTAGTTGGAAGTGGTTTTTAGAGGCTGATCCACCCCCTTTTTATTCCTCGCTTAAATGGTCAAACAGTTAGTCTATCAACATGGTAATAGAACGTCGCGAACATGAGAGATGGAAATCGATACATCTTCATTATTTTGGGGAAGTTTACTGGTATTAGATAGAGCCTGTAACTTAATTGAGAGTGATATCGAAACATTCATTCTGGTGTAGGCAAATAAACATTGAAAGACAAATTGGGGTGGGAAAATAGATAGGATGGCGGTGAGAACTAGCAATCGATGAAATTTTACGGAAGTGACCTCTCAGCGTTTGGGGCCATGAATATCAACAAGTCTTAAATATATGTATAGGAAAAATATATAAAGAAAACGGCATCTATCAGCTAAAGTGTATGTGATGACTCCTGTGCGCCATAATCTATGCACATATGTACAAAGAAAGTAGTACCAATACAAATGATGATCCTTCTGATCTCACCTCAAAATTACTATCTCCTCTCAACTAGGAGAACATGCATCGCAATGTATGCTAGTAAAATGAATGATCCACCAAAAATTGCTAAGCGAATTACATCCGGGAAATAAGCTTGGGTGTCGAATCCAAAGGAGCTTAAAATTGTTGCTCCAGGGACACTAATGTCCAACCCATACTTTCGATCAGTAAGTGTGAGATACGTGACTTCATTCACAATCAGCGATTCAAAGCCGTAGTGGAATATCGACAATGACTGAAGCCAGAGTGCAGACGGTGGAATCGCGTCATGGTTGAGTAGAAGGCCAGCGAATAGTAAGCTGAACAGCATAACCAAACTTCCAACTAGGCTCGCCACCCCTTGGTCTTTGCATACAATGCCAATAAAGAGGCAAATACCGGCTGCCGCAAGGTTGAAGAGTACCAAAACCAAAATAAACTTAAGGAAATGGGTCCAGTCGGGGACCAATCCAGTCATAGGATACAAGATAGAGCCCATAATGAGAGGTGGAATGATCCGAAGAGGAACAATGTCGAAAATTACTTTGGCGGCAAAGTAGGTAATTGGTGAATAATAGCCATTCGCTCGTTCCCTCACAAACACTAGCCGTTCAGTGGCAAACACGTTCAAGCTCGACAACGTGCTGAAACCAAATAGTGCAAGAATGAAAAAGAAGAGACCAAGACGATTTTGGAAGCCGGGGATGTCATCAGTCAAACCATAAAATAAGAATCCGGAAAGAACTGCCAGCAATATGGCAATCGCATAATGCGTCAGCATTAACATAGGATTCCGATAAAGATTTCGCCAGGTTCTCTGAGACAAGATGACGAACTGTCGTAGGTAGCCAACTCTTGCGTACCCTCTGCCCATTGTACCACCAGTCGCATTCCCATTTTCTTGAGCGTGACCGTTAGGGCCATTATTAGTGGCAGCAGTATTGACTGCAGACTCAATATCACTACTGATAGTGTTTGCAATATCCGAAGTTTGGTAAGCCGCAACTAGTATGTCAAGATCAGTTCCAGTACCAGCAGCGAAAGGAGGTAGGTTGTCGGGGTCATCCAGACTGTGCTGATAAGACGGATTTTTCTTCTGCTTTGAAAGACGGAGCCATGGTTCGGATGTTGATGCATTTGGGTCAAGAGGTGCCTCGTCAGTCGTTGATGCAGGAGTCTCCCTACCCGTTTTTCTTCGCGTGTACAGCTCTCTTTCTTGCTTTGCCTTCACTGAGTCTCTACGATGGCCTTTGGGCCTTCTTATAGAATCACCAGGGCTACCAACAACTTGCTCCTCAATACTCCCGCCACCAATGCTTGCAATCGATTTAACAGCTCTAGTACTGCTTGGACCAGTACTACTACTAGTGTCTGCATCTAGCCCGGGTATTGCATTGTCAATAGGAACTTGAGGAGTACCAGCGTGCATGGTCAGATCGACAAGATAATCTGCAATGTTGAATCCAGGAGGACAGGAGTAGCCAATGTGATCAAAATACTCCTGGCATTGATTGAATTCACCAGAGTAGACCGTTTTTCCTTTGGCTAAGAGAAGAAGTCTGTCGAATAGTGCGACAATGTTAGATCTCGGCTGATGGATGGTGAATATTATCGTTCTTTTGTAGGTTTTAGCCAATGTGACAAGGCATTCGATAACGTTAAAAGCGTTGTAGGCATCAAGACCACTCGTTGGCTCGTCAAGGAAAAGAATACTGGGGCTAGTCACAAGCTCGCAGGCAATACCGACTCTTCTCTTCTCTCCTCCAGAAATGCCTCGGCCATTGCCTTCTTCGGACCCGATTAAAGAGTCCTTGATATGTGAGATCCCAAGCTGTTTTTCAACTTCATAAACACGCTGTTCCTTTGCCGACCTTCCCATATCGCGAGGAAGTCGTAGAAGAGCACTAGTCATGATAGTTTCATGGACTGTAAGAGTTGATAGCATAGAATCTTCCTGGTCAACAAATCCAACCACGTTCTTGTACTCGGCGTCATCAACCTTTTCACCATTCACATAGTATCTGCCACCTACTTTCCCACGCTTGTTCTTCCTTGCAAGAATATCGAGAAAGGTAGTTTTGCCAGCTCCAGATGCTCCCATTATAGCCATGATCTCTCCTGGATAAGCAACCCCCTGAACACCGGATAATATCTGCTTCCCGTTTAGCTCGTAAGAGACGTCTTCGAAGTATAGCGATGCAGGCTTATGATCAGCCATAAGTTTAGTCCCCTCGTCGTCAGATTCGTCCAAGTGGATAGGACCATACTTGAATTGCCTTCGGGATAGGTACCAAACGGTTAGAATAACCGCAACAACGAAGAGTGAGGCAGCTGCAATGACCGTAGCAATCAAAGGCGTGTTGATCTTCTTAATGGGTCGTTCAAAGCCGGGGACCTGGGATTCGTGGAGGCATTCTCCGGATTGACAGTCAATAAAGATACTGCTATCACCAAACATCATCTGAATTAGCTTGTCCATTTCTGGCTCCTTGAATTTACAATCATTTGTTCCCCCATTCTTCTGCAGACATTCGAATGTCGCGGGGCCTCTGATAAGTTCATCCAAGAAATCTGTGATATCAACAGATCCATTCTCCCCACAAAGCATACGATCTGGAATACATTTGCATTCGACATTCTCACATTGGTAGTTTGTGCTATTCTTGTCGTAAGAATTGTCTGCATTGGAGGTACACGTATCGAGGTGGCAATAGAATGATTCCTTGTGTTCAACCCAAACTTCTTGATATTAGTCAAGATCTCAGATTCAATTGGAAAATACTCACATTGGAAATCGCAAGTATCGTCTTCCGCATTGCAAGTGAAGGTAACCTGTGGCCTTCTACCATCCAAAATCTCAACAATCTTGACATTTGTAACGTCGCACATCTGGTAGTTTTGAGTGACAACCTCGCCATTTTGATAGCACACTCCGCCCTCTTCTCCTTCAGGCATCAAGGCATTACAGGCTTTGTTATTTGTACACACATTACAATTTATGCCTGCCCACCCCTCTTTACAGTCGCAATAGTCGCCTGAACGCTGCGGTCGGTCTTTTCCATCCGATAGAGCTCCGCAGACTGTATTAATGTGTCAGAGTGTTGTTCTGTAAATCAAAACCGTGAGATTCATACCTGGAGCTAGGCAGTCTTCGCCCCCAAAACCTGGCGGACATGCGCATTTCCCATCATATTGTTGACACTCTGAATATTGGCCACATGTAAACGCTGGAAGGAGACAATTGAAGCTATGCCGGATCATTAGCTATTGACTTCGAATTAATGTAGAACTACAACGTACCAAGGTGGGCAGTCTTCACGGATGCCCATCAGTGCATTCTGAGCTTTCGACATATCTGCCGTTGAGTAGTTGGCATATGCATAAGTTGTACATGATAACGAGAGGGTCGCCAGGACCACTCTCCCGATCTGAAAGAATCGCATTTGTTTTCGATTTGTGGTGTTGTTGGAGCTTGGTCTTTCGTCGGAGTAAGATGGGGGAGCTTAGGCTAGGTATGTTCACGCCATACAACAGGAAACGCCTTGTTAAGGACTCAGCAAGAATAGAGGGACAAAGTTAACAAATGAAGCAATACTGGATGCGCGCAAGTTGTGATGTAAGTCGGAGAGAGATATACAAAGGTTGATTGTGTTGAGTTGAGGTGTTGCCTGGACACAGTTACTCCGTACATGTTGTATCATCGACCAGGATCACTATGTGGCGGGGCTGGGGAGCTAGGCTAGCGACCCATCAAGGACAATCAGGCTATCGAGGGGGGGAGTAATGTAGCAAACTTATCAAACATTAGAACTCCGATAATACTTATACAATTACAAAGCTCAGTATTGGCTTTAAAACAAATAAACTTTACAGTTTCAAGTTGAGTCAAAAGTGCATTTTCGCCTTCAGCTCATCAAATATCTCAGCCTTGTGTTGCCGAGGCTCATTCAACTATCCAACGTCAAGATGAAGATTCAACCTTTTGATGTTGAACAGGTAAACCCTAAAGCTCCAAAGAACAATTAATGATGAGGCTAATACAATAGCAAGTGGATGGATAAATATGAAGTTACTCCAGGAGTTCTCAACATCGCCGAAACTTGCGCAGCAAGCATCTCCATTGATGATCTTGTAGCTCTTTGCGAAGATCCAGATATCCCACCGCCCTTGCAAACTTCCAAGAAGCTCACATATGGTTCGATACGAGGATCTGATGCTCTGCGTGGGCGCTTGGCCGCCTTGTACTCTGCCAGAGTTGCATCACCACTGAGTCCCAACAATATCCTCATTACTCCTGGAGCTATTGCGGCAAACTTTCTACTCCTCTACACGTTGATTGGTCCAGGAGACCATGTCGTCTGCGTACATCCAACTTACCAGCAGCTATATGCTGTACCAGAAAGCTTGGGCGCGGAAGTTTCACTGTGGAAATTGAAGAAGGAGAAGAAATATATACCCGATGTAGAAGAATTGGAATCTTTGGTGAAGGAGAATACCAAGATGATAATTATCAACAATCCAAATAATCCAAGTAGGTATTACCCATTAATCTATGTCAGTGTCGTATCCAGAGTGATATTATGAAGAGATTGACTTAGTACTTGTTATTCTCCTAAACACGCCTACTGACTTGACCCTCAACAGCCGGAGCTACAATCCCTAAATCGGTCCTCCAATCAATTGTTGATTTTGCGAAAGCCCGCTCTATCATTATACTTTCTGACGAAGTCTACCGCCCCCTTTTCCATGGTATCTCTCCTGTGGACACAGAATTTCCGCCCTCCGTTGTTTCCATGGGTTATTCCAAAACCATAATCACAGGATCCATGTCCAAAGCTTACTCACTGGCCGGAATCCGCATCGGTTGGATAGCTTCTCGAGACCAATCCATCATTGAAGCCGTCGCTTCAGCTAGAGATTATACTACTATCTCGGTATCACAAATAGACGACCAAATCGCCTCCTACGCACTGTCGAACTCCGTGCTACACTCTCTGCTGAAACGAAACATCGAACTAGCTAAAATAAATGTTGCTCTGCTCGAAGAATTTGTTAGAGAACACGGTTGGTTATGCTCCTGGGTCAAACCTACAGGTGGCACAACCGCGTTTATCAAGTTCCAGAAAAAGGGAAAGCCCTTGGATGATGTGCAATTATGTATTGATGTAATTGAAAAGACGAAAGTAATGTTTCTACCTGGAAGTAAATGTTTCGGGGATGATTTCAAGGGATTTGTAAGAATTGGATTCGTGTGTGAAACGGCAGTTCTGGTGGAGGCTTTATCGAAGCTGGATGGTTATATTGATGAATATCTATCATGAGGAACGTCTCCTTTCGAGAATGTTTCATACAGTATAGTTCCCATGAGCATAAAACCATAAGAGCAAATTCAATCAAAAGAGTCAAAAAAGTTGCTGCTGTCTTTTGTCTTGTTAGAAGATATATTTCCAGATAGTCCTAATGTGTTTCAAATCTTTGTACTGTACAAAGAGCTTTAGAACCTATGGCAATCATGCGTTTTTTGTTTTTGTTTTTCAAATATTGTAATATCATAAAAAGTCCAGAAGAATCAATGCGCCAAGCATCAGGAAGCAGATGTTAATCCCCTTTCACTTCAGATAAGACGCCATTTCGATGGAATCTATAGTGAAGGCAAATTCTCGGGAAGGGTTTCTCTGGATTCAACCTATTCTAGTCACTAAAATCAGAGGTCTGATATGAGCTAATTTGCGTCCTTTATACTCTTGATTTGCATTTCTTCTTCAGTTTGAGCATCCTATATGTTTTGTCATAGTGCTTTGAAGACAAGAGATGATACGATATATTCATATTGAGCTAGAGCCAGGTATGCAAACCGAGAATCCGATGCCAGGAACTGCCACGTGATTGTGTGAGTGTCTTCCAGAACATTATCAACACAATTTTATAGCTACGAAGAATGGCAATGGTAATGATGCAATTCTCATTCGGTGGTAAGAGCCTCACGAAGGCTGCGTCGTAGAATTTTGCCAGTATGGTTTCTAGGGATTGAAGTCACAAATATGACATCTTTGACCTGTTTGTATCGAGACAGCCGGTCGGCGAGGAAAGTTTTGACTTCGCTTGCCTCCAACATGACGTCCGCTCTGCGAACAACGAAAGCAACGGGTGCTTGATCATCAGACTCATCACTAGCCGATACACCAATAACGGCAGCATCTAGAACACCAGGATGTTCCAATAAAGAAGCCTCAATTTCTGCAGGACTAACTTGCCAACCACGGACTTTGATAATATCTTTAGTACGATCAACCACGTACCATTTTCCATCTTGGAAATATCCAATATCGCCACTGCGAATGTACCCGTCAGAAGTGAGCACATCTTTGGTCTCAAGCGGGTTGTTGAGATAACCCTTCATAAGATGTTGAGTTTTAATTTGGATCTCACCATTTATATTATCGTCGAGAATTTCGGTACCGTTTCTGTCGACTAGCCGTAAGATAGTTCCGGGAATTGGACAACCGACACTGCCAGTACATTCTTGCGAGTTTTCAGTCCATGTTGTGCATGCCCAGCCAACTTCTGTCATGCCATACACCTGGACTATATGTGCGTCTGGACATAGCTTAACGTACAGTTGTCTCTGCATGCTGTTGGTTGCAGAAGAGCCTCCGGTGTAAACGCGTCTAAGAAATTTCAGCTGGTTGGTAGAACACTTCGATAATGCCATGAGAATTGGAGGAACGACCACTGTATGGGTGATTTCATATTTTTGGAGGGCTTCGACGAATGCTGTTTCGTGGAAACGCGGCATAATATATGTTATGCTTCCGTTACGAAGAGCCAGGGCATGTTGAACTGGAATCATGAATACATGGAACGCTGGAACGGCTACCAAGGTTGAAAGCTTGTATGGAATATTGGCTGAGATCATGACCTGATATTCAGCTTGATTGATAAGGTATGAGTGTGGAAGGACGGCGGACTTGGGCAGACCAGATGTTCCACTGGTTGACTACAAAATGAAAATCAGTTCGACTATCTTTTGTAGGATCACTTCTGTGAAATTTTAGGGAGCTATATATACTGCCAGGAGAGATATGAGAGCCCTCCCGGTGCTATACCGAGAGTGAATTATGGAGTTTGAAGGAAGGGTGCATACCACATGAGCAGCTGGTGTGTTATCGGGATCATTAACCCTTACCCAGTCCGATTCTCCATGAGCTAGCAAACATTTCCACGACCGCAGACTCTCTGGTATTTCCTCCTTGTCAAAGTCCAACACAAACACTCGCTCCGAGGGGATTCCACATGTTTTCGCAGCCTGAAGAGTAACATCCAACCCAGCGACAGAGGTAAGGATGAACTTGGCATCAGACATTGTAACATGATGCGTAAACTCATGCACCGTATATCCGGGATTTCCACCACTGAAGCAGCCACCGGCGCCGATTATTCCTAGAAAGAGTCCAGTGTAATGGATCTGTTGAATAGTTTAGCAGATTTGCCATAAATAGAGGCAGTATCTCGATAGATGCCACCCTGGATAAGAATGAAACTGACATCATTGAAACTGAGAACGCAAACGCAGTCTCCTATTTTCAAACCATGATGTTGCAAGCCGGAGACTAGCTGTCGTACTAGTTTACGGCATTCGTTGGAACTGAGATGGCGAGTAGGGTTAGCGGCATCGATATAGAGCTGCCATAGTTAGTACGACACATCATTGTGTTGTTATGGAATACTACATACTGGTACATCTTGATCATAAAAGCTTTGGCGATCGAAGGTCCACGAAACAATGTCCATCGATGGGGAAAACTGGCCAGTAACAGCTTTACAATAGATGGCAGTATCCTCTAGCAGCTTGCGGATCTTCTTCATCTGGTAGGCGGATAGACGTTCTTGTTGGGCGGCGACTTTTCCACACTGGTTGGCCGTGGTCTTTAACAGCTTGCGGATAATGTGAATCTGATAGAGGGAAGGCGTCTCCGTAGCATCAATCAACTTTGATTAAAAGACCAGAGACAACAAGAAACGAATCAAGATCTCGACCTAAATCCAGATACGTCAAAAGATACTTGATGAGAGACAGGACGGCGCAAATGAGATTCGCTACAAAGAAGGGGAGGTTTACGCTCTGAGAAGTGACAGGAAAGCACTATATACCTTCTTGATTTGCAAAACCAATGAACCTCAATATTTGCTTCAAAGTTCTTGTTGCCTTATTTGCCAGATGGGAGAGCATTTGTGGCTACTTTGTTAAGTTTGCACTTATCCCAGATCCCAGATGCTATTTCACCAAATTTCAGATTTTTGAACACTTGAGAGAGTTCGGCTATAATTTCAATACCGACTAAAAGGTTAATGTTGTCTTTCCCAGAATGTTTTCCCTTGTGTCTATATTCACAACACGAGAAAGTGGAAGTAACGACGCGCCTCTCGGACGTCGCCCTAACCTGGGAACCGACAGGGTATTTTGGATTCTGAGGTTGGTCCATGGTACTTACCAATGTAATTGTGCTGAATTATCAGTGTATACCTTCTAATATGATTTTCTGAATTGTTGTGCACGTCAATTGGTAGCTTCCTCAAATGGTGTGGGATACCTTCATCAGATAGTGATGCTCCCAATTTGTCAATACATAAACTAGACTGCATACAAACAATAGCCATATATGACTCAGACTTTGTTAGTTAACGAGGCCAACTATCCACTTCTACTTCAAGATGACACCAGAACGGGGAGTAAAGTTTAAAATACGTATACCAGGCAAATAGACCATGCTTTATCCTGATATCTAGTGTAAGCGACAGTTCAAATTTGATGTTTCGAAGCTTAGTAAGGCTTTTCAGAGCGATGAAAGAATCTACTGAATCATGATTGTCGGAGTATCAGCATTTGAAGTTCTCATTACATCTCAGTTTCCATAGTTTTCTCCATCCTGTCCACAAAAAAATATATACTAGCTTAGGTATTATTTTCAGCTAATTTCCTTGGCTGAATCTTCGCTAGTCCTCTCCTGCCTCTCTGTAGCTCTTGCTGCCAGATATTTTCCACAGTTCACCATAAGGACTATAACCAAAAACAAGCTCTTTCAGCCTCACCACACGTTCTCTTCAACAGAACTTCCTTTGCACCGCTGGCATAAATTTCAACGTCCTAAATTTTCGGTCTTTCCGATCAGCTGGTAGACTTTAGCTCTCTTTCTCTTGTCCTCAGAGTTCGTCTCCACAAGAGTTACCCGTCTTTCAATTCAAATCTAAATACACTCGTTTACCAGGCTTCTGTTACAAGCACGTTTGGTTGCTAAATTCTAAAACATACAAGCATAACTCTTGATTCATTGTCTGGGGCACGAAAATACTGAAACAGCCACCTTACCAATATTAACGCCAAGTGGGCTGAGATACCTAGCCCGATCTTAATACATTTGTTTATTTTTTTAATTTCACCTACCAGTGTTCAACATATCACCTGTAGAAATGGTCACAATTACAAGACCACCACGGGCTTTAACTCTGTATGAACTACAGGCTCGCAGAGAGCGGGCTTTAGCCAGAACAAAAGAGCGTCGACAGTCCAGATTAGATTATAATCCAAAAGATGACACGAATTGTTATGTCCAGCACCGTAGTGCTCCAATGCCTGACTGGTCATCATTCGATTTCGGCTTTATTCCACGACACCTCCACCCTGCGGATTTGGAAAAGGGAGTGCAACATTTTGATGGCAGTATAGGAAGACTATATTTTCGTCATCCATACCCTCAACTTCCAGGTCCAAATCTTCCCAAGAAGGTGCAATTTCAACCCATACGAAATGCACGATATATATGGTTTAACGTCTACCGCCGCCTCTTCTCTTTGGTATTCATTCTGAACATGTTTGGCTTCGTAGCATTATTTTACAGGGACTCTGGTTGGACGAAGAACCCACCACTAGAAGATTTTGCTACTGCAGCTTCAGCCAATATTTTACTAGCTATTTTGATCCGACAAGATTACATTATCAATCTTTTCTTCAAAACAGCCTGGATTGTTCCACTATCCGCGCCTCTCCGGTTTCGGCGAATATTAGCTAAAGTTTACGAATTTGGGGGAGTGCATTCGGGTTCTGCTGTCTCGTCCGTCTTGTGGTTTATTCTCCTTACAGTATTTATCACCCAGCAATTTGTTGTCGATATTATACAGGATACCGGGCTTCTGATTTTTACATTTCTCCTCTTGATTCTGCTGGTTAGTATCACGGTAACAGCATTTCCAAGATACAGATTCAAGAGTCATGATTCGTTTGAACAGATTCATCGTTGGGGCGGCTGGATCTCGCTTACTTTATTTTGGGTGGAGCTTCTTCTATTCTCTCGAACCAAGGCCATTTGTGAGGGCATTCCCTTTGCGGTTGTATTTTTCTGCCTTCCTTCATTTTGGCTTCTTCTTGTTGCTTCATTCCATGCCATCTTGCCATGGTTCCGTCTTCACAAACTGTATGTCAAGCCAGAGGTTTTGGGCAGACATGCAATCCAACTCCACTTTGAAGAGCCAATTCCATGTTTTGTCGGGATTAGAATTGCAGAAAATCCTCTTGGTGAATGGCATTCTTTTGCCTGTATCCCATCCCGAGATGGAGGACAATCTGGGGGAAGTATCATAATATCTGATGCTGGAGACTGGACCCATCAAAATATCAACGATCCTAAGCCGTTCTATTGGATCAAGGGAATACCCATCACTGGTGTTCTTTGTATGGCGAAGATTTTCAGAAAGGTTGTCATTGTAACCACAGGTTCCGGGATCGGTCCTTGTCTAGGTGTTATGCAAGACATTCCAGATACAGCTGTTCGAGTTATCTGGAGCACTCCCAGCCCTCATAAGACCTACGGCGCAAATATTATCAATTCCGTCCGAGTGGTAGATCAAGAGGCAATCATTTGGGACACCAAGATGTTGGGACGCCCAAACCTAGTGCAGATGACTTGGGAATTATATTTAAATATGGGAGCTGAGGCAGTCTTTGTCATCAGCAACCCTAGTTTGACAAAGAAGTTGGTATATGCCATGGAGAGTCGTGGGATTCCAGCATTTGGTCCAATTTGGGACTCCTGAGTGTTGTCTATGCGTCCAACTCTGTTTCTCGGCCATTGCACTTCTTTGTGTCACCCCTTGTCGTACATGGTTGGCTGCACGAGTATTGCTACGACAAACAGTCGTCATCTAGAAGTCAAAATCCTATTCCCCAAAGCATCATTCACTGATGTATTAGCCTGGTGGTTAAAGTCTTTTGGTATTTGCCAAATCTGTTTCAACAAATACATCTTTTGCATCAAATAGTGAGATTTCCGAAAACAAGACTTAATCTACTTTAATTTCTTTCAGTAGCTGCGCTCTTCTACTAAGTTCAGTTAAAAATCCATAAATTCCTCAGTCCATTCCGCAGTGCCACAGTTCTAATACGTTAGAGCTATACTGCGAATTGCTGCAACTGTAAGCACTTAGTAATGACCAGACCCTAGAGTCATCACACCATTCATCCTTTCCGGTTTAATCTGCAATATCAGGGGCTATTTGGAAATCTAAAGGATCTGAAAGACGGTACAAAAGCATCATTGTCATATGCGGAACAAATACAAGTTCAAAGAGTTGTTAACGATAAAGACGGTTGAATAATTCAAAACAAAGAAACCTGAGATGCTACACTAACCTTCAAAATTCCCCATCAGACATAAGATTTGTGTCAGTTTCGCTTTTAAACATATTGTCATCATCGCAATGGGTTGAAAGATTCTTAGTGTCAGCAAAGCGATAGCAAGAGATCGCAACATCTCCGCTGAAGAACAGAGAACCTGGTTAGGGCGTATATGATGGATATTAAAGCTCACATCCTGATCCCAGCTCACTACCTCTCTCAGATACTTGGCCAGATATACAAGATTTCTACCCCCCAATTGATCGTCAAGCACCAGGATCGATCGTAGAAAAGCGGTTTCCCTTAGATGAGCCTGAATGGCCACCAGCTGATGTGGAAATCCTCCTTTCCCAGGCTACCCACACCTATGTCCATTTCTAATTCTAGCGCAACCGCCTCAGCTCTTTTTTGGTCTTACTGGAGTGAGACACGCAGATTCGTTAGTTGTAGAGCTCCTCTTTCAACTGGTGTCAATTTGCCTTGGGATGGCTTTCCGCTTATAGGAGATCCAACTTCAGTTCCGCGAAAGACACTAATTAAGAAGAGACAGCTAGGAGTCAGAGTACATAGACCACCCCGAAGATTCGATGAGGGTCATTGATTGTTGATAATCAATCAGAGGAGCCTAGGGAAGGTTCAAGAATCTCAAACCGCTAACAATTTCACCTGAGAGAAGGAGGTTACTAGGTCAGTAAACTATCTACTCACCAAATCTTTCTATTTTTGAGATTACTAACTGATGATAGTGGAAGAGGCCAGAGATATCTCACGTTTTGTCGATGATGAAAGTGATGGACTCTTGTGAAGTATGCTCATATCTAAGGGCTAGTAAGAGATCTTACGGATTCAGGCTTTACATATTTCTAGCACAACATAATCTCTGTATACAGAAAGATGACTGTGACCGAGAGAGATTGTGTATATCATGCCGTGAAGGAATAAGCAGGCCTAAGCACACGTTGCAACCCGTTATAATAAGCATTCGTCAAAGCTTTTTGTGGGGTTTGCCGTGTAAGATGATCTATGCAGCCCAAGAACATCAGAACATTGAAACTTCAACATGTTGAAACATGAAGACATTGAAACATCAAAACAAACATCGAAACATCGAAACATCGACTGTATCAGAGCTAATATCGCGGAAGAGTATTGTTTGATGCCATTCGTTGCGATTTGTCCAGCAATCATCACATGTCAAGATCCTAAACACTTGATAAGGTGCCCTAGATCCGTTCTTGAATCGATTTTCGTTGTAATTGTATAAACAACGTGATAAACATCACATCCAGCGATAAGAAGTGAATAATCATTCCCCTTCTACCTAACAAATTAGCCTCAGAATATGGGTATCGACATTGTAGCTGGCGCCAAAACAATCGCTCCGGCGATGAAACGTACATTTGTATCTTCGGTCAGTAGTGAAAGTCACTTTGTTGTCTTATTTTAGGCAGTTGCACTACTAACAGAAAATGAGCTTAGCTCAAGAAAAATAAGAAGCATGTTAAGAGTCTTAAAGACGAATCGGGCTACATGGAAACCCTCCAACTCATGCGACAATTACTCCATTTCACAGCCATTAGTTACATCGACGACATACAGAGTGTAACTAATGCATGGATACCTCATCCACCTTCAGTTATTGTCACCGATGTTATAATTCCAGTCGAATTTTATCCAGAAGCGGCGCGACATATACAAGCCAACTTAGGTCCTATCAACCTTCGTCGAGTTGGAAAGTCTTGGTGGCAGTGGAGGAGGCCTGGTAGTGTAGTTAGGGCCGAGTGGGTTGAGATGAAACCCGACTACCTAGAAAGGAAAGCCAATAGTAACCTAGGTAAAAAGGTTATGTTCTATGTCCATGGAGGTGCATATTATCTGGGGCCTGTCGGCCATGCACCGCAGATTCAAAGGCACGCGAGAAAGTATGACAGATCTTTCATACACTCTTCATAACGGTTGAATGACGTAGAAAGGCCACTAATTCTTCCACTTCTAGATTACATGGCAGAGTGTTTGCTCCGAGATATCGACTAGCTCCCCAGTTTCCTTTTCCATGTGCTATTCAGGATGTCTTGTCTGCGTATCTTTATCTCTTAACAATCGAGTAGGTGTATTTCGTCGTTGGCTCCCTCTAAAACCCGAATAAAGCACTTACAGACCTTAGGCACCCTAGTAGCATTGTGATTGCGGGTGACTCTGCGGGTGCGGGTTTGTGCGTCGCACTGTTAATCATTCTTCGAGATCAGGGACTACCTTTACCAGCAGGAGCCAGTCTCATCTCACCATGGGTTGATTTGACCCACTCCTTCCCAAGTGTTACTATCCCTAGTGATCTTGACTATGTTCCAGCACATGGCTTCCACGCGAGACCATCAATTTCGTGGCCACCGCCTAATTCTGACGAGCTGGCGGCTCTCAACTGGCCCCGACACCCAGGGGCTGAGCCCGATATGGAGATACTAATTGATGGTCAGAAGACTATCCTTAAGGAACAGTTTCAAATGTACGCTCAAAATACTCACCTGCAGATACCATTAGTTTCTGGTGTCTTGGCAGCATCGTTGGGAGGTAAGTCAACCGTGAAGAACTTATGACTGCGATTGAGAGATATTCTCTACTCATAATTGATCTTGCAAAATGTTCACCTATCTTCTGTCCTTTGACCCTTCTCTTACTTATTTATACTGATTCTACGATCAATTACAGGTCTATGTCCGTTACAAGTCATCGTTGGAGGAGGTGAAATTCTCAGAGATGAACAAATCTATCTCGCCCACAAAGCCGCAGACCCAGAACGCTATCAACCTAACTCTGAGATTTTGGCTTATAATGGTAATACTATAGAAGATGTCACCAGATATCCACCGACAGACGTGCAACTTCTTGTTTTTGAAGATTGCCCTCATGCAGCACCAACACTTGGGCATACTCGTGGGGCAAAGTATGAGTATCGATCTGTCGCGCAATTTGCTGCTTGGGCTCTGGCAAAAGCTCAGAAAACTGATGTCGAGATTGACGATGATGCTTCGATCACCTCGCATGAAGAGTCTCATCTACAACATGTAATAAGTCATACAATGGCGTAGAACCGAGCTACAACTGACAAGGCATTCAGGAAGCAGAACAAGTAGGAAAGGCGGGCGACCCCCTCCCTCCCTTTGTGGACCATATGATTCGCCATCTAGTTGATATTAACGGAAGGCTATTCCCCCTAGTACAAGCCTCAGAACTCCGTGGGTGCATTTTCCCCGCAAGTGAAATCGGTCACCCTAAAGAGGCTGCTCTCAAAGGCTGGTTCAACTATACGGAAAAGGCAAATATCAAATATGCTTCTGATAAAAAGAAAGGTGAGCTAGCATCTGGAATGATGTACTACTGCTAGTACCCCAAGCTGAGTACTAACGAATGTTGGGACTCTAGTTTGGAAGCAGCGAGTCAGAATTGCAGCTGTTGGCTTTGTGACATTTCCCGATGGTGAGATTCCACCGCCTGGTTCCTTAGCTGGCATGAGAGTTGTGGGTGATGAGGTTGAAAGAGAGAAAGCACGGGGACGTATAGGGAAAGGCATATATCGTGTTCTCTATAGCAAATTCAATCACGACCCCTCTGCTGCTGGAGAGTCTGCAGAAGAGACTATGAAGCAGGCACGCCGGAAAACAGTCATGTACGATGCTCAAGTAATGGGTACTACGCCACTGATTAAAGAACACCACATATTGCCCTAAATACATAGGCAGGATTCAATACACTACAGGGAGGGGCCGGATGCTTAATTGCTATAGCATTAAATTAATGAATCAATCTACGGGAAAACCATGGACAGTTGATGACAGCGAGCTTTATACCCTTCATATTTCGCTGGTGCATAGTAAATCAAATATCCCATCACAGTTTTTTTAATTTCCGAAACCGCAAAACAGCTTAGCTCAGATTGGTATTTGACCTGACATTATAAATTTCGAATAGTGCTAGGCACTCACGAGAAGAGCTTATCATTTCACGTATCTCTTGAAATATCTGCAAGATATGCTCGTTTACGGGAGCATACGGTGATTGAAAGCTTTCGCTATAGCGCCTAGAGGAAGTAGCTTGACTGCTATCATGAAGGGAATAAATATATATACTTCTCGTTTGTACATGATTGGAGCATCTCCTCAACGTTCAGTTATGGTGTAATATAGGCACGAGCTCAATCTTTTGGCGGGTCGGCGGGGATGCGGGGGATCCTTATTTACCACCCTGAAGATACACGAGTCAATTAAGGTGAGCTACCCCAGATAGTGCAAGAGTTGGCCCTAACGCTTATAGTACGATTCATGATTCCGCTATCAGTTTCTCCATCCCGCTGCACGAGCGGCCAAGTCTAGCGACGTCCTGTCTATTTCATCTTCCGCGCCATCTTAATCTCAACCCTCCTTATTCTTTGCTCCACTCCCATACCACATCCCCTAGGTATCCCTTTGTTCTCCCCCAACAGCTTGTTACAGCAACATGCAAAGAGTCTGTCTGGGGATGGTGGGGTTAAAAAACCTCCCGCGTCTTAGTCCATATATTAACAGTAAGGAAGCGATCAAAATTCGTTCGACCTCATTTTGAAAACATCTGGACCCTATAGGCAGGCTGTGGACCTGGATTACCACATAATTCCTCATATTTAACCACCCTACGTCAGTTTACACTTAATTCTATATCAAGAATCTCACTATGGGTGCTGCCCCTGCCAAGTCCAACGGGGATCAGAGGTCTGTTGGACACGACCTAGCCAAAGTTCTCCCTAAGACGTCAAAGAAGTGGTACACCAAACGCCACTTGGTGCTACTAAACTATTGTCTCTTATCACTTATCTTATTCTGTAAGACAAGTCGAATCTGTTATCATTTCAATACTAACCAATTACATAGCTTCGTCCAATGGCTTTGATGGCTCACTCATGAATGGCCTCCAGACGCTGGACTACTGGCAAGAATTTATGGACCATCCCACCGGAGCTTGGTTGGGCTTTATCAACGCAATATATTGGCTTGGGACTGGCATTTCGTATATCTTTGGTCCCATAGTTACAAATAGTTATGGTCGCAAAAAAGGTGTCTATATAGGATATATTTTCCTGGTCCTTGGCTCGGTATTACAGACCGCAGCGACGGACGAAATCGCTTTCGTTATGGCGAGGTTTTTCCTTGGATGCGCATCTGCCTGGTTTGGGATCTCAGTTCCTCTTCTAATCAACGAGATCGCTTTTCCAACTCACCGTGGAATCGTCAATGCTCTCTTCAACTGTGGATGGTACATCGGTGGTATACTTGCGGCCTGGATTACCTTTGCGACACGCACATACTCAAGTTCATGGAGCTGGAGGCTTCCGTCTCTCTTCCAACTCCTGCTTCCCATTGTTGCTTTCCCTGGATTTTTCCTGGTTTCGGAAAGTCCTCGGTGGTTGATTTTTGCCGGGCGAACTGAAGAAGCACGTCAGATATTTGCTAAGCATCATGCAGGTGGCGATGTTAATGCCCCCCTCGTCACTTTCGAAGTCACCGAGGTTGAACACACCTTAAAACTTGAGAAGAATGCGAAGTACAGTTCCAGCTATCTGGATATGCTCAAGACCAGGGGTAATCGCCACCGCTTGTTCATATCTATTTCTCTAGGTATCTTTGCTCAGTGGTCTGGAAATGGCGTCGTCTCGTACTACCTTGTTTTAATTTTGGACACTGTTGGTGTAACTAGCACGACAAACCAATTGATAATATCGGCCTGCTTGCAGATGTGGAACTTAATTTTTGCTGTCGGTGCTGCATTTAATGTTGATACCCTCGGGCGCAGAAAACTCTTCTTGTCATCTGCCGTTATTATGACAATCAGTTTTGTGATCATTACTGGACTCTCGGCCTCATTTGCAAAATCAGGGACCGCCTCTACCGGAGCAGCAGTTATTCCCTTCCTCTTCATCTTCTTTGCCGGTTACGATATTGCGCTGTATGTACTCCACCTCGTTGTAGTGCCTGATAACTAATGATAAACAGTACTCCTTTTCTAGTATCATATCCTTGTGAGATCTGGCAATATCAATTGCGATCTCGAGGTCTGGTAGTCACTTGGATGTCAACTGTCCTGGCCATATTTTTCAATACCTTCATTAATCCAATCGCCTTAGAAGCCATTGCTTGGAAATATTATATCGTATTCATTGCGGTCTTGGTCTGCTTTGGCCTTACAGCATATTTCTTCTACCCAGAGACAAGGTAAGTTGCTATTCAAATCCTTCAATGAGTCGTATAATTAACGCAATTTCTCAGAGGCCGTTCACTTGAACAAATGTCAATTATTTTTGACAGGGAAGATGCGCAAGCACACTCTCCTGAAACAACTCAAATAACCACCAGTGAAACGCTGGGGGGAAGGAACGAGAATCTGAAGACTGAAGAAACATCATGAATAGTGGTCCTGGATTCACTGTAAAAAAGAACATTGCTTGGGCGATTACATATAGAAATAGAATTCAAACATACCATCACAGTTCAAACTTTCAACCGGTACTCGCCGTAACCCTGTGAACGCTAGTTTCATGGCCGATCAGCGCCGAGTGCACTTGTAAGGTTTTTGAATTATTTTCTTGTTCCCTGGAGATAACTGAATACATTAGCATCTAAGCGGTGCGACATGGTAGGTACCGGATTACACAAAATGGCTGGCGAGGCGAGAATAAGCGAGCGTTCCCCCTTATGCTCTACTTAAGCGAGATCAGGTGCCGATTCGTGACTAAGGCTACTACACTACACTTGCATTGATAACAAGCTGGTTCGAGCATTTGCCTCAGCTAGCCCAAGGGGTTATAGCTTCATGGCTTAAGGCTTCGCAGTAAACCTCGAATGACTTGAATGGAGTAATATGTGTGAGGGAAAAAAAAAACTTGATTAGGTAGGATTTCCAAAGCTTGGTCAAGCGGAATTTTACGCTTTGCGACTTTCACTCTGTCTTTGAATGCTTGGGTATAATTTTTGTATGAGCAGGTAACTACTGGCAAGCTTTCCTTAAGATTTACCTACTAAAAGAAGGGGGTTAGGAACTCGCTACGAGACTAGCCCTGATTTTAATTTCAAATTTTAGAGATCAATAAAACAGGGTATTTCTGCCTCCAATTGTAAAACTCTGTTTGAACGTCCTTCCTACGGGTCACTTCACACTATTCTCCCTCTATGGGACTTAATATCTATAAATATATCTGGTCCCCGTCGGATCTGTTATTCTTAATGCATTCTCTCGGCCCCGGTCCTGAAGCTCCGCCTGGACTCGAGCAGCCTCAATTAATTCTTGCGCCTGCCTTTGACTAAAAGCCGATACGCGAGCAATCCTCTCCTTTACAGGTCCGGGTGTCTCAACTGGAAACATTTCTCGCGGGCAATCTCCCCAGTCGCGCCATATGTTGTAGTGTCTCGCTATTCTATTGAATCGTTGCCAAGCTTTTGTAAGATCGCCGAGCATCTCCAATGTGGTAATTTCAATAAAGCCATCCCGCGTGAGAAGGGGCATCCCACCTGATGCAGGTGGATCGAGAATAGAAGGAGATCTGGTCTTTGACATGAGTTTTGCGAAACCCCGGTTCAAGCCCGGGATGCCGTCGAGAAGACCAGACATATCGTTGTTGGGTGCAGTAACGCGTTTTCTAAGCACATGGTCAAACGAGTAGTTCTTTAAGACAGTGCGAAACTCGTAGTCCGCCAGGTCTTCAGAATTGAAACCAAACTTTGGCACATTTGACCGTTTCCCTGTTACTGAGCATTAGCGTGTATGGTGGACAGATACTTACTGTGCAACTTACAAATATCTTCATGGAGCTCATATCCCTGCACATCATTAAAAGCTGAATATTGTTCAGGGGTAATCATTCCTTTCCTCTCGGTATCAAGACAATCGAACACGGTATTGAAAAACGCAGCTCCAGTGACCGAAGGTATACACCCGTCAAATATTGGATTCCACGAGCTTGTAGCAATTGATGGTTCTCCTCCAGATGCTGGTAGTCCGGTCTGAGGGAGCTGACTTGGAGTTGGAAATGTAGTATCCATAGGTGCCATTGGCCGAGGAACGCTATGTTCGGACTCTTCCCTAGCTCTAGTTGATGTAGCACTCTGGTAGGTCTGGCTATACATGGCAGTTCCAGACAACATAGATGGTGTTGGCTGAGGTGTTCCATAAAACGACTCCGCTTTTGCTACAGGTGGGATTCCTTGGGTTTCTGTACTTTCTTTAGACCTGCCTGTTGCTCCAAGGTTGGTATCATCTGATGGCCCCGAGCACACCGAAGCAGATTGGGGTACTGCGGGGATATCTTGTTGGACCAAAGGAGCCAGTTCTTCTTTATGTACTGGCGATATGGACTGCAATGGCACTTGGAAGTCCTCCTTATTTGTTGCTAACGTATTATCCCCATTTCCCACCTTTGAGACAGGCGGGTTATCTTGATGTAGTGCATGGCCAACTTGTTCTGTCATGAGAGGCCGTATAGTTTGTACCGGTGTTAAGCTAGGTACACATTCACTCTGATTTATCTGTTCCGAGATTTTTTCCGGATATCCAGGTACAGTTGTGTGAGTAGCCGTCTCAATGGATTGTGCAGCGTGTTGGTATTTCTGTTGTGGATTCCTGTCTACATACCCATCTGATGTGGTTGAAGGTGTTGACTGCGGCGGTGGCGTTATATATTGCGATGATTGTTCTAATTTGGAGTTTATGTTCCATTCACCTGAGCCGTACAAAGCTAGTTGTGGCTGTGGTACTTGGGGAACGTATTGTGTCAATTTTGGAGAATCGCCTTCTTGATTCCTGCTGGGTCCCCTGTTCAAATCCGGCGGTTGACTTTGCTGTGGAGAAATAACATGTTGTGGTACCTGGTATGGAGCTCCAGCATACAGGGTACTCTCAGGAGCAAGAGGTGGAGTAACTTGTGGTGGTCTGTATGACATCCTATTAATGTTCCCAACAGGGTGTCCATACGGCGATGGTATCGGTTGAGAAACATATTCTGGTATCTGTTGTGATATTGATGGCCCTCCTACTGGTCTCCGGCCTATTTCCGGTCTTCCTTGAGGTTGTGGTTGGGGTATGGTGGTAGGTGAATGTCTCGCGGGCAGAGGTGGTGGTAGAACTCTTCCACTCTTGGGGATCACTCTCGTTGTATGCCCTTGGACATGTTGCCCAGTAAAGATGTTCAGAACATAGCAATTAGCGCAGATATTATGGAATCGACAGTCGTTGCAGTTGATACGGGGCTTGTGAAGAGGAATTGTGTCTGCACAAGAACTGCAATAGTATAGCGACATTGTATGCAGCGAAGCTCAGAGAGGCTAACTCAGACTACGAAATATATCGCCCTTGCACCCCAAGCTATAAAAGCGGACAAAGAGTTGGATGAGCATCATCTGGAGGTACTTGTGAATTTGTACAATTGGTACTGGGCTCCTTCGTGGCGCCTCGTCCATGGTTCAACGTTGGATAGTGGGGTGGTGGCTTTCAGCCTCACTATATTGGGAATAAGATTCGCTTCAACATGCCATATCAGGACGATGATATTTTGGCTGAAGTTGTGTCCTGTGGCTGTTACAGTACTGGGTGTGCGCTGTGTTGGTTGGATTGGTAGAGTAGACTCAGTTATTCTAGAAGTCGATCCATTTCCAAACAGATCGGGAGTTCGACGCGAACAGCTAACGACTAAAAAGGGAAATAAAAAGATGGATTTCCTAGTAGCCTATTTGGATAGTTGTTACCTCTTCAGAGTAAAGAAGGTTCAAATTAGATATCAAATCTGTTGTTTCTATACATATAGGCCACACAATATCTCAAGGATGGTAGTATTCGGGTAAGTCTTTCGGCTACCCTTCTGCCTATCCGAATCAATAAACTCGCAACGACAATTCATGACAGGAAGATATGGGAATCCAAGGACTGTGATGAAATACCCCGGCAAACCGATCTAAGAACCCATACAAGAGATTTAGCCTCATAATATGAGATGTGTAAAGCAAATGGAGAATCGAAAGTCATGTCCGATTCCCCGCAGTACCGGATTTGGTAGTTGCAAGATATGTAGCAACGAGCTGTTGTCTAAGCCAATACATATCTATGTACGTCGGGGAGAAATTGCAGCTTAGCTTTACGTACCAATTAAAGGATGATAGCGGAATGATCTATCGTTGGTGGTCATTCCGAGTTCGCATGTTGGACGTACTACCATCTATCAAGTTCCGGGCATCACTCAGTCCACTTGCATTGGTAAATGAAAATTGAAATTGTCTGGAGGAGAACTAGGAAGGTAACGTCGAGTCCGCATGCTGCACGTACGTTTTACGGCATTGTCTTGCAGGCGGCGGCGGCAGATGTTACACTGCAGCCAGATTGTGCACAGGAGCTCCAAACTTCCTCTCTGTTGGGCCGCCGAATGATATTGTCGCGTGCCCCAGACAACATAAAGACGAATTTCGATGCGCATACTCTAGCTGTCCATTCCAAATGTCTCTTCCTACTTGCCACCGTCACGGCGCAAAATGAAGTTGGTTTCTCGAGCTGTCACGCGGCGTGTTCTGTGATTGCTTCCAGGGATGAATTGCAGACAAGTGCACATTTCCCCGGACTCGCCAAGTTCAACGCTAAGGAATGGTACATCCGTGGGCAACAACAACAACAACGAGCACCACACATCAAGGGGGCCGTGTACTTCCTTACTGAACTGAACACTCGACCTTGCTTTATATCCCTCCCTATATATTACATCCCTCCATCTCTTCTCATGGACCCTCATGCTGGTTGCAATAATCTAAAACTTACTTCTATTCCCGCTATCGTCATTTATCTTTAATCATGTGGTTGTCCTCAGTTTTGCTTGTCCATTCATTTATTGTCCACTTCTTGGGAGTTCATGCTGCCCCCTTGCTGGAGTCAGACCCGGATACCTATCAATGGCAAACCCAGCTTTTACGCAAACCAGATTGGCAGCGATATATCAGATCACCTAAAACCAACATCATACACCCTGTCGGCATTCTTTCGGATCTTACTGAGGGAAATGTCACAAATCCAACAGGTCTTGTCACGGGAGATGGGCCTACCATATTAACTCGAACAGCACCATCTAATTTGACCCGAACACTGAGAGCTGGTTCAAATGCTACTCCTGTGATCGTGGTCGATTTCGGCCAGAACGTAGCTGGATACCTATCCATCAAATTTGCTGGTGCATCGAACAGTACTCCTGGCCTACCTGGTATCCGATTGGCTTTCTCAGAGACCGTTCAATATGGCTATCTCACCAACTTTAGTGATTTTTCACGATCAGATAATGTAAGTCACTCTAATCAGATGAGAACATTCAAATAACTTAAAACTAATTGTTATTCAGGCAGATGCCGGTTCGCCTGAGAAAATTACGCCTGGCAGTGATCAGGTACACCACCTACACTACATTTTTTTTTTTTTTAACTTTATGCTAACTTTTGATGAGATCGCGGTCAGACCCAAGCCTTATACTTGGACTGATAACCATGGATGTGAGTTTGGTACACAAGTGTGTGTTGATGGTCTTCACGGCTTCCGTTATCTGAAGATTTATTTGGACGCACTGCCAGAGGACGCCCCATACACATCATCATATGGCCAGGTCGCCATTGAATCAGTCTCCCTTGACTTCACGGCATATTTGGGAACACCAGATACATTCACTGGCTGGTTTGAGAGCTCTGATGACCAACTTAATCAGTGGTGGTACGATGGGGGTAAGTAAATCACATGACTAAAATCTAAGCCTAGTACTTAGTCTTTTCAACCTATGTCATATTCATGGAATTGCAAGCACGAGTCGTATTCGAAACAAAATACGATCGATTTCAGCCGTTTGCTAATTTAGATTGAACAGTATACACAAATGATCTGAATATGGATATTCTCGATGAGAATTCCACAGATCCAAGACAAGCTGCAAGTCCAGGCATCTTAGGGAAGCTGGTACTTCTCGATGGAGCTAAGAGAGACCGCGATCCTTATGTTGGTGATGTTGCTGTTGCCGGCCGAACCCTTTATGTTAGCCATAATGCACCTGAAGCCGCTCGCAATGTTCTAGCGGATTTGGCAGAGCATCAAAGAGCGGATGGTTGGATACCTCCTGCTAGCATGTAAGTTCTTCAAGAATTCATATCAATGTTGAAAACTAACAGATTCGTACAGTCGAAATTACACCTTGCCGTTGTTAGACTAGTAAGTCACTCCTTTGCTCGTTCCCGTTTGTTGTTTGAGCTATTCTGTCGCTACAAAGATTAGATAGAGTACTGACTTCAACTCGTGTAGCCCTTTATGGTGGATAGCATGTACATACGATCTCCTAATGTATACCGGAGATTTCGCTTTTGCCCAAAAATATTATCACACAATCGTTAATACTCTTGATAAATTCTATCCCTCGGTCACGAGCTCCGAGACGCAGCTCATAACCAAAGGAGTCGGGATTTCTGATAGTTATGGAGACTACGCATTCCTTGGGAGAACTGGCGCCGTCACATACTTTAACGCTCTCTACGTTCTCGCACTAGACAATGCTGCCGCAATCGCTAAAGCTCTCGGACACAGCGACGATGAAGCACGATGGTCCGCCCGTGCTCGGAAAGTCTCAAATGCCATTAACGCGGACAGATGGGATAATGCCAACGGTGCCTACTTTGATGGGCAGTGTGGTGTTACACCCTGTTCCCAACACGCGCAAGACGGAAACAGCATCAGCATTGTCAGTGGTGTCGCCAACCGATCCCGCGCAGAATCCACACTATTCTACTTGTCTAAGAATATGGCGCGGCCCTATGGCAACGCTTTTTACGATACCGATGCTCTTGGTACCAATTTCTCTCAGCGCGTTTACGCTTTCATGTCTTACTTCGAGATCCAAGCACGATTTCTGACTGGAAAAGTCGACAGTGCTCTTGATCAGATCCGGAGAATGTATGGTCACATGTCACGGAATGATCCAGGGATCACAATGTGGGAAGGTATCGGGCCAAACGGAAAGCCATATGAAGATGGGTTTACATCTATGGCTCATGGTTGGTCTACGGGAGTCGTACCCGCGCTCACGAATTTCTTGTTGGGTGTCCGTCCTACCGGCCCTGGATTTAGTACGTGGACTATCAAGCCCCACCCTGGAGATGTGAAGTGGGCAAAGGGTGAGGTGCCCACTCCAAATGGGCCTATTAAGGTGTTCTGGTATAGTAGTGTTGATAGTGGTATCTTCCTGTTAAATGCCGTTGCACCGGCTGGGACAAAGGGAAAGATCTCAGTTCCTATGTTCGATTCGGAATCAGTGGTGTATGTAAATTCTCAGCTGGTTTGGGAGAAGAGGCTATCGAGGGGGAGTGGAGCGAAATCTGACGAGGAAGATGGATACGTGAGTGTAGAGCTCGAGGGTGGGACACACACCGTGAGCGTCGGCTTTACTGGGACAACACCAAATTCGTGATGGGGATTTTATGAGATATGTGATCCGGTTATCATTAGAGAATATCAAATTGTAATTTCTAACTTCGCGCTATATGCTCTCTTTGTATTTCTTGGTAAATCTTTTACGATGAACCATTTCGAGGGCCCCTTATTTCCAGAGAGATACTTTTCGTCTGAATAACCACAAAACTCAAGACGACAGCTGCGATGACCACCCAAACAGGATTTGGTTTAGGGTTGTTCAATCAGCCCAAGACTCACCGCCACCTGTGGTAAACACTTTACTTCTCCACTATGATCAAGTACTCCATATCAATTTCCGTTATCACACGTGTACTTCTGAGCAGGATTGATTGCACGTATCGCGGAACAAACCCATGGGATCATAGCTGATAAGTAGAGCCGATACTATTATTGATTGTATAATGTCCAAGGTGCAGTACCGAGGGTTGTAGTGCTACCCCAAGGAGAATGTGGCGAGGCCGCATACGGATTTTTAGTTCCAACTGGAATAGACCAAACTACGAGCAAACCAGTAGCAGTTGAGACATGATGCATCTGTTCGGAAGGCTGACGCCCTGGGGGCAGACAAGCGTAAAGGAGAAGCGCAGATGGGGAACGAGAGGGGAAGTCGGTGGGAAAAGAATCAGTGCGTTAGGAGGTCAGTATCATTGGCGCGTGTGCTACATACTCAGGGAGCTCGGCAGATGAATTTATGAACGTCGTCAATACGTACACTAGACGGATAAGCAGCAGAATCATGAAACCAGAGGTTAGGCTCAAGCTCGAAGAGATTGAAGCTAGCTCCAGCAAGCGGAAGTCGGCCGTGTCTTGTGGTGTATTTATATGGGCCTCAGGAGTAGAATATCCCATCCGTAGCTCTGCTTCTAGGCGTTCGTCCTGGCTTGCTCTGTATGCCAGTCCCTTGGCACGCATGTGTCAAAGCTTCATCAATAGCACTATTGAATGATTGCGATGATTAATACCGGCTTTAATCTTGATATACATGATATGGTTGTTGGTCATGTCGGTGGAAGAATATGAATGCCGGACGAAAAAAAAATTGATGACTGAATAGAAAACAAGCATGCGCACCCGGGAACCAGCTTGGCCACGGCGACAAGGGATATCTCTGGGCTACCACATGCCGGGGAATGCCATGCTTCACTTGCTACGATGCCAGGACATGGTCGTTAAGATGATCGTGACGAAGAACGGCCAAAAGTGGAGGAGAAATGAGGTCCATTAATATTGGATGGGGTACAGCGAGTGAGACGGGAGGTAGGTAACAAATATGGGCTCTCGGAGATGCGTCTGCTTCGAGGTGATTCTCAGAGCTCTACAAAGCGCCTGGAATCGGGGAAGCATAGAAAATATCTTGGAAGTCGCAAATATCATTGAAGAATTTTATTTTTCTTCCTTTTTTTAATAGGAACAATTTGCTGAGTCTGACGCGAATGACGACAAAGGCACTATTATCATTCGTCTAGACCCTTGGTCAGGAAAATATAGTTTAGATGGGTTCTCAGTGGTCGTTCCCCTATAATTCTAATCCTCCTTCTCGTGAATCATGTATACAGATAAGAATACGGCACGCTGAAAGACGTCTCCAACACAATGATGGTGTAAACCAACCAAAATAGCTGAGCCCCGGCGGTATTGAAATCACGAATCATGAGACTGGCCCGGAGAATACTTATCTTGCACTTGGATCTGGCTTCCGGACCATCATGCCTATCATGCATCTCCTTGTGAATATCTATCAGCTGATTCCAGATTATCATCTTCTTAACCCCTGTCTCTGGTGTTTCAGGGGAACTGGGGTAGTGATGTGTGGATGTGTTGGAAATCATTTTGCTGGAGCGGACATATTATGGAAATGAATGAAACCATAGTAAGATTCAATTACTAGCATTTGTGAAGTAATATAGAAGCAAATGAGTTTTTCGCCTATAACTTTTTCTGATTGGTATATTCGTCATTCCATAAGCAGGCGGACAATTGTTGCTGCTTTCCAACAACACACCGCTGAAGGCACTCGTTAAGAACCTCACCAATGAACCAAATTCTTGTAATCCACGAGGTGAGTCGGCGGTATTTCTAGAGCTTTTCAATCCTTCTTAGCCGTTCGGTTTTCTTAGTAATAAATCGTTTCTTCATGTCAATGATGTTAGATATCAGATGTAACGCCACAAAGATTGGATCTGGTTGATCCATAAACCTAATGTTTAGAATAACCGACTTTCCAGAAAGTTAAAATATTTGACACCCTGCCCCCACACGTGGCGCGGGATTCCAGCATGGAGCAGCAGTCGGTAAGCTACTTGTAATCCAGTAATATTGGGCCTGTATTGGTCATTGCGGAGTTGACAGTTGACGACACTTTCATACCTTCTCCACCTCTCAGCCGTAAACAAGGTACTGGGTTGAGACCGACCCATCAAATAGGTATGGCTGGCCTAGGCACGAACGCACATTCCACCAACTCCCCGAAAATTGGAGTAGTTACTAGTGAATTTGTCGACCAAATATGGTCGACATCCGAGGGTGAAATGATAAGGTAGCAACAGCGATGGAGCAGAATTTCAGAATGTCTCAGGGCGTTGCTTAATGGACATCGTATAACCAAGGTACCTAGATAGATGCCAATCGTAGCTTTAACAAGGTGGGAAGCTGCTTGGAAGTACTTGCATTTCTCACCAACAGTATACTGAAAATTAAAGGTATATCTTGTTCGAGGAAGAACTGCCTGGTGATCGGTCCATGGTGGATATCGCTCTAGGTACGCTATGTTCGCGACCCGGTGGGCGAAAATACCCATTTGTGGAGATTATTAACCTCACAAATCGTCCCAAGCAAAGTCGCGGGGTGGATTATTGATGATCTTCACCTCTTCTTCTGGAGCTTGACTATTATAGATTCTAGCTCTAGTTCCTAGAATCCTCGAACTTGTTTCAAGGATGGAGATCGCTCAGAGTCCTCAAGTACTTGTTTTCCCCATCCTCTTTTCCTATGTGACCTGTTGCTCAATTTGTTGTTTGCTTTATGAATACAACGATCACCAAAATAGTTTTACGGTACCCGGTCTAGGATATGTCCCTCACGAATGGAGTCTTGACAGCCCTCCCCGCTCCGCCGGGTTATATAGTCAATTTTGACAATCCTGAAAGACAAAGCGATGTCGCGACTTACATAATTGTCGGAGTGGGAAATCTGCTTTCCATCTTATTTATGGGACAACATCTATATGTGAATGGGGTTGTGCGGAGAAAGCTTGGGCTCATCGATGGTATGTGGGAAAGATCTTTGAACCGTAATCCAGATTTTGAAGCTAACCGTGCGCAAAGCCTATCTTGTGATCGCATGGGTTAGTTTAGATCCAATCTGATATAGAAATTTAGAAGCCAAACATCTAACTAGAAATGTGACGAATAGGTATTTGTAGTTATTCTCCAGGTAATTGTCGTTAGTGAGTTATGCCGCATCTCTCCATTTTGATACACCCATACTAACTTTGGGGATAGTGAGTTTTGTTGAAGGTTATAGCGGTGTTCATGCATGGGAGATGCCGTTTTCACGATATGCACTGTTCGTCAAGGTGAGGATAATTCAGTTGTTTTCATCTCAAAGATCACGCTAACTCTAGTAGTATATTGGATTCGTTAACTTCGTAATGTATACTGTGCCGACTGCTCTCGCAAAAACATGCATCTTAATATTCTTTCTCCGACTTCAAAACAAAAACAAATGGTACAATGGGGCAATCTATACGACCATGTTTCTCAATATAAGTGCAAACATTGCAATCTGCTTCGCGACACTATTCGCGTGCACTCCCATATCTAAAGCTTGGGATATCACCGTGGTTGGAACATGTGTTGATCGACTACCAATTTACGAGTTTCAAGCAATTCAGGGCGTTGTCTTAGACGTGCTGATTATCCTTATTCCCATTCCCATGATATTTGGCCTCCGGCTATCGAAGGCGAAGAAATTTGGACTTATATTCATGTTTACAGTTGGCTCTGCGTAAGTTCTGCAACATATAAAGAAGTCATGAATGCAACCCAAACTAATGCTTTTTTGTATCAGAACTGTCATAACTTCGTGCGTCCGTCTTGCCTTACTAGCTACGAAATTGGAGGAGGCTGATCAATCTTGGACTGGTGGCCCTGTTAATGCTTGGATGTAAGTTGATTCCATACTGCATGCATCTACTAGAGATGTTCTGTAAGCCATATTCTAATCACAACTTCTAGTTGTGTGGAAGCAAATCTGCTTATAATATGCGCATCACTCCCAACACTTCGCCTCTTCATCCGCACTCTTATCCCCAGTCTCTTATCCAGCTCCGGTGGCAGCAGCAAGCGTACTGGCTATGGCTATGGAGGTGCTTCGGGTACGCATGGCCTGGTTAAGAGCCAAAATAGCACCAAGCCAAAGCGGCAGCAGTATGGTCGCTTTGACGATAACGACAACGAGGAGATTCGTTTGAAGACCATGATAGAGGCTTCGTCCCCCAGTCTAGACTTAGAAAGGGGGGGAGCGGAGAAGAATGAGACTGCAAATGGCGGAAGAGAGTGGACCGATGATAGCGCGAGCGAGAAAGGTATCTTACAGACCGGGATACTGCAGACAAAAACATTAGAGGTAACTTATGCACAAGCGGATGCTGGAAGCGCCAGTAGAGAAACTATTCCACCATACGGGACCGCAATATAGGCCTAGTTTAGATTAAAATAAAATCGTAACTTTTGAAAACTTTATGGCAATTCTAATAATCATATATTTGTAATAATTTCAAGGTAATTCACAACCTTGTCACAGATCTCAGGACTTTTAGACTGTCGGCTTCCTAGCTCCTCAAAAGACCAGACCAATAAAATAGTCTTTACCAAAAACATTTAAATCCCTGTTATCTTCAAACAGCAAAAACTTCAATTGGATAATATCATCGTTGATTTTCAATAAATGGTTGGCTTTACGGCACTATGGGACCAATGACTCGGATATTTCGGCAAATATCATAGCCGAGCCGAGACAACTTTAGAAGAGAAGAGGGATGTCAACCCGAACACCGGGACATGTAGGCCAGGAAGCACAACATGCCACCAGCATAATGACAAGCGACAGCAATGATTCGAGTTACTCGTCTTCCTCTTCGGCCCCCCAAACGCGACCAAATCGCTGGCAAGGCCCCCCCTCAACATGGCAGAGTTTGACCGAACAGGAACGCGGCCTCGCAACTTCACTTAATCTCCTACGAAATCAAGATCTCGGAATACATCTTTACAACGCTTTCGCTCTGAGAAAAGGCGCACAAAAGGTGGACCTAGAAGCTGGAAGGGGTCTCGATCAATTTAGTGAGGAAGAAGGTTACCATTGGAAACCTCCAAAGTCGTGGACCGCGTGGCCATTAAAGCCGGACAGAGTGCCTAGGCCGGGGGAAAAAGTTGGACCGGATGACCCAGCGGATCTATATGCGTTCAAAAGGCATGAAAATGTGCGACCTAGCCGTGAATTGGAGGATATTATGGTGGGGTTGACACTGAAGCATGCGAAGGAGAAGTTTGATGGCAGAGACGCAGATCGGGTCAAAGGAGAGATGGAAAACCAAATCATGAATGAGGAATCCGCAATTGGAAACTCCGTCGTACAAAATCCGCTGCAAGACACTTGGGGTTTCGATATTGATCCCGAGAATTTAGAGCAGGCATTGAAGAAGGACCCCTCATTAGCACCGCAGAGTACATTCTTCAGACCAGTAGTATCTGCAGATGATGAAAGGTCCCGCAGACTTCTTCGTCCATCTATTCGGCATACTCTTTCGAAAATCGACGAGGTCCTCGAAGCTCTTCACCATATGCGGAAGACATGTCATGACTACGGTTATCAATCTGATCTTAATTCAGAAGACGAGGCTCAAGAGGTAGCCCACCGCCGGGGAAGGAGGGGTTTCAGCTTAGGCAGGAGAAGCGTTAGCCAAGGTGCGAGAGGTGTTAGTCAAGGAGCAAGAAGTGTCAGTCGAGCCTCATCTGTTGGTTCGGGAAAGGGCAGGGGAAGACCTCGCAAATTCGCAAATCTTACATCTCGGCCAAAGGTTGCAGACTTTGGCATACCCCATGAAGCAAAACCATATCGTTCTAAAAGCACACACCGAGGGCGACCTTTGAAGCTCTACGAGCCACTGCTAGACGAGACACAAGAGGAGTTTCTAATTAGAATTGCCCGATTGCAAAAGAAACCACTACCAGCTTATGCACAGCCTCTCATACCTGAACCATCTCCTTCTCCTGAGGACGAGCAACCGAAGAGGCACTTTACTAGACGCGCCAGATCTGAAGAGCTAAGTAGGTCTAGACAGAGGAAACTGGGGCTTCGGGACTGGAGCGAGGTTCTTGGAGCAGCTGCTGTTGTAGGGTTTCCACCCGATGTGATCGCAAGGGCTAGCCAACGATGCGCCGGTTTGTTTGGTGAGAGTATTATGATGAGAACTATGCGGGAGACTTCATATCGGGACAAAGATTCCTTTTCCAGTACGACTTATAAGCCTGACGAGATTCAAGATTTCTCGGCTGAGCAGCTGAACGATAGTTCGGGCTCGTCAGATACGGGTCTAGAAGAGGCGGTGCATTTTACAGCAAATTTCAAGCGCTTTAAAAACCGAACTTGCCCCATAGATGGATGCCCTCGGTCGGATGTCGGTTTCAGAGACATGGATAGCTTGAGAAGACATCTTCGAAAAGGCCATAAGATGACAGATGACGAACTGGCGGACGTTCTAGAAAAGCGTCTAATACAAGCTCAGGATCAGATGCAGCCAAGATCCCGTTCGAACAGTCTCGACGGCGACCAAGAAATGCAAGGAGCTGTACATGTAGACAATTATATGATGGCAGTAAAACATAAGGCAAAGCGGAAACGTTCAGATACTGAAGAAAAAGGTAGGAGTGGATTAGGAAAGGCGCTGAATTTAGGCTCTGCATTCAGGGACTCTGCATCCAGGGTCGAAGAGAGTAGTAACAGTAGTAGTGGTGCCGATGACTTTAATGCTACTTGAACATCACATGCTATAATTGAGAATGCCTCAGGTAATTGTCATGCTAATAGATTTGGGCGATACCATGGTAGATCTCTTAAGTTTGTTCGAAAGCAGTCATAATCTCACGCTCTGTTCATCGCTCTGCTCCATGTATCCTAATCGTAGTATTTAGAGGTACTTAGCATTAATAGGCTCTATTAGCTAATTTTCCAACACACGTGGCTCCGAGATGCGATCTGAAGCAAAATAAACTGCTACAGATTCTCTATCAAAATTTATAACCACAATGAGTTTGATGCACCACCCAAAGCTTCTGTGTATGCAAAAAGGTTTATTTCAGATGTATTCTACGCACTTGATATCACTTACAGAGTTCATGGCCTCAGATTATTCCGGTACACAGACTCGTTACAGCACGCATTATTACGAATAAAAGCAAGTCTCATTGTGTTGTTATACCAGAGTATTAGTCGTTTCTCTATAATCCTAAGCGGGCGACACATCTTATGTAAATAACATGCCAGTAGTCAAAAGAATCGCAATCTAAGTAATGACTCAATAAAAATGCTGTATGCCAATTGTTTAATTGAGGCCAGTTGCGCCGTCACTGGGAACGGATAACTGTTATTTAAGACCGCACTGGCATCCATGTAAAACGGATAGGAAAAAGTTAGAAGAAAGAGAGAGAAATGTTAGAATACGAGAATTAACAGTTTCACAATGAAAAGAACCAGAAGAACCATTACGCTATCATTAACGGCTAAAGGGAACATATTGCGCTCTCAAACCAGTATCTAATAGGGCTTTTTAGGCCTATGACTCGGCATTGAGTCAACCCGATTCTGACTCAAATTCAAACGACCGCAGGTATAAATGCATAGTCCGCAAAGAAGTACTCCGATACTCGCCAAAAAGGAGGTACAAACAATTTTACAAAACAGCATAGAAATTAAGTTGTCATTCAAGTTTTGAAGTTCGAGTGACCAAAGATTGTGCCAAGACCGAAGATGGAAGCTGCCACGGTCTCCACAAAAAAGTTAGATCACCAAAACACCTTGATTACCAGAGGAAATCAGCAACAGCCATATCATGGGCCCGAGACCATGCCAGTCCGCCCTGCTAAGTCCTGGTCGTCAACATTGAAGCTTCCCAAGTCTTCTTTTCCGTAAGATTATCCGCCTTTTTCCCAATTGCTCACGAAGTACTGAACTTCCAACTAGACCCCGGCCGTTGCCTTCAGACCAACCCAAATACCTCCAAAGATGCACCGGTGACCTCTATGAATGGCAGGCCCGGGAAAGGGCTGCTCAAAAACCATTCGTTCTCCATGATGGCCCCCCTTACGCGAATGGTGATCTACACATCGGGCATGCTTTAAATAAGATTCTGAAGGATATGATCTGTAGAGTGAAGCTGCAGCAAGGCAGACGGGTTGTATATGTTCCGGGCTGGGACTGCCATGGCCTTCCAATTGAGATCAAAGCTCTGGAAGAACAGCGCAAGAAGCGTAGTGGTGACGTACCTGATGAGCAAAAGGCAGATATTAATATCTTAAGTGCCATTGAAACGCGACGCGTCGCTCGGTCTCTGGCTGCAAAGACCGTTAAGACTCAGATGAAGGGTTTCAAAGAATGGGGAATCATGGCAGATTGGGATAAATCATGGAAGACAATGGATAAGAACTTTGAGCTTGCTCAGCTAGAAGTATTCCGGGAGATGGTGAAGAACGGTCTCATCTTCCGGCGTTATCGGCCAGTGTATTGGTCACCTTCCTCAAGAACTGCCCTCGCGGAGTCAGAGCTAGAATACAACGAAGAACATGAATCGACGGCAGCTTATGTCAAATTCCCTTTGGCGAAGTTGCCAAATGCTTTGGTTCAGAAGATTGGCAATTCAGGCCAGCTATCCGCAGTTATCTGGACGACAACTCCATGGACATTACCGGCGAACAGAGCAATTGCATTCAATAAGGATCTTGAGTACTCAGTTGTGAAATGGGGAAACGAACTATTGGTTGTGGCCAAATCAAGACTCCCACATGTTGCCAAGCTATGTTTCGCGGATGAGGCAGTCAACGTAATTGTAGATTCTGTACTGGGTAAAGAATTTGGCGGCGCAGAGTACTTCAATGTTCTTCGAGGTAGAGATAGCAAAGCTCAACCTTTGTTTCATGCAGAGTTTGTATCCTCTGGGTCGGGAACAGGGCTCGTTCACTGTGCACCTGGCCACGGAAAAGATGATTATGATGTATGTACTCGTCTGGGAATCAGCGCTGATGCCCCTGTGAATGATCTCGGATGCTTTACAGCTGCTGCTCTACCCGATGATCCTTCAGCCTTGGAGGGTATGGCAGTCTTAGGTGGTGGTAGCGAAGAGGTCTTGAGACTACTCGGCGACAAAGTTCTAGCTATCCATAAGTACAAACACAAGTATCCGTATGATTGGAGGACAAAGCTTCCCGTCATTGTACGAGCTACAGAACAGTGGTTCGCTGATGTTGGAAGTTCTCAAGAAAGTGCTCTTAAATCCCTGGCGGATGTCCGATTCATTCCAGAAGGTGGTAAAATCCGACTTGAGAGTTTCGTCAAGGGGAGAAAGGAATGGTGCATCTCTCGACAACGTGCCTGGGGAGTTCCAATTCCTGCACTATATAATGAAGATGGGAAAGCTGTTCTGACCGATGCAACTGTTGCCCACATCATCAATATGATCAGTGATCGTGGCATTGATGCCTGGTGGACTGATCCTGCAGACGATCCTGCATGGGTGTTGCCAGGTCTCTCTGGGACTTATCGCAGAGGAAAAGATACGATGGATGTTTGGTTTGATAGCGGTACAAGTTGGACTCAAACCGACCAGCAAGCTGATGTTTATCTTGAAGGCACTGATCAACACAGGGGCTGGTTTCAATCAAGCTTATTGACACATACGAGTGCTGGCAAAAGAGAGGGAGCTCCATTCAAGACCTTGATCACCCATGGTTTTACGCTCGACCACGATGGAGGGAAGATGTCAAAGTCTATTGGAAACACTATCGCGCCAAGTCAGATTATGGATGGCTCACTTTTGCCACCACCTACAACAAGTCGAAAAGGAGGTGGTTCACCTAACCTTGGGGCAGATATTCTACGCTTATGGGTTGCGGGGAGTGACTATACTCGAGATGTGGTTATTGGGCAGCCAGTTCTCAAGTCCAATCAAGCAGCATTGCTTAAATATCGAATGATTATCAAAATGTTGCTCGGATCGATGCATCAAAGTGCCAGAACAGCCCCAGTCACAAAATTAGATCAGATCGCTTTATCTCAACTCAAAACGGTTATGGCTGAAGTTGCAACTGCCTTTGATAATTTCGAATTTCACAAAGGGGTTAGTGCTATTAATCGGTGGGTCAACCTTGACGTATCCGCTTTCTATCTAGAGGCCATGAAGGACAGACTATATACTGGAGATGGAGGCGGAGTCCTAGAAGAGATTTTCATGGGCTTAATGAGGATGTTGACTCCAATCACACCCAGTCTTGTAGATGAAGCTTGGGCTCATCTTCCAGCATGGATGAGAGACGAAGAGCTCACTCACCCATTTCACCAAGGTCACGATGAGCCTTTCACGGCCCGCAATCTACATATTTCAGAGCATATTGCGAAAGATATCCCTTGGATTATGAGCGCTAAAACAGCCATCCAAACAGCCCAAGAAGAAGCTCGGAAGGAAAAAGTGATTGGATCTTCTTTGGAATCTTCCCTGGTATTAAGTTTACCCAATGAGTCATTGGAAATCTTTAGCCCATATGCAGATGAGCTAGACAGTATCTTTGTCGTCTCATCTGCGCAGATTAACACAGAGGTGGAAGGGGCTTGGAGATACTCTGCGGAATTTGACGTACCGGGAGGGAAAGGGACCGCTTGGATCGTTCCACCAAAGGACTCCAAGTGCCCAAGGTGTTGGAGGTTTGTCGCTCCGACGGAGGACGAACTATGTAAGAGGTGTAATGATGTAGTAGAAAGTGTAATATAGATATCGTCATTATAGATTAGTGTAAAATATATACTCTACCCTCACAACCTGACATTGCACTTTTGCCCAGTACTGCGATTTTTAAATTCCACTCAGTATCTGATCATCCCAATTCATTGACATTGAATACACTCGTGCGTCGAGGCGTAGGTTGCAGTACTGGTTCTGCTTCTGAAAGATCTCTAAAACATTCACCTCTACCTTCTTCTCTAGACTCAGATTGTACTACTGTCTCATCTATATCGCCAGACACCTCATAGAGATCCTCATCCGCACCCTCTAACTCCTCCTCTTCCTCGTCCCCTGGCCCATCAAATATCTCATATAATTCCCTCAAGCCCTCCATCTCAACCTCCCACTCACAATGCGTTTGCAACTCTACCAGCTTCTCATATAAACCCTCTTCAACATATATTGCCCTTTCTTCCTCACTCATTACCCCAGCAATTTCAATCATCGCTTCCGCGAAGGCACCTAGTTCCTCCCGACTCTCCATGAGCTCCTGTTGTATCTGCGGTTGCTCGCATAACATCACACTCTTACTTATCTTCCCCAAGACCTCCAGCCCATTCCTTCTCGTTTCCCACCTCTCTTCTTTCCCAGCTTCTTTCAAAACTTGTCTCCGCGCATCAGCCAGCGAGTTCATGATGTCATCCATCGCGTCGAATTGACTAATACTAGAGACTCCTGCATATTTTTCATTAAGTGTATACCAACAATTCTTTGATAAGAAATCAAAATCCATAGGTGGTTTTCGTGCTAAGTTCGCCACATGTTCACTGTATGCGGCTTGCACGATGGAGGAGGCGGAGGGAGTGGAGGTACATATGTTGTAGAGGAGCGCGTGAGTTGTTTCGGTAGGTAAACGCGTTATCATATCCCAGACGGTGGTATCTGGTTCTGATCGGCCTTTTTTTAACGGCGAGGTCGTTGAAGGCGAGCCATTGGGCTCACCGCATGCCGAGTATGGTCGTTTGGACGTCATTTTTGGTTGTTTGAGGGGAAGAATGTTGTTGGCGCATGGAATGATGTGATCGTCAACATTCCACACATTCTCACGTGATGTGGGCATTTGGGAGCGATTACTTAAGTCAAATTCGGAAGACAAAGTACTTTTACAGTTTGTTTCTGGAAGGTATATTGTTCATGGTATGTAGAATCATCCTGTCTATCTCGTTGACTGGGGATGTTCCTCGACCTTGGATTCCCATTTCGAGTTACAAAGCTGTAAGAATTCCGATTCACCGCAACATCATATACTCACTCCAATTTGGAAGTTATTCATTTTCAATCTGGTTGATTGTTAAGCCAGTTGATATTTATAAGTCTACAGAAACTAATTATTAGAACTCAGGCATATGATTGCAGAAACAGCATCTACATTGCACGCAAGGGTATGATTGAAATCTAGCACTCTGAATATCACACCTACATGTCTCTCAAACTCTCGGCCATATCTCCAGGACAAGTTTCTCTGGAGAAGGAGAGCAATTCAAATTAATTTATCGCACCTAGTCTCGTTATTCGTGTTGTTGTATTTCCGCAAGTGGAATTGTGGAGAAACCCCCTTAAATAGACGAAATCTAATGTCCAACCGAGAATGCTGACAGTACATCGCAAGAGCTGTCCTTGTAAGCTCTCTCTACTAGACACTGGGTTCTAACATTGGAAATGCTGGACTCAAAACTATGAACTGAATTGGACACTATTACCAAAAAGAAGCAGTCGAGCAGGGTTAGTAATCTAATTATCAGGCCTTTATATATTGATTTGCTTGTCATATAGTATTGTCAACATCAAATCTTCGAAGCTGATTCCGGGTTCCCACGATGTAGCTCCTGTAAGAAATTACTTGACTCACATAATCACGGTGGCTGCTATGCGGGAGGCTAGAAAGCTTTGTTTATATTTAGTTCTATTTCATTTTAACTGCGCTGTCGCCACAAATTCTATGGCACAAATTCATTTATCGCTTTCTACTTTCTATGGGGTATCATGACTTTTCCGTCCCAAAATTCTTACTGAAGACAATCTATTCTCGTTCCTAATCTCATTCCTTGAGGCTCAAGCAACTTCCCCAACACTTCTTGATTGACCCCCAAAGTCAGAATAAGCATTGGGTGCCTCCGCGCCTTGGACATTGCCAGCTCCATTGCCAAAATCGTATTCAAAGAACTCATCTAGCTCGTGGGCATGCCATTGCATCATTCCATTTTGTAAATTTTCCGGAATCGTTAGAGAATCAGACCCCATTGGCATTTCGGGTAGAGCTATTGGCATTTCTGGTAAAGTCACTTGCATGTCTGGTAGAGCCATGAGTACTTTAGACTGGGGTGGTATTTCTGGAAGAGTAGATGCTGAGCCCGACGCTCCAAACAAGGCAGGATCGATATATCGTCCAGTATCGACTTCAGCTTGCGTCTCAAACCCCATACGATTGTGGAGGGAGTCGTGTCCAGCAGGGCTCGATCCAAAAGTGTTGGGTTGATTTCGCTCTTCGGTAAATTCATAGCGAGAGAGTTGCTGATATCCATTATCTACTGCTGGAAGTGTGTTTTCGCTAGAATCTCCGGTCCGAGAGATAGGAGGTGGAGCTGTGAAATTGACCTCAGCTTGGGAGGAATATAACTGGTAGACTGGTTGCTCAGAATCAAAGATGTCTTCATTAGCAGGAGGGGTGAGAGTTTCTGCTGGCTGTGGTGTGAAAATATGGCTGTTCCTTAGCTTCTTCGCTGAAGAAGTAGAATAAGACTTGGCTTCAACAAAACCAGCCTCCGAAACCTCATCAATTTTCCTTTTGGAGCCAGGACCACCTTTTTGTCCTGTTGCCTTGATGCCTTCACCCTTCTGTCGGTTTTTGACACAATAGGGATGTGGGCAGTTCTGCACAAATGCTACAACCCATTTCTTCGGGATGCTATCAGAAATTTGTTTGACTCGCCTAAATGTGGTATCTCTGCCACAATGTTTGGTCTCTGTGTGGCCACTTTTGGTGATGGTCGCTACCTCAAAGTGCGCAGCAGATATGATATTGAAACTGTCTTCTAAAGGTGTGTGAGTTTCGTTCTTTTTGGTAGATTTGATTTTATGCAAGACCCGTGGGCCTTTGAATTCCATGTCTCCAAAAATATAGCCTTTGTCTAACTCCTGGCTGAGTATATAGTTGGACTTGACGTGATTTTTCCATGCCTCTGGTTTGCCAGGCCAGGAATCCGGTTTTCTGATGCTGCCTGGAGTCTTCAACTCTTGACTTATATCGCTGAATCTCGATCTGGAACACAAAAGCTTTTCTACATCTGATGTTTTTTTGTCTCCTCGAATTTGTGCTTGGATAATATCTAGCCATGTCTGCAGAGAAGGTGAACGACCGCCCATGAGTTCTTGGCGTGCAGGATTGTTCTGGTCACAGTCAAGTATTGGTGACGATTTTGTATATTGTCTGATATCGAATTCAGTATTCCGAGCAGGCTTTTTCGCAATATGGTTCTTTCCGAACGGATCAGCTAAGCTGTTTCCCTTGTCCATCTCGTCGGAGAAAGGGGGCTGGGACAGAAACTGGGGGCGACTGGCGCCAAAGGATCCAGGTCTCATGTCAGGTGGGAGATGTGAAAAGGATGTCATACCTTCGTGGGGTCTATAGCTTGTAGGGTCCATTTTGGGCTGGATTGTTCCGCTAGGGCCCATTCCGAATTGGAAATGTCCTTGATCTTTTGAATCTTGAGATGAAGACGGCCGCTCGTAGTTTTGGGGTCTTGAATACAGGTTCTGACAGATTTGACCGTTTGCTGAAGTAGTAGTGTGAGAGTGACTGTCGTTCTGATAGATTGCTGAAGTCCAAGAGTTACCCTGATCGCAAGTGCAGCTGGATGCCTCTGGATTCAGATGTAGTCCTCGATGATGCGCCATACTATTGCGAGTCACGGCAGTAACCAGAGCCTACTTTGAGGTTATGAGTATATCAGCAACGTGAGGCCTTGGAATGTCTCTACTCGGGGCAATCTTTCTGTAGCGAGCGTGGTTTTCTTCTAGCAATGGCGAATTCTTTATAGCAGTTATAGGTTGATAAACTAATGGTATCATATAACTGGTTCGAGAATATGTGTGAGAGTTTCTTCGAATGATAAGCTAAGGTTGACAGACTGAGATATGTCAGTCACTGGTAAAAAGAAATCCAGAGGGTTGGTTAGGAAAATAGGGAAATTCTGGGGATGCCAGGATTTATATACTGATGCTCTGTGTACTAACAATATGCTAAATTTGATTCTAAAAGTATAGAAGTTTGGATAATCTAAAATAGTGTTGACGCATATCCTCTTAGTTCAGTTTGTATAGGAATATCTAGCTCATAGTCTGGCATTACCAGTCCAGATTATAAGCCTCTAATGTTTACGGGAGAATTAAAGAAATAGAAACTGTCAACTAACTTTAGACAGCGGGCTTGGATTGGCACAGATTCAAATAGTCAGTTTGTATAGAAATAACAAGCTCATCGTATATTTGAGAAGCTGCTATGAAGTCACTTCAACTTGGAGAGAGAGTATCATATGGAATAGTAGAGATTGGGTTTATCTTTTCTCAATTTCTATTCTTACACAGTGGCCACATCAAATGTCTTACGTTGATGATACTTTGAAACCTACCACGTACAGCTAAGCAATTTATGTTCGTCAAAACTCCATCCAAGTCTCCCTAGGATTTTCCAATCTCAAACTCCATCTAAATCCAAACTCCTTTCTTGATCCTCCTTGAAAACCAAAACATACAGTCGTTCTCATTACATAATAACTGTTGTTGGCCCTTGAGAGCTATTTGGTCCGTGATCTCATTTGTCGAGTGCTCCAAGTGGTAGCCACCCATTTCAGTTCCAAAATTCATATTTTCGGCTCGCCCAAAACTATTCGCATGAAATCTTACAGGTACTCGGGCGGGTAGGTATGAAGCTTGCGCGCCTTCAGCCACTAATCCTATGGTAAAACTTGGATCAAAATCTCCGGAGGGCAGACCCTCGAGGTGCGAATCAAATTCCGCGTTTTGTTTGTCCCCGAAAAGATCTGCCTCAAGAGTTGCTATACTATAACTCATGTTTGACAAACTGGAGGGAGGGGGCTGCATTGACAGTCTGCGAGATGGTATACTGTTAAAACTTTGCCGAGGGCTTATTGATGGAGTTGGAAAGTGTGTAGCTGCATGTCTGCTAATTATACGATGCTGTGCATGTGGTGCTTCAACCCTATGATTTCTATAGAGGGGCCGCTCTACCTCTTGTTCTGCTAAGGCGAATACGTCTCGAGTTTCCTCGGGCGGGGTGTTAGGAAACTCAGTATTGTGCTTTTGCTTCTTTCTTGAAGGAGACTCGTTTGAGTTTAAATCCTGTTCGATACCATCAACCGGCAAGGAGTTTATCTTTCCTGCCTTCTCTACTGCTCGTTTACTAGCAGCTGCTTTTCTTTCACCCTTTTCCTTCTGCTCAGTGCCAACCTTAGTGCGATTTTTGCAACCCTCGTGGGGACAAAGCTCGATGAATCTGTACATCAACTCTGCTTTCTTGATACTGGAAGTGACTTCTTGCAAGGCTTTAAACGTGTCATCTCTACTTAGATGTTTGCCTGGATCATTTTTATTCAAATGGGCAGCCATGATGAGCTTGTAACTATCCTCAAAGGGTGTTAGAAACTTTTTTCCCTTTAGGACGCGTACATTGCGGTAGTGTGTATCGCGGAACATGTAACCATTACAACGTTCTGGGTCATAATTATATCCTGATTTTACCTGGTTTTTCCACGTCGCAAGGTTGCCTTGAGGCCAGTTACCCGGGACTTTCGAGACAAAGCCAGGGCCTGTTTCACCGAGTTTCTGCTCGATAATTGCCTGAATTCTGTTACAGCTAATCAGGAGTTTGTCGAAATCCCTAGTTTTTGCACTGGAACGGACATAATTGATGAGGACACTCTCCCAGTCCTCCAAGCTCGGTAGTTGATGACGGCGGGCAAAAGCAATGTGACCTTGTGGTATCGGACTAATGTGAACATGTGCTCGGAGGTCTTCGATGCTGAAATAAGGGGATGTGGGTTGTTTGGGTTTCAAATTGGAAATTCCATCTGCTGATCCGCCAACTGCATGGTTTGATATTTCGCTGGCCAGATTGTGGTGACCGTTTGAATGCTCATTTGCTGACTGGCCAGGTTGAAGATCCAAATTGTTTGCTTGATTCTCTGTCTGAACAACTTGATAGTTCGTCGCAGGGCGATAATCCTGAACCTGAAGATTTACGTCGTATCTCATTTGAATATATGCCGCCTGGCGAGCTCTGAAACTATCGCTCATGCCCGGTACTTCGCCTTCTCCATAAACGTATTCGCTCAGACTAAGGAAGAGAAGTTCATCAGCCTCATTGAGAGACATTCTGTTAACTACTGGAGATGATGTTCAGACTACAGGTTTGTCTTTCTGTCTTATGGTTTGAAACTCCATACAGAGCTTCAAGGGACTTTTAGTAGGACCACCTATCCACAGGAAGCTATTGACAGATGTCTCGTTGATCAGGATGGTGATATAGTTATAAGCTGATATTCAAGCCGTATCTTATAATGTAATTGGAAGGTATTGGATTGTGAGTGTATTGGCTAATTCAGCGACATGCAGCGTATGCCAAAGATGTTGATGGGAAAAATAAGAATTCAATGGGATGAAGTTCTTATATACTCGCACTGTATCTACTAAAGAGATACTAGAGTCGTGTTGGCTCCTTTGGAAAGAGACTGAGGAAATCACGACTGAAACAGACCATAAGCTATTTAGTGTTGAATTGGTGTGAGAATTGGTTGTTACTAGAATTTCTTGCGCAGAGAAGCTAAACTAGTAGGAAATAATGAGGGAATGGTGAGATATTAGAGATATGCATCTGACAGGCATATATAGGGACAGTAATAATGGGAATAATAGGCTCAAGAGCAGTATAAGTATGAATATCAAGTATTTTTTAAAAGCTAATATAGGTCAAAAAACTAAACCTCCACATATTTCAGGTAGTAGGCAGTTAAACGGGAGAAATCTGTATTATCTTGCTCAGCTATGGGCATGCTTAAATCCTATCGGACAGCGTTGACAACACATTCCTTAAAAAACCGAACACTCCAGCCAACAGAAGTTGCGAAAGAGCATCTATGAGCTTATGGGAAGTTGGTCAGTCCGATTGGGCCAATGGCAGTACCTTAAACATTGCGCTAACCGAACAAGGGTGTGCTTAAGGTATCCAGAAAATGAATAGCAAGCCAATACGGGAAGCTCTCCGCAAGACCTGGCCCGAATCTAGTCAGAATCGGAATCCAGCTCCATAACCAGATGAACACTCTCATCATCTGATTCTGAGTCTATGGCTAGATTAGACTCGACAACCATCTCATCACCGTGGAGGGCTCGAGGAAGAAAGCTTTCTGATATTGGCAAAGATTCTTGAGGTTGAAGTACGTCTGGCGTGGAGTTGAGGGTGTCTGGGATGAACGGTGCTAATGAAGTTGCTTGAACACCGAATACAGCTTTGGGGGCGGCCGGGGTAGGAGGGGCAGGGCCGAGCCCAGCATGATGAGTATCCCGGTTGGCAGCTTTCTCACTCTCAGTAGTTTCATCAATGGCGGCATCTTCGCCCATTTCCTCATCAACATCCTCATCCTCATCCTTATCTTCCTCTTCTTCATATCCACCTATCCCGTCCTCTCCAGGGGAAGTTTCTATCTGGACCAGCGGCATCCTTGGTCTGAGCAAGATCTCAATCTCCAGATCTTTAGAGAACTCCCTCGAAGCATATGGCAGCAAACTTGTGGCAGGACGCCCACTTTTGCCAAACCAAGGATTTAATATACTAGCCAGCATAGCCTTTCTATTTTTGGTCAATATAGTTGTGCGCTCGAGAAGTCCACGGGCACTAGAGCTAATATGTTCCTGAGGCAGATGCGATAGGAACAGTGGTAGTAAGGCACTGGCAGCAGTTAAAAGCTCTATGCTCTCTACGTGAGCTTGGACTGGAGTCCCCGATGAGCCATGAAGGAAGGTATCGGTGCTCTGGTTTGGTAAAGGTCGTTTTCCATTTGCATTCTTGGTATCGGATGGCGATGTAGAAGTAGTTGACACCGCAAGACCGAGAGAGTCAAGATCTTGACAGCAAGATTGAACAATAATTACGAGATTAGAGCAACCTTGTTTTCCCAAACTCCGACCGATATGTAGCAGGCATGTTGCGGTGACGTTGTAAGCCAATAGGCGGAAGGCAGGATCATTCTTGCCCGAAGTGAAAACCCATAACACACGCTCTAGAAGACTTTGCGCAATTGTAAGAAATGAACCTTGCAATCGACTTGCAAGAGAATTGACCAGCTTCAGTGCACTGATATAAAGACGAGGCATGCCACTCCATAAACCATCGCGTTCTTCCCGATCTATACCAGCACGCGTACGCACCGTCTCTTCATATCGACCTCTCCTGGAGGGAGATTGGGATGACGGGAGGACCATCATTAACATTCGATCAATCAAGTCAAGGACTATCGCTAGAGGAATGGCAACAGGCAATGATGTTTCATGTTTGAAGTATTCCTCGAGTAATCCACAAAGGCCAACCATTCTCTGAAGGCCAGCATCGACTCCATGCCATGGAGGTAAGCTATCATTAGTCTCTCCACCTGCAGCCAACTCGAGACTAACATCTGGATCCGCTGGTATATAGCCGGCAGTAGATTCCCAAGTTTCAATGACGGCTCGGAATACTTGATCAGCAGTGTCATGAATATCTTTCACAATGTTGCGCACAGCCTTTCCCCATTCTTCACCACCAGCACTCTTTGCGGCGGTTTGGTGGAGAAGAACTGTGAGACGATGTGCGCTTGTGCTTACAGACGATGACACGAATCCATCCGACAACGTGGGTGCTAGATATGGCTTAACTATATGACGAATTTGAGAGACAAACGGTCGGTAAATGGTTGTGTGTTGAGGCAGTAATGTTGCAAATGACCAGAAGATAGCCTCGGTGAGGGGTGAGACTATCGTGGATTTGCTAACTGTTGACTTCGGTGACAATAAGTTCAAACATGAAGTTATGAACGTTGGTAAAGTGGGTGTGGTAATCTCCCGAATAAGCGTTTGATACTGATGGGTCATGCAGTATATCTTTGTGAGCGTTATGATGCATAACTCTTTTGTGGCCGCGGTATCTGATTTCTAAATTAAGAGTAAGCATATATCTCACGGACCGAGAAGCTATAGGTGTTGCAAGGTATTATGGGAATAGAGTGCTATGAGATATGTGCATACACATGGCGACAACAATACAGCAAGTTATTAACTGGGCAAGGGACTCCATCATTCGGGTTATACAGTTCTAAGATTCGACTTTGAACCTTTAAGATTTGCTTCACACAACCACTAGAAGTAGCAACTCATAATCCGATGAACACAACTTAACAATTGAAACGGGTTAGGGGGGAGTAACTTGAGCAGTATCTTGTACCAACTGAGAAATTCGGATGCCCTAAGACCAGTGGCCGAACGGTCCGAGCAACTGCAAACATCTACAATGAGTTCAAGATTTACATTGCTGTCCACGTAAATGATTGCCACACAAGAAGAGGAAGAAGAAAAACAAAAAGAAAAACACAAGGTGTAAAAAGCTCAAACTTACCACTAGTATTGAAATCAAGCCTCGGACCCATGGCTCGGACGTTTGGAGCACTTCCCAGCCCCCAACTTCGACAGCACCTTTGACCAGCACAACGGCAGCAAACCTCCCCTCAGGATTCTTGCCGTTTAGCAGGCTTGATAACTGAGTCTTCAGCTTATGTACTGGTACAGTAAATTCAGAAGGTGCAGATTTGGACGCAGTGGGGCTCGAAAGAGCAACCTTGCAGCGGAGAATCAAGCGCAAGAGCTCAGGAACATGGCGAGGAAGATCCTCAGGTGACACGGCTGCAAGCTGAGAACAAAGCCACCCTAGCTCAGGTGGGAGAGACATCTCTAGGCAGCTTAAGGACTTGGTCTACTTGTAATCTAATAGTAGAAACCTCAATTACAGGAGACAAGCAACAAGTGTCAATTACTTGAGTATGTGACCACTTCAAGCTATATTTGGGCAATGGCACTGGAAGGCTAGATAGGCGCAGTTATATACTTCTACAGCATGTCAGTAAAAGATAAGATATTGGATTTCATAGTAGAGCTACCTCCGGCGCGAAGACTAGAGAAGACTTGTTGCCGTCTTTTCTTCTCCTTCACCTTCCCCCTTTTCTTAGCGAGAGGATGAAAATCTGAAAACTTTTGCGTCGCTGCTTGGTAGAGTGTTAGGATGTTTTCTATATGTACAAATTTTTGTTACAGGAGGTAGACTAGTTCTCACCTCGATAATTTGAGATTTGAATCGCTGAGCCGGATTGATTCTCCCAGTATATTTATATAGAGAAGTATTGATGATGCAGTTGAGATAGAGTTGAAGAATTGAGAAAATTTGCTACGATTGGTTGAAAGCGGGGATTTATGGGCCGAACCGTCACGGTGGTCAACCCGCCGCCAAGCCTAGACGATTACCGTCATCCTTATAAGTAATATTGCGCGACAACGAGGCGATACACAATTCAATCGTTGGAGTAGCCGCACCTCTTTTCTACTGCGTAGTCCCTTGTATCTACTCTCCACAATCGCCAATGCTTTCCTCATGAATAACACATAAAAAGCTGGTGTCAAGCTGTTCAAACTATGAGTTCCAAAGGAGTAAATATAAGCCGCTTCTATAGCTACCCAATTCCAAGCTGAACTGCAACTAATAATCTCTCATAGCGCGATCAAACGAAGAGCGGACGCTACATCAAGCAGCTGGATGAAGCTAGATGCCAGGGAAATTGGGAGGCTGTACCTGACCTGCTTCGCAAGATTAAGAAGCATGCACCAACACGATCCTGTATATCATTACCCAGAAAGAGCAACACGTAGCTCAACCCATTGGCGCTGATGGCTAATACAAACTATAGGTTTGGTTATATCCGCCGAAGCCGAGCATGCTGTTTCGCAAGCCTCTCATACTCCCACTATAAGACCTGGTACCGGAAGGCCTACGACCGCGAATGCTCAATCCTCAGAACTTGAAAAATATGTTCCTCGTTTGTTAGAAGCTATCGAGAAGGAGCTTACATATAAGGAGGATAATTTTCAGGCCCGAGTGTGTCTTGGTTGGGTACACTGGCGCCTTGATGAGCAACATCACGCAATTGAGCAGCTTCCCAGAAGCATAGAAGACGAGTTTTCACAGCTGGATGGCACAAGTAAGGAAACTGCCGAGTGGACGAAAGTATGTGCTCTAAAAGCTTCGTACATAAAAGGAAGCTTGCAGGTCAAGATTGGTTTGGCAGATGCAGCACTGGAGACGTTTGAGTCCGCTTTACCAATCTTTTCTGTCGCATGTGTAAAAGCCAACCAAGGAAAGGAGCTGAAACTATGGTCCGAATTATACCTGACTGGCTTTTGCATGCTCTCAAGCCACCTGAATAATTCCGAGATTAATCCAATACGGGAAACAGAAACACTTGCTGCGTTTCGTGGATGGGCAACATTTTGGAATAACCAAAACCTTGTCTCCTTCGGGGGTCGTGCTCCATTTTCCCCCGTTATAAGGAGACAGGTATGGAAACACTATTATAGCACACTCTCAGATATCCTCCAGCAACAATTACCGTTCCCAACTACCTCGCTCATAACGACCAATGCTACACATTCAACAAGAGCTCAGCAACGAGCAGAGCTTCAGCGTGTCGAGTCGAGATACGAGGCTATTTTGTTGTCAGAGGTGAATTTTCCGAAAGCTGAGGAGGTTTCCGAGGAAGTGGAGGCTTTTGTAGACCTTGTTATGGGCAATTGGCGTGTCCTATGTGGTGGTGGCTGGGAAGATCGAGATTTAGGGGAAGGTGGAGCAGAGCGTATTAGCAGAGCAGTGTTGGATATCTTATATCGAGCAGCCACGAAGACGTTCCACTCGACACCTATTTTACGGCATCTCTTCACAGTTCACCTTGCGGTTGCAGAGTTTGATTTGGCCTTCAAGGCATTCGATACGTATATGGATATCGTAAAAAGGGGGAAAGCTCGTGTGGAAAAGACTGGGGATCAAGAGCCTGGGCTCGACGATGACGAAACTGTTATTAAGACCGCTTCAGAATGTATCAGAGCATTGGCTAGATTTGGGTCTCGTGAGTCTGCAGAAAAGGCAAAAGATCTTGGCCATTACTTTGAGACTTGGCTAGATTTACACCACCCATCAGAACAAGCAAAGTCAAACGGATATACCGCAGAGAACGGCAGATCAACTGCTTTGATATCACCAGGTGTTCTCGCCATCTCCTGGAGAAGCATTGGTATTGGATACGCTAATTGGGCGCGATTTACTTTTGACGGAGCAGCAAGGGGAGAAATCCAGCAACAGGCGATTAGCTGTTTTCGAAAAGCATTAAACCCCACTTACAAGGCGTCAGCGGATGTTGCAACTTTGTTTGCACTTGGTACAATTTTAGCTGAGCGTAGAGAATTGGCTGTAGCCATAGAGGTTGTTAAGTCTGGGCTTTTACCCTCATCTCTGGATTCAGCAAAACCTTCATACGATTCTGGGCCTAAGCCGAAAAGATTTCTGAAGCAACGGTCTCTGATTCCATTGTGGCATCTAATGGCCCTGTTGCTAAGCGCAAAACAGGAGTATTTAACAGCAGCAAGATCTTGTGAAGGGGCTTTTGAGCAGTTCCAAGATCCGAGGAACTTGTTTGGTGATGTTGATCTCAATGCTCAATTTAAAAGTGAACACCTGCAAGTAAATGAGAAGCCAGCACGAGTTATCTCAGGAGTAGTAGATGACATGGATGACTTTGAGAAAGAAGGCGTGCTCGAAGTCAAGATGACTCAACTTACACTCATTGATGTTATTGAGGGACCTGAAATTGCTGTTAATGCGAGCGATGAACTTCTTAGCTTGTACGCCAGGTTATTCGGCGATCCCCTTCAAAATAGAGATTCGACTTCTGTTCAGAATACAACGGCGGACCTTCCACCGAAAAGTTCTGCTGGAACACTTCGAAGTATTAAGGGGAGTATATTTGGCCGTTCGGGACGAGGAAGAGGACCTCTACAGTCACAGATAGCAGCAGATATGGGAGAGCGCTCCGGTATTTCTCACAGGCCACAAACTACTCAGACGATACCCGCACCAATGATACAAGTAACTAATGCAAACGGGCGACCAGCTACTCAACATCATCATTTGAAGAAGGAACATCCTGCTGAAAAAGGAAGGCACCGAAGCAGTAGTTTGTCCGGCAAAAAAGCCAGAGAGAGAAGTTCTAGTGCTGGTCATCGGCAGGCAAGCATGCCTATACATAACACTGCTACAAAAGTGGACGACGAGGAATATTTCACTCCAATCGGAGATGATCTCCATGTAACTGAATGGCCTGGTGACTTACAGACAAAACCTGTTACCTCACCTTCAGCTGGAAGCTCGCAAACCTCGACGCCTCCTGGGACTGCACAGCAGAAGTCACAAAAAGAGAAATCTTCAAACCCTATTCGTACCAGCTCCGTCAAGCATAAAAAGAACCCCTCCAATGACATTGCTTTCGACTTCTCTTCAACAACTCCAACAATACTCTTCCCGAAGGATCAGCAGAAGCGACGAAGAATAATTACTTTAGTCAAAGTTTGGTTATTGATAGCAGGGTTTTATCGTCGAGCAGCAATGTACGAGGATGCCAAAGGAGCCCTAGAGGAAACAAATAAACTGGTCTCAGTTCTAGAAAAAGATATCTTATCAGACGCAAGCGGAAGCATCTCGATACTGATTCCTGGCTGGGGAGGAGGGAAAAGCGTTAATGAGTTATGGGGTGATGTAAATGCTGAGGTCAGTGCAAAGAATCCAATACTTTGGTTTGTGTCGCTAATATTTCTCAGCGTGGTCACCTCGCCATTGCTGAATCATCTCCTTATACTGCCCTTGAGTATTTCGAGTCTGCATTGACACATTTTCAAGACCATCCTTCTGCTATCGTAGGATTATCAAACATTCTCCTGGACATTTATAGTCAAGATCTACTACCGCTACCGTCCATTCCACCACTCATCCTTCCAGCAACCAGTACCTATAACACACCATCTACATCCGCTCATGCTACGCCCACACTTCAATCATCGAACCTGCCCACAGCCCCTAAGTTTCCCAAACTCTCGTCAGCGGCATCTCCAGTTTCACATGGGCCGCTCGGCATCCCTAAGTCCACCACCAAAGCAGCCACTTCGTATCCGGCACTAGCTTCTGGAACAACAGAATCGAATCTTAAAGAGCCTAGTACGGCCCTGCAAGACCGTATTGCGGCACGTGACCGAGCATCGTTCCTCTTGAGTACATTGACCAAGCTCGGCAAAGGCTGGAATCATTCTGAGGCGTGGTTTGCGCTCGCTCGCGCTTACGAGCTACAAGGACAACCAGAAAAGGCAAAGGAAGTATTATGGTGGTGCATTGAGCTTGAAGAAGGACGAGCGGTGCGTGACTGGAGTGAAATCGGAGGAGGTGGTTATGTTCTGTAAGCGATATAGTTCACAAGGAATCCGGGTTTTGAGATTACGTTGGGAGATTACGAAACCATATATTTTTGGCATTTCAGAACCGGGCGATATATACCTTCTGCGCACCTTCAGAATAGCGCGTGTTTATTAGAAGCCTTCTTCATAGGCAATGACCTGGAAAGTATTTGACAGTTCATACCCGCATTAATAATATGCTGCAAGGTTTTTGTTTCACTTCCACTATGCTCATAAGTTTTATCTGTTGAGCACACAAGAATCTGATGCTTGTTTTCTGAAGCCTGTTATTTTAATAGTATGTGAGGAATATCGGGATGAGCCATCATGAAGTTAGTTTTCTCTCGATTGGGTCAGTGCTATTATACCTATTACTTACAATGATCGCATGTTAAGGAAGTTTACGTTGGCAGTCTAAGGCTAGCTTCATGCACATCATTTAAAAGGTACAAACTACAAAACAAGTAGTGGAAAGCAGGACAAGCATATAATACCACCCCAAGAAGTCATGTTTATCGCGGTCTGCAGTGAGCGAAGAAATGAAATATCTTGATTTCGTATGAGTCAATGTGCTCAACAAATTACATGCTAACCAGTTTGAGGGTGGGCAGCCTAAATCTACATGTAAAGCAAGAAATACTCTGTGAATGGTGAGTAATAGACTTTTGGGAGAGGATTTGCAGTAAATCAGACGTCGTAAAGTTGACCAAATTGATTCATGTGACTCAGAAAACACAGAACAAACCAAAAAAGCAAGCCTAAAATTCAAGTACGCCAACGCCAACGCCGTTCCCATGCATCGTTTCATGCCCAGACCAAATACCATTGGTTTTTTCAGACTCTCACAAACAGAAAACTTAGCCGATTGTTTAAATTGGCTCAAGCTCTTGCTTTTAGTACGAGATTACCAGCAGCTATGATGTTTGTTAGTATACTTTAGGCAAGAGATGGGAATAGGAGAACTAACCGCACAACGCTAGGGCAAATCTCCTTGGTCCAGATCTTAACTTCTTTGACAACAGTTCCAGTGTGAGGGGCATGAGTGACATATCCTTTCTTGGAGTAGACACCAACGTGGTGAATACCAGCGCGAGTTCCACAGCCCCAGAAGATGAGATCTCCTGGCTTGGCCGACTTGCGGGCAACCTTGTGGCACTTCCCTGCCTTGGTTGGGTATTGAGTCTGGGTGGTACGAGCTAGATCCTGTCAGCACTCTTAAGTTATTTACGAAAAGAAAGCCAGAACTTACGAATCGTGGTTCCAGCACCCTTCTTGATGCAAGTTCTGGACAAGCAAGAGCAATCCATACCACCCTTTGCTGGGCCGAATGGAGCCTTAGACTTGCAACCGCCGTACAGATACTTTGTACCCTTGTAGCTACGAGCACATTTGACAATCTTGCTCGCAGATGAAGCCGCACGAGCTTTGAGTGGGATATCGCGCTCTTCCATGTGCACCTGACTCTCATCACCCGTAAGCTCTTGGGGATCGAAATCAGGCTCTCCATCTTCGGCTACCTCGGGAGTGCTATCGAAGTCAAGAACCTCTGGCTCTTCATCATCAATAAGAGTGTGGTTGCGAGTCCAAAGATCGCGCTCGCTAATTATCACAGAGTCTTCACTTCCAGTGAGCTCTTGAGGGTCAAAGTCTGGTACCCCGTCTTCGGCTACATCGGGAGTACTGTCGAAGTTGACGACATCTGGCTCTTCAATATCAGACAGTGTTTCGTTGCGAGTGATGAGCGAGGCGTGCTCGTTAATTTCCGGGACTGCGGTTGCAATTGCGGCACTAGCCAGTAGGAATGTTGCGAGAAAGCTGTTTATTTGCATGATTGTTATCGTACGTTGAAGGTTGGTGAGATGTGATTGTTTTTAAACTTTCAACAGTAGAGAATTTAGTTTATGGAATGGTCTTTTTGCTGATTTCTGTTGTTATTGAGTAGTTGAAATTGATGCTGATGATGGTATAGATTTGGAGCAATTCACTGCATCTTATATAGTTTCTAAGTTGTAAGTTTGTAACATCTCCCACCAAGGAGCCCAAGCCATGCAACTGATTGCATGTTGCTATGAAAATCCATCTTAACTTGCTAACCATGTGCTATGGTTGCGGAGGCTAAGCAAGTAGTCCTTCAGGAATGTAAACGAAATGTGTAACAGAAAGGAGGCTCTTTTGCAAATATAAGAGCGAATCCACAATGTGTGACTCCCTGAAATTTAACCGGCTTACTTTCCGAGCAGAAACCACCATTTGAGAAGGAAGCTGTAGAGATGAAAAATGTGCAGCTGGATAGAAGAGGATATCGAGGCTACATCTTTAGCCTCCCTGCACATAATGAGCCTCCACTTGGAGGATTTCACGTGTCGTATCTACTAACTTTCTACCAAAGGTTGCACAGAAGGATCAAGGGGCAGCAGGGTATTCCTCGTCATCCCTACTATATGAATATAAGGATCCTCGGCAATTTTAGATTTGCGGAGAAATTGTTCTGCCGGCAGCTCAAAGTAGGTAGGTCTTGCCGATAGATGGCAAACGTTACTCTAAACGTATCGAAAGAATCATGATCCTTATATCAATCGCATTCCAATAAAGTCTGCATCTGAAGAGGTCTAGTGAGCAACTAGGGGGAGACCCCTTTGGAGAAGTGTTACAAATCGATACTAGGCTACACTTCAGTAGATATCACAGCAAAAGCATAACATTTAAGCCCTGTTTTTTTGGAACAAAATAGGGTTTACCTTCACCTTGGGTGTTTGGCATTGAAAAAATTGAGATGCATGTTTTCTGTCTTGTCATCCATTCCCATCCGTGAAACCGGAGCTGGCGGATACCAGATGTGTCGACGCCAAGACCCTTTGAAGACAGCATTTGGACTCAAAGATCATTACTCCACAGAACTCCAGTTTGCAACTCATGTGGAGGCTCAAAATCGTGAAGGAACAATTTTCAAATTCCTTGAGGAATATTATTTGTCCAGGCGCTGTTCTCAGCTAAGGCTTTTATGGTCAATTGAAGCTATTCGGAACAATGATGATATGCAGACGGGGCTGAGATCCTTCCCGACTGCAACATAAGGCACATCTTTCTCTCCGTCTGACCTTGATCTCCGGACGACGGACTTCCGATTTTCCACTTGGTATTAGAGGCGAAGCCAATTTGGTATAAATTTACGTGCCTAAAATCGAGAGGACCGAAGAGAATGTTTAGAAATGAATAGCGATCGATGGTACCACGTGATGTCCACCAAGACTAGATTACTTCACGGAATATTTAAAGGTTAGCCGAGGAGTTGTACTGCGTAAGCCCGTATATGAATCTTGCCATTTATTAAGAACTGATAAATTAAAAAGACCTGGTGCCAGGAGGAAACCAAGGAAAGCGCGTGCTGTCCGTTTCGTCTAGTAGCGATATTTAGCAATTCTCTCCTGCCTTCTTCTCGCCACCTCTGGATCTATACTCTTGATCTTTTCCCTTGCCTCAGCCAGCTCCCTCAAGTTCCTCTCTAGCCTATCGTCCTCATCCAACATATCTTTTTCTATCGCTTCCTTTTCTCTCTTGTAATGAATTCTCCAGCCTTCAGGATCTGCGAACTGATTACGATACTCTTTTGTGAGGACCTCTTTTTCAAGTCTTGCTAATCTAGCTCTTGGTGGGTTTCTAGCTGCAAGTTCAATCCAAGATAAATAACATGCTTCGTCTTCGTAGGCCTGCTCGGCTTCTCGTTGGGCTGCATGTTCTTCTTCCCAAGCTAGCCGAGCTTGAAGGAAAGTTTCGCGGTTGAATTTTGAGGGCCAACCGTGCTCAAGATACAGGCGTCTATAGTTTTCATGCTGCTACCATCAATTCTCGGTGCTAAATGATGATAATATTTGACTTACTTGAATGGAAGAACTTTCATCGGCTTGTTCACTGGCGATTTCATCTCTATTTTCATTTCCCCACTCATCTTCATCTCCATCTTCATCTCCATCTTCATCATCTTCCCATTCACTTTCACCGCTATTTTTACCATCATCATCTACTTTACCGCCGGGCTTGCCATAAAGACCGCCCGGGATCCAGTACAGACTCTCAAATTTAGACATGAAATCTTTCAGCACATCAGTAGCAAGACGACTTGGAACTTGTCCTTCTAATGTGTTCCTATTTGGAAGTTGTGTTAAGCTCTTCTCCGAAATCCCGAAATCGATGGACCCTCCGTTAAAGCTAGGAACCCACATGTGGCCTAAGGATAAGTTAAACCCAGTGCGTAATAGAGAGAAATTCTACCCACGATTCAATGTGTTAATAACAAATACAGATCCATGACTCCCGCAGTCATTCAAGACAAGATATTCGGGATGAATATAAGGTCCGTCTTCTTCGTCCATCCCCTTCCCTTCGTCGAGAGTCGCGAAGAATGGGTTCTTTGATCGCTGTAGATCGGATTCCTGATTTGATTCGTTTTAGTAACAGATTATTATTCAATAATAGTTCGAGAACGGACTTTCCTCAGATCGGACATCGCCCCATCACAAAACCACTCTGTCCCGCTGGCAGCAAAGTTCCAATTTGGCCACCCCTCCACATATGGTAATGATTTTATCAACTTCACAACCAGTGGGCTGAAATCGTATCTCTTTAGCACATCATCAGCTATCTGATGCGGAGGATACGCAATTGCCGAATCTGACATATAGCCCATGCGAACAAAAAGTTCGTAAAAGTCGGTGACCAAGGATGCAATTTCCTGAACCCATGCTTCATCATCTTTCTCCTGAGTCCAAGTGCCTTTCGACCTCTTGAGTTTTGTCATGACTAGATTCCAAGGTTTCTAGCTATCAAGAATAGCGTGAGAGAAGTGGAAGAGGTGGAAGAAGTGGGAGTTTTGGAAGGGGATATTATAGTCAATACCAATATATGTGGATCCTGTGATTTCTCGTTTGCTGAACTGCGCCGCTGCTATTTTCGGAATGAAGGGATAATGCTCCCTACTTCAGGCTTCGAAGTAGCATGCCTGATAAAAGTGATGGTGTTTTAGATAAGACGCCCTTCCTACATCACATGTAAAATTGCTATAAGTGTGGATATGCCAAGTGTGAGAGTCTCAGTATTTATCATTATTAGCATTGGTTGAGCTACCTGCTATGGAGTATCCGTAAGAGAACTTCGAGGCAAAGGAACATTTCAATGTGTAATATAATAATGTCATGTATTACACATACCAGTAGGTAAGTTGTGGGCAGCTCAGTGAAGAGCTTTTACTCACAATGCAAGATAGTTGCCACTTCTTCAATGATCAGTGGCATCCACAACCATTACCATAATACTAAAGCCTGATGATTAGTAGGTACTATTGTACTCGGTCAACTTGGCACTGAAGTTGTCTTGGACATTGTTGCCTGACAGAGATCTACTTCATTATCCTTGTATGGAGGGTTTGTGCATAATACTTGGCTCGGAAGTTACTAGAGTTATCTTTCCCCAAAACTCTGAGCAACAAGCTGGTGGCATTTTGTGTTCTAAATAGGGCCTTAGGTAACAACTGATCATAAATCTGAGGCTATTCAGAATAGAATTGTGCATGTTGAATTCGAGGTTCATTTATAAAGTCACATGGGTTTCCTAGAAGGCGGTATCGCGTACACACGTGACTATGACATGTGGGTATCTTGAGATATAGATAACATTAATTAAGCTCTAGATTCTATACCAAACTACACCTACCTTACAAAGGCGATCCGATTTTCGCAACATTTTCAACCTGCATAGAGCTGTACAAGGAAATCAGCTAACTACCACTGTAAACACATTGAGGATTCCACCAACCGGCAAAAGTACCATCACCATTTGCATGTACATATGCACCCCCTCACACCATCCATTCAGACCCTACCATTGAGAAGCTGCAGAGCAGAACCAACGTTAAGCTTGGACCAGGGATTGAATCCGAACTCTGTTAAGTATCTAGCTATTGTTGCTATCCTGGTTATAAATATCACATCATTGTCAGACCGACTGTCAGCCGCAGAAAGCACAAGTCCCCCGGCCTCCTTGAGACCGCTTGGTCGAGTCCTCGCCAACTGAGCTACCTACGCCTATCCTCAAAATCTTGTGCCATAGCAGAAAAGTACTCGATATACATCAACCTAGAGATGGCCACCATAAAGGCATCGGCAGCGTCAGTAGAGCTGACGGGTTCAGGTGTGTGTCGCATCATATGAAAATCATCCGCAAGAACTGATTGGCATTCCTAGAAAAGTTGAAAGAGGTTACAAGGCTCTTAGGCATACTTTCTTCTGATCTGGAGAAGGTTAATCTTTTGCCTCATCGTAAGCACGATGCACAATCTGATACTGAGGAGCAAGCAATGACAGAAGCAGAACGAGATGCCTGTCTTGAACAACTGAAAGTTTATGGCCGGGATCCAAACTACTCAGACCCAATATTCACAAAGGAGGCAAGATTCACATCTCAGTTCTGCATACTTAAATGCTAAGTCTAAATAGGGGATAGAAACATTAACCCGGCACGCATTCAACAGCCCCTCCCTAACAACCTCTCGAAATGCCTTACGATGCCTTGCAAATGCGATGCTCCTTAAGCCAGAAACACGGAAAATATACTTAGATTTGGGATATGGAGCGAAGGCTTGCAACAAGTTGAAAAACGACAACAGGGATGATGAATTTTTGGTTTCCCGTATAATCTTCCTTACAACTTATGATCCCAGTGTTGATCTTGAAAAAATGATCGATCAGCACCACCTTGCAGAGCATATATGCTTGAATATCGGCAGATTTGCAAAACAGTATACCACAAAGCAGAAAAGTGTAAAGGAGTTGGATCCGATGGAGAACATGGCTCTGGTGGAATCACTAAAACTACTGTTCAATGTTACACATTTCTGTCCACAGCGGACTGGAGCGTTCTCCCCGGCTTTGCCTAGCATCTTAGTGATACTGAACAAACGACCAATCATGGCTTCCAAGCCACTTGAAGCTCCCACCAATTCGCTAGTCAACGCACTTTTGAATTTGAACCTCGCAGGGAGAGAAAATGTTGAAAGGATGTTCCCTAAAGTGGCGCCAAATGTTAACTTGGATCGTCTGTTAGATATTCTGGATAAGGCTACAAAGATATATGTTGATGATGAACTTGAAGGCATGGTATCTCCCCTTCTCGCTCTCCTTCGAAAACTGTACGAAATAGCCCCCGAAGAAATAAAATCTTATATGAAAGGACAACTCCTTCCCAGCGACGCAGACAGGAAGCAACCACTGGGGCGTGCCGAAACCCTTTCCGCTCGTCTTCTACGTCTGTCTTCCGGTGCGACTACACCACAAATAAGGGAATCTATTTCTACCCTTTTATTCGACCTCTCAGACCAAGACGCGACCATGATGGTCCAAAATATAGGATATGGCTTTGCATCAGGTTTCCTCTTTAGTCACAACGTACCTATACCCGAAAACGCCTTGGAGGCATGGAGTACAAGCGATAGCAATGCCAGCAATCCGAAAGCAAGCATTGAAAGTTCAAAAGCATTTAATCCCATCACTGGTCAACATCTAGATGCTGAGCCAGTTGTGGAAGTACCGAATATGACTCAAGCGGAGAAAGAAAGAGAAGCGGAGAGATTATATGTGTTATTCGAAAGGTACTTACACTTAGTTCTTTTTGGTATCGTAACGTTGACCAGTGTGATCAGATTACGGCAAACTGGTGTGATGAACGTTGAAAACCCTGTTGCGACAGCTATGCGTGAAGGTAGGTTCGTTGATGTTGATGATGATGACTCAGATTGAGTAAACCAAAACCGAAATAAAATCAACGAATAAAACTAATAACATGTGATGTCATCCCAGTTTATAAGGACCCGTGAGGTGCAGTAATGATGATGAGATTGGTTTAAAAATATCTCTTAATGGGAAAAGCTAGTCCATCAGATTGGCGGCTATCTTGAAATTCTATACCATGTACAAATATTTGTTATGAACAAGCTGCCATCGTGTTATCTTTTTGGTCACTATATAGTCATATATCATATTGTACCTGTGTTCAAACATAGTTAGGTGCTTCTCAGTTATGTCTCAAATATATCAAGCTATTAAGACACTCCAAGATTTTTGAATTGAACACACCTGACCTATTCAGGTAATTTTATTGAAATGTGCTAATTTGGCCTTTCTTTGAAAGGTTTCAAGTAGACAGCTTCTCTAATATCTCATGTAGGTAAGTGCAAGAAACTTTCTAAGTCCAATACTTTTGTTTCTAATTAAACATCATCCTAACATCACCCTCACACCGCGTCCACTAGCCTTCGGCATGTAGTTATCTGCCTGAATTTCCACATCTAGTAGTGAAGTATTATACAAACTTATATCAGGGAAAGTGGTAAACAAGTTTGCTAGACAAAGATATATCTCAGCATATGCTAAATTAATGCCAAGACATTGTCTGGAGCCCTTTGTAAAGCTAACTAGATATTTTCCCAAGTTGGGATGTTCGAGCCATCGTTCTGGGATGAACTCCGTTGGCTGTGGGAATACTGATGAGTTAAGATGCATGAGAACTGATGTCATGCCTACCGGTGTCTGTGGCGTTGTTAGTCATGTATAACAATGTGGGGGGATGAATCGCTGACGCCAGCTGGGATACTCCAATCTTTATACATGATCATTTGATCTGGAGAGATCCTTTGAAGATGTGTTGTAACTCCGAAGGATAGTCTCAAACCTTCGGAGACCACAGCAGCAAAATACGGCAATCTCTCGAGTTGACTGCATGACACTTCGTCGCCCTTCATAACAGTCTTCAATTCCGCTTTCAGCCGTTGGAAGATAGCTGGTTTTGACAGTACGTGGTACAAAATCACAGACATCGTCCAGGCAGTTGTCTCTGTACCGGCCCCAACAATAGTCTGGCCTTCTTGCCACAATCTGTCAAGGCTTTTCTCTTCTGGAGGAAGGTCCGATTGCAGAATGGCATGAAAGATGGTGGGATGTGATACCCATTTGTGGTTTTGGTTATTTCCGTTCATTATAGCTCCAATATGCTGAGCAATTTTCTACGTATGTCAGGCAAGAGCTTATTTAGTCTCCTCCACACCTACCTCTTGAAATTCGACGAAAGAAGCTATTTTAGAGTCCAAGATTTTCATCACCTTTCGAGCGCTACTTTTAGCAGAATGAGCTTTCGGTGATTAGAATATTCACATACCCATAGTGGAACATTCTTCATTGCCTGAATGAGCCAAGGGACCTGTTTTAAAAAGTGTCCCACTTCAGAAACATTCACCAGCGCATCATGAATATCCGTTTGAAACTCCCTACTAGTCTCCACCAAATTATCACTTTTCGCGAAGGCATACTCACAAACTACATCGTTTGTCAAACATGCAAAAGCCAACGAAATGGACACTGCCTTTCCCTGATCTTTAAACTCTTGCAGGCGGTTGACGAGTTTATTGATGGTGGTTTGGATTACGGGCTCCAGCTTTGTGACGCTGGCTTTTGAAAAGAACTTATTGAGAGGTGCGCGACGGAGTCGATGTTGGTTGTGGCCCACTGTACCGATGATGGATTGCGGATTGCCAAACTGTTCGCAGTAGTATTTGTATTTATCTCGTTTCTTACTAGCGCCGGTATATAGCACTTCATAGTACTCTGGATCGTTGACGTGGAGTTCCCACGGATTGATACGGATGATCGACCCTGGAATATTCAGCTTTAAGAGATGTCCGTATGTGATCCATTATTACCATATTTCTTATGGAGCTCGCCTATTTTGAACGTGTACTGTCCTCCCTTCACAACTTCATAGTAGAGCTCGTAGAGTCGTGTCAGCGCAGCCAATCGTGGTCCTGGGAACTTTGCTAGTGGGCTAAAATACAGACGATACACAGCTCCATATATTGTATATGCTAACCATGCAGTGAGGAAAGCTGTAACTATGAGCTCTGAAGAAAACATGATAATATTGGAGCATGAGAGACAAAATAGATAATGGAAGGGAGGTTAAGAACTCTCTTATTCATTGACAAAGGAGGCTTTTCAGAGAGTATGTCATCAAGAAACTACACCCGATATCATTGATTTTCTGCGGTGCCATTGGGTCGTATGCTGCACTCGCTTAGGGTTTGTGAGGCATTTGAGATCGACGAAGGTAAGATCATTAGTCAGGATTATGTGAGAAGGCAGGAATTTGGTCAAACGTGTGGGGTTAAGCGAGAGGCGGCTTCCAAAGTTTACAGGTTCATCATGAGATATCTTTGAAACTTATATTACCTGTGAGATGAATGGTTACTAAAATTACTTCTATTGAACTCTGAGTTGACCTTGAATTGAGATGAAAATTGGTACCAAGGAAAACTATCGTCCGATTCAGAACTCTTAACGAGCCAACTCTGATGCTATCGTCAATATCGTACAAGTCTCAAACTAAATAAGGCATAGTCGGATCAAATCCTGCTTCTTTTCAACGATTAGTGTAACGTGCTCGCGTCCTTCTGCTGCTGCTAAATTTCATGTCTCATATGAGGATAGCCTTGCCAACAACGACAATAAAACGATGAAAATTTCAGCCACTAAGCTAAAGATGGCCAGTTAAATTTCAAATATTACGGAGGCTCCATTTTTGGGTTTACGAATGAATACCGGTCGGCTTCTAGAATTTATTTATTCTTTCCAGAACAGACTTGGTCATCTCTGCATTGTGAATTTACTACTAGATGTCTAGAAACTTTGCAAATTTGAGATCTACCCTACTGTGTACTATATTCTCTCTTGTCAAACTATATGTGAGTTTATCCAGTTTGATTTCAGACACTACTCAAATTCTTGTATATTTATGAGTAGCTGTGAATATCGGGTGCTTTACCAATTTGGTTTCGCGATCTTGTGTTAGCCTGAGCGCTAGATAGGAGCTACTAGAGTAGATATCCCATGATTGCAGGCCACTTTTAAATTCTCTCACACTGTGCCATTTTAGTAATATTGGTCTAGTGGAGGGTTGTTTTGATTTGGACCGGCAATATGAGTGTCTATATATATGTTTTAAAGTTCCCATCTTTGGTATGATGGTCCATCTTATCCAAAAACAACAAACGCATCGAAACTTTCCATTCGTTTATAAAAGTTAACCAGAGCATTATTTGAAGTGCTACGTATTTCGAAATCATGTCTTCATATGAAGAAGTTGATAATATACAGAAAAGAAACAGTGTGCTCATTACACCATCGTTTGCAACAAGCATTCCTGATCGTATTTTTGAGCGAAACGATAGAATTCTGAAACTAAGACTTCATAATTCGGACGAAAAAAGAAGGCTTAGGGTGAGTCTTTCTTTTTGGATGCTTAGTCTTCAGCTTTCTCTCATGCCTTCAGGTTGTTTTTGCCTGTACCATGACGCTACTGTTGGAGACAAAAGTTCTGCTTCATATTATTGTAATACATGCTAACTCCCACGTTACTTTTCAGGCATATGTGACCGGAATATTTCCTACATACGGGAATCGTACTGGATTTATTCAAAATAACACAAATGGAGTACCTTTGTTAGTCATCTAATCATCTCCGTTATGGCTTCGCTAAATGTTCCATCTTCTAGTTTTGACACTAATCCAAAACCTGGACCGCCTGTATCGGTAAATCACGCCAAATGTGTCATTGAGGTCGGCGGTCCTGGGAAAACAGTAGATGTTGTTGTTCCACTAGTAACATCGGGGCGCATATACTTCATCTACGATAATAACCTTGAATTCTTCCTCACCCGTGGGGCATATGGACCAAGCATCGTCCAACCCTCTATCACTAACAGATCAGACCGAAATTACAACAAGGACTGGACATTCTCCGAGTTCAGTTTCAACGACAGAGAAGTATATGCCAATATCAGTTTCGTAGATTTTGTCAGTCTTCCCATCGCTATGTCTCTAAAGCCCCATGGCCAGCAGCCATCGCATGTACGCGGCTTTCCAAAAGACGGCCTTCAGCGATTGCGTGATGGCCTAGTGGCACAGAAAAAGATTGACAGGGTTGACTGGGATAAGCTCGTTGTGCTGGATAGTACAGATAATGCGAACCATAGGATTCTCAGAGTTCTTTCACCTGGAAATGCCATGGATTTGTTCAAAGCGGAAGGCTTCCTCCAGAATTACTTCGATGAGTATGCGGGAGCATGTTGGGGTAAGTACAAGAATCAGCAACTCATTATTGATACGCAAAAGAGAGAATGGGGTGTAGTTTATGGCTCTTTGGCTGGGAACGAGCTAGTTTTCAAGAAGCCTTCCGGCGAACAAATCGGTGCTTTCCGAGTACCTAGGACGTACGATATCTTTGGAGCAGATCAGGGAGTTTTCAAAGCAGTGCCGGGCCCACACAAACATTTGATGTTAAACATAGGAGCCCGTCTGGATGCAGCTCTCAATCGATCAACTCTGCACTCAAATGCTAATCAACCGGATCACGATGGCCTCATTGAGACATATTACAAACATAAAATATGCAACCACTATGCGCACTGGGTACATGCACTTACCAAGGACAAGAAGGGATACGCTTTTGCATACGACGATGTGAAAAATGGCATTAAGGACCAGAGCGGATTCCTCGCACACAGTAACCCCGAATGGCTAATGTTTAATGTCGGCGGTGGTGAGATAGCCACAATGGCGACCATTACCACATCGGCAATTATGAAGCGATCAGTTGACTTGGGTCAGGATTTAAAGGAGATGCCTGAACCACCTCCATATGTTCAGAATATGCTCCCTCGGAACTATGATTTGGTTTCTAACCACCAAATGCTACACACCGAATTTACGCGTTCAGAACCAGTCGGCTCTGAGAAGCATGAGTTCCCACAGCTCTTGAATGAGACTGTTCTCCCAGCACAGAGCCACACATCACGCTTCAGTTTGCCTATTTCCCTCCAAGACTTTATTGGGAAGTACCTTTTTTGGTTGCAGGAATACATCTTTGCCAACCTCGCAGTAGGTTCTCTCCTCTCTAACTATTTACTGATTTACTAATGCATCACAGAAGTTTTTCGCCTCACCATTGGGTCGCGCACTTGTTCCGGTATTCAACTTTATCATACCAATGCTCTGTTCCATCTCTTCAATAGCACTTCGCACCGTCCTCTCTCGCCTCTTCATTCTATTTTTCATCATCCTAATATACTTCTTTGGATTACTTCCTCAGGGTTCAGAACTCGAGTACCAAAGACACATCTTGGAAGGAGCTGGCCTGCTGAATGGCACTTTTGCAGCATCAGCAGCACATGGTCCAGCTTTGGCTAGGTTCTTAGCTCTAAGTAATGAACTTCAAGTTTAGGCCAGCAAAACTTTGGTACAGCATTGAAATTGTCTAGCTTGATACGAAAATGGAAGGGGTGACATCTCTGATAGCACTTTGTCAAGCTTGGTTGTTTGAGTCTTTTATTTGCACTGGATGTAGCGACGAAAGCTTTACTATACCTTATTGCTTATATTTTGTAAGAATATACTTGTTCAATTAAGATTTGTTGGAATTTCTCGTGCCAAAATGGATCACGTAATTTACTTTGTATCAGACGATATTGTGAGAAGTGTCCAGGGACGAAATCTGGCCTAGTGACTATAAAACTGGTTCATTGTGCCGAGAAAATACAGAGCTAATCTTTAGATTTTTATTGGTAACATAAACCTCCGAACCAGAATCTGAATATACCATCTTATTGGACACAGCCTGGCAGAATGTGAGATGCTTGTTAGCAAATTTGCACATCTCATGAGGAGGTTTCTCGCATTATTGAATCATAATTGTTTCCTTGAATAGGCAGCTGGGCCAGCAAAGATACTTATGAGCGGGGGCCTAGGATTTGATTTAGGGTGCTTGAAACCCTGAATCACGAGCAGGTCGCTTGGAGATAGTTGGCGTAGTATCATCAATCACATGACTATATTGCTATATTTGACCTGACATAAGTTCTATTGCGTCTTTCTTGCGTAATCAGAAAGTCCAGCATGAGTTGCCACAAAGTTCCATCTTATAATAGCATGCATACAAAATGCCGACGACATGCAGTGATTCATGCCAATCCATTAGCGTTAGACTGATCGGCGTCGTCGCGAACTACAAGATTCCGGGTTTAAGACTCTTGGGCTGGGAATAAAAAAGAGGATACTAGAACAACCACTCATAATGATGTCTCGCCCATCTGCCCGCTATGACCCTCAGTCATTTTCAGTCTAGCCTCTAATGAAAGTGCTAAGTTAGGCGTTCTCGGAGCCGCTTATGCGGAATTGCAAGTAGTGTTATATATCACAAATCTAGAATTTGTTCGTCATCTTCCACGATCATAAATCTTTTGAAAAGAGCTGTCAGTGAATGTCCTCTACATGACCTGCCTGTGTCTGACCTGTCTCTCCACCTCTTCGCCAGGTTTTGTCTATCTTCTCCGAAACCGATTTCTGTCTGCATCTAATGCCTTCAATTCAATAGCCTATCAAGAATTGTGTGACTTGCCGTGCGGCTCAAAAGGTCATCTGTCTCTTGTGGACCTGCGTCTTTCTAACTCAGACTTAATTAAGTCAAGTGAGGACTTACCAGTTTCCAAAATCAGAGTGCAAATAGCAAACTCCATGTGATTCAGACTTCAATGACGGAATTTGAAAGAAAAGCATCTTCGACGAGTGATGCGGGTATAACACTTGAGTCCGGGGCCGAGGAAAAGAACAGCTGGACTCCACCGTCGCCCACGCCCTCTTCAAGAACATCTCTAAACTCTACATTGTCCTGCACAAACCATTATTTAAGCTTTACGACGCCCCTTCCTCTACCAGTTTTCTCCCCTTCCATTACGCCTATTGTTCCACCGGACCTCAAGAAATTTACCTCGCCGTTTGAATGGTCCTCATCTCGAAAGTCTTTCACCTTATGGATCTCATGCGTCGCAACTATGGTGGCTGGCTACACGGCCGGGTCATACGCCCCGCCGGCGAAGCAAATGGCTTTGGAGTGGGGGGTTAGTGAAATTGTAATCTTGGTGGGCATAACAACTTTTTGCGCCGGGTTTGCCATTGCACCGATGATTTTGGCACCATTTTCTGAAATCAATGGGCGTTATCCGGTATTTGTGGGAGCTGGATTGGTATATCTTGTCAGTCGTAAGTACTCAGTTTTCCTCATTTTATCATATGATTGGAAAATTGTCTTAGCATCGTTCACGAAGCATTTCAGTTGGAGACGTGGTGGATATTGTGCTGACTATACTCAGAGATTGGGTGTGCTGTTACGAAAACATTTGCAGGCATGTAAGTTTTACACTTTCTTACACTAGCACATACTCTTACCTGGTTTTATTATTTGTTGTGAAATCTAACGTATGAATTATAGGCTTGTAGCAAGGTTCTTCGCTGGATGTGGTTCGAGCGTGTTCTCAAGTACGTTTCACCCATCTCTTTAAGCTGCTGTTACTCTACGACAAAGACAACCTTCTGGTGTTTATTACTTGTTCAAATATAAAATACAGAACTGATATATCTACAGCAATGGTTGGCGGAGTAATCTCAGATTTATACCATGCAGAAGAACGTAACACTCCTATGGCTCTTTTCGCTTGTGGCGCCCTGTTTGGGAGCGGATTAGGGCCTATGGTCTCAGGTTTCATAGCCGAAGATCTCAATTGGCGATGGGTGTTTTGGGTACAGGTGATAACCTGTGCCGTTACCATAACTGTGATCACTATTACCTTCAAAGAAACCCGTGGCTCAATCCTACTTTCCCGAAAAGCTGCCAAACTTAATGCATACTACACTTCTCTTGAAGAAGCTGGCCATTATGGTGTCTCGCTTGATTCTGGGAATACTACCCAGCGGATTCGTTGGCTTGTCAAAGCGGATGAAGAGCGAGAATCACTATCGAAAATGATCAGCATCTCTGTTTATCGGCCATTCCATCTTCTGATGACCGAACCAGTTGTGTTCTTCTTCTCACTTTACGTATCTTTCGCATGGGCTGTACTGTATCTCACATTCAGCTCCATTCCTTTGGTGTTCTCTGCAACATATAACTTCACCATCTCACAATGCGGTGCTGTGTTTGCAGCAATGAGTATCGGTCCATGTATCTCTACAGTGATATCCATTCACAGTCCGTCAATACTCAACAATTACCTAGCCCGAAATCCTAAACCCAGAAGCTGCCTTTGGGTCTCGCTAGACCCTTCTTGCCCTGAAGCCCGCCTCTACTTCACCTGCATTGAGTCTATCCTGCTTCCACTCGGCCTCTTCTGGTTCGGCTACACACTGTCCCCGTCCATTCCTTGGATAGTACCTTCCCTTGCAATTGGCTGCGCAACCATGGGAATTTACTCAATATATCTTGCTACTTTCAACTATCTTGCAGATACCTATCACCGTCATGCATCATCTGCTCTAGCTGCTCAAAGTTTCTGTCGGAACATGCTTGGTGGCATATTCCCACTCGTCACTAAGCCGCTATTTACGGGACTGGGATATCGTGGAGCGACAAGTCTCTTAGGTGGTATAGCGCTAGGATTGTGTGCTGTTCCGTGGGTTTTGGTGATTTATGGTCCGAGAATCCGTGCGAGGAGCAAGTTTGCGAGTGGGCTTGCTTGAAAACTGTCGCAAATTCCAGGACTCGAATTTGAGAAAACAACAGTAACCCCGAGGTAGATTTGTCGGCTGATCCATATCAATCTACGACCTGAAAAGACGTAGGGGCCCATAGGGATCAAAATAGCTCTATTGTTTACGGTGTCGAGAACGCTGGGATATAGGTGCTAGATTCACTTGCTTCGTGTAAGAGAGACGTCTAAGAACCTCATGGACACATACCAAACATGCTGGTGAACAGCGCAACAGAGTATTGCATTGTGAATCAACAGATAGAATTGCAGCATAGAATATTGAAGCTGCCTATGAAAATGAGACTTAGAAGTTAAAGGGCAACCTGCAATGTTCCCATTTCCGAAGTCCTACTGTTGCCCAGCGTGGAGATTTGGTGTGTGAAATGTAGTGCGTTGCTGTAGGCCGGGTTCCAGAGGACATCGATATAAATTTGTATCGTACACGCACTTCACTGGAAGATAAATTTTTGAAACAAAAGAGTATAGGCCATTAAATTCTCTTTTTGGAAAAACCCAGAACATGAGTCATTTGGTGAAAGTAGCCAGCTTATTGACAACTTCCTAACATCTGATTCGAATCACGCCTCGAGTTGTTATATTAGAGCGTTCAATTCTTTCATTCTCACATTTTGGCGAGCCCGCTTGAGTAGACGATGCTAGCTATTTCGAAACGGAGCATAAGAATATACATATTCACTGTGCTAGCTGCAGAGTTTTTCGAAGCAAATAGCTACAAGCTCTCTCTCTCTAAAAGGTGATAACTGCACGGGGAGGGAATGTCCGTGGCCATACCTCACTATAGATGCTGTACTATGCTCTTCGACAATCAGGCGTAGTCTCTGCACTATCAAGTAGGATTTAGCAGAATGAGTGATGTCATATCTGGCTTACAGTGAAGGCTGAATTCGGGATCAGAGAGGTGTAGCTGTTATCTTGTTGTTAAGTGACAAGTTTGATCGCCCAGTCACTAGAAGACTCTTGGTGATTTTGGAGATTTCATTTAATAGATTGCTATATTATTCCATGCCCTTGAAGCCCAAAATTCCGTTGCCCGCATTCTTTTGCTTGGCCTTCGCCTTCTTTCTTCTCTTACTTGGTTTTGAGTCATCATCGCTACTATCTTCTTGTTTGTCGCTGTCATCACTTTCACTCAACGCACGCTTTGTTGCCCCATTGTCATCGTCAGATTCCTCTGCCTCATCATCAAGATTCATGCTCTCTTCCCAGACCTTGACAATAGATCCTCCGCCACTTATGAGTCTCCCTTCGACATCAAAACCTAACGCGACTACCGCTTCGATATCATCGTGTCTCAATGGCTCCCCAACGACTTTGTTCAAGCCCATGCGTACAATTCTCACTGTGCCATCCCCGACTCCAACAACAACATTTTTATGGCCATCTCCTACGTTGTCGGGCATAAGAACCAATGCGTCCAAGCTCTCTCCTCCACCTCTTCCAGTACCATCGACGATAATTCTCTCGTCTTGGTCGTCCCAAACGCCTCTCTCCCATAACGTGAGAACCCCACTTCCGCTTCCAACCAATATTTTCTCTCCCTTAGATCGCCCAGGTTTGCTCGGAAGTCCTCCTACAAAGACACTGCTCAGCAGCTCCTCCTCCTGGTCCTCACTTTTCACAAGGACCCCCCGCCGTAGATCAGTAACAGCCACTGTCGACCCTCCCGTTGTGACCCACTGCTTACTATATCCGCTAGTGCTTTGTTCTGTAGGTGCCAAAGGTGTAAGGGATGAAATATAGTCATCGTGCGGGCGATGTGTCTGTGATGGCTTCGCTTTCGCAAAATGTGAAGGGAGACGGAGATCGTAGAGATGCAGGGCAGCGGAATCTGTTGCTAGAAGGAGTGTTTGTGGTGACAGAGCATGTAGGAGGGTAGGATCATCTGCATTTGATTTCAAATTCAATGGTATGGCAATTTTCGAAACTACTTGTCCAGTTGCTGACGATGCAATCTTGACAAGACCATCAGTACCTGCTGAATACAAGTCTTGATTTTATTAGCTAAAGCCAAGCAGAGTTTGGATGAGAACATACATTCGCCATCCCCACTGAATACCACTGATCTACAACTTCCCTTGTGTCTCCGAGTGCCCCATTCTTCATCTATGGTATTGGTTCCAGATGATTTGACGCTTGCGTTCTCATCATCACTGCCATTGGAGGAGGCTGGAAGTCGAAATGCTTGTACGTGCCCTGCTGCCAACCCAACTGCAAGAATTGGCTCAGTGGGATGTAGAGCTTGTGTGAAGAGATCAGAGGTAAACGGCAGGGTGCATAAATTCTCGAACATTTTTGCGGTTCATCAATGATGTTGTTGCGCGGAATTGGGTATTGATGAAATTTTGCACGGCAGGGAATAATCTCCCAGCCTTGTTTAGACTGGATGCCAGCCTCGTCTGTTAGAATATCGACTTGCATTCGTGGTCACATGACTTTTCAAATTGGTGCAAAGGTTCCTTCTACGATACTATAATATTACACTTAAGTCATTATAATTATTAATGAGAGTTCGCCCGCCCGTTACTACAGCTCTAAAAAAAATCTTAGAATCCCGACAAGTTGTAAACTTAGTCTGATATTTAGTACTTTTATCCCTGTTTCTGGGGTAGCGTGTCCGCTGTTTTGCCCCTTTCCACCTCGCTTAGCTGCTTTGAAAAGCAAGCCACAGCTCAATGATTCACAACATATGCCCGCTTTAATCACCCATATTTGCTCTCCTTTATCAAAAGAACAACTGTTCCCCTCAAGATGATGCCATGTCTTCAATAGTGCCAACAGAGCATCCAACTTAGTAGCCTTGATACCTGGTATGTTAAGGATGTATTATGAATCAGCTGTCTCGTTATTAGGCTTATCTCATTTACTGCCTTATAAATTACATCATTACTAATTCTCACTTGTATTCCAACCTTTACTTATTAAATTTCTTACCCTTTTTTTTCCATGAACCATCGATCAAGAATTCATAAAGATTTTATGGTCAACGCATCTCCAGGCTGGCTCAACGGTGCAACAAGTGCAATGCTACTCTTTTTACGTTACTAGAATACATACCATTTACTTTGCCTAGACTATAGTATGAGTGGTTAGAGGGAACTTCTCCTAGCTGTGTCTAGTCTGGTGTTATTTCTAACAGTAAGTCTCTGGTTGGTACCAACTATCAGAAATGGGTATTGCGGCAGCAGAAAATGAGAGTACTTGATGACCAACAGAATTAGGCATAAGATGCTCAGCGGCCAACCCGGAATCATCTTCTGAAATGGCAAATAAGTATCGGCGTCCTTTGAAGTCAAGGGCACTACTCCAGGCATGCCTTCCTGGGCATCTATGTTATATCCCTCTTACCAGTGATGACGAATATGCCATGCCATTCCCTCCTGGTTTCCAATAAACCATAAATCGCGCATATTTTGTGCCATCATATTACACCATTCGAAGAATATTGTTCGCGGAAGAGAATTCATTCGTGATCTCGCCATTGTCGCATAATTCTAAGGGGTTGAAGACAGAAGGTACAACATTCTAGCAGTGAAATAAACACTCGTAGAATTCTAGGAGAGGCTGAGGATCAAAGACTTCAGAGCGTCCAGAAATCAGAAACTGGGCAATGAGAGTACTTGGCTTCTCTGTTAACCTCACTGAGAACATTGAGTGCTTCGAATGGCGGGAAGACTTTTGTGTTGGCGTTTGGCCAGATTTTGGCGGTCCAGTTTTCGCCTCTAAAACATTTCAGCTTTTGACTCGGCTGATTGATATCCACATGGTCGGCTACTGCGCATTCTGATCCTATGGTATTATTCGCGAGTTGCTGCCGAAAAGCTCTTTTCAATGTACCATGGTTGATCGTATAATCTGAAATATTCTTCGCCGGTTTGAGGAACTAATGGCAAGGGAGAGCATACTGCGCTGATCTAGCGAAGAAGGCTTTTGTGATTACGAACAATCTGTAGCTTATACTTGGTAGTGCTGGCATAAGTTACCCCACAAGTGAGAACAAATTCTCGCTAGGCAATCCGGATAGCTCGATCGTTTCACCTGTCGAGAGGGCTCGTACCATTAGGTAGAAAGAAGTAATCCATGCAAGGCTTAAAGGTGAGTGATCTACCAGAAAATCTTCAGATCACTCTTGGCAGATGTGTAGCCAGTGATCAATCAACATGCTGCCAACAAAGGATTTCATTGGTTTTGCAGGTAGAAATTTTTCATATCGAGAGAGAACGAGAAGTCCAATCAATAGGCTTAACCTTGCATACTACATTTTCTGAGGCTGACAAGTCCTGCACAGTCTCAGAGAACTTTGCTAAGATGTCTACAACCGCTAAATTCACGGCCTAAGAAGAACGATTCAAGAATGATGAAGTTGGCATTAGCCCGCTAAAATAAATCTGTATTAAGTTTTCAAACCTCGCTGCATAGGTTCGGCTTCCAAAAGCTCATAACTACTAATACAAGTTTGAAGGGACGGTTTGCACAATTGGAGCGCTTTAAACCGATTTTGCAGTCAAATATCTATACTTACAACCCGAGTTTCGAACTTCATCAAATTGTCATTCAGCCGAAGATCTCATTCAGGTGACGATTCAAAGCCTAGGAAAGCTTGAAAACCAACGGTCAAACTCGAATATAGTTTTTGCAATTTTTAGCTTCAAATCATGGCTGTAGTGTACACCACTACAGTATTTCTACGCCGCGAGCACACATAAGAGTCGCAAGGCGATTCACTGCTTTTAGGAATGTCACCTATGTGCAGAAACATGCCAAGATTTTCCCGATATAACAGCGCAAGTTCCGTATCGAAATCCTGGTCCTATTGGTTGTATATGCTGCTTACGGCACACCCTCACTTCTGGTAACCCTTACCGATTGGGGTTCTATATTTATTACTTTGCATACTTACTGAGTCGTAGTAGGCATCGCTCCCTTCGCCAGTAAACATCATCTATAATGCGCGAGGTCTCTGACAGGGTAGGATAGTTAACGCTCTCTTCGTGGCGGCGTAGCACTGCCGCCCCCAAATGCATCGAGCAAAAAGTAAGATATAGTACAACTCTGTGTCATATCGAATTGATCTCAGCATCTTCTTTCGAGGTTACACTTCTTATAAAAGTTGTTCCATCAGGGAAACCACTGTTTTATGTAGCTGTGCTGGTTAAGAATGTCGAATGAAATGCAGACTTGGGTGCCTCCAGCCCCATCTTCCTCCATTACTGGTCATGCAGCACCTGGAGTTGTTGCAGGCGGAATCGTGATATATTTTTTCATGGTTCTCTCAGCAATATTCGCAGTGATTCGCGTCGCCGTCCGCTTGTCCAGGGTTGGCCGGTTCTATCTCAACGATTACCTTTTGGTTTTGGGTTCCCTTCTAGCAAGTGCTCAAGCCATATGTGCCATTGGTGTTCAGCGGCAGGGACTGATAGGCCACCACATAATTGAAGTTCTGGTACTTGTACCAGAACGGTTTCCTGTTGCAGTAAAAGTAAGTCTATTAACCTTTCTTCATGGCATGCTATAGAGTTATCGTGGTTAAAATACTGCAGTTGGTACTCGCCAATGAATTCTGTTGGTCAATAGGAATTGTATGCATCAAGTTATCGATTCTCCATCTGTATACTCAGATTTTCGGACCGGATCGAAAATTCATGTGGGCAGCAGCAACTTTAGCAACTATTGTGATTATGCTAGGAATTGCCGCTGTGGCACTGACAGCTGCCAGCTGCATACCATTTGCTGCCTACTGGGATCGCACCATTCCTGGTGCCCGTTGCATTCCACAAGGTCGTCCATTTTTTGCTACAGCAATTGCAAATATGATTGTCGACGTATTGATACTTGCTTTACCAATGCCAAAGTTATGGGGCTTGAGAATGCAGGCATCGAAAAAAGCTGGGGTGATTCTTCTGTTTGGAATTGGTTTTGGGTTTGTATTTCAAGTCTTAAATGAGAAAGTATAAAAAGCTGAGTTATTGTCTAGTGTCTGTGGATGTAGCGCCTGGCGCATCAGGGTTATCCAATATTACGATTTCATAGACATATTCTATGGCTTAGTAGACCTTGGTGTGTCTACTTCTCTTGAGCTGCACCTTGGCGTTATCATCGCTTGCATTCCCGTCATTCCTCCGGCCTTCGCGCACTTAAAGTCAACGTTCCAAAACATCACATCCTATACGACACGACACACTACAAAGAGCGGAAGCGGGAGTGGGCCGAAGAACTTGGACAGAGCGTCTATCCATGTATCCTCAAAGCCTAAAATTACAGCGAGTCAAATCGAAAGGAAGAATTTCAAGAGGCTATATAATCACTTGTATCCACTATCAACTTTGAAAACCGAGACAGAGCTTACTACTCGTACTATGGGAAACGCAGAAGAAAGAACGGAAGACCAAAACGCGGACAGAAAAGTAGGAGGCATTGAATTCTCTACAACGTGGAATGTCCATCATCTGGAAAATCATGTCTGAGCTTGGATTATATCGCTTTTTAAAAACTGTATTTCCAGTAGCCAGGATACAAAAGAAGGCTCAGTAGGGGGCAGGCGAAGATCACATGATGCCGCGATCTCGGGATATTCTCGAAATGTGGTTGGACATCCTCTCAATTGGGTTAAGGCTCTCAACTATCCTTTGGCTCTAGACCCTGTATCTTGCTACAAGAGAGTTTTTCTTCTCTGTTCCTAATTCTCTGTAGTTTAGTTTGATAAACTAGTATTAACTGGTGGAGGGTTTCTGAGTTGTATCACTCTGTCTATGAACCTTACGCCTGTTGTAAAACAGCTGCAAGGTTTCTATCCTTCCTGGCTTAGCGTAAGCAGGCGGTTCTATATATATATATCTCTCTCTACCTGCCACCCTATGTTTCTTGGAAACCGATATGTCTCTTTGCACATTCAACGTCGTAACGAAAATATCTTGAAACCCTCAGTTGTATTCTCAGATTGGAGCCATGCCGCATACTCAGGCTTCACGCCACCAAGATTTTGAAACTTTGACCGATCGCATTTTCATTTACACGCCTCCAGACTACGTGCTGGGCGAGCTCGTTATAATCTGCACCTGGCTAGGTGCGCTTCCCAAGCACAGCGCAAAGTACATTCAACTCTACCAACAGATCGCTCATGGTGCACGCATCCTCCTCGTTGAATCAGATGTATCAGTATTGACCAGCAGATATGCTTATCAGCAACGAATCATTCAACCTGCGGTATCTGTTGTGTTAGATACAATAGCCAACAGAAGCAATCCTAGAATCTTAATACACACGTTCTCCAACGGCGGCACCAACACAGCAAGCCAATTATTGATTGTGACACAAGAACGACGCAGCGCACCCTTGCCGATTTATGGCATCGTTTTCGATAGTGGCCCAACAAGGGAAAGATATCAGACAAATGTAAACGCAATGGTTGCCTCCCTACCGAAAAATCCTATTGCCCAGTTCCTCGGCTCTATCGCCTGCCACAGCATGATGATAATCCTTCACACCTGGATATACTTTGGCAATGAGCCACCGGCAGATTTGCAGCGGCGAATAATGCTTGACTCCAGCATTGTTGAAGCCGAACCCGAGGGAACCAGAACCATTGGCTATATTTTCTCCAAAGCTGACAGGTTCTGCGAGTGGACTGATATTGCAGATCACGCAAAGCAAGCCAGAGAACTAGGTTGGGAGGCAGAAGAAGTTCCTTTCAATGGTAGTGCGCATTGCCAGCACTTTTCCAAGGATCCCAAAACCTATGCTGAGGTTGTATCAAGAGTGTGGGGAGGTGATGGTGGTGGTATTAGGGGGGGTCGCATTGGAGAGAATCCAGTCAAGGCATTGTCCAAATTTTGATATTAGAAGAACGCAATTAGCGTAGCAGAATTACGAGCCAACCAATCCCATGTACCTAACTAAGATACTACTCATAAATAATTTCTTTACAGTACGTACTGACCCTCCACGCTTCACCCACGAATAGAGTGTTTGTTAAATTTACTACTCTTGTATTACCGCGTTTCTCGAACCCACTCGATGTGCAGTATTAAATCCCACCGAGGTAGAAGAAGAAAATGCGATCACCAAAGCTAAAATTTCTTGAGCTACAATGAATCTCTAACTCCAAATAAACTTAAGGCTGTGCGTTCGGCTTGGGTTGCGAGAATATTCTTCAACGATTGCAGAAAAGCTTGGGTGCCTAGTTCTTTTACGAGAGCCTTGTTCGGCATCCAATTATTCTCCTGTCCCACCCCAGAATGCGTAAGATTCCCACGAAGAGCTGGAGAGATAGCAGATAACATGAATTCAACACTCCAATAGATAGCTTTGATCGTCTGGCAATAATAATCACGGAATTAATACGCCCGACATACACGTATTTTTGCAATTATTGGCGGCGATCATAGGATCTTTGAGCATGTTGACGCTCGAACGCGCGTAGTTTGATCCTATCACATGCTTACTTTCGGGATGGAAAAAGAGGTTTTAATAAAAACAGCATCGAGCGTATTTCTTTTCTTTTCTCGCTAACATTATTACTATAACGCTAGCAGGGTGGGGTTCATACTACGACTTCTTTGCCATTCATTGTGACCGCCGAAGGATGAACAAACCTATCTTGTACTTCGGTGGATATCACGAAGTGATGACATGCATATATTAATGTCTTTTGATCTTCCTATTTTGTACTGCGGTGAGTGAAGAGATTGAATGCTTACATTAGACTAAATTTCGTGTTGCCACACCATGTGAAAATATACGACAAATCAATGAGTGTTGTAGAACATGGTCGTGTAAGAGAGATCCTTGAGAGATCCTGGACTTTGCTATCACACATCGCGGGAATATACAGAGGATCACGTCGCTAGTAGAATGATGTACAGCGCACTAGTAATCTCCCCTCAACGAAGGGACCCTATTCCCCCGTGGCTACATCTGACGCTGTGTCATTTCTCATGTCCGGATTTCCGATTCGAATATTGTTTTCCATAGAAGCTTTTGCATTCATAATGCGCGATACAGAGACTGGAACCGCAGAGCCTCATGCGGAGAAGATTGATCCAACAACAATACACGACTGTGGACAGGTTGTAGAGCTTGTCACTAATACCGAGTACAACTGGATATCAGGATGGAGGCTTCATCTCATTTCTCTGGGGTTGCTATTGCACAATCAAGTCTGTGATTAGAACTAATAGTTAAACTTAGAGCTGCGCTATGCATGTTTCTTATCAATATAGAAGTCACCATCATCGGCACGTCTTTGGTCACTATTGTCAATGACTTGGAAGACTTCACCAAGCAAGGATGGGTCATTACCAGTTATTTACTTACTTACACGTGTTCGTTAACCTCGATGCCCTTCTGAAAACACCTAGTAACTATCACAGCTCTTCTCATAATTTGGACAAAGGCTAGTGATATATTTGGGAGAAAGGTTGCTATCTTAACGGCTGTGGGCCTTTTCACCGCATTTTCTGGAGCATGCGGGGCTGCTCAGACACTGAATCAGTTGTGAGTACTAGCTGATCTATCAGACACTAACTTAGCTGATTTGACCTAGGATTTTATTTCGAGCGCTTCAAGGAATTGGTGCGGCAGGAAGTGTCTCGATGGCTTTGGTTATATGCTATGAGTTGGTGCCAAAGGATAGGTATCCTGCAATTACCACTCAAGTTGCTGGCTCTACCGCCCTAGGTGCTCTAGTAGGCCCATTAATAGGCGGAGGACTTAGCAAAAACTCCACATGGAGATGGGTCTTCTTATTCAAGTAAGTCTTATGCAATCATATTCTATACATACTGAGTAATTTTGTAGTGTTCCCGCGGGTGCGGTGACTTTTGTTATTATTCTAGTAGCTTTACCAGCAAATTTTCCATACCAGGGGAACGCAAATTATATTGCTCCTACGTGGCGACAGAAGCTTTCACGCACATATGTTACTCGACTTGACATTTCCGGTGCATTTTTTCTTCTCGGCGCAAGCTTTCTATTCGTAACCGTGCTTCTGGAGGCTGGGACTGAATTTGCTTGGAAATCGACAGCAGCCATTGTGTGTCTAGTGATCTCGGGCATTATGTGGATTCTCTTTGTCTTTAACGAATGGGTTCTCACCAACGATAAATACAAACAGGAGCCCATATTCCCATCGCGATTTTTGCTCAACCGTCCATGGATGGGTGTTCTATTGTAAGTTTACGCCGCACCTTGAATGGCTTTCAAATTAATCCATTATTAGGATCTCGTTACTATCAGGTCTTCCATACAATATTATTACAATTGACATCCCGCAACGCTTTCAAACGGTTTACGGCGTATCCCCGGTTGATGCTGGGGTACGTCTGCTTCCATTCAACGTTTTTATTGCGTTTTTCGGTGCAGCTACACCCACCCTCGCCCAAAAAACGCAAATACCACCAATATGGTTTCTGCTTCTAGGATCTATTCTACAGCTGGTAGGAATTAGTTTATTCTCCTCACTTCCAAGTACCGTGTCCGCTTCAGTTCCAACTGCGAACTACGGCTACGAAACCTTAACAGCTTGTGGTATTGGAATGTGCTTCGGTATGAGTCTAGTTCTACCACCTCATCTTGTAGAGAAACGCGATACTGGTAGGTAGCGCCTAGTTTTTCAGAGGTTCATTGTCACTTGCTGATAATATCTGTCGTAGCTATTGCTGGCGGAGCCTTACTGCAATTTCGAGTTCTAGGTGGAGCAATAGGTTTGGCCATTGGCTCCAGCATCTTGAACAATTATCTTACTAACCATCTTCAAAATATTTTAACACCTGCGCAGTTCTCCTCTTTACAGCAGTCTACGGCAGAAATTGCAACGTTTCCGCTTGAGGTCCAGGATAGGGTTGCATCTACGTTTTTAAGAGGGTACAATCTACAGATGCAAGTTCTAATCGGCTTTTCTGCTCTTCAGGTCTTGCTTGTATCTATGCTATGGAAAAAGAAGCAAATATCGATTGGGGCTCAAAATAAAGAGTGATTAGGGGTGTTCAACATGTGCTTCAAAGATTTGGAAGCCCTACGCTTCGGATGAATTTATAGAACAAGAATAATCATTTTAGCATTGTTAAATCAGTTACTACTCTGACAGTATGATTTCATCACAAAATCGCTAGTCACCTAGTGTAGCAAACCATAATGAAGGCGGTCGCTTATTATAGTTTTTAAATCTTGAAATCTTTATACAAAATTAGAAATTTTAGTCAGATTTTAAGTAAATACTATCTTTGTTGGTATGTCTTTGGCGGTTGTGATTTTGTTTCTTGATTAGATTTCAGATTCTGCTTATTGAAGCTTATAGCTACAGAACACTACGTGAATGTTACCTAATTTAATGTTTCCAGCCATCCTCCCTATGTTACCCTTTTTAGGTGAGATATACTCCCATATTGAGTCTAGTATTGGATTTTGGCAGATTTGACATAATACCACCTTATTACTCCGCCCCAACTTCGCCGCCGTCAGCACAATCAAGTTAAGCACTAGTGCTACGCACTATGTAATCTTCTCTGTGCCTGCGGGTAAGCATATGGTCTCCCGTCTCACTTTGAGTCGGGCAACCAACTTAGCTACTCGGTATATGGTTGCCGATAGAACCAATAAAAGATGGCAGGACTGGAAGCGCTTAAGGCTTGATCAGACCTGCTTGAATGATCACATTTCTCAGACATCAGTCTTTGGCTCCGATTCCATTATCTCGGTCTGATTTTGTAGCCTCGTGGTCGACGCTGATGATGGTTCTCCAATTCCCCGAGCAAGGATTTTTTCTATGCCCTAGTCTGAAGCAAATATACACAATTCTCTGGAAAGCTGGATTTGTTACATTTCTTTGCACTATCTTGAGAGTATAAAGTTCCCTGCCCCGAAAATTCAAAGCTAATTTAGTATCAGAATGCTGTTGTTTGGGTTTATCGATTGCTTTTCCACCCACTATCTCAATATCCTGGTCCTCTACTAGCCAAAGTGTCTGATATCTATGGTGCTTATCATAATGCTCGAGGACAGCTTCATGTCGAGTCCGAGAAAGCACATAGACGATATGGTATGCGTGCTTGGTAGTTGAAGTTGCTATTTAACTGATTCGTGCAGGAGCATTTGTGCGGCAAGGTCCCAATAAACTGATCGTGAACAGTAAAGCAGGACTGCATGGTAATACATTAACTTCCTTCTCACAATATCGAGCTAATAGTATCTACTATTCAAGATATATATTATTCAAAAAACGTCCGAAAATCGCACGGTTATGAGACAATGCTCCCGGCCCCAGGTGCTTATAATGTGTTCACAGCAATCGACAAAGATCTTCATAAATTCAAGCGCAAAATACTTAACCAAGGCTTCGCAGATTCAAGCGTACGTTCGTTTGAGCCAACTATTTTAAATCACATCGATATTTTTGTGCAGAAGCTTAACGATCTGGCTTCTCGATCTAGTGACGGTTGGTCTAGCCCAGTCAATATGACCGAGTGTTGCAGGCATCTTGGATACGATGTGATGGGCGATTTTGGTTTTGGCCAATCTTTCAAGTTACAGACTAGCACAACTAACCATTTTCTTATTAAGGCTGTTGAAGCCACAAGCCTCAAGGCAGGCGTTTATGTGCAATACCCACGTTTGGCCAAACTGAAGCTTGAGAGGTTCTTGGCGCGTCGAGCGGCTCAAATGCGTGATAAATATCTCGAGCTGATGGCTACACTAGTGAAATCTAGACTGGCCTCAGGGAAAAAGTCTCAGCAAGACCTATTCTCGTGGGTCATTGATGCTCAGGACCCAGATACTGGAAAGGGTTTTTCCCAAAGTGAGCTCTGGGCCGAGAGTAGATTTCTCCTCATCGCAGGTTAGTCTAGTATATCCTCTAAAAGCCCGCTCAACTTACAAAGAAAGGTGCCGACACTTCCTCGACCGCTCTGACCTCGGTGTTCTTTTATCTTTCTCAAAACAGAAATTGTTATGAGAAGTTGGTCACGGAAATCAGGACCAACTTTAAATGTCCCTCAGAAATTCAGACCGGTCCACAACTCGCACAATGCTCTTACCTGAGGGCATGTATCAATGAAGCTATGAGAATGTCACCGCCAATTAGTAGCACTTTATGGCGTGAAGTTTGCAAGGGTGGCATTGTAGTTGACAACAGATATATACCAGAAGGGGTCGACATTGGGGTTTCACCATACGCCCTGCATCACAATGAGAATATATTCCCAGAATCGTATAAATTCAAGCCCGAGAGATGGATCAAATCAGAAGATAACAGTAGTGAGACATTTAACAAAGCTTGGGACGCGTTCAGTCCGTTCTCACTTGGTACACGAGCCTGCGCTGGAAGAACAATGGCTTACACCGAAATTAGTGATGCTATAGCAAGAACTATTTGGTCTTTAGATATGAAGAGAGCAGAAGGAGGACTAGGAAAGATTGGTGGAGGAATTGAAGGAGCGCCTGAAGGGTATGATCGAGAAGCAGAATTTCAGCTTGAAGATCACATTACGTGCTGCCACAGTGGCCCCTATCTACAGTTTCGGGTACGTAAAGATTTGATAGATTAAGATGGAGCCGGTTTTATACTTTCTTAAGAGTATTATATAGTCTGGCACCAATGAAGTGCTACTGAACAAATATATTGAGATATCTGCCAAACAGCCTGGAGGAACACTGCTTTTAGTAGGCCGTTAATTTCAAAGTATGCCCACAGTGTAAAGTATATTAGATCTTTCCTCAGAATTTATTGCTGTGCGGTAATGTGACTGTTCATCGACGTGGTGTACATGCAGCACTTTGTGACGAGGCTCCCAGAGATACTGCTATCATCATTTTATACACTTAGCTGGAGGGCTGATAGGGCGACTCGTATATGCATGTCAGATATTGTACGTTGCATGATCATTGTATCACGATTTGCTGTGATATGACGATTTGCTGTGCTATACTGATTTGCACAGCTCTTCTAAACGGACTATTAAGTTGCAGTGACCACTTGCGTATATCTTATGTACAGTAATCTATACTTTCCCATAAAAGCTGTGCCGCATGCGAGTTTCGGGCACGAGCTGGTAACGATTAGTACTAGAATCTCACCGGGCTATAATATGTTCAATGTTTCCCAGTCATGATACCAGCTACCTTTCCTGGATTCAACCTCACCACTTTTACTTTTATCCGCCACTTCACTGTCTATTTTCTTGTCAGGCTACTCATAATGGCACTCGACTACATAAGCCATCCAGCAGAACTTGTGAAAGGAGGGGTACTTCTTATTTGTTGATGTCGATATCCTGAATCTGGCTAACTAAAATTTTAGGTGGTACCTACCAACCCGAAAGTAACAATTCAAGACCTACGAAAAGCCATTCCAGACCATTGCTTTGAGTCATCTTATATTAATTCATTTTGGTATCTCTTCCGTGATTTGGTTATAGCATTCTCAACCGCTGCTTTGGCATATTACTTCATTCCACAAATTACGACACCTGCTATCCGTTATATTGCCTGGGCTGCGTATGGATTTATCCAAGGCCTGACCTTTACTGGAATCTGGGTAAGTATACCCGTCAATTTGGATTTAATACACTGCTGAAGTTTGACAGGTACTTGGTCACGAGTGCGGACACTCTGCCTTCTCTTCCTCTAATATCTTGAATGATACTATTGGATGGATACTACATTCTGCCCTTCTGACTCCTTACTTTTCATGGCAGTCCAGCCACCGTCGACACCATATCTATGCCAATCACCTCGTGAAAGACCATAACTACGTCCCTCCGAAAAAGTCCAAGTACGCCAGAGCTTTGTCCGTTAGTGTAGACAGCCTCGAAGAACTCACAGAGGACGCTCCTATCTACACGTTCTGTCGTATCGTCACTATGCAACTTTTAGGCTTCCCATGGTATCTTATTGAGAATATAACTGCATCACAAGGCTCCTTAAACAAGCGCCAATCTCGACATTTCTTGGCAAATAGTCATTTCTTGCCTACAAGCACACTGTTTCGGCCTGAGGAAGCCTATCTAATTATTCTTTCAGACATCGGACTTGGGCTTGTCTTATTCGGAATATACTGTACTAGCAAAATAATTGGAGGCTCTACGATTACGCTGCTGTATCTTCAGCCCTATCTGTGGGTAAACCACTGGATCGTGGCGATCACATATTTGCACCATACGCACCCGCAGGTGCCCAAGTACGAGCCGGAAGGTTGGACCTTTTTGAAAGGTGCGTTAGCGACGGTTGATCGTAATTTGGGATGGTGTGGTAAGCATATGCTACATAATATTGCCGATTTTCATGTGATTCATCACCTATTCTCGTGAGTGTCCCTGGTTCAGGTCCACCTAACCATTAAAGTCTGACTGGAAGTGAAGTCGTATTCCTCATTATCATGCCGAAGAAGCAACCAAGGCTATCATACCATTACTAGGAAGCTCGTATCATGCCGACAAGCAGAGAAACTTCTGGTGGTGTCTCTGGGAATCTTTCACCAAATGTCAATATGTTGTGCCAGACAATGAGAGGGTATGCCCAGCTGATCGCAAGATGATATATAAGGCTGGGCCAGCAACCCCGATAGAGTTCTACATGACTAATAAGGGATGGGTGGAGTAGTAATTGAACTTCATGAATAATCCGTAGTTAATGATGTACTGTTAATAGACTACTGATCGGTCGTGTTTAAATTCTTTAGTTGGCCATCAAACAAGATTCTCAATTTATGGCGAACTGGGAAACTTAAGATTCACGAGATGAGTCTAATGGGGAATTTGATATATGGGAAGATCTTGAATAAACACTATGCACTTATCTGGTTGTAGACTGTTTTGATACTTAAAACCTTTTTGGATGTTTTTAAACCCATACTAACTTCGCGTCTGAGTAGAGAACTTTGTAAATGGAAGAATTCAAAGCCTTCTACCAATCCGTGAATAGTAGAAAGTCTAATGTCTCAACTGGATAGTTCAGCTTTTGTGATATTCTTATTTCGGAGATTTTACACACATGGTTAAGGATGGTAATGGTTCTAAATGCTTTTCGCGGCTAAATAGTGTGGCCTTTCCAACTTTTGTTGGATTTCTTCCGTAGCACTAGTAGAGGGTACACTGTATTAATCATATTTGATTACACTCTCAATAAGATTGGAGGAAAGGCTGTGTATATATATTTTACTATATCTTGTATAACTACGTTAGGTTCCTGGCGCTTTAGACTCGATATGGTAAGAGCATTCGTGTTCGAGCTATGATTAGTCCTTGATATATAACATGCGCTGGACTTGCTGTTATGTACAACTCTTCATCGTTCTTGCTCTCCTGCTTGTTACAGCGGGTGTTTATTGTATTATCATCGTTTCCTTGGGATATTTAATATGAAGATATCAAGGAGCAGGATAGTATTAGCCTGTGGAAATAGGTGCCCTTTCGAGTAAGCGAACCAATCAAAATCGTGTTTATGAACCCGTAAAGCTCTTTATCTACTAAGAACCCCCCTTACAGGCCGTAGCAAACATGTTTGTTTCGCTTCTACTAATCGTTCCAAAGCGGTTGAAGACGCTAGTTTAGTAGAATCAAGCTACACATGATTTAAGTTTTTGGCAAGTGGCAGGTAAAGTAAATAGAAATAATAGAAACTATATTGGCATATAAAAGAATATCAAGTATAGGTAAGCTATACAGTGGTCTTAAATTTCGGCTTCTTCTACGAAGATACTAATTTGTTAAAGGTTTATTGAGCAACACTGTCAAACAGCATTAAATTGCTTGCGGTTAGTGATCAAGCTCAGCGCAGGTTTGTCTGATTATAACCGTGTAAGGAAATCCCATTCCCTGTACTTCAACTTGATGCTTCCGCTGTTCTGAAAGCGGAGGTTATTTTTAAATGTTGGGCACAGCGCATCTCGATGAGATGTTCAAGAACGCCTCTCTGAATTTCATCATGTCTTTTGGCTCTTTGGTTACTGTGATTGGAAACCCTAGACATGCAAACTACCGTGCCAGCAATACCTTCAGATGAGCACTCGTTACGTCTAGGGATTGATTCGATAAACGCCATTGAGATTCGAAGTGGCTTTGGGAAACGCTCAAAGCTGAAATTTCCATGGTGAAAGTCCCGGGTTGGACTATCGCTGAGCAGTGTTTTGCCCAGACTTTAAAGCCTCAGAGAGAATGACTAACAGAAACATCTCTGCTAGATAGGAAAACCTACAGTCAGCAAAGATATAAGTGAACATCCAATCAGTAGGAACCACAACCGAGGTGGCGTTTGATCATAGTCAGAGTTCTCCAGGCAGTAAAGAACCACCCACTTCATTCGAGGCTAATTCTAGATCATCACCAATCTCACTCCAAGCTCGGAGATTAAGCTAGAGTGTACTCGATGAGAGCGCTTGTCTATTGCACAGCCGGGATATATATATATGTTCTTATAATGAAACCTGGAAGTGGATTAAGGTGGGCCAGAATTTCCCACCTTTATATAACGCGGGTCAAATCAGGGGCAATCTCCTCTTTGGGTTAGTGCAGGGTAAGCGAAGAGGAATATCTTAAAAGAGGAAAAGTTTAATATTGAAGGTTACAGATTGCTTTCTGTAAATGTGAGGATACAAAATTTTAGGCTTACGGTTCTATGTCTATTGCTCATCGCAAAATGAAATAGTTTAGACACACATTATTTTTGCAAATCTCACTTTATCTTGCATGGCCCCACCCTGACTTTGAATTCTAAGAAGTTAATCGCTGCGAGCCGCGATTTCAATTCCACGAAACACAATTTTCCTTATTAATTTCTAGCTATGTGTATCAGTGCTGAGAAGTATGGCCACGTAGCAATGATGAGTTGATGCTGGGATAGAGAGAGCGCACCATCCCCGCATACCCGCCCATCACACATGGATGATTCTCCGGTTAAGCAGCAATGCTACCGATAGCCAGAGTATGAATTAGACTGCTTCAAGACGTTTTTTTTGCATTCCCATTCATGCCGACTGTCTTCGTCCTCTTGGCTTCCGCAAAAACCCTCCCACACGCTCTCACACTATCAGCAATAAGCACTATTACTTATTAGCCCAGTTTTCAATTACGATCATGTGTAAAACACAAAAATGGAAAAAGAACTTACAAGCCGGAATAACAATCCAAAATCCATTCAACAACACAAAATACCCGTAAAAATAATATCCTTCGGGTCTCGAATACTCAACCCCATATACCAAATAGTCAAACGCACACGTGCCATAGTACAGTACATCCCCGTAAAGCTGCCCAGTAGAGATGATTATCTGCAGAGGGTGTCGGAAAGGATTGTCCGTAGCGATGAAAGAGGCGAGGAGGAACGACAATGGACCCCAGCACCAGGCTGTAATGGACTCCATGGACATGACAAAGGCATCCGAAGTGAGATACCGCGAATCAGACATGGAGTATTCTTTCCAGAGTTGGGCGAGGAGGTGTTGGGAGCCCGAAAGGGTAGCGAAGTTCAGGGCATAGTAGCCTTCAAGGAAGAGGTGGATGGAGCCACCTGAACGTTTGTTATTACTGGTTTTGCATAAAAAGGGGCAGGTAAAATGTACATAGCGTAAACCAGAGAACTTTGGAGAGTTCTGGGATCGTAATGCGAGGGTTTACATTTGTCGCAATAGTTTTAGCGGCTGCTAGAACGATAGTGCAGGTAACAGCGAATGTAGAGACCAGCGCTAGCGTGCTCCATTCGTTAGGGATGTAGCTGGGGATCTCTACGCCCACGGGGTAGTAAGAGTGGAGAGGCTTCATGGTGGCTTTTCGCAAATGAGTGGAGTGGTGGAAAGATGAAAGATGGAATTTTGGATCTCAATATATGCAAGGACCAAACATGTGTCGTACGATCCGGAACAAAACGCGCTCGCGTTCCGAGCTGTCGTATCCGTGTTGGCGTATCCGTGTTCTTGTACAGTACCTTGCATTACTACATAAACTACCGAGATTCTATATCTTGGCATGGCCGCTAGTAGGGGTGGCCGATTGTAATCCCATTCCGAATTATTAGAAAGCATAATGCTGAGAAAAATATAGTAAAAATTTACTATGCTGGAAATTATAATACATATTAAAGACGTCAAAATAATATGATCAGACCGACTTTATATCCAAACCATTTCCTTTGACTTCATACTATAGGAGTCATCACAGAATATCAATTCGCGTTTATAGTTACATGATTTCCGAATGAGCGTATAAATCTCTTGTACGACACTGTAGCAGTAGTCGTCGCGATTAATTACGAGAAGTTTCTCTTCGTTTGTTGTGAATAATCTAGACCTCCGCAAAACTAACATCGTCAACCTCTTTCTCCATTTTTTAAGCAAGCCATCAACGATGAATCCAGAGTATATGATCCTTGTGGAAGTTTTACTAATGATACAAGACACGCAATCTCCAGTCACTATATCAGCTAACAAATACCTCGTCCCGGTGAAGCCAGTATGGAAACTTGGAAGTGTGGTTGGAAAGGAGATATTCGCAAGACGTGAAAAATAAGTATCGAGATCGAGCGAATTCTCTCATAACCACCAAAAAGTACCTACACTACCCCAATGAACTTTATGCAATATAATCAGGTTCTGTATGCGGACTAAACAAAGTTATTAAATTAAATCTTAGTCTGTATTATCTAGGCCAGAATTGGATGAGATATCCTTCACTTAGGTCCTGCGGGTAAGGCTGATGGTGGACCAGGCTTGATAGGGCAGACGTTGAAATATGTTTCCGCGTGGTTGGTTGCTGGGTTGTTGATGATTTGGTCGGCTCTACCTTGTCCGTGAATATTCGCCCAGTATATATTTGCACCCCGACTGATGCCACCGTTTGCTACAACCCCTCGAAGTTGCCATCTGTAAGCGCTTCCTGCAGGTCTAGAAGGATCTTCGCCCTCGCTGGGTAGAAATTAGAACCAATGCTCGAGCGGAGATGTCTGTGATTTACTTACTTTGTCCATACCTGTGTTTCGCCAGTGAATCTATCGACCCACAGAAGATCTGCTCTCCCTATCCAGCTGTTAGCAAACACTCTTCAAAAGGGTCGTCTAAACTAATCATTCGCTGGAACCTTGGGAGCGATCGAGGAAAGGCTACATACCATCACCGTTGACCTGGAAGATGAAACGTTAGCAAAAGCTTGCATTGATAAAGGGGGAACGAGGACATACGTCAGCATATCGCATATTCGCACGATCGGTGCCTATGCTGGCTTTGATTTGACCGAGATCAACCATATCACCAAGTCCACGATTGAAGTACCCGGTGGTTACTCCATTTTTCTGAATGCACCTACCGCAAAAGTCCAATTAGCATTCATCTTGTCCGACAGTAAATATGTCATTGTATCTTACAGATAGTCAACTCGAGGTTTTCCGGAAATGTGAGCAAATCTAACTCCGAGATCACCAAAAGCAGACCCATAGCCCTGGTTACAAGTAGCAGTAGATGAAACAAGCCCATAGTCCCAAAATGTGAGCTTGCCGTTGACAAATCCATCGTTTCGTGCCATGTTGACTTGGCCGGTGTATTTGTCCACGAACAAGATATCACAGCGTCCATCGCCATTCCAGTCTGCAAAGTGAAGCTGCTTTCGACTTGATATTGTGCGACTATATATGACCCCATACTGCTGCCAGGCAGGGGGACTACGCAAGTTCCCAAACAATGTGAAGACACCAGAAGGGTTTACATAAATATAGTCATCGAGGCCATCGCCGTTCATGCTAAAGTAAAATAGTCATTAGCAAAGGTAACTTTAGAGAGATCAAACCTGGTAAGCAGGGAATCATCACGCTCAGACTATTTCATTCCAGACAAGCCCGAACCAGTCTTGCTAAGCCAGTTTGAGCTCAGAAACGGACTAATGTTCTGATCCTAAAGGGATTAGCTTTGTGAGTTGACTTACTCGCAATAGTAGACACCATCTCCCGCAACGGTTCGTCCACCAGCTCCTTGATTTTCATATATTTGTATTCCAGCTGCGCTTGCCTGTATATAGTCCGAATTGCCGGTTGATGGCGTATAAACTCTGCCAAACGTGATTTTTGCTCTGGTTCCGGCTGTTCCTGGCCCACCGTGGGTAACAATTCCTGGCATCCAACTGGGTGCAAGACTTCCACTGCTAAAACCACGTTGATTGATCCATGTTGTGACTTGCCCGCCCTCGGTCATCCAGAGTAGATCATCTCTACCTATGCGTTGTATTAGCTGATGAGAATTATGATGCAGGAATAGTTGGGGAAATGGGAGTGAGATATAGAGGGTGCAAGATCAACAATGATCGGCTGGCGCAAGACCAGTCAGTACGCACCATCGCCATTAAGCTATAGAAGGTCAGTTACTTAGATTCCAGAATATAAGGAAGACTGAAACTCACATCAACAAAGCGGATACCCTGTAGATCAGGAAACGATTTTCCAGTCGAGACAATACCCAATGCCTGCCAAGACTCGACGGTTGGCAGTACACCAGCATTTCTCCAACCTTCGATATCACCATTATCCCGGATTACAAGATAGTCCGCACGTCCTACAGAATAAATGATACTCAGCATTGTCTCCCATGTGGAATTCTTACGTCAAAGGGATAGTCACCGTCTCCGTCAATATCTGCAATTCTGACTCGAGCTTGCGGAAAACCTGACTTGGCCGCCATATCAACATTTGTACTCCCAATCCAGGATGTTGTTAGTGGCGATGAAGTAAGAGGCACATTTTGCCAGATCCGTAAATTCCCAGCAGAGTCAACACAGAATAAGTCATCGTATCCTACAAATTGACGTTAGCGAGAATCTGACCTGAAAGGCTAAGTTCATACCGTTATCGTTGGACTAAATTTTTAGTGTCAGTGACAGTCTGAGTCTGTGTGGAAAATAGAGCCAACTCACATCTGCAAAATTGATAGCCGCAGTTGGACAATCGATATTTGTATTGACAAGTATCGGAGACGCGAACTTTCCGCTTCCTTGGGAAATGTGTAATTCGTATTGCTTAAAATTAACAGGTATATAAAGGAGATCGTCATTCCCATCACCATTGAGGTCCTATCGATTCAAAGTTAGCCAAAACCACCTGTGGGTGTCGTAAGTCCACAGTAGCGAGGGGTGACAACGTTCAGGACAGGAGGCAATGGCTTGTAGATGGTAAATCTTGCAAATCAAAGTCAACAGCTCGTGGTTCGTGGAAAGCTCTCATGAGGTGCTACTTACGGCCCAAAATATGCCACTCAAATTGGGTGTTTGGCTAGGGTTTGTTGTTCTACTCCAAGTAAAAATATTGCCGCGGTCAACTCCTTTGTGGACGTATGGCCCATCGGTATCTCCTGAACCTCCCTGGGTCACAACAGGTGCAACAGCGTTTGCAAGATCCATTTGGCATTTAGTATCAAGTCCTCCTCCAACGTCATTTGGTGCTGCTCCATCATTAATACCAGAGACGGCTCGCACCGGCTTGATAAGTGGTGTTAAACGAATGAGAGCATCGTAGTACAAACGAGCCATTTTCATGAATCCTCCGTCATTTGGATGAAGACCATCCATGAGATCACTCAATGTGATATACCCAGTATGCATATCAATGAAGTATACGCTCTTACCAGCAGCGAATTTGTCTTGCACCATTTTCCGAAGGCCTGGATTGTATACTTCCACCTGGCAAAAAGAAGACCCAGTTAGTCTTTCATATATGTTTATAGTGGAAGTTGGAAATGAAGTCACGAATTTCTGATGCTTTTGATTACTTACAGAGAGTTTTTCTGCTGCTTCATTTGACATTGGCATCAGGCCCGATACTATCACCATGCTTTCAGGTACAGCCGCCAAAATCTTCTCAACCAAAACTCCCATACGAGCCGCAGCTCCATTGGGGTCTGTCATTGTTGACATATCATTTGCTAGAAGGAATTCAGTCTCAACAAGTTTGGTTAGAGAAGAGAATAAAGAGTGCTTACATCCAACCTGTATGATTACAACGTTTGGACGGGAGGGAAGGCTCAGTTCAACCTTCTGGATGACATCCGAGATTATTGCTCCAGGCCAACCTTCAACCTGGTTATCGGCCATGGTGCCGTGATTAACACTTCCGATCATGTTGACGGTATACCCATCTTTAACAAGAGCACCGCGGAGGCCATACCGATACCCATTGCCATCTGTCGAACCTGCACCCCACGTGATAGAGGCACCTAAAGGCAGAATTCGGAGAGTAGGAAGAGCTCTAGAACCAATGACTTGACGGACCGCACCATGAGTCAGAAATTCACTTGCTGCATCATCTCCGAGAATATTTTGAGGGGGGGGGGAGTCGTCAGATCGATCAATTAACAAACCGCTCCAATCTGGCTGGTCTGTAATGCTGTTCCAGCTGAAACCTTTGCGAGGTTTCGAATCTTTGCGTGTCAATGGAGGTATGTTGATAGGGGGAAGAGGGCGGCTTTCGAGTTTAGAAACTTGAAAAAGAGCGTTGGTACTGCTGTTGGTTTGAGAGGTGGCTCCATTGCTTGATGGACCTTGCTTGCGAAGTGCTGCGCCAGGTGATAACGTAGATATCAATTGAAAGGACTGGCCAGTAGCTTATTCCTATTAGCATATCAAATCCATGTTTCTTTTTAATCAGCAAAGCTTTACCATGCGAAATAATGAGCAAAATCCAGAGGCCAACCCAACACCTGGATATGCTGTAAGGATTGAACATTATGTATAGGATTACGAGTGAGTTATTTTATCGGCAGGTGAGAGTGATCTCGTTTTAAAAAGAATGAACTGTGAACATTTGTATTTGAAGATCTCAATATCTCATTCACTCCTTCCTCTCCACGTGACAGATGGGAGCGATAAAGGTAGGAGACTCCGGTTTCTGAAGACCGCTTAAAAGAAGTGAGAGTTGTCTAACATCTTGGGAGGTGAAGACTAGCAGGCAGGAGCTTAGCTCCTTTTACCTGCCAGTTTAGACTCCCAGCTGTCTTGAATTTTGGTGGGGAGTGATTGAAATTGAAGCACGTTTTAGCCGAAAAAGGGGTCAGCTTCTCAAAATCAATATGCCGCAGGCTCGGGGGCCATGTCCATGTATAAAAGAAGCTACCCGTACATTACATGGTATATGATTATTAAGACAGGAGTGTCACCAACTAATTTCTCGAGCGAATGAATACGAAGGGCCTGGGCAGGCGAAACCCAAAGTATCAGTCGAATTATTCTCAGAATCTAACGCAACGAGATAAATAGCCTACCGCCTTGCGTTGAGTCGAGAAATCAGCCAGTCAAACCCATGCAAAATAACAGCAGAGTAGAGCTTCTAGATATGCAAAGGTGCATGTACGTAGGTAGAGTGGCCTCAGCGTTGTTACCACAGCAAAAGATGATGAGCAAAACTTGCCTCTTTAGGCTATTTGTGGAGACAAACTACTGAAAATACTGTGCATGGAGTAAAGCTCTGGCAGGGTCAGTTCGATCTAGCTATAGGTTATCATATTAATCCACTATTAGAAAGAATAGTATCGACAGGCTCATCGCTTGCAGTGCCAATTGAAAGAAGGAGTTCTGTGGATTTTGCTGCGCCGTGTTCAGACCCTTGCTAGAGTTATAATCTGGACACAATCTCGGATTGTACTGTAATGCAAGTCATCAATCTACCAAATATAAATCGTTGCCAATCAAGAGAGACGTGAGGAAACGAACCCGCAATTCTCAGTGCAATGTAAGCGAGCAAAGTTTCCATCAATAATGACCCCTGTGATACAAATGTGATATCCCGAATGGTGATGCCGGAATGGTCACTCGTAAGGTACCCGTGCCCCAGTCAGGAAATATACTATCACGAGGCATCGGCACTTGATTAACATGGCCAGGAATTGTGGTGTCCAGAGTTCAATAGAACGTGGCATGTAGGACATGGAAACCTGAATATCGAAGTTGGATAACCAGGAGGAGGTTAAAATAGTCGTGTCGCAAACTGAGCCTGAAGCGCTAGCCGCGATATTTGACGCATGAGCCGCACATGTTCGGGGTCAGAAGTTGGTCTGGTTATGAGCTTTTTCAAAACATTCAAAAGATTCTGAATATATTCAAATGTATTCAACATGTAGAAATTGGATTGACTTTGAATGAGACACTATTTTCAAATTAATAATTCAAATTCGTCATGCTGATTCAAAGCATTTCTCGAACGACCTGTACGCGGTGACAGAAAGAGGGCAACTCGCGATTGAGTTTATGCGTCACCCAAAACAATTGAGGGTAGCCGTGCGCCCATTCGCAAACCATCCAGCCCTTCCAAACCCTTTCCCCAGCAAGCTCTTCTTCAAACTCCAATACCTCCTCTACTGAACCCTCCTCGCCTTGGGTGAATAGCAATCCATCACTCCCCTCACGATCGACGATCTCCACCTTCTCCCAACCAGCATGCTGCTCTCCGTCCCTGCACAGCGCCAATCCCCATTTCCGACCTTCGTGAGTAGCGCTAGTAAACGTGATACGTTTCCCGTCCATATGGCCTTTGATGTACTTAGGCTGTTCAGGGGTGAGGACGATCGAGTCCATTCCGGAACCGAAATGGCGGAGATAGAGGTTTGCGTATTGGGATGATACTTCGCCTGGAAGAGGAGCGGTCTTGAGGAAGAACTGCTTTGACGCCATGAGTAAGAGTGAGGTGTGGGCTCGTGGAAGTGCAAGCTTTTGAGAATCTCATAGATGTCCCTCACATGCAGGTAACCTCACCTACGGCAGCTTACTATATTAGGACCTCGCTCAAATGTATCAAGCTTTTTTGATGCGCTTTTCTATCTTTCGCGAGCCTGTAATATCTCACCAAAACTTCATGGTTATAAAGTAGACGTGAGGCTCACCTGGTAAAAGTGGGGGGTCAGCTTTCAAAGAATAATATATGTTGACGTGAATGATACCCGTACCTATTACTATATTACTTTTACTGTCACAGTCTTCAGGGACCTTGCTGGCTGGTATTGATCTTTGATATTCTCCTTCGGCCATTCTTCAAGTCTACTATATGGCATTTTCAAACTTTAGGTACTGATACTGGTGTTCTGAAGATAATGAGCCCGAAGCAAAGTACGTTGCTGCTGTGGCACTAATCTCATGCTGTAGAAAGACCGCAGGACTAGCACACACATGAGATAGAGGGCAGATCTTCTGTTCTTAAACCTGTACTGCTGCAATAACAAACACCAGGAGCACTGTCGAAGCTCTGTTGAACGCATGCTAATCAGCTGTACAACGCTAAAGTTACTTTTGGTATACCGTTTCACTTCTTCAAATTTCAAATTTCAAATTTCTTTCTGCACCGTTTGAAAATGCCAGATTTTGAGAAATCCCTCCTTAAATTCACAATCGTTCCAAAGTTCAATCCATCGTATCAAGCTGAATCTCTAGATATTTTATTATCTATAGAGCCTACGAATCTAAAAGCAGATGTTACGATCACCGCAGTTTCTTCGTATCTCACTAGAAACACATGGTTGTCCTTAAGCAGCGATTATTGGCAGGCGACTGATGACTTTGGTGACCTGCCTATTCATCGAAACGCTCAGGAGTCCAATGTAACTCGCGAGTGGGTATTTCAACATGACACTTTTGGTGGGGGTAAAATCCCCTACGAAGCAAGGCCCCTAGCAGCGAAGGAGGTATCTTCTTTTCAAGAGCGAGCCACAGATCTGAAATATGATCAGGGCGGTCTTATTGGATCGGGGTTTTCATTTTTTCTTATACCTCCTGGAGAAAAGATATTTCGTCTAGTTGTTGAATGCGATCTAGCTGCAGCTCTGACGGGTATGAGAGCAGTTTGGAATACTGGTGAATGCGATGAACCCTTGAGAAAGTTGGACCGGTTTCAGTATTGAGTAACTCTATAAACATGGTTGGGCCACCAAAAGGAATTCAGTGAACCTTCGGTGGAAAACAGTTCCTCTGGATACGGATACTATTGGTTTGGGGATCTCCCTCCAAATATAGAGATCATCAAGGATATCCATAAATCGTTCTTCTCAAAAGTCTCCAAGTTGTTCAACAACACTCCTTCGCCAAATAATCCCTACCGTCATTTTGTGAGAAATACTGCATTTTTAAAATCATTCCTCGAGATTTCATTCATGCGTAGCCATATTTTCGACGACGATTATCAAATTAGTCAGGTTCACGACTAATGACTTAGTAAGACAAATGACGTATGAGATGGTGAATTGCCTTCTCGGACCTCGGTATTAGATCCATACACCAACTGGCTTTTCGAAGGAATTAAAAATAAACAACCTACCTATCTTCCATTTCGGCCACCGAATCAATTTCGCACCGGCCACTATTTTCAAGAAACCTTGATATGCTCTGCATGAAATACTATACCAGCCCATATTTGCAGTTCCTCAGAATGAACTTATAGCTTTGGCATCCAAAGATGACGCATACGCCATTGAATATGATGTCGGAGCAAGGGCATGGGCTTTTGTCATAGGGACAGATTTTGCAGTTAGGAAGCTAGTGGAATAACAAAACCACTACAACGGCTGATTGAAGACGTAGCGATAAAGTCACTTGCGGTCAGAAAGAAAGATGGTTTGATTCGTATATTGCGTTGCACTCTTAATAACTGTATAGCTTACTACATGGCTGTCTACTGAGGTATCTCCACCAGAAAACTTGAAACCAGCTCGCACCTTTGTGGCAAGACGATTTCTTATTCTCACCGCAATTAAGAAGAGGAAAAAGAATTGATCCAGATACAAACTTTATGCTATCCATTTTGTTCACTTTACGCTTCAACTCTAATCCTAACCTAAAGTTGAAGGTCTTGTGTTCAGGGAATTATCAGCAATTGTATATGTAATTGGTCATTTCTTTGTTCCAATGCCGCGGGTGGATCTTCTAGATCGTCTCTTCCTGAATTGCAATAATCTATGCCTAAGAAGATACGAATCTAATTTACAGAAGGCTCCAGCAATTGTTTTGGAATTCATGCCAATCAGCCCCCTTGGAACCTGAGTTCCCATTTGCAAACCCCCTTTTCAGCTCGCTTAATTCACGTGACTCCGTTTATGAAAAGACTCATGTATGACACAAATTCTGATAGTACGAAAGAGTGATCTTCATGGACTTAAACTCTTAGGAAATGAGGGTTTCTATTCAAATGGGTTCCTTAGGTTTAGTGTCCGATAGCGACATCTTAGAGCCCTAACTTAAGACCAACTATTTTAGTTAATTGTAACTTATCCCTTGTGTAATGCCACGTATATGTTTCGTGATTTTCATTCAAAAGACGAATCCTCCCCGTGTCTGAAAAACTCACTTCATTTCATGATACGAGTCGAGAACTCCGCTTATCCAAAATGAGCACTCAGCGAATTCAACCACCACCTCGACACTGTTCCTAAATCATTACACGACCCAATTTGCGCTGTTTGGATATTATACCAGCGTTGATAGCAAGGTCATAATATCGACGATGAGTGAAGCCTTATTCTGTGTGGCATTTTCATTGACCATTTGCATAATTGTTAGCACTTTTCGTGCTTACCGTCGTGGTTCTTACATTAAGCGTACAATAGAGGATCATGAGAAAGGGATATATTCTATTTCACCACAGAACGCAGGGAATAGACAATATCCCAAGATCACTCTCAGGCGCTTAGAGAAGGGGTCCGAAACATTGTCAATTTCATCAGATGAATGTGCATCAAAGGCGAATTTGGTGCGTTTCTGTAAGAAGCAGATTGTGCCAAAAGGAGATATGTGGGAAAGCGCAAATCTACTCGTTGAAGGAGAGTCATCTAATAGATATCGACCGGAGGCTACAGTGACGAATAAAAAGCACAAAAGAGGCAGGAGAGGTGGCAGGAAGCACAAAATTAGGGTAAAAGTTAGTCCTCAAGTGTGAGCTCGTTCATTCACGGGACTGATTTGTACTTGATTCGGGATTTAGGAGTTAGGAAGGCTATCTGCAGACTCAGAACGTTCTGGGAGCGAGTCAAAGTTAGAATTTGATTACTGAATGGGTGACAATATTATCATTACCGAAAGTCCAATGTCCACTTGTATCAATTACTTCTATTTTATTGTCACTTTTGCTTTGATGTACATTTGATGTGCTCTCATAATACTACACCGAATGCAGTAAATTTAAAGAAGTGCAAGGTTTGATGTTTGCCAGTCCGAGGAGCATGTATTATTAATCAGTTTAATAAACTCACTTATTTTCTTCATTTTTTTCGTATTGTTCGGCACCGATGCCGTGGGCGCCGACCTTGGCCACCTGACCTCGTTTCCCTCTTCCAATTCGCCGTTTCCGCAGCCCTCTTTGGTTTTCTTTTTTTTTTTGGGATGTAGGACCAAGCCTCGAGTTTGCATGTGTCTCACGTCTCGATTTTCTCTTTTTTAAAAATCGTTGTGCATAGACTGTAGGTAGATTGTCGCTAAGCTTAAGAATCGACTCACGACTTTGACCTTTAATAGGCGCCGATGGTTCTTTTCCAGGTGACATGATGGAATGAATTTTAATATATGATTTCTGAACTTCGTTTTGATTGTAGTGATCTTCCATATAGTTGTCCGAAGACATATCTTTTGGCTCGTCAGCCGATTCGGCGGTCATTTCGGAAATATTTAACCTATGCTGGATCGAATATGTACTGTTTCCTAAGATGATAGTTGATAAATGTGATTTACAAGTTGTATAACAAGCTGAACTTAGATAACTACCTCTGGAGATGTTCAAGCAAAGTTTGACTTGGAAGCGTAGTCAAATGAGATTGGCCATTATATTCTGAACCATCCAATGTGACTTCACACTTCACCAGTGTCTCGACATGAGAAATATAACAGTTGTATAAAAGAACTGAAAGCCTTGAAAGAACTAACAGAGTCGGGATACAAAGATGACGTGAGCGGCAATCCTGAAAGTGAAACTTTCTGAACAAAGAAGTGCGGCAATTGTCTTCAACTGCTTTTGCTTTACCTCCACTAGGGCTGTAAATGGCTAAATTCATCCATTACAGTCAACTATGCTAAGTCAAGAGCCACTAATTGGTAATTACACAAAATTTGTCAATAAATTCCAGCTGCAGTGGGTACAAGACAGAACCTGCTTCAGGCTCGTTGCGAAAGTAGGTGAACAAAACACAAGACACTAGATCTATATTTAAAAGTGAGATAGAATTATATTTATGAAGTACAAGATTGATTTTTGTAGCTGTACCAAGAAGATCTGGCTTGACTTGGAAATGATCCTACCTCCACATCGTATGCTTCTCCGTAAGCTGAAACATCAAGGGTATTGTGTAATTTCATCACTTATTGCTGCCGAATAATAATTATGTAGTGGTATTGCAGAATTAAGTCTAGTCGCCATTTCCTGAGGCGACTTTTCCGTGGTATCTATCTCCGCCCCGAACTCCTAACTTACAGAAACATAACCATCTCACTGCGGAAGTTTACTATCAGCAGCTCGTGCCAGCACTCGATAATTCTCTAGTAATCCTTCCACGACTCCAACATAGTTATGAGGTTGACCGGAAAGCGCTTTGAGTCCCTCTTCTCTGATTGCTGCAGCTGATACTTCGATTTCAACCTCATAAGATGGTCCACCTGGATCAGGTACTTCCACTCCCTAAAGCAAATTAGTAGTGTCATTTTACAGCTTTGAGGAACCTTACATTAAAGACTTTTCTCGCCAGAGTCTGGTCAACTTGATAATGAGAGAGTGTGTAGCTATGTCTATCCTTATCACGATCTGGTTGCTGATTATCCGCCCTGGCGGCCACTATTTGAGAGATATCACCGTCGTACTTCATTTCAAAACTGACACTGATACGGCAGTCCAACGAGTGACTGGGGTTGCATATATGCAGATCGGCTATCCGACCTTTAATGATAGTCGCTACGACCTCATTCGTAACCTTATCGTACGAAATTCGAAGCTTCGAATTACGAGCGAATGGAAGTAGTGAGGGAGGGATAATGTGATGGGAGGTATGTGGAATGTCATAAGATTTGTCGACGGTTTTGCTGCGGGAATGCTTGACTTCGGGCCTGTCCCGGCGTATGGCTGCTGGTGCTCTTGGATGTGTCTCCTTGACTTGAGTATTCAGAAATTCGTTTAGGTTTCTGTGTTGCCAGACTGCCATCGCGCTTTTGAAACCAACCCGCATATGCTGCCTTAAGACACATTCTGTGGCGGCTTGAGGTTGAAGTCTCACATTACTGTCAATTTCGTTCACTTGTCCCAGTTTCGCTTCAATTTCGATTTCAACTCCGTGTCGCGACAGGTCTCCATGGTCATCGCGACTCACAACCAGATGAAACAACCAGTCCGCAACAAATTTTGTCATCTGCTGTTGTGGCCTACTTCCACCTAGTATGGACTGAGCGGAGTCATCTAATACGTTCGCAGGCTTTGGACTATGGCCATTGGTTTGAGGTTCTTGTCTGATCGGTGCTGCAGGAGCAAGTTGGGCGGGAGCTTGTACGGCAGGATTGGTAACTTTTGGGTTGCCTACTCGCTGAGGTTGGTCCCTCACGCTTTGAGCCCAGATAGGAGGTTTGGGGTAATGTTTAGGACGTGGTTTCGAGTAAACGTGAACCTCGCCATTAGAATGAGACTTCGACAATTTTCTGATCCCAGCCTCCATTGGAGGGTCTGCTCTCTCGTCCATCTTCCGCTTCGTAGGCTGTGTCTTCGGGCTCACACTTATACTTCGATCCCTCTCGCTCCCAGAGTGCCTCTCAGACGGTGGTGCGGTTGGAGTAGCTGGTTGATTAAAGTAAGGTGGTTGACTATGAGCAGATGTAGGGGTGCCAGTCGAGATAGACGAATGAGAGCGTTGGTGTTGAAGTAGCGGGTGTGTAGAACCGGGAATGCCAATAGGCGGCGTCTGGGGAACGGGAAACGACTGTTGCTGAGATTGTTGAGGTAGAAAAGAAGGAGGGTATTGATGATGTTGTGCAGGGCTTTGTGGTGTTTGATTATGGGTAGGGAACGGGTATTGGGTGCTGCTGCGAGAGGACGTAGGAGTTTGTCGATAGGGAGACTGTGCGGAGTGTGCAGAGTAAGAGCCAGCTGGGGACCGCAAATCTGCATTTGTGGGGACTTGAAGGGGCGGGGGTTGAGGTTGGCCTTGGTATTGTATGGGGGAAGCATATGGAGCTTGTATTTGTGCACCGGAAAAACTGCCAGATGATCCAAAGTATTGTTGAGGGGGATGGGACATCTGGCGAGCTGGTGTTGTTGCCGAGGGGCAGTCTGGTGGCGCAAAGCCTGTGTTTATCTGGTGGTTTGGAATAGAGCCATATTCTCGAGAGCCTCGCTGAGGCAAGCCTTGTTGTACGGGGGTAACAGGAGTGGCAGGTGTTTGGACAGAAGCAGAGCGTTGACTGTTGTTGTCTTCAGTGAGAATTGCGCGAAGGTCCATGTTTGCGACAATATCTGCCAGGGCCACCCGTCCACAAGCTATATCGTAAATACAAGGTTTGACATATGCGACGGTCAAATAGTCGGGAAACAAGACAGAATGGCAGAATGAACACGTTGGGATTAGAAATGGGCGGGAGATAAAGATAAAGGTGAAGCTTTCGAAGCTCTAAATCTACAAAATACAGATCCAGATGAGGCTTAGTAAAAAACCTTACTGCTTGGCAAGGCTGTGGCCTAAGGTTGTCGCCTGTGTTACATATTGTTGATATCAAAATACCTAGTGTTCATTCAAAGGTCACAACCTGAGAACTGAATATCCTAAAGATAGCAACTAGGAGAATGGTTGAAAAATACCTCTGCACTCTCCGTTCTTAATGTTAAATAATCACGTCTGAGGAACGATTTCTCAGTTTGTGAACAAGGTAAGAGGAGCAGCTGGTAGTAAATCTTCAGCAGGTGAAGTCATTACCTATTACTTCATAGGAAAAGACATGTGCAAGCTGAATAGTGACCGACTTGAATTGGATATATACAAAGCTCGAGATGCCAGCAGTTTGGAATATTGAACACCATAAGCAACGCTATTGTCACGTGTCCACGCCTGGTTGAGCTCCTGCCAAGTAACCGCGACCATGAGGGATCCACTTCAACTGTGGTTACGTGACAGAGCTGTGCCTGAACCGACTCTCTGAAGTCTAATCAACAAACTTCTTTCCTTTCATCCACCAACTCCGAGCCTCTGTGCCACCATTAGAAACTATCAAGTCGAACGACACTCCCATCAATACAAATCTCTGTCACATAATATCAACCATGCCCGGCTTGACCTCAGCCTCCGGTGTCTTGGGCTTCCTTTACGACACAGAACCCGAGCTCAAGGTCTTCGCACTGCAGACTCTCAACGATGACATCGACACACTTTGGACAGAGGTTGCCGGTGCCGTAGGACAAATGTAAGTGCTATGAGTGAATACATGTAGCTTTTCATTGCTAAATCCATATAGCGAAGCGCTCTATGAAGATGAGACTTTTCCCGAACGTCAACTGGCATCGCTCGTATTAGCCAAGGTCTACTATCATCTACAGGAATACGATGAGAGTATGGCATTTGCTCTGGGTGCAGGTAATTTGTTCAAACTGGATAATGAAGGCGAATTCGAAGAAACTATCATTTCTAAATGTGTGGATACGTACATCAGCGTTTCTGCCTCTCGACATGCTGCTCCTCAGATGCTTTCCAAGACCGACGCTCTTCCAACACTCGCGACCTCCTTTGCAAATGGATCGGGCGACGCGAATGCTGCTGCCGCCACACTGACATCTCCAACAACCCCATTCTCACAGTCGGCTTTACCTTCGAAGTCTCTGCTATCAAGGGAGAATACTCTTTCCGAGGAGTCTGTACAAGCGGAGAAATCTAGGCTTGGGTCCTCAGTGCTTGACCGGTCGAAACAAGATGCACTACAGGGAGTTATCGAGAGACTCTTTGAAACCTGTTTACGAGAAGGAAGGTACAGACAGGTTATTGGCATAGCAGTCGAGGCAAAGAATCTTGATGTTCTACGCCGTGTCATCAAGCGTGCGAGTGAGGACGAGAAGAAGGCCTCGACGAGTGGTGCCACAGATGAGCTTATGGAGTATATTCTAGATATATGCATGGGCGTAGTACAGGAAAGAGGTCTCCGAACTGAGATTCTACGATTGATTCTTGACCTCCTCAACGATATACCCGACCCAGACTATTTCTCAATTGCTAAATGTGTCGTTTACTTGAATCAAGACGAGGAGGCGTCAACAATGCTGAAGAAGCTGGTATCCAACGACAATCAGAATTCTACTGCTATTGCATACCAAATCGCATTTGATCTATATGATAATGGCACCCAGGAATTCCTCGCGAAAGTTATTCAAGATTTACCCAAGAAGGTCGCGGAAGTAGTTCCCGACCCTGAAACTGATAAGGAATATCGTAAGTTCTGTGCTTATTATTTCAAATTGCTTAAATCGATGACTACCTATTATACTTTCAATCCCAGCTAACCAATTTTACTAGCTACCGAATCTGACCAACTACTCGGCGAGCTCAACGATCGTATACCAAGCACATCTGATATCTCAGACTCACACTTCAAAGTATTTGATAGAATACGTACCATCCTTGATGGAAGCGAAACCATCCGTCTAAATCTCGAATTCCTGTATCGAAACAATCATACTGATCTCAGCATCTTAAACAAAGTTAGAGATAGCTTAGAAGGTCGAAATTCTATCTTCCACACTGCAGTGACATTCTGCAACGCCTTCATGAACCAGGGAACCACTAACGACAAATTTTTCCGTGATAACTTGGAGTGGCTAGGAAAGGCTGTGAACTGGTCTAAATTCTCAGCAACCGCTGCACTTGGTGTTATTCACCGAGGTAATTTGACACAATGCAGAAAACTACTCGAGCCTTACCTACCTCGAAGAAGCTCCCTTGGTGGCTCAATTTTCAGTCAAGGTGGAGCCCTTTACGCATATGGTTTGATTTACGCCAACCACGGCGCGGAAGCACTGGACTACCTCAAGGAGCAATTTAAAGAAGCTGAGGAGGAGGTGATCCGACATGGAGGTGCTTTAGGTCTAGGTATTGCAGGAATGGCAACGGGAAATGAGGAGATTTACGACAACCTCAAGGATGTGCTTTACACCGACTCAGCATTGAATGGTGAAGCTGTTGGGTTGGCCATGGGTCTCATTATGTTGGGAACTGGCAACGTTAAGGCTTTGGAAGACATGATCATTTATGCGCATGAAACCCAACACGAGAAAATTGTCCGAGGTCTTGCCATTGGTATGGCATTGATTATGTACGGCCGGCAGGAAGGTGCGGATGAGCTTATTGAAGGCCTTCTCAATGACCCTGACCCAACTCTTCGCTATGGTGGTATTATGACTGTCGCTTTGGCATATTGCGGGACTGGGAGCAACAAGGCCGTTCGAAAACTCCTTCACGTTGCGGTCAGTGACGTCAATGATGATGTTCGGCGTATTGCAGTTATGAGTTTAGGTTTCATCCTCTTCCGAAAGCCAGGCAGTGTCCCCCGCATGGTTGAATTATTGTCTGAATCATACAATCCACATGTCCGATACGGTGCCGCTATGGCTCTTGGAATATCTTGTGCTGGAACAGGTCTCGACGAAGCCATTGATCTGCTAGAGCCAATGATGAAGGACCCAACTGACTTTGTCCGGCAGGGTGCTTTGATTGCACTCGCAATGATAATGGTTCAGCAAAACGAGGTGATGAATCCCAAGGTTGCATCAATTCGGAAAACATTGAAGAAGATCGTAGCAGATCGACACGAAGATGCGATGACCAAGTTTGGTTGCGCTTTGGCCCTTGGTATAATCGATGCCGGTGGACGAAACTGCACGATTGGTTTGCAAACACAGACTGGTAATCTCAACATGGCTGGTATTGTTGGTATGGCTATATTCACACAATACTGGTACTGGTTCCCATTCACCCACTTCCTGTCGTTGAGCTTTACTCCTACCTCCATGATCGGTCTTGACCAAGACCTGGAGATCCCAAGTTTCAAGTTCCACAGTGCTACCCGCCCTAGCCTCTTCGACTATCCACCAGAACAAGAGGTCAAGACCGATGAAGCACCAACTCTCATTGCCACCGCAGTTCTTTCGACGACAGCTCAAGCTAAACGACGGGCACAAAAGAAAGAGCGTGCACAACGTCGTGAGAGTATGGACATTGATTCGACACCCACAGAGCCCAAGATATCAGTACAACAAACTGATGATCAAATGGAGATTGACGAGGCCGAGAAGTCTGGTGAGAAGAAAGAAGAAACCGAAGCCGAGAAGGAAGTTTCTGCAGCCGAAGTTGCCAAGAAGAAGCTCGAGAAAGAAAAGGTCGGATATGAAATTGAAAACATGTCCAGAGTTCTTCCAGCTCAGCTCAAGTTCATCATTTTCCCAGCCGGCCGATACAAGCCTGTGAAGAAGGCTACGGGTGGTGTCATTCTTATGATCGATACTCAACCTGACAATGAGAAGGTGCTCATTGAGGAGAAACTCAAGAAAGCTTCCGTTGAGAGGGCTGCAGCACCAACCACGTTAGAGGATATGCGAAATGAGTCTTTCAATCTCCGCAGACAAGCAGACGCTCATGGAGAGGCTGCGGGAGCCGCTGCTGCAGCTGGTGTTTTGACGGCTGTTGATGAGGACGAAGAGGGCGGGGAGGAAGCCGATTGCCCTGGTGAGTTTGAATACTTCTCAGACAACGAAGACGAGGAGCTTTAGATGAGAGGATGATATATTGTAATCTTAGAGCTGTAGTATAAGTGGCGCGATGTATAACAGACATTATTAGCACCCTTAAATTTTCACTGACACTTTCTGATATTATATCAAACGTCATGACATTTTAATTCCATGCCTCTGATAAAGCTACGTAACCGACATCTCAATTGCTCTATGCTGATCTCACCGTGTTACTATCACGAAGTACTTGTTTTGCACACGGGATCTTTTCTCCATCTTCGTACTACCTCGCGCCTAGACTTAAAACAACACCGACAGCTGGAGAAGTTGATAAGTCGAAAGCTAGTCTGATTTGGGTAAGATCAGTCATCTGTCCAATCGTTTCCGCAAAAAGAAGCTTCTTGCTGCCTCGGATACAAGCTCCAGCTAGAGTGGCCCAGAACGACATGAGATACGGCACATATTTGCGTTTTGAAAGTATGACGGATTAATAAGGCTTCATCTTAATGCTCACTTAATGTGCTTATAGCTACAAATATAATTTCTATAGATATTATGAAACACAATGCTAGATAGGAATTCGTACATCAGTAAAGTACATTAAACACGAGCAGCTCCAGGGGAGCGCTAGTGGGGGTGGCCACTCAACCCCATCTTTCGCCAAACTTAGGAGTTGGGGATGATAAGACTACTACATCAGGCTTCTGTACTTAACGATCACTGGACGATTAACAGCACTTTGTCAGCATGTGTATACAAATCACCGGTATTTGATCTACATAGACTATCTCACTGCATACAAGATGGCATGTTGCAGGGGAATGCTGCACCTTATGTGTTAAGGTGGGAAGCCTCTTATCAGCTCACCATGTCTAGCGTGGTTTTTCGAAAGTCTATATGTCTTTTATCTCACCACCCGGCCCCTCAAGTGTAATCTTGAATTGATCTCCAGTCGATTCTTTGCAGCTGCTTGTCTCTCATTGCTGATAATTGCCGCTTTGCTGAAAGAATGAAGAACATAACGGAAATGGCCTTTGTGCCAACCAAAACCCAATTCAAAGCTCGCATGACAAGCGTCAAAGCATGGGAACTACCGAAACAGAAATCAGCGTTGGCTCCAGAGCACGTATGGACTAACGCAGATATGGATCCGGTGCCAATTGAGCATCAGACTTGGAGTATGTGGACTTGGATGGCGTATTGGGCTACGGATACGATTAACTTGGGGACGTGGCAGACCGCATCAAGTATTATTGCTGTGGGGTTGAGTTGGAGGGAAGCTATTCCTGCTGTGGGTTTATTTACTTTTTCAAATAAAGAAATCTTAAACTGTGGTTGGTTTATGAGAATAAGGCTAATGTTTCATAGATCGCGGTTGGATGCATTTGTGTTGCTATTCCCATGGTTTTGAATGGTGCGATTGGCGCAAAGTTGCATATTCCATTCTCGGTAGCAATTCGAGCTTCCTTCGGCTTCTACTTTGCATACTTTGCTATTGTATCCCGAGCTGTTCTGGCTATGTTTTGGTTGGGAATCCAGAGCGCCAGCGGAGCTCAGTGCGTCACCGTAATGATTCAGTCAATATGGCCATCATATGGGAACATCAAAAATCATATTCCTGAAGACCAGGGGATAACTACCCAGGGCATGATAAGGTAGATTCATCTTAGCCCTAGTTTCTCTCATTATCGTTAACTTCTTCTATAGTTACTTTTTGTTTTGGATAATTCAGTTGCCGTTATTGCTCATTCCACCAACCCGACTACGTTGGTTATTCATCGTAAAACTTATCGCAACTCCAATTACTGCACTGGCAACAATGGGCTGGTGTGTGCATAAAGCTGGAGGCTCTGGGGAGATATTTGCTGCTCGTGCAACGGTCTCCGGCAGCACTAAAGCCTACCTCTTCCTCTCCAGCATGTCATCTGTCACAGGTACCTGGTGTACGCTAGCATGCAACATCCCCGATTTCTCGAGATATGCAAGATCCTCCAAGGGTCAATTTGTACAGCTCCCGTTTCTACCCATCATATTCACACTCTGTGCTGTTATCGGAATCGTCACAACTTCAGCGACTGGTGTCATTTACGGAGAAACAATCTGGAACCCCCTTGAAATCATCGCGAAATGGATGGACAATGGCCCTAGAGGACGAGCAGCAGCATTCTTCGCTGCGTCATCATGGTACATCGCCCAAGTAGGCACAAACATCACCGCAAACTCCATCTCGGCTGCAAACGATCTTACGGTTCTTTGCCCTAAGTACATCAACATCCAACGCGGATGCATTATCGCAGCCATCGTTGGAGGTTGGGTCATCGTTCCTTGGAAAGTTCTTTCATCAGCTCAAACATTCCTTGCTTTTATGGGCGGTTATGCTGTCTTTTTGGCTCCAATCGCTGGTATCCTCGCCTCAGACTATTGGCTTGTCAAGAAACAGCACTATGACGTACCAGCTTGTTACGATCCCAATGGACGCTATCGTTACTGGAATGGCATTAATTGGCGTGCCGTGCTTGCTATGCTCATATCGGTTGGTCCTAACCTTCCGGGCTTAGCTTATAGTATAAGAATGAATCCTGATGGCACGAATCCGGTACGGATTACTGCTGGGGCTAAAAACTTATACTCGTTCGATTGGTTATTTGGGTTTGTGATGAGCGTATTCATCTATACCACCCTGGGGCTATTAGTACCCGCCAAAGAAACAAATATCCAAAGGACGGTTTATGGGCTAACAACTACTGAGGGGATCAGCGACGAGAGAAGTAGTGATGAGGAAAGTGGGCACAAATCTATGAACATGGGAGAGAAGAGGCTGGATGAGAAAACCACTTTAGAGAGTTCAGTTGTTCATTAAATAGAAGTGACTTTTGGTTGGATATTGGATAGAAATAGTGTGCGAAAGCTACCACAAGAATAAAACATAATGTTTAGGACTTGTTGTGGCCTGAGGCACACACCCTCATTAGCTAGCATACTTAGACCTCTCCCGTACGGAGAGCCTCCTTCCCTAGACTTTACCAAAACAAGAAACCTTTACACACGTTTTAC